>Ga0207684_10000024_pt1 | contig 322180 bp, 326 predicted proteins | sample KBSK5501metaG_FD_184342 | JGI IMG/M metagenome (GOLD analysis project Ga0207684, IMG submission 184342) | Corn, switchgrass and miscanthus rhizosphere microbial communities from Kellogg Biological Station, Michigan, USA - KBS K5-50-1 metaG... | ecosystem: Host-associated > Plants > Roots >... | reverse complement strand
GTCGGAAGATGAGGTCATCATTGGTCACGGAAGCGGTCCCCCTCTTGGTGGTTGCACCCAAAAGGATGGGCCGCTTCTCTTTTCGGCCGCTAAGTCGAACCTGTCGGGTCGACTCGTGGGCAGTTCAGGCTAGCGGCGCAGCACCAACCCGATCTTCCCGAAGGTCTGCCGTGGCTCCGCGAAGACCCGCACGTCGCCCGTCCCGTCGGCGACTTTATCGGGCGTGTGATTCTCCGCCGCGAACTCGACTTCGCTGAGCGAGGGAAAGTCTTTCAAGAGGTTCGTTCCGATGACGTGGACGAGGTGCTGGATCGAGCGGCTGTCGAAATCATGGAACGTGACCTCGATGGCGCGACGCACCGCATCGGCGGGTACGTGCCCCTTGCCCTCGGTCGCGTCGCGGATGTCGCCGTATCGCCAGTGCACGTCCATGCGGATCGTGAGCGGACGGTCGGTCAGCTCCGGCAGGCTCGTATACCGATCGCGCGCGAAGTGCGCGAACGAGCTTCCGGTCGTCTTGAGCAGTCGCAGACCTTCGAGCCCACTCCGCACGTCGGTGACCGCGACCTCGCTCGCGCCGCGTGTGAAGTCGGCGTGCGACATCGCGACGTCGCCCCGCGTCAGGCGGAACACGACATCGCTGCCGCCGTACGCCTCGTCGAGGGGGACCTCGTGTACCGTCACGCGGATCCGTTCCATCTGCGGGTATGTGTCCAGCAGCCGCCGACCGAGGAACGCGACGTACGCCTCGAGCGAGCGTCCATCGAAGTCGGCTGCGGTCGCGTAGACAAAGTTCTTCATCGTGTCGGTCGCGACGACGTCGCGGTTGTCGCCCTCGGTGTAGGCGGCGCCGAAGCGCTCGCCGAACACGTCGATCGTCACGCTGGCCGCGAACGGTGGCGCGGAGCGCCTGGCGAGGCGGAAGAACACGACGCGCGTCTTTCCGTACTGGATCTCCATCGGCGTCATCGCGGTCGCTCCAGGCGGTCGAGCGAGATGGCGAGGAACTCGTCGAGCCCGGCCTTCAGTTCCGTCTCGCGGGTGTTCGCGAGGCGCCCGCGCAGGACCGGCACGATCTCCTGCTTCGAGCGTCCAGCGACGAAGACGACGAACCGGAAGCCGAACTTCTCCTCGTATGCGTCGTTGAGCGCGGCGAGCTCACGCAGTGTCGCGGCGTCGGTCGCGTCGCCCTGCTCGCGCCGCGAGTGGAGCGACAGCGAGGCGGGGTCGGCGCCGATGCGCGGGTGCGCATCGAGGACCGCGATCTGTTCGGTCTCGGTCATGCCCTCGAGCGCTCGGCGAGCCTTGGCGACGATCGAGCGCGGCTTGTCCTGGCCGGCATGGCGTAGTGCCGCGGCGAGCCCGGGTGCGCGCTCGAAGACGGCGGCGAGCCTTCCGGTGATCGCTTCGGACGGCATCTAGCTGCCGAGATACGACACGACGCCGTAACGCGACACGAGGAGCGGAATGTGTTGATGGCCATCACGGAGGCGCACCTCGAGCGTCACGCTGCCGAAGAACGTGTCGAGCTGCCGAGAGCGAAAGTACGCGCCGACGTCGAAGACGAGACGGTAGGTCCCGGGCTCGTGCTCGTCGCCGAGCTTGGCGACGCGGCCGTCCGCGCCAGTCGTGCCCTTCGCGGCGAGCGTCGCCTCGCGATAGAGCGCGACCTCGACGCCGGCGGCCGGCACGCCGTTGGTCGTGTCGAGTACGTGCGTGGAAAGCGTCGCGCGCGCCATCGGGCGGGTATCGTACGCCCGCGATGAAGACGCTTCGCATCACCGCCGGGCCGTACACGTTCAAGGCCCGTTGGGAAGAAGAAGACGCGCCGAAGACGGTCGATGCGATCCGTCGGATGCTCCCGCTGCGCAGCAAGCTCGTGCACGTCCGCTGGAGCGGCGAGTCCACCTGGGTGCCGATGGGCGACCGGCGCCTCGGCGTGGAGTACGAGAATCACACCAGTCATCCGGCGCCGGGGGAGCTGCTGGTCTATCCCGGCGGCATCTCCGAGATGGAGGTCCTCTTCCCGTATGGCCCGTGCCTCTTCGCGAGCAAGGTAGGCCAGCTCGCGGGCAATCACTTCGCGACGGTGATCGAGGGCAACGAGCAGCTTGCCGAGCTCGGCCGCCTCACGCTTTGGGAGGGCGCGCAGGACTTCCTCATCGAAGAGGTCTAGAACGGCCACCGCAGATCTCGCGATCCGCGGCGGCCGTGTCGTCACCGAGGAAGGCGTTCACGAGGCGGACGTCCTGATCGCCGGCGGGCTCTTCGACGCGATCGTCGAGCCGGGCCACGGCAAGGCCTTCGACGAGATCGAAGCGCGCGGGCTTCATGTCTTCCCCGGTGTCGTCGACGCCCATGCGCATGTGAACGAGCCCGGCCGCGAGGAGTGGGAGGGCTGGCGGGCGGCGACGCGCGGCGCGGCGGCCGGCGGCGTCACGACGCTCGCCGACATGCCACTCAACTCGCTGCCGCCGACGATCGACGCCACCGCGCTACGTGCGAAGGAGTCGTGCGCCGAACGCTCCGCGATCGTGGACTACGCGCTGTGGGGCGGACTGGTCGCGTCGGATCAGGCATCGCTCCCCGACTTGATGATCCACGGCGTCGTCGGTCTCAAAGCATTCCTCTGCCCGAGCGGCGTTCCCGAGTTCCCGCATCTCGATGCGAGCACGCTCGCGCCCGCGCTCGCGGCGGCCACGGCCGCCGGCCATCTCGTCGCGGTGCACGCCGAGGATGAGGCGCTCGTCGCGAAGGGCACCGACCAGCTCCAATCGATGAATCGCCGCGACCGCGCCGCGTGGCTCGAGTCCCGGCCGCCGGCCGCGGAGCGTCGCGCGATCGAGCGGCTCGGCGATGCCGCGCGCGAGACCGGCGCGCGCGTACACGTCGTTCACGCGTCGAGCTCCGCCGCGGTCACGGCGGTGCTTCGCGCTCGCGAGCGTGGCGCCGGCATCACGGTCGAGACATGCCCGCACTACCTCTTCTTCACCGCGGAGGACGTCGAACGCGTCGGACCGGCGCTCAAGTGCGCACCGCCGATCCGCGACGCATCATCGCGGGAGCGGCTGTGGCAGCACGTGCTCGCGGGCGAGATCGATCTCGTGGCGTCCGATCACTCCCCCTGCCCGGCCGAGGCGAAGACGCGTGGCGATGACGACATCTGGGAGGCGTGGGGCGGCGTCACCGGTATCCAGTCGCTCCTTCCGGTGATGCTCACTGAGGGCGTGCACCGTCGGGGCCTGCGCCTCGGGGCGCTCGCGCGTCTGGTCGCGGGCGCGCCGGCGCGACTCCTCGGGCTGTCGCCGCGGAAGGGCGCGATCCGCCCCGGCGGCGACGCGGATGTCGCGCTCGTCGCGCTCGAGCGCGACTGGATCTTCGAGCCCGAGCAGCTGCAGGCCCGCAGCGGCGTCAGCCCTTACGTCGGGCGATCGTTCCGCGGAGCGGTCGTGCGCACTCTGGTGCGCGGCATGACGGTCTTCGACGAGGGCGAATTCGCGGAGGACACGCGACGCAGCCGGCTTGGGCGCCTGGTGACGAGAATGGGAGCGTGAAGACCGCGGAGGTGGTCGCGATCGACGAGCGGCGCCTGCTGCGCCGTCTCGACGAGCTCGCGCAGCGCGGCGCCCTCCCCGGCGGCGGACTCTACCGCGCGCTCTACACGCCGTCATGGGTCTCCGCGACGGAGCTCGTCTCGGGCTGGGTGAAGGAGGCGGGGCTGCTCGCGCGGCGCGACGCGGTCGGCAACATCTGGGGGCGCGTCGAAGGCTCGCGCGGGGGGCGCGCCATCGTCACGGGCTCACACATCGACACCGTGCGCGGTGGCGGCGCGCTCGACGGCGCGCTCGGCGTCGTCGCCGCGGTCGAGGCCGTCGCGAGTCTCACCTCGCAGCTCGGTCGGCCGCTGCGCATCCTCGAGGTCGTCGCGATCTGCGAAGAGGAGGGGAGCCGTTTCAACACGAACTTCTGGGGCGCGCGAGCGATCGCCGACCGCATCGAGCCGGATGAGGCGTCGCGCGTCCGCGACGGCGATGGCGTGACACTCGCCGATGCGATGCGCGCCGTCGGTCTCGATCCCGCGAACGTCGCGCAGGCGGTCCGCCGCGACATCGACACCTTCGTCGAGCTGCATGTCGAGCAGGGGCCGATCCTTGAGGAAGAAGGCCCGCGCCTCGGCGTCGTGCGCACGATCGTCGGTACCGCGCATCTCGAGGTGATCATCCGCGGGCAGCCCGATCACGCCGGCGCCACCGCGATGGATCGCCGGCGCGATGCGCTCCTCGGCGCCTCCGCGATGATGCTGGCGATCGCGGAGGTGGCGCGAGAGATGGGCCCGCCGGCGGTCGCGACGGTCGGCACCATCGGCGTCGAGCCCGCCCAGGTGAACGTCGTTCCTGGAGTGGCGCGGTTCACTGTGGACGCGCGCCACAGTGACAACGCGCAGCGCGCGCTGCTGGTCGCCGAGATCACGAAGGCCTGCAAGGTCGCCGGACGCGAGCGGGACCTCACGGTCGACGTGCGCACGCTGCGCGATCGGCCGCCTGTACAGCTCAACGAGCGCGCGACCGATGTGGCCCGTCGTGGGTGCGTCGCCGTCGGCGTCACGCCGCGGGACATGACCAGCGGCGCGGGTCACGACGCGCAGGTGCTCAGCGCTGCGGCGCACGCGGCGATGATCTTCGTCCCAAGCATCGGTGGTCGCTCGCACTGCCCGGAGGAGGCGACGGCCGCCGAGGACGTCATCCTCGGAACGCGCGCGCTCGCGGCCACCCTGCGCGAGCTGGCGTACTCGTAATGTCGCGTCCCGTGGCGGCCAACTCTCTCGCTCGCTGCTGGCTACTGCGCCGTCGCGGAGCGAGACGGCAAGCAGCCGGCGAAGGCGAACGCCGAGCCGTAGGCCGGCCAGCCGGCTGTGCGCAGACGCTCGCTCGAGAAGTTGCCGCCCCCCGGACGCGAGGCTAATGGCCATCCTCCTTCGTGGCGGCACGCTCCTCTCGATGACCGATGGCGCGCGCGCGACGCGTGGCGACCTGCTCGTGAGCGGAGCACGCATCGCGCAGATCGGATCGGTCGAGCAAACGCCACCGGACACGGAGGTCGTGGACTGCTCCGGCTGCTACCTCATGCCCGGGCTAGTGCAGACGCACGTGCATCTGGTGCAGACGATCTTCCGCGGGCTGGCGGAGGACGTCGGCCTCCTCGACTGGCTGCGCCGCTACATCTGGCCGCTCGAGGCCGCGCACGACGAAGCGTCGGTACGCGCCTGCGTGCGGCTCGGTCTCGGCGAGCTCATCACCACCGGGACGACGACGATCCTCGACATGGGCACGACGCGCTGGGGCGACGTCGTGGCGGAGGAGCTGGTGCGCTCGGGCATCCGCGCGCGGTTCGGCCAGGCGATGATGGACACCGGCGACGGCGTGCCGGCCGATCTGGTCGAGACCACGCGCGGCTCCCTCGACGCGAGCGCCGGTCTGGTGAAGCGCTGGAGCAAGGCCGGCGCGGGCCGCATCGGCTACGCGTACGCGCCGCGCTTCGCCCTCTCGTGCACGCGCGAGCTGCTCGAGGCCGTCGCGATGTTGGCGAAGCTGAGCGAGGTGCTGGTGCACACGCACTCGAACGAGAGCGCCGAGGAGCGCACCGCGGTGCAGGGCGTGACCGGGATGTCGCCGATCGGCTACCTCGCGCAGGTCGGCATCGCGACACCGCGGACCGTGATCGCGCACGGCGTCCACATCGATGACGCGGAGCTCGCGCTTCTAACTGGGAGCGGGAGCGCGGTCACGCACTGCCCGTCGTCGAACCTCAAGCTCGGCTCGGGCGTCGCGGACGTGGTGCGGCTGCGGCAGGCGCGCATCACCGTCGGGATCGGTGCCGATGGAGCGGCCTGCAACAACGAGCTCGATGGGTTCGAAGAGGTGCGCCTCGCGACGCTCCTCGCGCGCACGCTGCGCGGGCAGGGCTCGCTCACCGCGGCCGACGCGCTCGGCATGGCGACACGCGACGGAGCGCGAGCGCTCCACCTCGAGACGGAGATCGGCACGCTCGAGGTCGGCCGGCGCGCCGACATCGTCGTGATCGACAGCGAGCGGCTGGCGGGGCCGGGCGGCGATCCCATTGCGCGGATCGTGTTCGGCGGCGGCTCGCGCGGCGTGCGCGATGTCCTGGTCGACGGGACGCTGCTGGTTCGCGGCGGCGCGCCGCTGCTCTTCGATCCCGCCGAGGTCCGCGCGAAGGCGGCCGAGGCGTTTCCTGCGCTGCTGCACCGCGCGCAGGTCGCTTAGCTCGCGGTTGCTCCGTGCGTCGCCGCGGCGACGCGGTGCAGGAGCTGCGTGAACTCGAACGGCTTCGGGAGCGTCGCGTGCACGCCGGGGAGCTCGGTGCGTCTCGGTGCGACCGCGGACACGACGATCACCGGCGGATGCTCGCCCGGAAGATCGCGCAGCCGCGCGTAGAACTCATAGCCATCCATGACCGGCATCATGAGATCGAGCAGGATCACATCGGGGTCCCACGACAGCCAGCGGAGCGCGTCACTGCCGTCGGTCGCGCACGCGCACTCGTATCCCTCGTCGCGCAGAAGGATGGCGTAGAAATCGCGCAGGTCCGCGACATCCTCGACGATCAACACGCGTACCGGACCCGTTCGCGTCCTCACCGCCGCATGATGGCCCTTCATCGATGCAATTGATAGCACGAGGTTGGCGGCGACTCGGTCAACCGCGCTGGCTCACTCGACCGCAGGACGGGCTAGGACACGCAGCGCGACAACTCTGTAGGCCGCGACCGGCCGCGAATATCCCTTCAGGACGAGATCCCCGACGCTCTCGGACTGGACGGCGGCTTCGATCGCCGCGAAGATGCGCTGGCTCACCAGGATCTGCCCCGGCTTCGCCTCGGCGGAGAGGCGCTGGGCGAGGTTCGTTACGTTCCCCACCGCGCCGTAGTCGTAGCGGCCCTCGAAACCGATGCGCCCGAGCGTGGCGTGGCCCATCGCGATGCCCGCGCCGAACCCGAGCTGATGCCCGCGCTTCTGCCATTTCTCGAGCTGCTCGGCCATCCGCTCGCGCACGCCGATCGCCGTGCGCACTGCGCGTAGCGCGTGGTCGTCCTGCGAGACCGGATCGTTGAACCACACCATCACGCCGTCACCGGCGAAGTGTTCGAGCGTGCCCTCGTGACGAAACACGGCGGCGCCCACCGCTGCGTGATAGTCGCGAAGCACGGCGAGCGATTCCTCCGGCTCGGCGGTCTCCGAGAACGCGGTGAAGCCGCGCAGGTCGCAGAAGAGCACGCTGATCTCGCGGCGATGCGGCTGCAGCAGCGACTCCTGCGATAGGACCAGCTCGGCGATCTGCGGCGACAGGAATCGCCTCAGCCGGCCGACGCGCTCGATCTCCTCGACCTGATCCCGCACGCGCCGCTCGAGCGTCTGGTTCCATTCCGCGAGCTCACGCGACTGCTGCTTGATGGTGTCGTGGTATTCCTTGAGGCGGAGCAGCGACCGCACTCGGGCGAGCAACTCGAGCTGATTGAACGGCTTGGCGATGAAGTCGTCCGCGCCCGCCTCGAGAGCCTGCACGCGCTCTTGATCGCCGCTCGCGGTGATCATCACGATCGGCAGGAACCGGGTCGCCGGATCGTCGCGCAGCCGGCGGCACACGTCGTAGCCGTTGAGGTCGGGCATCAGGATGTCGAGGAGCACGAGGTCAGGGTGCTCGCGCTGGACGGCCTCGAGCCCGGCCGTGCCGGACTGGGCCGTGACGAGCTGGTAGCCGCGGGGGCTCAGGATCGCCTCGAGCAGCCGAAGGTTCTCGGGCGTGTCGTCGACGGCAAGGATCTTCGGGATCCTCTTCATGCGCGGCCTGCTCGGATGTGACCGCGGATCTGCTCGGGAAACGTCTTCACATCGATGGGCTTGGTGATGAAGCCGTCGAACCCCGCTTTATCGAAGCGCTCGCGGTCCTCTCTCATCACCGACGCGGTCATCGCGACGATCGGTATCGCCGCGGTCGCCGCGTCGGCGCGCAGCCTCTGCAGTGCGCTGACGCCGTCCATCCCGGGCAGCTGGATGTCCATCAGGATCAGGCCCGGCTTGTGCGCCATCGCGAGCGGTATGCCGTCCTCGGCGCTGGTCGCCTCGATGGTGTCGAACCCGTGATAGCGGAGAAGGTCGCGCGCGAGCTTGAGGTTCTTGTCGTTGTCCTCGACGATGAGCACGAGGTCTTTCATGCGGTCACCGCCGCCGCGCGTCGCACGGGCAGGGTGAACGTGAACGTGCTGCCCTTCCCGGGCGTGCTCTCCAGCCAGATGCGCCCGCCGTGAAGCTCGACGAAGCGCTTTGTGAGCGTCAACCCGAGGCCGGTGCCCTCGCGCGAACGCTCGCGCCCGACCTGACGGAACTCCTCGAAGATGCGGTCCTGATCGTCCGGCGCGACCCCGATACCGGTATCCCGCACCTCGATGCGAACACCGCCGTTCTCCCCGCGCACGCTGATGTTGACGCGCCCGCCGTCGGGTGTGAACTTCACGGCGTTGGTCAGGAGGTTGTAGAGGATCTGCTTCACCTTGCGCTCATCGGCCTCGATCGTGCCGACCTCGGATCCTACGGTCGTGCTGAGCTGGATCCCGTGGCGGGCCGCTCTGTCTCGGATGATCGTGAGACCGCTCTCGAGCGCATCGCGTAGCACAAACGTCGAGACCTCTAGGTCCATGCGGCCCGCCTCGATCTTCGAGAGGTCGAGGATGTCGTTGATGAGCGACAGCAGATGCTGGCCCGAGCCGAGCACGTCCGCCAGGTACTCGCGCTGCTTCTGGTTGACGTCGCCGAAGATGCCTTGCAGCAATACCTCGGAGAACCCGATGATCGCGTTGAGCGGAGTTCGCAGCTCGTGCGACATGTTGGCGAGGAATTCGCTCTTGTGCCGGCTCGCGACCTCGAGCTGCTGGCTCTTGTCCTGGATCTCGTTGAAGAGGCGCACGTTTTGGATCGCGATCGCTGCTTGGTCGGCGAACGTCTCTACCAATTCCTTCTCACGCGCTGCGAACGGCCGCACCGTCGTTCGAGCGAGGACCATCACCCCAAGCGTTTCGTCATCGCGTAACACGGGAACGGCGAGCACAGATCGAGCGCCTGCGGCGAGTGCGAGGGAGGAATGGTCGAAGTCCTTCTCGGTCGTGATGTCGTCAAGCGCGATCGTCCGGCGTTCTGTGTAGGTCCGAGCCATGATCGAACGTTGATGAGGAGTCGAGTTCTGGTCGGATGTTATCCGGGATAGAAGCTCCGGTGTGCGCGCCCACTTCGCGCCGAAACGCGGGGCGCCGGAGATCATTTTGCCCCTGGCGTCGCTCACTCGTTGGCTCATCCAAGCGACATCCGCGTCGCACAACCGCGCGGCGTTTTCCACGACCGTCTGAAGCGTCGGAGCGAGGTCGAAGACGGTGCGGCTGATCGTCTTTAACACCTCGCTCACCGCGCTCTGCCGCTCGAGCGACTCCTTCGTCTCGCTGAATAGCCGTACGTTCTCGATCGCGATCGCGGCCTGGTCGGCGAAGGTTTGGACCAACTCGATCTCGCGCTCGGTGTACGGTCGGACCTCGTAGCGGGCGAGGACCATGCCACCAATGCTGTGACCTTCGCGAAGCATCGGCACTCCGACGACCGTCCGCGACTGGGTGAGCCGAGCCACGAGCGATGTTTTGAGCCGCAAATCTTCTTTCACGTCAGGGACGTGCATGGTCCGTCCTTCGCCAAGCGTCACGCCCATCACACCGCCGCCGATCCCTACCGGGACCCACCCGCCACCTAAGTGACCCTGGCGTCTCTGCTTGGCGAGCTCCTCCCGAACGTGCTCAGGGAATGCCGTGCTGTACGCGACGGTCATGAACTGGTCACCCTCGGCGCGCGACAACCAGCCAATATCAGCGCCGACGAGTCGCACGGCGTTGTTGAGCACGATATCGAGTACCGGTTGGAGGTCGAACACCGAGCGGCTGATCGTCTTCAGCACCTCGGCGACCGCGGTCTGCTGTTCGAGCGCCTCCTTCGTCGCGCCGAAGAGACGCGTGTTCTCGATCGCGATCGCGGCCTGATCCGCGAACGTTCGAACGAGCTCGACCTGACGGTCGGTGAACGGTCGAACCTCATTCCGCGTCAGTGCGAACACGCCGATGACCTTGCCGTCCCGCAGCAGTGGGACGCCCAGGAGCGTTCGGTATCCGGCGGCCTGCTGCATCTCGACAAGCTTGTACTCCGGATCTTCCAGCACGTCGGCGATCTGCACGACGCGGCCCTCGAGCGCGGTCCGGCCTACGAGGCTGCCGCGCTCGCGTGTGTGCACTTCCCGAAGCATGAAATCGATGTACTCAGACGGCAACGAGCCGACGCTCCAATACGATCGAGTCCGATAAACACTCTCTTCTAGCGTGCTGATCGATCCGTCGTGAGCGTCGCAGAGCCTCACCGCACGCTCCACCACGGTTTCCAGCACCGGCTGAAGATCGAATGCGGAACGACCGATCGTCTGAAGGACGTCGCTGATCGCGGTCTGACGCTCGAGCGCCTCCTTCGTCTCGTTGAAAAGACGCACGTTCTCGATGGCGATGACCGCGTGCGTGGCGAAGGCCTCGGCGAGCTCGATCTGCTGCGCGGTGAATGGCCGCACGGCCGTCCGGCGCAGCACGAGCACGCCGATCGACTCTGCTCCACGCAACAGCGGAGTCGCGAACACCGTTCGGGTACCGGCGGTCTCGGCGAGCTCTCGGCCGAGCCCGTATTCCGGATCCGCGAGTATGTCCGCCACCTGGATCGATCGTCGGTCGATCACCGACCGACCGGACGGCGCATCTCGGTTCAGCGGGATCGAGCCCGGCCGGGCTGGGTCGGTCGAGCCGGCAAAGATCGGCCCGGTGTGCGCGCGCCCGACCAGCCGATCTCCCTCGCGCAGGAGCAGAAGCGCATCCTCCGCACCGCAGAAGCGCAACGCGCTCGCCGCGATGGTGTCGAGCACGGGTTGCACATCGGTCGGCGAGCCGGAGATCGCGCGCAAGATCTCGGCGGTCGCGGTCTGCCGCTCGAGGGCCTCCTTCGTCTCGTTGAAGAGACGTACGTTCTCGATCGCGATCGCGGCCTGGTCGGCGAACGTTTCTGCGAGCTCTATCTGCCGCGCGGTGAACGGGACCGCCTCGTCACGGCGGAGGATGATCGCGCCGGTCGGCTCGCCCATGCGCAGGAGCGGTGACGCCAGGATCGCTCGCGTGGTCGGCGATGCCGGTGCACCACGCGGATAACGTGCGGCTTCGGCTTGCAGGTCTTGAACCTGGACCGTACGGCGCTCGAGCATGGCGCGACCCGATACCGACGCGTCGCTGATTGGGCTCTCCGCGAACACCACGTCAAGGTCGCCGTAGTGGGAGCGGATGCGGTTCATGCCGCCCTCGAGCAGGTTCACCAGGACATCGGGTGCCGCGCAGAACTCCGACGCGCTCTTGGCGATCGCGTCGAGGACGGGCTGCACGTCCGTGGGCGAGCTCGACATGACTCGCAGGATCTCGCCGATCGCCGTCTGACGCTCGAGCGCCTCCTTCGTCTCGTTGAACAGCCTGGTGTTGTCGATCGCGATCACGGCCTGATCGGCGAAGGTGCTCATGAGATCGATCTGCTTCTTCGTAAACGGTACGGGTGCGGTCCGCCACAGGCCGATCAGCCCGATCAGCTCGCCCTTGCTGAACATCGGAACGTTCAGCATCGCGCGGTAACCGACCAGCCGCTGCCCCGCAAGGTAGGAGTATTCGTCGTCCGCGAGCACGTCGGGGATCTGGACCGCGCGACGCTCGGCGACGACCCGACCACTGAGCGATCCTCGATGCGGCGCCACCGGGATAGGGTCGGAATTCGTGTACTCCACGAACGCCGCGGGGACTTTGTATCCCGCCCGCAGCTTGAAGAAACCGTCCTCGACGACATAGATGAACGCCATGTCCGCTTCACACAACCGGGCGCCGCTCTCGACGATGGCGTCCAAGGTCGGCTGCTGATCCGCGGGGGAGCGGCTGATCACGTTCAAGATGGCACTCGTTGCGGTCTGACGCTCGAGCGCCTCCTTCGTCTCGTTGAAGAGACGCACGTTCTCGATCGCGATGACCGCTTGATCGGCGAACGCTTCGACAAGCTGGATCTGGCTCGGACTGAAACCGGTCGGCTCGATCTTGCGCAGAAGGATCACGCCGATCGGTATGCCCTCGCGAAGCATCGGTACCGCCAGACTTCCGTGCTGTCCTGTGGCCATCGCGCGCGAGCGCGTCTCGGGGAAGTCGTCGCCTTCGTCGGCAGCGATGTCGGCAATGTGGACTGTCCGCCGGTCGAGGATGGCGCGGCCGGCGACCGCCGTAGGCTTGAGTGGCACGATCGGGTTCGAAGTCATCGGCAGCGGCCCGTGATGGGCGACGCGTCGAAGCGCATCGCCGTCGATGAGCAGCACTGCGGCGTCAACCGCACCGCAGTACCGCGTCGTGTTCCGTGCGATGGCATCAACGACTGGCTGCTGGTCGGCGGGGGAGTCCGCGATGACACGAAGGATCTCAGCGAGCGCGGTCTGCCGCTCGAGCGATTCCTTCGTTTCGTTGAAGAGGCGAACGTTCTCGATCGCGATCGCGGCCTGGTCAGCGAACGTCTCCAACATCTGCAGCTCGCGGTCGTCGAAGGGCCGCCGGCGGATATTGACGACGCCGAGGACGCCGGTCGCCTTGCCGTTGCGCAGGAACGGGATGGCCAAACGTGTGCGCGGGCCGTCCTGGGGCAGCTCGGGATGCAGGGCCGCGTCAGCGACGTACTGACGCTGACCGGTCAACAAGGCGCGACCGACGTTCGTCCTCTCGTCGATCGGTATCCGCGATCCCACTTTTAACGCAGCCGGAACGGCAGGCCCGAACTGCGCCAGCAGGAGTCCCACTTCGCCATCCCGCCGGAAGATCGTTACCGCGTCGGCGCTGCCGAGCGCGGCCGCGCGCTCGACAATGGTCTGGAGGACGGCGTCCAGGTCGAAGGCGGACCGGCTGATGGTCCGGAGCACGTCGCTGAGAGCGGTCTGCTGGTTGAGCGATTCTTTTGTCTCATTGAGGAGACGCACGTTCTCCATCGCGATCGTCGCCTGGTCGGCGAACGTCTGGACCAGCCGGATGTCCGCGTCGGAGAAGGGCCGCCGTTCATTCCGCGCAACGCCGATCGCTCCGATCACCTCGCCGTCACGAACGATCGGCACGCCGAGCACGGTGTGGACGCCGTGCTCGCGGTTCGTCGGCCAGTCGTAATCCGGGTCCTCGAAGAGATCAGGGATGTGCACAACGCTCCGGCGCAGCGCGACCCGGCCGATCAGCGTTCGGTCGGTGATTGCGGTGGGGTGCGCGCGCTCGTACTCCAGCAGGGCTGGCGTGCCGCCGTGGGTGGCGATCAGCTGGAAGACGTCGCCCTCCTTACGGAAGAGGTATCCCCAATCGCCGCGACAGAGCTTCGTCGCGTTCTCGACCACCACGTCGAAGACCGACTGGAGATCGAAGCCCGACTGACTCATAACGCCCAACACCGCGGAGATCGCGGCCTGCTGCTCGCGCGCGCTCGCCAGGGCTGCTGCGGTGTCAGTGGCGTTCGTGCCGCGTGCCTTGGCCGCCTTCAAGCCTTCCTCCCCACGAGCATGGTCATGCTAGGCGTCCGGGCGCGAGCCTGAAAGCCATAATCCGCTCGTGAGAGTCCATGTCGCGCGAGATCTTGACGATGTACTCGATCACCTTTCCAGCGCCACCGAGGTGACACTTCTCGCCGGCGGCACCGACCTGATGGTCGATATCAACTTCGGCCGCAAGCGGCCCGACACCGTCGTCGCGATCGATCGCGTGCCGGAGCTCGCTAACCTCGAACGTAACGGCCATGTGCGGATGGGCGCGGGCGTCACGTACACCCGAATGCTGCGCGAAGATCTCGGCTCACCCGCGCTCCGCGAGGCGGCTCGCACGGTCGGCTCGCCGCAGATCCGCAACGCCGGAACGCTGGGCGGCAACATCGCGACAAGCTCGCCCGCGGGCGACACGCTTCCGGTGCTCGCGGCGCTGGACGCGGTCGTCGTTCTCCGCTCGAAGCAGGGCGAGCGCCGCGTCCCGTTCACCGAGTTCATGACCGGCCCGAAGAAGAACGTGCGGCGCGCGGACGAGGTCGTCGTCGGCGCCGAATGGGATGACGCCGGTCCGGCGCAGACGTTCATGAAGGTCGGCACCCGGAACGCGATGGTCATCGCGGTCGCGGGCCTCGCCCTCGTCGTCGACCGCTCCCGGCGGCGCGTCGGCGTCGGCCTCGGCTCGTGCGGTCCGACGATCCTGCGCGCGCCACAGGCCGAAGCGCTCGCCGCGGCGATCTTCGACGCGCACGGCTGGGACCGCCGCCTCACGCCGAGCGACGCGGAGCTCATGGAGTTCGGCCGCCTCGTCGCGACCGCGGCGCGCCCGATCGACGACGTGCGCGGCACGGCCGCGTATCGGCGGCATGTGCTTGCGGTCATGGGCGAGCGCGCACTCGCGCGCGTGTGGTCGATGACGTGAGGCTGCGGCTTCAGGTCAACGGCACCGAACGCGAGGCCGAAGCGCGCGAGCACGAGAGCCTCCTCACCGTGCTCCGCGAGCGCCTCGGACTGTGGGGGAGCAAGAACGCCTGCGAGCAAGGCGAGTGCGGCTCGTGCTCGGTGCTCATGGACGGCCAGCTGATCTGCGCGTGTCTCGTGCTCGCCGGCGCCGCCGAGGGACGTGACGTGCGGACCGTCGAGGATCTCGCCGAAGGTGAGCACATGCATCCGGTGCAGCGCGCATTCGTCGACGCCGGTGCTGTGCAGTGCGGCTTCTGCACGCCGGGCTTCATCGTGGCGACTGCCGCGCTGCTGCGCGACAACCCCGAGCCGTCCGACGCGGAGATCCGAGAGGCCCTGTCGGGCAACATCTGCCGCTGCACCGGGTACGGGAAGATCCTCGAGGCGGTGCATCGGTCCGCGGCGCGGGGCTACACGTCGTGACGATCGCGCCTCCGAAGACGCGACTGCGCGGTGTCGTCGGCGAATCGGCGCCGCGCGTGGACGCGCCGCCGAAGGTCAAAGGCGAATTCCTCTACGGCAGCGACCTCTCGCGCGAGGGCATGCTCTACGGCGCGACGCTCCGCAGCCCGCACCCGCACGCGCGGATCATGCGCATCGACGCCGCGGCGGCGCGTGGCATGCCGGGCGTGCGTGCGGTGCTCACGTCGGACGATCTCCCGACGCACGAGAGGTTCGGCCTCATGCGTGCCGACCAACCCGTGCTCGCGACGCGGGTGGTCCGTTACGTAGGCGAGCCGGTCGCGATCGTTGCCGCGGACGATCCGGAGCAAGCGCGTCTCGCCACGCGGTCGATCAAGGTCGAGTACGAGCTGCTCCCTGCGGTGACCGACCCGGTCGCCGCGCTGCAGCCCGCTGCGCCGAAGCTGCACGATCCGAAGGACGGCAACGTCATCGAGGACGTGCGCGTCGTGCACGGCGATCCAGACGCGAAGGCCGACGTCGTCGTCGAGGGTGAGTACGAGGTCGCGATGCAGGACCAGGCGGCGCTCGGGCCCGAGGCCGGACTCGCGATCCCCGGACAGGACGGAGGCGTCACGCTTCACATCGCGACGCAGTGGCTGCACGAAGACCTGCGTCAGATCGCGCCGTGCCTCGGACTCCCGGAAGAGAAGGTACGTCTCGTGCTCGCCGGAGTCGGCGGCGCCTTCGGCGCGCGCGAGGACGTCACGCTGCAGATCCACGTCTGCCTCCTCGCGCTCGCGACGAAGCGCGCGGTACGCATGACGTATGGCCGCGAAGAGTCCTTCTACGGACACGTGCACCGGCATCCGGCGCGCATGTGGTACCGGCACGGCGCGACGCGCGGCGGTCGGCTGGTGTTCGTGCGCGCGACGATCGTGCTGGACGGGGGCGCCTACGCGTCCTCGACCTTCGCTGTCGTGGCGAACGCGGCCTGCTTCGGCGCCGGGCCGTATCGCGTCCCGAACGCGCTCATCCACGCGGTCGGCGCGTACACGAACAACCCGCCGACCGGCGCGATGCGCGGATTCGGCGCGGTGCAGTCGTGCTTCGGCTACGAGGCGCAGATGGACAAGCTCGCCGCCGCGCTCGGCATCGATCCGGTCGAGCTGCGCGCGCGCAACGCGCTCGAGAACGGCGACCGCATCATCACCGATCAGCCCGTCGAAGGGTCGGCTCCGGTCGCCGAGGTGATCAACCGCTGCGCCGCGCTGCCGCTTCCGCCCGCCCGGTCGTCCGACGACCCGCTCGATCTCCCGGGCGGCGCCGGCAATCTCACGCACGGCGAAGGCGTGCGGCGCGGCGTCGGATTCGCGGTCGGTCTGAAGAACGTCTGCTATTCGCACGCCTTCGACGACTTCTCGACCGCGCGCGTTCGCCTCGAGCGCGACCAAGGCGGCGTCGTCGCGCGCGTGCACACCGCCGCCGCTGAGGTGGGGCAGGGGATCGTGCTGGTGTGCGAGCAGATCGCGCGCACCGAGCTTGGCGTGCAGCGCGTCATCGTCGAGACGCCCGACACGACGATCGGGTCGGCCGGCTCGTCGTCCGCGTCGCGGCAGACCTGGATGACAGGAGGCGCCGTTCTCGCGGCCTGTGGCGAAGTGAAGGCCGAGCTGGCGCGGCGCGCACGCGGACGGCGTCTCGAGGACGTCGACTTCGCGGAGCTCCTCGACACCCCGGTCGAGCGTGTGGTCACGCATCGCCATCGTCCGACCGAGAAGCGCAATGACACGACCCAGAACGACGGTCATGTCGCGTTCCTCTTCGCCGCGCACCGAGCGGTCGTCGACGTCGACGTGGACACGGGGCTGGTGAAGGTCGTGCAGATCGCGACGGCGCAGGACGTTGGCAAGGCGATCAATCCGCTGGCGGTGATCGGTCAGCTCGAGGGCGGCATCGCGCAGGGCCTCGGCCTCGCCGTGATGGAGGAGGTCCAGCTGAAGGACGGCGCGGTGCGGAACGCGTCGTTCACCGACTACCTGCTTCCGACGATGCTCGACATGCCGCCGGTTCTCTGCGACCTTATCGAGTTCCCGCATCCCGACGCGCCCTATGGAGCGAAGGGCGTCGGCGAGCCGCCCACGATCTCGAGCACGCCCGCGATCGTCGCCGCGATCCGCGCCGCGACTGGCCGCGCGCTCGAGCGTGTGCCGGTGCGGCCGGACGACATCGTCTTCGGCGCGTCGTCGCACTCGGGCTGGAGAGTTGCGCCCGGCGACGATCCGCGTGGAGCGGTGCGGGCTCGTTAGCGCTGGGCCGGCGGGCGCACGCCTTTTCGAATCGGACTAGCTCCGGCCATTCCTTCCACTGAGCCGTGGATGAGCGGGCGCAGAGGGGCGGAGACAGCGGGCGCGTCGCGAACGAGAGTTGAGCCCGCGGTATCAAGCTCAGCCGCAGCGAGTGGACCGAGCGGGCGAGTTTCGAGAGAGCGACGCGCCCGCTGGCTGCTCTTTCGACTCGCGCGCATCATTCACGGCGATGCTCTCGCTCGAGACACTCCGCGCCGCGCCGAAGGTCCTCCTCCATGATCACCTCGATGGCGGGCTGCGTCCGAGCACGATCGTCGAGCTCGCTCGCGAGCTGAAGTACGGCGGTCTCCCGACCTCCGATCCCGGCGAGCTCGCGCGCTGGTTCCACGCGAGCGCCGCGAGTGGATCGCTGTCGCTCTACCTGCGCGGCTTCGCCCACACCATCGCGGTCATGCAGACCCCCGACGCGCTCGAGCGGGTCGCGTACGAGTGCGGCGAGGACCTGGCGCGCGACGGCATCGTGTACGCGGAGGTCCGCTACGCACCGGTCTTCAGCACGCAGGGCGGCATGAATCTCGAGGAGGTGGTCGGTGCGGTGGTCCGTGGCTTCGAGCGTGCCGAGGGCCGCTATCCCATCACCCTCCGGCAGATCATCTGCGCGATGCGCGACCGCACCGATTCGCTCGAGATGGCGGAGCTCGCGGTCGCTCACCGTGAGCAAGGCGTGGTCGGCTTCGACATCGCCGGTGAGGAGGCGGGCCATCCGCCGAAGGCACACCTCGAGGCCTTCCAGCTGTGTCGCCGCGAGAACTTCTCGATCACCATCCACGCCGGCGAGGCCTTCGGTCCGCCCTCCATCTGGCAGGCGCTCCAGTACTGCGGCGCGCACCGCATCGGGCACGGCGTTCGCCTGATCGAGGACATGGCGATCGTCGACCAGACTGTCGTGAAGCTCGGACCGCTCGCCGCGTACATGAAGGACAAGCGCATCCCGCTCGAGCTCTGCCCGTCGAGCAACGTCGACACCGGCGCGGTGCCCTCGCTCGAGGAGCATCCGATCCGTCAGTTCATGGAGCAACGCTTCCGCGTGACCGTGAACACCGACAACCGGCTCATGTCGGACGTCACGCTGTCGGAGGAGTTCCGCCGCCTGTCCCATGCGTTCGCGCTCACGCTCGACGATGTCGAGAAGCTCACGCTCAACGCGATGAAGAGCGCCTTCATCGGCTACGACGACCGACTCGCGCACATCTACGGCAGGATCAAGCCGGGCTTCGCGAAGCTGCGCGGCGAGCCCGCGCTCGCGGGATACCGACTGCCGCCGAGCGCCTGACCGAATCGCGGTCATTCCCAATCGCTATTGGACTCGCAAGCGTGAGAGCCAACTAGAATCGCCGCGTGATCCGCCTTCCCGCGGTCGCGAGCGCGCGTGTACGGCGACGTCAGCTCCTCCGGATCACCTTCGCGAGCGCGGTCGTTCTCAGCGTGGCCGAGCTCACCGCGGCGATCGCTCCGTATCTGCGCGTGACCCGCATCGTCGGTCTGGGAGCGCCGGTCGCCGTCGGCAAGGCCAGCGACATCCTCGCGGAGTTCGCGAGGACGAACGACCGCCCGATCCTCTTCCGAGAAGGTCGTTTCTTCCTGCTGCACGCGCCGGGTGGCATCATCGCCGCGTACCGCAAGTGCACGCATCTCGGGTGCACGGTGCCGTTCGACACGGCGAAAGACCTCTTCGAGTGCCCGTGCCACGGCTCGCGCTACGACAAGCACACCGCCGTCGTCCTGAGGACGCCAGCGCCCAAACCGCTGCAGCTCTTCCACATCGCCGAGTCCGCGACCGGCGTCCTGATCGTCGACACCAATCCGCTGAACGTCATCGATCGAGGCGATGAGTGGGAGGATCGCTACCTCGAGATCCGGGAGAGCTAGCGCCGCTCAGCGCGCCGACATACACGCCCGCACCCACGAGAACGCCGCCAGCGAGGAAGATCGGCGTGATCGTCTCGCCGCGAAGCGCGGCGCCGAGCGCGACGGCGACGAGCGGCACGACGACGAGGGCGTAGGACGAGGCGGAGGCCGTCCAGCGCCGCAGCATGACGAGGAACAGCCCGAACAGGCCGATCGAGCCGACGATGGACAGATAGGCGACGACGATCCATGTCGTGCTCGTGTGCGGGAGCTCGCGCGTCTCGCCCGCGGCGAATGACAGCGCGAGCACGATCAGCGCACCAACGAACATGCCGACCGCGTTCGTCGCGATCGGGTGCATTCGCGGCAGCCCCTTGGCGATGACGCCTGATTCCGCGACCACGAGCGCGTTCGCAAGGAGCGCGACCAGTGACAGTAGGGGGACGCTCGCGGAGAGCTGCTCGCGGAACACGAGCGCAATGCCGGTGAGCGCGACTAGCCCTCCCACGAGCCCGCGCGCGCGGAACGGCTCAAGACCGTGAAGCGCGACAAGGACCAGCGTGAAGAGTGGCACGGTGGCGAGGACGACCGCCCCAGTCCCGGCCGGAGCGTCCTGGAGTCCGTAGTACGTGAGGGCATATCCGAGCCCGAAGTTGAGGGCGCCGTAGATCGCCGCACCACGCAGGGACGCGCCGTGTGGGAACGGGATATGCCAAACGGCCATCGCCGCGAGCAGCAGCGCGCTGGCGGGGAGAAATCTCAGCGCCGCGCCCCAATACGGCGGCAGCTCAGCGTTGCTATAGCGGACCGCGACGAAGTTGCTGCCGCCGATGAGCACGACGCCGACGAAAAGCGCGAGGGTGAGGCGATCCGGCCGCGCTATCTGAGCCAGAGGAGGTCGCCGAAGAAGAAGTCCTGTCCCTGCGCGACGGTACGCGCGACGCCGGTCTTCACGTCGAGCACGAAGAATCCGCCCTGGCCGACGTAAGCGATCTTCGTTCCGTCGGGAGACCAGGCGGGCACGACGTCGTCGCCGGTCTGCCCGACGGACCGGAGACCGCTGCCGTCGCAGGGCACGAGGAAGAGGTCGGACGGAACGCTGAGGTGCGCGAGCGCGCCGCCCGCGCTCGCGCGCACGACCGTGTGCCCCGCCGCGGAGAAGACGATGACGCAGTCGTTCGGCGAGAACCTGGGAGCCTGCAGATACCAGAAGCTGTCCTTGGTCTGCAGCAGCGGCCGCGGGTTCGCTCCGTCGATGTCCGCGCGCCAGAGCGCGTCGACCTGCCCGTTCTTCAGATGCACGTAGATGAGCGTCTTTCCATCGGGGCTGATCGTCGGATCGGCGCCGTCCTTGACGATGCGCTTGCGCTCACCCGTGCGAAGATCGAGGCGTTCGATCGCGTCATCGTTGCCGGTGAACGATCCGCTCTGGATGATCGCGGCGCGGCGGTGGAAGTAGAGCACGTTGCCCGACGCATCGAAGCGGGGGCTCGCGTAGAAGACGTTGTCGGATTCGTGCTGCACGACGGCTCGCAGCCCGGTGCCGTCGATGTTCACCACATAGAGGTCGGAGCCGAATCCGCGTTTTGGGTCCGACTGCGGCGTGAGCGCGAACACGATCGACTTTCCGCTCGGATGGAGCGATGGCGTAGAAGGAGCGCTCTGTGGTGGCAGTTCGACGATGCGCCCCAAAGTACGAGCCGTGTTGTCGAGTGCGAGGAGGCCACCGGGGTTGGCGAGGATGAACGATGCCTGCACGCCAACCCCCGGAGCGACCGGTGCGCTCGATGAAGGCGGGTTAGCGACGGGCTGACAGGCTGTGCCGAGGAGCGCTGCAGTGACAAAGAGCTCACATAGATGAGCGACGAGTCGCCACCGAGGGCCCCCGCGCGCGAGGGGTCCCCGTCTCATGCGATCACTTCTCCGGACCGCACGACCTTCTCGCGGATGCGGCCCTGTATCCGAGCGGACACGCGAGCGTAGTGCTGCACCGCGCTCACGAAGGCGGCGTGCGACCAGGTCAGCGGCGAGACCGAGAGCGGCTCGCCGGTGGAAGGATGCACCTGCTCGGCGAGGACGCCTGACGGGAGCGCCTTGCTCGCGCACCACCGCAGAAGCCCGAGCGGCCGTTCGAGATCGTCGAGCGTCGCGGCCGTCGCGATGTACCACTCCGCCAGCCACAGCGTGCTCACGAACCAGGGATTCCCGGGGACGCCTGCGACGTCCTGCGAGACCTGGAAGTAGTTGTCGTTCTCGTAACGCGCGATGCCGCCCACCGGTGTGCGCACCGTGAGCCGCTGCTCGATGGCCTTCATCGTCGCGACCACACGGGGATCGGCCGCGGGCAGCATGCCGAAGAGGAAGATCCCGGCGAGCGAGATGTCGATCGTGGCGTCCTTGACGATCGTGCCGTCCGGCAGGACGGCGATGGTCCGCACGAACCGGCCGCGGTCTTCGTCCCACAGGTGCGTGAGCGCGGCCTCGCGGATCTCCTGCGCCGCGACCGCGTAACGCTTGGCGAGCTCATGCTGACCGAAGGCCACCGCGAAGTTGCGCCCGGCGGTGAGGCCGGCCCACACCGCGGCCGTCGTGAAGGCGTGGATACCGCGACGTTCCTCCCACAGATCGAATGACGGCGCCGGGAGCTTCGTGTGCAGCTCGCGGAACGTCGCCATGAAGTCGGCGCCGGTGCGCACCAACTTGCGGTAGAGCGGCCGGATGAATTCGATGTCACGATCGCGCTCGTAGTGCTGCCACAGCGCCCAGATCGGCAGGCCGGTCTCGTCCTCCTGGATCGGCAGCTCGAGGCGCCCCTCCGGCGTGGACCACGCGTGCCACGACGAGCCCAGCGAGCCGTCGGGGTTGTATTTGTGGAGCAGGTAGCCCTCGCGCGTCATGAGGTCGCCGCACAGGAAGAAGAAGCGCCGCGTGACTTCGCCGTAGCCGGCAAGGTCGAGCGCGTCGGCAACAAGCGCTCCGTCGCGGGGCCAGAGATACGAGTACGTGTCGCGGTTGAAGCGAAGGACGTCCGAGTCGTTCCCGGCGATGATCGCGCCGCGGTTATCGACCTGCGTGCGGATGATGAGCGTCGAGCGCTTGTACAGGCTCGCGATCTCTGCGGGGAGGTGATCGGCGATCGACTCGTCCTTGTTCGCCCAGAGGCGCCAGTAGTCCTTCGTGCGGGCGAGGAACGATGCCGGCGTCCGTTCGCGGACGAGCTTGTCGAGCTCGCGCACCTCGTCGTATGACTCACCGGCGGCGATCCAGAACACGACCGTCGAGCTGCCGCTTGCGGGGACGCGGAAGGTGAGCATTCCGACGCTGTCGATCGAGCCCTGCGCGACCGGGTTGCGCGACAGCACGCCGTCCTCGGCATCACGCCACGTTCCCTCCTTGCCCGGCGAATCCTTCTGGCCGATCGCGAAGGAGGTCAGTCCGAAGGAGTGCCCCCCCGCGGTGCCCGAGATGAGAAAGGCGCGCCGGCCTTTGTAGTGGACGATCGCCTGCGATCGCGGGTCGTAGAACGCGGAGTCACCGACCTCGTTGCCGAACAGGTGCGCGTCGAAATGCTGGAAGACGCGGATCTCGCGATCGCGCCCGAGCTCGTCCTCGACGGTGACCTCTTTGAAGTAGATGTTCCGGTCGAAGTCCACCGCGTCGCGGCAACGGAGGCGCAGCCCGAGGGTGTCGTTGTGCAGGGTCGTGTCGCCCACGAGCGTCTCGTGTTCGTAAGCGATGTGGCACTCCCAGTCGTCACCGCCGACCCAGCTGAACTTGCCGTCGACCCACACGCCGAAGCGGCACGCCGCGCCGACGGTGTGATTCTCCTGTCCGACGTGCGGGTAATAGATGTCTCGCAGCTGATAGCGCGCGTCGAACGTGACGAGGAAGTCGCCATTTCCGAGCGGGAGGTCGCGAGGCAAATCAGGCCCTGCGTGTCGCCGCGAGGAAACGCCTGGCGTTTGCCACGATGCCGGCGTGGTCGGCGCGTTCGAGGAGATCGCCGCGGATGAGCGGGCCGCCGATGCCGAAACCGACGACGCCGGCCTTGAAGTACGCCGGGATCTCGTCGTACTCGACGTTGCCGGTCGCGACGAGCGGCAGGTGCGCGAGCGCGCGACGGACGTTTATGACGAATTCAGGGCCGCCGATCGTCGCGATGGGGTAGATCTTGATGAAGTCGGCGCCCAGCTCGGCGGCCTTCACCATCTCGGTCGGCGTCATCGTCCCAGGCATCGTCATGACGTCACGCGCGCGGCCGACCTCGAGCATCTCGGGTACGAGCGCCGGGCTGACGAGGAAGCGCGCGCCCGCGAGCACGGCGTCCTCGGCCTGAGCGCCGGAGAGCACGGTGCCCGCGCCGACGATCGCGCCCTGCCGCGCGAAGGCGTCGTCCGTCGCGAGCTTCGCGATGAGCTCGTACGCGTCGGGCACGGTGAGCGTGATCTCGACCAAACGCACACCAGCCTCCGCCATGGCGCGCGCGGCGCGCTCGGCGATCTCGGGCGTCGCGGTGCGGATGACCGCGACGAGCCGGTCTTCCCCGAAGATCCGCACCAGGTCGCGGCGCAGCGCGAGCTGCTGTCCGATCGCCATCTCAGCCAATCGTATCGCTCGGGGACCGCGCGATGGCCGCCGCCACGCGCCCGGCGAGCTCCTCGGCCGTGGCGACATCCTCCGGAGCAAAGCGCCGCTGCGATTCCGCATTGGTGAAGGACATCGAGCCCTTCACCTGTCCTTGCACGAGGAGCGGGACCCCCATCCACGCGCAGATGCCACGCTCGAGCAAGCGGCGTAGGTGTTCGCTGTTCCTTGCGAGGCGCTGCAGCCGATCGGGATCGACCTCGGCCCAGATGACGGGCCGCGCGTCGCGCAGCACATCCCACACCGGGTGCGTGCCCAGTGGATCGCGACGGTAGCGGCTCGCGACCGCCCAGTTCGCCCGCTCGGTCTCGACGTCGAGCGCCGCGAGCGCGACCCGGCGGAGCGATCCGTCCGCCTCGAGCAGATCGATCGCGCAGAAATCGGCGAGCTTCGGGACCGCGAGCCGCGCGATCTGCTCGAGACGACGTTCCACCGCGGTCTCCTCGCCCAGCGCCTCGCCGGCCTGGAGCAGCAGTCGCATCCGGCCCTCCGCGGCCTCCGCCGCCGCCCGCGCGCGCCGCTCGGAGTCGAGCAACGCGGCGCGGTCGATCGCGCTCGCGACGCGTTCGGCGACCAGCCGGAGCAGACCGAGCTCGTCCGGTGTGAACGTGTACCCGTGCTCGCGCGCGAGGTAGAGGAGACCGACGAGCTCGCCCTCGGCGTGGAGCGGCGCGACGACGGATGCCTGGATCGGCGAGCCGACGAGGGCGTCGAGCTCCGCGGCCGAGAGATCCAGGATCGCCATCGGCCGGCGCGCCTGGATCGCGCGCTCGGCATCACCGCCGCGGACGCGCACCGATGCGCGTGGCAGCTGCTCGAGCCCGACCGCGGCGCGCACGGCGAAGCTGCCGGCCGGTTGCGCTGGAACGAGCGCGAGCGCCGCGCGCGCCTCGAAGACCGGCATGATCCGCCGCAGCATCTCGGGCAGCTGATCGTCGAGCGTGCTTCGCGCGAGCGCGGCGTCCGTGATCCGCTGCAGCGCCTCGAGGCGCGCCGTCGCGATCTCGGCATCCGTTCGCGCGGCGCGCTCGCGATCGAGCAGCTCGCGCCGCTCGCGATCGGCGCGCCGCAGGTCGTCGACGTCGCTCGCGTCGCGGATGAGGTCGGTGCGCTCGCGGCGCATCACGCCGACCTCGCGGATCATCGCCGAAACGATGAGCGCCGTGAGGCAGTACAGGACGAGGATGAACGCGAGGTACGGGATCTGGATCGGCAGCCCGAGCGCGCTCTCGCGCCAGAGCGCGAGGCCGACGAACTCGAGCGACACGATCAGCGTCGCGGCGCCCGCGCCGGTGTCGCCGAGGCGGAACGCCGCGGTGATGATGAAGAGCACCGCGAACAGCGGGAACAGCAACCAGTTCGGCTCGGGCGTGATCGCGAGCATGCCGAGGAAGATCACGACGGCGTCCCCGACGAAGGCGACCTTAGAGATCTGCTCCTGATCGGCCACCGTGCGCGCGCGCCCGGAGAGAACGTGCAGCACCGCCGCCCACGCGAGCAGAAAGCCCGAGAGCGCGAGGACGTAGCCGAACCCAAGATTCGGAAGGAGCGGCGCGATGAGCAGCGCGGCGATCGCGCCCGCGACGCGCGTCCAGGTGATCGCGCGCTCGAAGCGTCGCGGCGCCTGGCCGACGTCCTCCGCGCCGCGAACGTCAGCGCTCGATGAGGAAGACTCTCGCGGGAGCACCGTCACCGCCTTCGAACTTGATCGCGCCGCAGGCGAGGTCGTACTCGCCGGGCAGCACGTCCTTCAGGTCGAGGCCCTCGATGATCACGATCTTCGCGCCGAGGAGCGTCTTGTGCGTCGGATAACCCTCCTTTTCCGGACCCTGCGGCTCGATCGAGAGGTAGTCGATACCGACGAGCTTCATGCGCCGGTCGACGCACCAGCGTGCCGCGGTGCGGTCGAGCGCCACGAAATCGCGGTCGAACGGGCGGACCGGCTCGCGCCAGCGCTCGCTGTTGCGCGTCTTGAAGAGGAGACGCTCCGTACTCGCGGGCACGCCGGCGCGCTCGAGCCAGGCCGCGCTGATGTGGCCGGGCCCGTCGAAGCCGACGACGCGGCAGGGGCCCACGAGCGCGTCGACCGGAAGATGATCGACGGTACCCGCGCCCTCGATGAAGTGCACCGGTGGATCGACATGCGTACCGGTGTGATCGCTGAAGGTCACCACGGAGACGTTCGCGGTGTCACCGCTCGCGATGCGCCGCAGCGGCGTGATCTTCGGGCCGTCCTCGCCCGGCCAGGTCGGCATGCCCGGGCGCATCACGAGCGAGACGTCGTGCACGTTCATGGATGAACCTCCACCACGGTCTTGATCTGCGTCGGGTCGTGCGGCAGCGCGCTGGCCGCGTCGGCGAGCGGCACGCGCCGAGTGATGAGCGCTCCGAGAAAACCCGGCCAGCGCCGCTCCGCCTCGGTGAGATCGGCGATACCCTGCCGGTAGTCATCGGACTTCGCGTTCACGATGCCGAGCACAAGCGCGTTGCGCAGGACGAGATTCTGGTTGATGAGGTCCGCGGGTAACTCGATCGAGCGCGTCGCGCCGGTGACGCTGGTGAGGATCACCGCGCCGTTCGCACCGACGAGCCGCAGACATTCGAAGGCGACGGCGGAGGAGCCGGTCGCCTCGATCATCACGTCGATCCGCTTGGCGCGCGCGGCGACCGTCGCGAGCGGCGTGTCGCTCGTCGCGGCGTAGCCCGCTCCGATGCGCGCGAGCAGCGCTTCCTTCGCCGGTTTGTGCTGACGCTCGACGACCGTGACGTCGAGTCCCGCGAGCCGAAGCTTCATCGCCGCGAGGATCCCCACCGGTCCGCCGCCGGCGACGATCGCGGCACTCGGCTCCCAGACGGTCATGCGGCGCTGCGCCAAGCCCAGGTGACGCCACCCCTTCTCGGTGATCGTCAGTGGCTCGAGCAGCACCGCGATGTCGGCGATGGACTCAGGGACGGCAAACAGGTAGTCCGGTCGCTCGGCGAAACGCTCGGCGCAGAAGCCGTCGATCCCCTCGATGCCGCGCTCACGGTAACCACCCCAGAGACACATGTCCTGCTCTCCGCTGCGGCAATTCGGACAGCCGTCGGGCCGGCGGACGCTCGCGACGACCGGCGTGCCGGCCGTGAGACCGCCGCCGTCGCGCGCGACGCGTCCAAAGCTCTCGTGACCGATGACGAGCATGTCGGCGCCGTCGGGGGCGCGCCCGTACTCGCCCCGCTCGATGTCGGCATCGGTACCGCAAAGGCCGACGCGCACGACGTCAACGAGGACATCGCCGTCGGCGAGGCGTGGCTCGGGTACGACGCGCACCGCGCCGGAGCCCGGGCGACCCGGCACGACCGTGAGCGCTCGCACCCGCGGAGCATATGAGCACGGCGGCCGCGATACTGACCAGCGATGGTCACGCCGCGCGAGGTCGAGCGCATCTTCCGCGAGGCCGGTGCTTTTCGAGAGGGGCACTTCTTCCTCGCGTCGGGAAAACACTCGTCGCGGTATCTCGAGAAGTTCCAGGTCCTGCAGTGGCCGGTGCGCACGGCCATGCTCTGCGCCGATATCGCCGACTGGGCGCGCTCGCTCGCGCCGCGGACGGTCGCCGGTCCGACGACCGGCGGCATCATCCTGGCGCATGAGGTCGCGCGTCAGCTCGAGCTGCGTGCGGTCTACGCCGAGCGGATCGAGGGCAGTCGCGGCCGGGAATTCCGTCGTGGGTTCGAGCTTGGATCCGGGGAACGCGTGCTCGTCGTCGACGACATCATGACCACCGGCGGATCGGTGCAGGACACCCTCGACGCGGTGCGGAGTGCCGGAGCGCAGGTCGTGGGCGCGGCGGTCCTCGTCGACCGCTCCGGCGGCGCCGCGACTCTCGATGTTCCGCTGCATGCGCTCTGGACCGTCGACATCCCGACGTACGCGCCCTCCGGTTGCCCGCAGTGCGCCGCGGGCGTGCCGCTCGCAAAGCCTGGCACGACCCCTGCTCCGGTGGCGCGCTGATGAGCGATCTCCTGAAGCTCATCCGCACCCTCGCCTGGCTCGCGTTCGCGGCCGCGATCTATCAGGAGCTGCGCAAACCGCCGGAGACGCGCACCTGGACCGGCAAGGTCGCGGGCGTCGTTCCCTACGACTTCCGCGTACCGACGCTCGACCGACTGCGCGACGCCTATTGGGCGCCGGACAGCGACGAGATCTTTTCCGAGAAGGTCTTCGGTGTCGGCTGGGCGGTGAACATACCGGTCGCCGCGCGAAAGCTCAGCCAGACCCTTTCACAGTACGCCGAGTCGAGCGACGCGCTCCGCCGCCGCGTTTCGCGACGCGACGAGCCCTGATCTCGAGGTACGCGGGAAGCCAGCGCTCGAGCTCGTCGGCCGATCCGGGCTCGCCGCCCCCGTAGCTCGGCGAGTACTCCCAGAGTCCGTCGACGACCAGCCCGTTCTTCACGCACGCGTTCACGAGGTCGCTCGTGCGGTGACCATATTCGAGCGTGCGCGCTTCGACCTTGACCTTGCCGAATTCCCAGAGCGCGTCCTCGAATGGGATCGGCCCGTCGTCGAAATAGCGCTGCTTGAATCCCCAGCCGGTGCCGGTCCACGTCTCCTGCATCCGGAGCGCGACCGGGTGCATCGTGGAAAAGACGTAGACGCCGTCCGCCGCGAGGATGCGCGCGACCTCGCCGATGACGCGCTGCGCGTCGGGCACGAAGACCAGCGAGTGGTGGTGATTCACGATGTCGAACTCGCCGTCATCGAAGGCGGAGAGATCGCGCATGTCGCCCTGGACGAAGCGCAGCTTGGTGCCACGATCGCGCGCGAGTGCGCGCACCGTCGCGAGCTGACGCTTGGAGATGTCGAACAGCGTCGTGGTCGCGCCGAGCTCCGCGAACAGGACCGCGTCCCATCCGCCGCCGCCGGCGAGCGACAGCACGCGCTTGCGAGCGAGATCGATCCCGCGCAGCCGCCCGCGCGTGAGCTCGTCGAGGAACCGCCGCTTGCCGCGGGCATCGCGCGGCGGCTTGCCCAACGGGCGTGTGTACGGGATGCCGGCCTTGGCGAGCCGCTCCCACATCCGCCGGTTGTGCTCGCCGACGTCGTCGATCGCGACGCGCCGGGTCAAGGCACGCTTTCGCAGCACTGGTTCAGGTGTGCGTCGAGGAAGTGACGGACGCGTGCGTCGTCGTACGCCGCGAGGTCGTCGATCCAGCTCCAGGCGGTCAGCACGATCGTGCCCGCCGGGATCTTGTCGTACGGTCGGATCACGAGCTTGACCTCGCCGTATTTGTCCTTCGGATACGTCGTGAGAAGGGCCTGGAGCGCCGCGAGCGCATCGGCTGGGATGGTGTTGTACGAGGCCACGACGCCGCCGTGCTCGAGGTTGTGCACCGCGCGCTCGTCCGGCACCACCTCGCTGTGGAAGCCCCACGTCGTCGGCGCGGGCCAGTGCGGACCGTACGTCGGCGGGTACGACGGATACGCGATCGGCGTGCCCTCGGTGATGTGGTCCCCGACGCCGCTGCCCGGACCGGTGAAGCGGCCGGCGCTCCCGCCCACGCCGAACGAGCGAGCCACGAGCACACCGATCACGAGCAGGATGACCGCGCCGCCGATCGCGATCCATGGCACGCGCCTGTGCCATGGGTATCTGCTCTCAGTCCTCGCGCCGGTGCCGGTCGCCCGCGCGCCGCGGACGGCGCGCTTCTTCTTGCGCGGCATCCGGACGCGCTAGTCGCTCAGGGCCGCGTCGACGGCGTCGCGGATGCGCGCCAGGCGCTGTGGACGCTCCCTCGCGAATCGCTCGATCCCCGCGAGGAGGTGCTGCGGCGAGAGATGCGCCTCCGCGATGACCTCGTCGACCGTTCCACCGGTGCGCCAACGGTCGTCCCAGTCGGAGGTGAGCGAGTACTCGGCGACCACGGAGTTCTCGATCCAGTCGCGCATGACGCGGCGGGCGCGGTTGCTGATGACCATCGCGTCGACGCGGTCCGCGGCCGACGCGATCTCGTCACGGTAGCGCTGGTCCTGCAGCGCGAAGAGCTGCGGGCTGATCGCGGCGACGATCTTCACGTTGAGGCCGCGCTCATCGAGCTGCGGCAGGATCTTCACCACGTTGGCGGTTGTTGACGTGCCTTGCACGAAGATCGTCCCCATCCGCGGCTGACCCGCGCGATAGCGGCGGATGAAGTACGCGCCGCGCGCGGCCGCGAAGTGCGAGTCCATACCCAGCGCCGTCCGGTCCGGGATGTCGACGTTGGGCCGTGTGAGATGGAGCGCGACGATCGGCGCCTTCTGGCGCAGCGCGGCTCCGAGCACGACCGGGACCTCGTTGTATTCCCAGGGATGGACGTCGATGACGGCGCCGTCGGGGAAGAGCTGCGTCACGCCCGTCTCGAAGATGCCGAAATGCGTCCGCGAGTCCTCGGCCGTCTCCGGGCCGGAGTGTCCGGCGACCCACAGCACCTTTCCGACGCGGAGCTCGACGTCCTGCGCGAGCTGGCTGAAGAGGCGCATCTCGCCGTACTTGAGATAGGAGAACGCGCCATAGGTCGAGCACGCGCCCCAGAACCCCTGGAACTCGTTGAATGGATCTTCGGCGAGGTTCACCGAGGCGATGCCGCACGCGACGCCGGAGTTCGTGAACTCGGTGATCTGCTGCGGCAGGAGCGCGCCGTGGATGTTCGTGTCGCGCTGGTACCACCCCCACCCCTCGATATCGCCGAAGCCCTTCATGAAGCCGGCGATGTTCGTCGACTCGGCGAGATCGGCGGACATCGCGATGAACAATGGACGGCCGTACTCCGCACGCGCGAAGCTGTTCACCCAGGAGCCCCAGGTCGCGAGCGCGGCGCGGTTCGGCTTCTTCTCGCCGGGCTTGGCCCACATCGCTTCCGGGTAGCGCTCGTAGTCGCAGATGCGCTCGTCCTTCAAGATGTCCTTCGCGCGCCCGCCGAGGAAGAACGTCGGGATGTCGTCGGGGACGGTGCCCGCGATCTCCGCCAGGCGATCGGAGAGGTAGTCGCTGACGTCGCGCCGTGCGTGGAGCACGGAGGCCGCGATCTCGAGGTTGCGTCGCGCCTGCGCTCGCACGGCCTCGGCCTCCTTCGGCGCGGGCTGATCCACTCCCTCGTACTCGACGCCGTACTTCTTCTGGAAGTCCTTCCGCAGCTGCCAGAACAGCTCGTGGTTCATGGTGTGCGCGGTCCCGTGCGAGGCGTAGTCGTACTTCAGGTAGCCGCGGCCCTTTCGGGTGCGGAACCAGCCGATGCTCGGGACCTTGTCGGGATTCTCACCGCGCGCGGCCTCGAGCACGACCTTCGTGACCTCGTCCCATTCGCTGCCCTGTTCCGTCCCGACGACGCGCCAGCCGTACGGCTCGAACCAGTCGCGCGGGCCGCCGTGGACGACGCTCGAGACCGCGTTCACGTCGATGCCGAAATCGTTCCAGTCGAGAAGGAAGACGAGGTTCGACAGGCCCAGACCCCACGCCGAGTTCCGCGTCTCGTGGCTCGCCCCGGGCGTGAGCCCGCCCTCGCCTTCGACCGCGAACACCTTTACTTCCTCGGCGCCCGCGATCTTGAGCGCGACGGCCTGGCCCACCGTCGGCGGCATGCCGTGACCGGACGGTCCGGTGTTCCATTTGAGGAACAGCGTCTTGCCCGCCATCTCTGCATGACCCGGAAGGCCGCCGTGGCGACGCAACCCCAGCAGGTCCTCCCAGGTCAGCGCGAATTTCCCGTCGAAGGGGAACGCGAAACGCGCCTCGGGTGTCCGCTCGTGCCGCACGCGCATCGCCTCGTTGAGCGTCGCGAGGGTCGCGTAGATGAGCGGCACGGTGTGACCGGCCGACAGGATGAAGCGATCGCCGAAGCGCCGCCATGGCCGCAGCAGATCCCAGCGCATCGCACCGGACAACATGAGCGCGAGCAGCAGGTGGACCTTCGAGCGTGAGCCGCCGGGATGACCGCTCTGCCGGTAGTTCAGCGACAGGTCGATGAATTCGTCGACGACGTCCTTCGTGACCTCCCACAGCGGGAAGGCCGATGCGGAGTCGGTGAAGAGGCGCTCGACCTGTGACGCGACGCCACCAGGTGGCGTCGTTGTGCGAGCCACAGGGCTTTTTGTAGCACCATTTGCGCCGTGAGCGACGGCGCGCGCGTGGCATCCGAGACGGTGCGCATCTCGAGCGAGGGCGAGACGCTCCAGGCCGATCTGTACGGCGCACTTCCGTCACACCGCGCCGCCATCCTGGTGCACGGCCAGCAGTGGGACGCCAGCGGCTGGCGCGAGCTTGCGCAGCGTTTCGCCGCGCGCGGTGTGCCGGCGCTCGCGCTGAACCTGCGCGGCTACGACGGGAGCTCCGGGAAGACGAACGCGTACGCCCCACCCGCGCCGTGGTCACCGGTCGCCGACCTTCGCGCGGCGAAGGCGCAGCTTCGCGATCGCGGCGTACGCGAGATCGCGCTGGTCGGCGCGTCGATGGGCGGCCACGCGATCCTCGCCTCGAGCTTCGAGGCCGACGTCGAATCCATCGTCTCGGTCTCGGCGCCCGTCACCGCCGTCCCCGACGAGCTGTCGCGCCGCATCACCGGGCGAAAGCTGTTCGTGTGCGCCGACCGCGACTCGCTCGGTGCCGCACCGCATGTGCTCCACTGCTTTGATGTCGTCTCGACGCCGAAGACGCTGTTGCTGTTCGGCGGCAAGGAGCATTCGCGCGGGATGTTCGCGGCGCCCTATGGACCGGAAGCGATCGACGCGATCGTCGACTTCGTGGCGCGAGGGATCTGATGCCCGCGCGGGTGAACCCCGACGTGCCTGGCGAGCCGCTGCTGCTACGACGCACCGGCAAGCGTCTGCGGGCGCTCCGGCGCAAGCGTGGCCTCACGATGGCCCAGCTCGGCGCCGACAAGCGCGGCCGCGTCTACTTCGAGCGGCAGTACGTGTGGAAGATGGAGACTGGGCGAGTCGCGCCGTCGCTCGCCGCGCTCGCGCACTTCGCGCGCCGGCTCGACGTCACGCTGTCCGAGCTGCTTCGCGGGATCTGACCCCGGAACTCCTCGGTCGTCCACGTTGTAGAAGGGTGCAAATGACGAGCAGGGTGCCCATGGCCGCCGCGCTGTTGCTGACGTTGACGTCGTGTGTCTCCACCCCGCCAGTCGCAACACCCGACTGCCAGCCGACCGTCGCGCACATGACTCCAGCTCCCGAGGCCTTTTACTTCTTTTTCAATCACTCGACCTCGAGCAGACCTGACAAGCGGTCGATATTCGAGCAGGCGAATTGGTACGGCAACGACGCGATGTGGGTGATGCTCCCAGCGAACGGCGAGATCGTCGGCCGACTCGGGGACAAGATCGCACCGTATCGGCTCAGGTACGGGCAGGTCCAGTGGGAAGCTCGTCGAGTCGATCGACCTGGCGCCGTCGCCAAGAACTCGATGGGTCCGGCGGACATTGGGTTCCAAGCAGGAGGCGTTGGTGTTCCGGAGACCGGCTGCTGGGAGTTCACGTATACCCTGGACGATCAATACCCGCTGCGCTTCACCCTGCGCGTGCGCTAGTCACACCGTTCGAACCTCGCAGCACCTGACTCGTACTCTTCGGTGATGGGATCGCTCAGCCGAGCGGAGCTCGACGCTTTCTACGACGCGTACCCGCGCATCGAGGCTGAGTTCCAAGCGGTCCTCGACGCGAGCCTGACGCCACGCGGACCCGAGTCGCTCTACGAGTTGGTGCGCGATCTCGGCCTGCCTCCTGCCGCGGGCGTCGTGGATGTCGGCTGCGGCGAAGGCAAGCACACCCTTGCGCTGGCGGAACGTTTCGGCTTCACCGTTCGTGGGATCGACCCGGTGCCGCGGCACATCGACCTTGCCAAAGAGTCGCTATCCGCGGCGTCGAAACGGAAGGGCGAGCTGAGCAAGCTCGTCCACTTCGAGATCGGGACCGCGGTAGCGATCCCGCTGGGCGACGCGAGCGTCGATCTGGTCTGGTGTCGCGACGTCCTCGTCCACGCTGACTCGCTGGACAAGGCGTACGCCGAGTTCCGGCGGGTCCTGCGGAACAACGGACGAATCGTCGTGTACCAGTGGTTCGTACCGACCGGCTCGAGCCGCGTGAGGCGGCGTGGCTATGGACGACCATGCGCGTCGTCCCGGCCAGCGCGGAGCCACAGCGTACGGAGGCCGCCATCGCCGCCGCGGGTCTGCGCATCGAGCAACGCATCGAGCTCGGAAGCGAGTGGGGAGAGCGAGCGGAGGAGGACGCCGGAGATGGCAGTCGCCGACTGCTTCGCGCTGCCCGACTCCTCCGCGCACCGGAGCATTACGTCGCGCGGTTCGGGCAGGCGGCCTACGACATCATGCTCGGGGACTCTCTCTGGCACATCTATCGGATGATCGGGAAGCTCAGCCCCCGCGTGTACGTGCTCGCGCGCTAGTTACGCCGTCCGAGCTTCTTCGCGGGATCTGACCTGCGCGAGAGGCAGCGCGACGTGGAAGGTCGTGCCCGCTCCGGCGTTGCGCTCGGCCCACAGCTTTCCGTGATGCCGTGACACGATCTCGCGACTGATGTAGAGGCCGAGGCCGAGACCGCCGACGTGGTCGGCCCGCGGATCGGGCGAGCGGTAGAAGAGACCGAAGATCTTCTCCACCTCACCCGGTGCGACACCGATGCCCTCGTCTCTCACCGAGACGACCGCGTTGGCGCCGTTCACGCGAAGCGACATCTCGACGCGGCCGGTCTCGGGCGAGTACTTGATCGCGTTGCCGACAAGGTTCTCGAGGACCTGCTCGATGCGGTCACGGTCGGCGACGATGGGAGCCGCTCCGTCGATCTTTGTTTCGATCTCGTAGCCCTTGCTCACCAGGCGCATGCGCTCGGCGACCTCCTGGACGACCTCGGCCAGCTCGATCTCGGCGAGGCGCATCTCGACCCGGCCCTGCTGCAGCCGGGACACGTCGAGAAGCTCGTCGATCAGGCGCGCCAGCTTCTTCGACTGGCGATTCGCCATCTCGAGCGTCTCGTCCGCCTTGTGCGCCTCCTCGCGCCACGGCGCCGGCACGTCCGTCGCACCGCTGAGGCGTGACATGCGTCGCCGCGCGATCTGCATGAAGCCGCTCACGGCCGTGAGCGGGGTGCGCAGCTCGTGCGATGCCATCGACAGGAATTGGGTCTTGAGCTTGTCGAGCTGCTCCAGCTCGACCAGCCGCTGCCGTAGCTGTCGTCGCTCGAGCGCGCGCCCGATCGTCGCGCGCAGCTCGTCGACGTCGGAGGGCTTGATGAGATAGTCGTACGCGCCGCTGCGCAGCGCGGCCACCGCGGACTCCAGCGATGCGTATCCAGTGAGCATGATCGACACCGTGTCGGGCCAGAGCTTCTGCGTCTCGCGGAGGATCTCGATGCCATCGAGGTCATCGAGCCGGAGGTCGGTGAGCACGACATCGAACTCGTGCTCCCGGAGCTGCTCCAGCGCTTCCCTGCCGCTCGTCACGGCGGTGACCTCGCTTCCGTCGAGCTCCAGGATGGCTTTGATCGTCGTCGCGACGCTCTGCTCGTCGTCGACGACGAGGACCTTACTGTTCGGCATCGTCTGGCGGCCCCGCGATCGGCAGCGTGATCGTGAACGTCGTGCCCTGACCGGGTCGGCTGCGCACCTTCAGCGTGCCGCCGTGCGCCTGCACGACGCCGTGCGAGACCCACAGGCCCAGGCCGGTGCCCTTCTCCATCTTCGTCGAGAAGAACGGCTCGAAGATGCGCGAGATCGTTTCTTCGCTCATTCCCGCGCCAGTGTCGCGGACGTCGATGCGCACGACGTCGGGCGAATACGCGTCCAGCTCGCCTCCGCCGGTCTGCGTCGCGACGATGAGCCGTCCGCCCGTGGGCATGGCCTCGGCGGCGTTGAGGAACAGGTTGAGGAGGACCTGCTTCAACTGATCGGCCGATGCGCGGATGAGCGGTAGCGTCGGAAGCAGCTCCCTCTCGATGCGGACGGCGTGTTCGCGAAGCCGTTTCGCGACGAGCGTCTCGGCCTCCAGCACCAGCGCGTTCACGTCGGTCGGCCCCATCGACGTCGTCGGGCGGTAGAAGCCCAGCATCTGCCGGAGGATGCGCGACATGCGCTGCGTCTCGCGCGTCGCGATGTCGAGGAAGGACCGCTCCGGTGAGGCCTCCGGCACCGTTCGCGAGAGCAGATAGAGCGAGTTCTGGACCGCCTCGAGCGGATTGTTGATCTCGTGTGCGATCGAGGCCGCGAGCCGGCCGGTGGCGGCGAGCTTCTCCGTGTCGAACAGCACCTGCTCCAGCCGCCGTCGCTCGAGCTCGCGGAGGCGGCCGACATCCTGCATCGCGGAGACGGTCGCCACCACGGAACCGTGCGGCCCGGGTACGTCCGCGGCGGTCACCTCCATCTGGAGGTGCTCTTCGCTCTCGGGGTCGGTGAGCATCACCTCGCCGCGCTTCGTCGTCGAAGGCTCGAGGCGAAGCTGCGAGAGGAACGACGTGAAGCGCGCATCGTTGGCGAGCGCGATCTGGTCGTGCCGGCCGCTGTCTTGCGTCGGCGAGAAGAGATGCTGGGCCGCGGCGTTGAGCGTGATGATCTGATTGTCGTTGTCGACGACGATGATTGGGTTCGGGACGCTGCGGAGCACGAGGTCCAGCCGGTCGCGCTCGGCGCGGATCTGCAGGTCCGCGGTCTGGATGCGCTCGGCGCTGCGCGCGAGCTCCTCGGTCATATGACGGATATCGGTCACATCCTTCAGCACCGAGACCACGCCACGCTCGCCGATGCGGTGGTTCAGCGCCGGCATGGTGATGACCTCGTAGATCAGCTCGGTGCCCTCGACCGGGTCGACGAGCGTGACCTCGCGGTTCGTCGCACGGCTCGCGGTGTCGAGGTTCCAGGCCGACAGCGCGGCGGTGAAGAGGAAGTTGTTCATCCAGACCGCGCGCCGCTTGCCCGCTGACTCCTCGTCACTCGAGCGGAAGAGATGCTCCGCGCGGCGGTTGAGGTGGAGGATGTCGTTCTGCGCGTCCGTCACGAGCACCGGGTCGGCGACCGAGTTCACCATCCACCACAGCCATTCCTTCTCGACGGCGTGTGACTCACTCGCGCGTCGGAGCACCTGCACGTCCTGCTCGCGCAGGAGCGCCGCGCTCGCCTGCCGCGCGAACGGGACGAGCTGCGCCAGGTCGACGTCGCCGACGCCACCCTTCCGAGACAAGAGGACGACCGCTCGGGGTCCATCGCTGCGTCCGCTCGGGACGTGAAGCGGCGCGGCGACGAAGCCGCCGATGCCCATGTCCGCGAGCGTGGCGCCGGTGTTGTCGTCGAGCGTCACGCCGTCGCCGAGGTCGACCCGCTGCGGCGCGCCGGTGCGCAGAGCGACGACGAGCGGATTGTCCGAACCCGCGACGCCGACCGTGAGGCGGCGGGCCTGATCGTCGGTGACGTTCCAGCCGAACAGCCCGCGCAGCGACGCGCTCGGCTCGTCGTACACGAGGACGACCGCCTTGTCGTAGCCCAGGCCGCGCACGAGATCGTCGAGCATCGGCTCGAGCGTCTCGCGCGGGTCACGGCCGCTGGCGCTCTCCCGTTGCGGCTCGACGAGGTCTCGCATCGTTCGGTCCGCGGCTTAGCGCTCCTGCGTCGTACGTGCTCGGCTCGTCGCGGCGTCCACGGAGCCCGCGCCGGCGCCCAGCGTTCCGGTCGCCTGGCGCGGCGAAAGACCAAGCGCATCGGCGTACCGCAGGTAGGTGTCGATGGAGGCCACGACCACGCGTGCTTCGACGGTGATGAGGTCGATGCCGACGAGCGACACGCGGACCCAGGCATCGATGATGATGCCCTTATCGAGGATGCGGTCGAGCACATCGATGAGGCTTGAGCCGCCTGGACTGCGTTCTACGACCGCCATCTGCTAACCCCCTTTTGTCTTGAGCTGTCGCTCGAGCTGCGCGATTCGCGCTTCGAGACGCGCGACATCGCCAGCGCCGACCCCGTCAGTCTGGCGCTTGCCACCGAGTGTCGGATCGTTCCGCCACCAGTTGAGTCCGATCTGTTCGGCCTTGTCGATCGAGCACACCAGAAGTCGGATGCGGATCGTGAGCAGCTCGACGTTCGCGAGCGACACGCTGACGTCGCCGGCAACGACGAGCCCCTTGTCCAGGACGCGGTCGAGGAGATCGACGAGCGTCGCGGATTCGTGCTGCTGACCCGGAGGCATCCGGCTCATGCTCATGACGCGGCCGCGATCCGAAGCTGTATGTCGTCATGGTCAAGCCCGAACTGCTCGGCGATCTCGCCGATCTTCTGCTCGAGCCGCATGAGCGCGACGCCCACACGCTCCACCTCGTCGTCCGTCAGCGTGCCGCCTTCCATCCGGCGGATCGCCTGTTGTTCGAGCACCTGGCGAAGGAACTCCACCAGCGTCAACACCAGACCGGCCAGCCCTCGCTCGACGTCTTCGGGGTCGAGGTCGATGCGTTCGGGGAGAAGCGTGCGCAGCCGCGCGATCTCCTCGCGCAGCTCAAGCTCGATCTTCGTCGCGTCGGAGGTGCTCATTCGCTCACCGCGAACGTATACGGAGCCCACGGTCCCTGCATGACGGTCGTGACATCGGGCAGCTCCGCGCCGATTCGCTCGACGCGCGAACTCAGCTCGTCGATCTCGTCGCGCGTCACCAAGGCCGACATTGAAACGGCCACCGCCGGTCGAGGGCAAATCTGGTGCCGGATGAAGGCTGGCTCGATCGCCAGCTCGGCGACCAGACGAGCAACGATCGCCTCCGCGCGCCGCTCCCGCTCGCGTTCGCCGCGCAGCTGGGTCAGGCCGCGCTCGAGGTAAGCGCGACCGCTCTGCGCCGGCGCGATCGTGGCCCGCGGAACGGCCTCGCTCTCGCGCCACGCGCAGGTGATCGCGAGCTCGCAGCGATGACCGAGCCGGACGAGCTGCGCGGCGAGGTCGACCTCGCGGAGCGCGAGCCGCGCGCGCAGCGCGTCTTCGTCGGCGAAGACGCTGCCGAAGCGCGCGGGGAGGCACGGCACCCGCTCGAAGACCGCCTGGACGACGCGGTGGTGATCGAGCAGCTCGGCCTCGCCCGCGGTCCGGGCGGCGTCCCACGCCGACGCGAGGGCCGCGGCACGCGCTCCGGGCACGCTTTGCAGACCGAGGTCCGCGCCGACGCCGGCGTCCTCGGTCGCGACGATCGCACGGAGGAGGAGGCTCACATTCCGCCTCCGTGGCGCCGGATCGTGTCGACACCGGAGAGCACCACGCTGAGTCCGAGATAGATAAGGTCGACGCCGGCGACGGAGATCGTGACCTCGCCGGTGAGCACGACGCCGCGGTTCAGGAGCCGATCGACCAGCTCGACCAGCGGGACATCGAGTGTCGCCGCCTGCTGCGTCATGACATTCCACCGAAACGGTACGCGGGCCATGGACCGCTCGCACGGACGCGATAGCCGTTCTGACCAAGGCGGCTCTCGAGCTCGCCGATCGCATTGATGAGCGCGGGCTCTCGTCCGCGTGCGACGAGCACGGACGCACGCAGCGCGACGATGTCGGTACCACCGGCCGCGACCGGCTCGCGGTAGGTGCGCTCCGCGACTCCCTCGAGCTCCGCGAGCGCCGCCGCGGCCGCCTCGTTGTCGCGCCGCTCGGTCGAGCGCGAGAGCGTCGTCCCGCGCTGCTTGTCCAGGAGGAAGGCGCGCCCGGGTGGGCTCGCGGCGATCTGCGCGTCGAGCGCGCGCACCTCGGCGTCGTCGACGGGCGCGTCCCGGTCGCGCGACACCGTTACGACCCACTCGGCGCGGCCAGCGAGCGACGCGAGCAGCGCGGCGCGTTCCGCCGTGTCCACGCGCAGCATCGCGCGCACGCGCTCGTCGTCCCGGTAGATGGCGCCGAACGACAGCGGCAGTACCGTGCCGAGGAGCTCGAGGAGGCGGCCGTTCACGGCCTGGTGCTGCGCGGCGCGCGCCGCGAGCCAGTCGAGATCGCGCACGTGGTCATTGAGGGGCGTCTCGTCGTATTCGGCCGCAGCGACATCGCTGGCGGCGGCGAGCAGGGCGCCCTCGACGACACAGCCGACGGGGCCTTCGTCGATGCCGGTCAAGCCCGCGGCCGCGACGCGTCCGGCGTCGCCCGCTCGCGCGATGCCGTACACGTAGCGCAGCGAGCTCATCGGATCTCGTCGGGCAGCTCGATGACGACTTCGCGTGGGCCTTCGTCCGGCAACGCGGAGAGCTGCGCCGGAGCGGCCGCCTTCTTGTGCTCGCGGATCTCGCGCAGGCGCGCCAGGAGCTCCGCCTCACGCTCGCGGAACTCGGGTTCGGGCATCCGACCCTCTTCGTACGCCTCGTTCACCAGGATGAGCTGCTCGCGGACGGGATCCTCATCCCACATCTGGTGCTCGGCGACCTCGAGGACCTTTTCGAGGCAGTACCGGATGCCGGCCGCCGGCGCCGTCACGGGCAGCGCGAGGAGCTTGAAGAGGATCACGCGCTCGACCCGGCGCCCCGCTCCAGCTTCAAACGGATCGTGACGAAGTTGTACGGCGGCCATGGGCCGGTGTACTTGAACGACAGCTTCCCCTCGAAGCGTTTCCCGATCTCCTGGACCTTCTTGTCGAACAAGCTGGCCTTGTCCCGCGCGACGAGGAAGGCCGCGTTCATGATCATGCGGTCGCCGATGACCTTGTTGGAGCGCGACGCGATAACGGAGTCCTGCAGCGACTCGTAGATCTCGCGGACGTACGCCTCGGACTTCTCGGCCAGCGCCTGCTCCACCAGGCGGCCGAGCTGCATTCGCGCGAAGTAGGTCGACGACTGCTGGTTCGTCTCGATCTCGGCCTTGAGGCGGCGGATCTCTTCGTAGTCGCGCTCGACCTCGACGAGCACGGACTCGCGGTCCCAGTTGATCTTCAGCCCGAACTCGAGCTTGTCCTTCATCTTGCGCAGCACGTCGCGGAGCTCTTTGTACGTGTCCTTCAGGAACTCCTTGGTGTCGTCCTCGGTCTTGAACAGCGTGCCGAAGCTCATCGGAACGGGCGTGAAGTTGTTGTCGATCATCACGACCTCGTTGACATGTTCGTGGGTGAGCGCGTTCTCGCGTGTGGGGTCGTACACCATCAGCAGGCTGCGGCTCACGACCGCGGCGAGATCCTCGTGATGGACCGTGTAGACCTCGTCCGCGCGTCCGCCGATCCCGATCTTGCCGAACGACCTCGGTTCCGCCGATTCGATGATGCAGTAGACGTAGATGCCCTCACCCGAGGCGGGCTTATCGCCCGGCGGTTCCACCTTCACCGCGTCCATGGCCGTCACTTTAGGGTCGCGGCGCACTGCGTGCGAGTGACGGCCGGGACGGCGCTCGCTCGGCGGGCCGCTCAGACCGGGTCCGAACGCTCCAGGACCTCGGTGATGGCGGTGATGATGCCGCGCACCGATCCATCCGCTGCGCGAAGCGGCTCCGCGTCGATCCGCACCGAGGCGTCGCGACCGAGGGCCGGGAGGAACATGCGCAGCCGCAGGTCGCGGAACGCCTCGCCGGCGAACGCGCGCGCGAGCGTGTCCTCGATCGACGGGAGCTTGCGACCGGTCCCCTCGTCACGGAGTCGGTAGCGCCGGGCGGATTCGGAGCTGACGTCCGCGAACGGTCCGCTGCCCAGGAGCGCCTGGGCAGCGCGGTTGACCTTCACGACTGCGCCGCGGCCGTCGAGCACGACGATGCCGCTCGGGACGAGATCGAACATCGCGAGTTGTTCGGCCGAGAGCGCGGCGAGCTCTTCGCGCGCGCGCACCGCGTCGGTCACGTCGACGGCCAGGATGCTGATGCCGGCGACGCCTCCAGGCCCCGGCAGCGGCTGGAGCGAGACCTCGGCGTAGCGGTCGGGGCTGGTCTCGCTTCCCCAGCGGCCGCGGAAGTCATGGAGCACCACTGGTCGGCCGCTCTCGTACACCTCGTCGAGGGCCGAGGACGCTCCCTCGGGAAAGACCTCGCGGAACGGACGACCGACGATCTCGCGGTCGCCCGAGGCCTTGCGGTAGGCGGCGTTCGCGGCGACGAAGACGTGATCCCGTCCGCGCACGATCGCCTTCATCACCGGCGAGCGCTGGAAGACGTAGTCCAGCCACTCGGGCTCGAGGTCCATGGTGCCCACGATCCGCCGCTGCGTCGCGATCTCGGCGAGCGACGCGCGATTGCGGACCGCCAGCCGCTGGAGGAGCGTGGAAACGTGCTCCTTGACCGCCTGCTCGGAGAGCCCGATGCGGTGCGCGATCTCCTTGTTCTCGAGGCCCTCGGCGACCAGGTCCAGGACCACGGACTGCCGGTCGGTGAGCCGCCTGCCGCGAATGCGGCGACGCTCCGCGTCAGAGGCTTCTGGGGATTGTTTCAACTATACGTAAGTATGGCTTTAAGCTGGGCGGGATGGCGACCTATAACTCTGGTCCCTCCGGAGGGAGGCGGTCCTTTGGCGACTGCGCGAAAACCGTCAAGGTGGTGGTGAGCGGTGCAAGACGAAACGAAGGTCATCCTGCTCGTCGAAGACAACCCTGATGACGAGGCGCTCACGCTGCGTGCGTTCGCCAAGAACAACATCAGCAACAGCATTGTGGTCGTCCGCGACGGCGCCGAGGCACTCGACTGGTTGTTTCGGCGCGGCCAGCACGCCAACCGCGGCAAGCTCGACCCGCAGATCGTGCTTCTCGACCTGAAACTGCCGAAGGTCGATGGCCTCGAGGTGCTGCGGCAGATGCGCGATGATCCGCGGACCCGCCTCATGCCGGTGGTCATCCTGACCTCCTCCAAGGAGGAGTCCGATCTCCTCCGCGGCTACGAGCTGCGGGCGAACAGCTACATCCGCAAGCCCGTCGATTTCGCGCGCTTCGTCGAAGCCGTACGGGAGATCGGAATGTACTGGCTTGTCCTGAACGAACCGCCGCCGGTGCTGCCGCCCCAGCGTTGAGCACCCTGCTCCGCGCGCTCATCGTCGAGGACTCGGCCGATGACGCGGAGCTCCTCGCTCGTGAGCTGCGCCGCTCGGGGTACGAGGTCAAGTACGAACGCGTGTTCGATGGTGACTCTCTCGACCACGCCCTTACGCAGGGGACGTGGGACATCGTGTTCTCCGATCACAGCATGCCGCACTTCGGCTCGGGCGCGGCGCTCCAGATGGTCCGTGGCCGCGACCCCGACGTCCCCTTCGTGATCGTGTCCGGGACCATGGGCGAGGACGTCGCCGTCGATGCGATGCGCGCCGGAGCGAACGACTATCTCGTCAAGGGTCGGCTCGCACGTCTGCCGGCGATCGTCGATCGCGAGCTCCGTCAAACGGCGGCTCGCGCGGCGCGCCGCTCTCTCGACAACGCGTTCGCGGCGCTGCGTGAGGTCGCGAGCGCGATCGGCGGCCTGCCCGAGCCCGGCGTGGTGGCCGAGCTGGCCGCGAGGCACGCGCGCGAGTTCGCGCGGGCCGACGGCAGCGCGGTCTATTCGTGGGACGCCGGTTCACAGCTCCTGCGCGCGCTCTCGATCGAAGGGATCCCCGAAGGTCAGCGCGCGCAGGTGCTCCAGAGCGGTGAAGGGGCCGCGGGCGCCGCCTTCGTCCGTCACGATCTCGTCGTCGTGGAGGACTACCCCCGCTGGCCGAACGCCGCCCCCATCTCGCGCAGCTTCGTGAAGAGCGCGATGGCGGCGCCGCTCCTCGTCGGAGACCGCGCGATCGGTGCGGTGGTCGTTATCAGCGCCACGACCCGGACGTTCTCAGAGGAGCAGCGGCAGCTGCTGTCGCTTCTAGCCTCTGAGGTCGCGCCCACCCTCGAGGTCGGTCGTCTCTTCGACGAATCGCAACGGCAGCGCATCGAGGCCGAAGCGCTCACCGAGGCCGCGCGGATCGTCGCGGCCGGCGCCCTCGCACACGACGGGCTGGCCTCGATCCTCGCCGCCGTCCAGGGCGTCGTCTCTACGTCTGCGGCCGGACTGTTCGTCCCGGTCGCGGCCGGCCGCATGGAGCTCGTCGCGGCCGTCGGTCGTTTCCGCGACGGACAGGGGCGTTCGTTTCCTACCACCTCGTCGATCGTCGGCCGCGCGTTCCAGTCGGGTGCGGTGCAGATCCGTGCCGACGTCGAGCCACCGGAGGAAATGCAGATCGCGCTGGGACGTCCCGTCGCGCTTGCGGTGCCGATCGTGAGGAACGACACCACCATCGGCGTGATCGGACTCGGGGTGGAGGATCGGCGTTTCGGCGCGCGCGACGTGGACCTGCTCCGGCGCTTCGCGTCGCTGGTGGCGATGGCGCTCGAGAACATGCGTCTGCAGGCGCAAGCGGATGCGCACGCTCGCGATCTCGAGCGACTGGCTCACTTCGACACGCTCACCGAGCTGCCGAACCGCGCGCTGTTCCATGACCTCCTCCGCGACGAGCTCGCACGAGCGAGCGCATCGGGCAGCCGGCTCGCGGTGTTGTACGTCGACATCGATCACTTCAAGGATCTGAACAACACGGTCGGCCCGCGTCTCGGGGACGCCATGCTGCGCGCGATCGGACCGCGGCTGCGTGAGGCGGTCGGCGACGTGGCGGTCATCGCCCGCGTCACCGGCGACGAGTTCGCGATCCTCGCGGCAGTCGCGGATGACGAAGCCGCCCTTCGCCTCAGCCGCGCAGCGCACGAGGCGTTCGTACAGCCGCTGCGCGTGGACGACCAAGTCCTTCAGACGCGCGTCAGCGTCGGGTTCGTGACCTACCCACATGACGGTGATGACGCCCACACGCTGCTGCGTCGGGCCGAGGTCGCGGTGCAGATCGCAAAACGCGGTGACGGTTGGGCCGCTTACGCCGAGGACCACGACGAGTACGCGCCAGACCGTCTCACGCTCATGTCCGAGCTGCGCCGCGCGATCGAGCGCGACGAGCTCCTGCTGCACTTCCAGCCGATCGTCGAGCTCGCCACGCGACGGATGCGGGGGGTAGAGGCGCTCGTCCGTTGGCAACACCCCGAGCGCGGCATGGTCCCGCCGATGGAGTTCATCCCGTTGGCGGAGCGTGCCGGGCTGACGAAACCGCTCACGGTCTGGGTTCTCCGCGAGGCGCTCCGGCAGCTGCGGCTGTGGCGGGACGAGGGTCTGGAGCTTTCCGTGGCGGTGAATCTTTCGATGCGGACGCTGCACGATCCGGAGCTGCCGCGGCTGGCCCACGATCTCATCGAACGCGCCGGCGTCCCGCCGGCCCTCGTGGGATTCGAGATCACCGAGACGGACATCATGGCCGACGCGGAGGGCGCGATGCGGGGGTTACAGGCGCTCCGCGAGCTCGGGGTCAGGATCGCGATCGATGACTTCGGCACCGGGTACTCGTCACTCGCGTATCTACATCGTCTCGAAGTGCACGAGGTGAAGATCGACCGCTCGTTCGTGTCGCGGATCACCACCGATGACAACAGCGCCGCGATCGTACGCGCGACCGCGGACCTCGGACACGCGCTCGGCCTCGAGGTCGTGGCCGAAGGAGTCGAAGACGAGCTCGCCTGGAACCGCGTCCGCTCCGTATCGTGTGACTTCGCGCAGGGTTATCACATCGGACGACCGATGAAGGGTGCGGACATGGCGGTCTGGATCAACGTCTGGCGCGGCGTGGTGGCCTCATGACCGCGATCCAGCTCATCCAGGTCCTCACGAACGCGACCTTCCTGCTCGTCTTCATCGCGGTGTTGGTGCGCGCGATCCGCCGCCCGAGCCGCGAGAGCATCGACATCGCCTTGTTCTTCGGTGCGCCGGCGTTCTCGATCACCCAGGGCTGGGTCGCGTCGGCGCTCGGGATCCAGAGTCCGACGCTGTCGCTCATCTCGGGCGCGCTCATTCTCGCGATGCCCCTCCTGACGCTCCGCGCGATCCGCGGCTTCACCGAACTGCCCCGGGTCGTCATCCCGGCGGCCGGTGTCGCATGGGCCGCTGCCGCGATCGGTCTTCTCGGCGCGCCCACACCGATGCCGCCCCCGCTCCTCGTGCTGATCCTCGTGTATTTCGTCGCCTTCGAGAGCTACGCGGGGTTCGCCGTGCTGCGTGCCACGCGGCGCGCGCACGGTGTGACGCGCCGCCGACTCCAGCTCATCGCGGCGGGCACGCTATTCCTGGCGCTGACGATCTTCGGCGCGGGCCTCGCCATCGTCCTGCCGGCCGTGAGCTCGTTCATCCTTCCTCTCGCGCTCGCCTCGGGCATCGCGTACCTCGTCGGGTTCGCGCCGCCCGGAGCACTTCGGCGCGCCTGGCAGTCCCCTGAGGTGCTGGCCTTCGTGCAACGGACCAGTCGGCTCGTAGGCGAGGCCGCGCCGGAGCTCGTGTATTCGACACTGGCGCGCGAGGTTGCCGCGGCGAGCGGTGAGCCCGACGCCGGACTGGGTATTTGGCAGCCGGACCGAGAGGTCCTGCGGTTCTATCGGAACCGTGGGGAGCCGATCGACCGTCGACTGGACGAGTCCCTGGCGGGCCCGGCGTTCGTCGAGCAGCGCGCGCTCGTCACGGCCGAAGACACGGGTGGAGCGAGGCAGCTTCCCGCGGAGTTCCGCCGCGGCGTGCCTCGCTACGTCATGTCCGCGCCGCTCACGGTCGGCGGCCGTCGCATCGGCGTCGTCTCCGTCCTCGTTCAGACGCGTTCGAGCTTCTTCGACGACGACCTCGCGCTCCTGCAGCTCCTGGCCAGTCAGACCGTGATCGTGCTCGAGCACCGCCGCCTCTTCGAGGAGGTCCACGACCTCAACCGCGAGCTCGAGCGGAACGTGTCCGAGCTGCGCGCGCTCAACGACGAGCTCGGCGCGTTCGCGTACTCGGTCTCGCACGACCTGCGTGCGCCGCTTCGCAGTATCGACGGCTTCAGTCAGATCCTGCTCGAGGACAAGGGCGCGGCGCTTGGCGAGGACGGGCGGCAGCATCTCGACCGCGTTCGGGCCGCGGCCACGCGCATGGGCAGCCTCATCGACGACATGCTGCTGCTATCGCGGCTCACGCGCGACGAGATGAGCCCACGCCGCGTGGACCTGACCACGCTGGCGCGTTCGGTCGTCGACGACCTGCGCGCGCGCGAGCCCCAGCGAAGGGTCGAGTTCGAGAGCAACGGCACGTTGGCGGCGACGTGCGACGAGCGACTGCTGCGGATCGCCCTGACGAACCTTCTCGCCAACAGCTGGAAGTTCACGCGGGCGCGCGAGCCGGCGCACATCAGCTTCGGCGGCGAAACGCACGATGGCGAGACCGTGTTCTTCGTCAAGGACGATGGCGTCGGGTTCGACATGCGCTACGCCGACAAGCTCTTCGGCGCATTCCAGCGGCTGCACAACACCTCGGAGTTCGAGGGAAGCGGCATCGGTCTCGCCACAGTGCAGCGGATCGTTCACCGTCATAGCGGGCGGGTCTGGGCCGAGAGCGAGGTTGGCAAGGGGACGACGTTCTACTTCACGCTGCCGCCGACCAAACCTTTGGAGCCGCGCCGCTAGTCTGGCTCAATGAGCGAACTCCGCGTCGAGTCGTTCAGTCGCAACGGCACGCGCTCGTGGGACTCGATCAAGGAGCGCATCGGCCAGATCGAGCACGAGGTCTTCGGTGACGACGCCTTCACCCCCGACGACCTGAGCGCGGCCTTCAGCGGTCGGCAGAGCCTTGCGGTCCTGTTGTTCGATGGTGCGGTGCTCGTCGGCTACACGCAGGCTGGACCCGCTCGCGCGAGGGATACCTACTACATCGCGAATACCGCGATCGCGAAGACCCACCAGGGGCGCGGCGTGATACGGCTGCTGATGGAGCGGCTCTATGCCGACGTCCGAGCTGCCGGCGCGCACTTCATCGAGCGAGACGCGGCGATCGCCAACGGCTACGCCGACAGGATCGTGCGCTCCCACGCGGAGGACATCGTGCGGACGCGCGATCACGACAGTCCCTACGGGATGCAGCGTTTCATTCGGATGCGTGTGCCGAAGGACTAGGCTGTCGCGCCGCCGTTGGTCACGCGGCGCGGAGTCCCTGCAAGGAAGCGGTAGCCGAGTCCATTCACCGTCTCGATGTAGCGGGGCATCCGCGGGTCGTCTCGGAGTTTCACGCGCAGGCTGCTGAGGTGGCGCGCGAAGGTGTTGTTTCGGAGCTCGGGGTCCGTCCGCCCCAGCGCGTCGGCGATCAGCACGAAGTATCAAGACGCATCACTTACGGTGCGACAGGTAATTGAAATGGCCTACGAGGCAGAGGACAGCGCCGCGCTCAAGGCGCTCTTCAAGAATGAATATCGGCGGTAGAGTTTTCCGATGACGTGGTACAGCGGCATGTGCCGACGCCTCTGCCTCATCGACGGAAAAGGCGCCGTGATTGAGGAGTTGAGCGTGTATGTGTTTCGCTCTAAGACTGACAAGGGCGCCTTGCGCCGATTCTTGCAGCTCGCGCGCGTCGATGATAAGGAGTATCAGAATGCTGAGGGCGATCAGGTGCGGTGGGCAGTTGTCTCGTTGGAGACACTGGACGAACTGACTGAGGGACCGCTTCGCGATACCGAGGTTTACTCCAGGTGGAACCGCATCGAGCCGCCCGATCGCTCGATTTCGTTCGACGCTCGGTTCCAACCCGAGAAGTCGAAGCCTGGCTCGAGCGGAGTGGCTCTCCTTGGGGATCTTGAGCGAAAGGGAACGCGAAAGACGAGTACGACTCGTCGGAGCGGGCCGCGCCAGAGGAGCAAGCGGTCGCGGTAACTCAATCGCAGCCTCGTCCCGCGCAGATTAGACGCAGCGACGTCGCTCGCTTGAGGGCTAAATAGAGCTGTCCGTCGCCGAATCGGACCCAGGGTTCGCTCGCAGATGTCTACGTCCATCCGACCAAGCTCATCCGACCGCGCTTTGCGCAATCGCGTAAGTCGCACCGCTGCAGCGCTTGCCGAACCTGCTGCTACTCCGAAACCGCTATTACCAACAACTCGTGCACGAGTTCGCGAGTCTTAGCTCGGTGTTGAAGCCACTACTCTCCGAACTCGAGCGGTGCGTCGCTGTGTTCTCGAACGAGGGACTCGCGGGCTGACGCCGCGCCATCAAGGAGCCTCGGGCTCAGCGAGGACTCCGGATCAGTCGTCCGCCCGATCCGACTTGCCCAGCTCGGCGTATAACCCAACCGTCGTGTGGGGACGAGCGATCCGCGGGCGGTCTGCGGCCGGACCGTCCTATACCGCGACCGGGGACTAGTTCACTTACGACACACGCGGCAACCTGCTGACCTGGAGTTGACCCGCTTTCGTGGTCAGTTCGCACCTAGGTCGTCGTAGGTCGTCTGCCACCTCCGTTCGTATTCCAGCGGCGCGAGGTACGCGAGCGCGGAGTGACGACGCCGTGGGTTGTACCAGGTCTCGAGCCATTCGAAGATCGCCATTCGTGCAGACTCGCGCGTCGTGAAGCGCATGCGATCGAGGACCTCGCATTCGAGTGAGGCAAAGAAGCTCTCGCACATCGCGTTGTCGTACGCGTCGCCAGTCGCGCCCATCGACGCGAGCACGCCAGACTCGCGCAGCCGATAACCGAAGGCGAAGCTGGTGTACTGCGTGCCGCGGTCGCTGTGATGGATGAGCGCCGGTCCCGGCCTGCCGCGCACCAGTGCCATGTCCAGCGCGCTGGTGACGAGCTCGGCGCCCAGGTGACTGCGCATCGACCAGCCGCAGACGCGCCGACTGAACGCGTCGAGCACGACCGCCAGATAGAGGAACCCCTCACTGGTCGCAACGTATGTGATGTCCGCGACCCGGAGCGCTCCCGGCCCGGCCGGGTGGAAGTCGCGTTGCACGGGGTCGGCAGCCGGCACAGTTTCCGCGACGCTGTGTGCCGCGCGGTGGCGGCGCCGGTGCACGCCCGCCAGGCCCGAGGCTGCGGATGATCCGCGCGATGCGCTTGCGCCCACGGCGCACGTCGTGATCCAGGCGCAGCTCGGCGTGGACCCGCGGCGCGCCGTACGTCCAGCGACTCTCGGCGTGGACGCGCTCGATCTGAGCGCCAGGACCTCATCGGCGAGGGCCCGACGCGAGCGCGGCCGCACGCGCCAGGCATAGAAGCCGGAGCGCGAGACCCCCAGCACTCGGCAGAGGGTCGCGACGTGGCAGCTGGCCTTCTCTCGCTGGGCGAACCCGAACATCGCTATCGGGTCTCGCCGCTGTCCCGGGCGAAGAAGGCCGCGGCTTTTTCAGGATCTCGCGTTCCTCCTCGAGCACGCGGACCCGCCGACGGAGCAGGCTGAGCACGGTGAGGCCCTCGCTGGTGAGCCCGTCGCGGCGGGTGCCGCTAGCAAGGTCGGCCTGCTTGATCCACTTGCGCGCGACTCGGTCGCGATGCCCAGCTCGGCGCAGAACGGCCGCAGCGGCTTGCCCGATCTGCGGAAGAGGCGGACCGCGTCGTCGCGGAACTCCTTGGTGTACCGGTGATGGGTCTTGCCAACCGGGTTGCCGGGACTGGTTGCCACGTGGACCTCCCTCGCGGCTATTACGCCGCATCTTCAAGGTGTCCACGAAAGCGGGTCAACTCCAGACTGTTGCCCTTGTGGGATTTCGACCGGACCGTAATTGTGGAGTAGGTAATTGTGTTGAGATTCGCCGCGCGATGGCGCGCTGCATCGGTTGCGTGCTTGTGGGTAGCGCTATGCACGCTCAGTGCGTGCACGCCGCAGCGCACGCCCCAACACTATCTGTTGCCAGATGGCTTCACGGGCTGGGCGTACGTAAGGTACGACGATCCGAGCTGTGCACCACTAGAAATGCGTGATAGTCGGCAGGTCGTGCGCATCCCGCCGAACGGCCGCCTGTGCACGTCGACGCGTTACGAAACGGGATCTGCGCGAGATGTGTGGGAGTACGTGCTTTCGGACGGCACGACCAGGCCGCTCAATCACGACGCGGAGATATCCCGAGAAGCGTTCCACGAGCCGGGCCACTTTGACCGATTCCTGGTTGGACCGGCAAATGGTGCTACACCCGATCCGTCCCCGTTCCGGTAGGGCCTGTTTACGGTCTGCACAGCAACCCGTACACAGACCCGATGTGGACGTGCGCCTGTCCGTGGCAGTGACCGCGACGCGACGCGGCCGGTGCTCGTCAGCGTCACGCCGGCGAAGCTGACGCTCGACAACGCCAACGCGTACGTCGCATCTCTGCTGCGCCGGAAGCGGAAGACGACCGCTCACCACGACGGCCGCGCCCTCGCGAACTTCACCGAGTTGTGCGTCGAGGCGCACATCTTGCCGACGGATCCGCTCGCCGGCTTCAGGGTCCCCAAGCAGCCCAACCACCGTCGGCAGCCGTTCCAAGACAGCGACATCCCCGTGATTCGCAAGGTTGCCCGCGACAGCGGAATGGGGGAGCCCGACGAGACGATCGTCGTCGTGGCCTTGGCGTGCGCGCCTCGCAAGGACGAACTCCGCAGCCTGCACTGGCCCGAGGACGTTGACCTCGAGGCCCGGCTGCTCTACGTCCGTGACCGGGGGAAGACCGAGGCAGGCATCCGCCGGGTCGTGATGGACGACGAGGTCGTCGCCTTGCTCGACGAGTACGTTGACGAATGGCGCACATCGCGCCAGCCGGGTCAGCTCTTCCTCAACAACCACGGAGAGGGCATGACGGAAGGCGGCTTCGCGTCGATCTTCCGCCGCCTCAAGAAGAGGCTCCCGCCCGAGATGGATTTCAAGATCCACCGCGCTCGCAACACGGGGATCACCAACTGGCTCCGGAACGGGAACGACCTTCACACGGTGATGGAGCTCGCCGGCCACAAGTCACCGAAAGTCACCGAGCGCTACGCGGGCGAGTTCACCGACGACGAGCTCCGCAAGCTCGTCCGCCCCACGTTCACCGCCATCTACGGTCGCCGGTCCGCATGAGTCCCCCGGCTGGAATCCCCGTGCCTAAAGTGCAATCCCCTGCTCCACAATTACTGAAAACATTGGGGCCCGTAGCTCAACGGTAGAGCAGGGGACTTTTAATCCCTTGGTTCCGGGTTCGAATCCCGGCGGGCTCACAGATCGCAGTTGGTCTCTGGTGACCGCGCCGCTTCGGGCGCTATCCGCTACTTGTACGCACCCAACAGCTTGACGGCCTCGTCGGCGAAGGACAGATCGACCACCTTCACCAGGTCGATCGGCCCTCCCTGCGTGCCCTTCGCGACGAGGTAGTCCTGGACCTCGCCCAGGCTCTTCACATTGACCCGGCCGTTCGGATCGATCCCCGGCATTGTCACCTTCGCGAGCAGCGCGGCGTCGAACTTGGTGGCCTTCGCGAGGATGTCGATGGCCTCGGCTTGTTTCGCCGCGTCGCCCTTCTCGAAAGCGTCGGCGTAGAACCGCGCGCCCTTCAGGTAGGCGACCATGAACCGCACCGCGAGGTCGTGCTGCTTCGCGAACTGGTCCGAGTAGAAGACGACCGCGGTCTGATGGCCGGGCGTGACGGCGTCGTCGCGCACGAGGAGCTTCGCAAAGCCGGAGTCGAGAATGACCGACACGTAGGGCTCGATCGGCAGGCCCGCGTCGATGGCGCCCGTCTGGAAGCCCGCGATCATCTGCGCGTGCGGAATGACGACGACGTTCACGTCCTTGATCGTCAGACCGCCGGTCCGCAGATAGGCGTCCAGCGTGACTTCGGGCGTGATGTCGCGCGCCGAGAGCGCGATGCTGCGGCCCCTCAGGTCCTTGGGGCCCTTGATCTGATCGGCGACCGCACTGCGCACGAGGATCGCCTCGTAGCCGTGCCCGGGATTGAGATTGCCCTTGTCCGCCACGATGCGCACCGCCGCGCCGGTGCGTATGGCGTTGAAGAGGCCCGCGCCGGACGCTCCGCCGCCGACCATGATGTCGCCACGGATGAGCGGTGCGACCATCAGCGCGGCTGTCGTGAAGAGGGTCGATTCGAGCCTGATGCCCTGCTCGGCGAAATAGCCCTTCGCCTGGCCGATGTAGATCGCGGCGTCGCTGACGCCGCCGACCTGACCGATCGTGACCGTGGCCTGCGCGGGCGTCGCCTTGGAGGCTGCGGCGGGCGCCGAAGCCGGCTCTGAGGCCGGAGCGACCGTGCCCGCACCACTGCACGCGCTCGCACTGATCGCGAGGATCATGCCGATCGTGATCGCTCTCATCTCGCTCCCTCCGTCGTTCGCCCTTACTCCTCGATGCGAGGGCTGGCCTCCTGCGGGAACTCGCGCTCGCAGTAGGGGCAGCGCAGGTCGAAGCTGTTGTGGCGGAGATCCTCGTAATGGCAGTAGAAGCGCTTCGCGCAGTGCGGGCAGGTGACCCAAAAGATGCGCGGCATCAGCCGATCCGCCCGAGCTGGTCGGGCGGGATGAGCCGCTCGAGCTTCGTGCGCTCCATCGCGTCGGCCGGTACCTCGATCCGCGCTTCGAACGGGCGCCGCACTGGGCGCGTCGCGTCGATGATCATCTTCGCCCCCATGATGTCGTCGTGCTGCGACGGGTCGAGCGTCGAGCCCTTGACGTTCGTGATGATGTCGACGTCCTCGTCGGCCTGCACTCGCGTCGCGATCGCCCAGAGGACCTCCTCCTCGCGATACACGTCGATGTCGCTGTCGACCACGACGACGTGTTTCACGAAGTCGCAGTTGCCGAGCGCGATGAGCGCCGCCTGTTTCGATTCGCCGTCCACGCGCTTGTCGATAGAGATGTAGCAGTGGAAGCGGCCGACGGCCGAGGTCGGTAGGTGCACGGCCTTCACCGTGGGGACGACGCCTTTGATGCGGTTGTACAGGCTGCCTTCCTTCGGGAACGAGCCCATGACCCAGTTGTCGGGATGGCCGACGAAGATGTCCTGGTAGATCGCGTCGGCGCGCCGGTTCAGCGCGGTAAGCTCGACGACCCAGCGGACGCGCTGCGGGCCGTATGTGCCGGGGAACTCGCCAAACGGCCCCTCGACCTCGCGGACGTTCGGGAGCACGTGGCCTTCCAGCACGAGGTCGGCGTCCGCCGGGATGAAGAAGTCCGCTCCCCACGTCGTCGAGGCCACGAGCCGCAAGGGCCGCTCGAACATGCCACCGATCAGCGAGTAGTCGTCGACGCCGAACGGCGCGACATTGAGCGCACCGATGTAGAAGGTCGGGTGGTGGCTCACGACGATCGCGACCGGCGTCGGCTCGTCGCGCGCCTCGTGTTTGCGCACGATCTGCCAGTTGTGCCGCGGCGACATGTGCAGGCCGAGCTTCCGTGGCCCCTTGTACATGTTGCGCAGGAACGCGACGTTGTACGCCCCCGAGTCCGGATCACGCATGACCGACGCCATGTCGATGTACGGTCCGGCATCCATGTCGTGGTGACGGACGACCGGGAGCTCGCGCAGGTCGACGTCGTCGTCGATGCGCACGACCTGCTTGACCGGAGCCTCCGCGTCGGATACGACGACGGGCGCGACGCGTAGCGCCTCGCGTCGCGCGTAGTCGAGGCTCAGGCCGAGCGCCGCATCCTCGGCGCGCAGGCCGAGGGCCAGGGCGCAGCGCTCGCGCGTCGCGTAGATGTTCGTCGCGATCGGCAGCGCCGAGGGCTCTCCGCGCAGGTCGAGCGGCCGGTCGAACACGACGAGTGGATACCGCCGGCGAAGCTCGAGGTGCTTCAGGACCGCGGTGACGTCGAAGTGGGCCGGAGCGACCGGCTCGGTCACGTGGATGATCTGATCGGGATGGTCGCGCTCGAGCGCGTCGAGGAACCCGCGCAGGCTCATGTCGTCGCGAGCACCGCGCGACGCGCCGGCGCTGGGAGACGCTGTCTGTGCCTTCAGCGCTTCCTCCCGAGGCGCCGTCGCCGCTCGCTCGCCGCCGACGCCCGAGCCGCGACGCGGGTGCCGACGAAGTGCCGTTCGAGCCACTCGAGATGCGTTTCCATCGCCGCGCTCGCGCGCGCGCCGTCCCGTCCGCGCAGCGCCGAGAAGATCGCGGCATGGGCCCGGCCAGCCTCCCGATTCACGGTCTCGTCCGAGGGTACGCGGCTCTCGACCGAGCGTAGGAGCTCGAGGACCGCGTCGGTCATGAGCGCGAGGATGCGGTTGTCACACGCGCGCGCGACGAGCGCGTGGAACTCGAGGTTCGTCGCGAACGCCGGACGACCGGACCGAAGGAGGCGCTCCGTCTCCGCGAGGTTCGCCTCGAGCGCGGTCGCGACGGCCGCGTCCAGACCGCGTGACGCAAGCGCAGCGACCCCTGGCTCCAAGTGGCGCCGAGCGGTGTAGATCTCGGCGCGGGCGAGATGCTCGAGCCGGAACATCGTCTCGAGCGCCCGGGTCACCGGCGCCGCGCCCGCCTGGTCGACGAACGTGCCGCCCTGGAAGCCGTGCTGGACGCGAACCAGACCCTGGAGCTCGAGCACCCGCAGCGCTTCCCGCACCGCGAGCCGGCTGACGCCAAAGCGCTCTGCGAGCGCCGCTTCCGTCGGGAGACGATCACCGGCCGCGACGCGACGGCGGAAGACGTCGGCGCGGATCTCGTCGACGATCTGCTGGAAGGCGCGCGGGCGCCGGCGCGTGGTGGGCTCCTTCTCGAGGTTGGCGACCGCGGCGCGCACGGTCACATCGTGACCTGGCCGCCAGGCCCCGCGCCGTCGCCTTCCCGCTTGAACTCGGCCGCTTCGTGAAGCGCCGGCCGTTCGTCGTCGTGGTGGAACGCGAGCAGCTGTGGCGCGTCGCCGGCCAGCCCGAGCCGTCGCCATCGCCGCGCGAGGTCGTCGTATGTCTCGCGGCGCACCATCGTGCGTTTGGAGAACGTCGCGATGTGCCGGTATTCCTTGCAGGCATTGATGAGCGCTTTCGAGCCCCACGGCCGCTTCTCCGGCGGATTCTGCGTGGGGTCCAGCCACGTCGACCACGTGTTTCGCAACACGTCGATGTCCTCGACGGGGTTGCAGCGCGTCGCCATCGCCCAGATCACCTGATCGGTATCGGTCGGATCGACGTCCTCGTCCACGGCGACGATCCACTTCGTGTAATAGGCCGAGCCCGGCACCTGCGCGGCGCACGCGAGCGCCTGGGCCGCGTGCCCTGCGTAGCGCTGCTGCAGGGAGATCACGACCATGCCGAAGCCCGATGCGGCGGCCGGATGTGCGTACACGCCGCGGATGCCGGGGATCCCGAGCTTGTCGAGGTCGTCCCAGGTGCGGGCCGCCTTCGCGATCGCGTAGTAATCGGCCATCTCGCACGAGGGGTAGTCGGCCATGAGCGCGTTCGTCAGGATCGGATCGTTCCGCGAGTGGATCGCGGTCACTTCCACCAGCGGCGCGCTCGCCTCGGGCCGGCCGTAGTAGCCGGTGAACTCGCCGAACGGGCCCTCGAGCCGCGTCGAGTTCGGCGTGATGATCCCCTCGATCACGTATTCCGAGCGCGCTGGGATCGGCAGGTCCGTCGTCACGCCGCGCGTGATCTCGAGCGGAGCGCCGGCGACACCTCCGATGGCATCGAGCTCGCTCTGGTTCTTGGGGAACGTCATCGATCCGATGACCATGAGCAGGGGATCGATACCGAAGGCCGCGACCACCGCGATCGGCCGTCCCAGCTCCCAGGCGCGCGCGATATGGAGACGCGCGTCCTTTCCGGGAGAGAGGTACAGGCCAAGGTGGCGCTCGTCGTGCACCATCATCCGATACGTCCCGACGTTCACATGGCCGGCGTCTGGATCGCGCGTCAGCACCGCGTCGCACGTCCCGAGGTAGCGGCCGCCGTCGAGCGGCCAATGCTTCGGTGCTGGCACGCGGGTCAGGTCGATGTCAGCGCCGGTGACGATGCGCTCGTTGACCGGTGCGGACTCCGGGTCGACCTCCGCCGGCGGGATACGCCGCTTGAGCTTCTCGCGCACCGCGCGGATGAGGTCGAGGCGCGTCGAGTCCGGCGGCTCACCGACGGTCAGCGCGATCCTCCGCGTGCTGTTGCCGAGGAGATTCCACAGCAAGCGGTAGTCGCTGCGCCCGTCGGGGCGCTCGAAGAGCAACGCCGGCGCCCCGCGTCGCTTGCCGACCATATACGTGAGCGCGCCCATGGCCTCGTCGGTGTCAACGGCATCAGGGATGTGCGTGAGCTCGCCGATCTCCTCGACCTGGCGGAGCCATTCCCGCAGGTCCCCCGCGGCCGCCACGCTCTCTGGCGGCCGCCGCGTGACCGACGTCATGTTGTGGCGCTCGAGGTCTGATGTCATATGTCACCGCAGACACTGTGACCAGGAGGCGGATCTGTCAACCCGCACGACCCGGTGCCTCCAGCCGCCGGCGTGTCGCCGACGGACGCCGAGCGGGACTTCCTCAGGCGCGGGGGCCGAGCTTCGCGGTGAGCGAACCGGCGCTCCACCAGAGGAGCACGTTCAGCGTGGCCGCCACCGCGAGCATGATCATGACGACGAGAAGCACGGCCTCGCGCTGACCCTGGAACGCGAACCACGGCGGCGTTAGGACCGCGACCTGGAACGTCCAATACCCGAGCGCGAGCGTGTGCGCCCAGAGCCAATCCGTCCTGGTGTGCCGACGCGCAAAGGGGATCAGCAACGCGATGCCGACCGCCGCCTCCGCCAGATGTCCGAGCCCGCTGACGAACTGGATCTCCGTCTCGTCGGGGATCGTGGCGTGGAAGCGGAGGAGGATCTCGCTCGAGAGCACGATGCTCCCGAGACCGAAGTATCCGAGGATCAACACGAGCGTCGGCGCGCCGCGCCGCAGCATGTGCGTGCGCTGGGGTAGCACGCTCACAACCACCGCGCCGAGCAGCAGCCCGGTGGTCATGGCCGTCGTCGAGCTGATGAACAGGTAGGGATTGCCGAACACGTACGCGAGGAGACTGCCGATGTCGCCGATCGTCGGCAGGGCCGAAGCGTGCACGGGTCCCCTTCTTCTCGCGCGAGGCTCGCGCCTCTGCTGGGTTAACTACGACCCGTCACGGGCATCACGCGCCACGTGTGTCCGACGAGGATCAGCGCGAACGTGAGGCGTCAGCGCGATGGATCGAAGAGATCCGCGTCTGGGTGTGTGGCAGCGCGCACGAGCGTCGCGACGAGCTCGGCCGATGCGGGACCGAACGCCATGCCGTGACCGGTGAAGCCGCCGCAGACGAACGTGCCTTTGGCGATGCGGCCGATGTAGGGAAGCGCATCGTGCGAGAACCCCATCGTCCCGGCCCACCGATGCGTGACGGCGGCGCTGACGTGGTGCTCGCGAAGGAACGCCTCGAGCTGCCGCTGGATCACCTCGGTGGTGCGCTCCGCCTCGCCGACCTCCTCGTCGACCGCGGTGTCGCGCCAGCCTCCGACAAGGACGCGACCGTCGCTCGTCTGTCGCCAGTAGCGGTAGCCGCGCTTCGCGTACGCCGGCCGCGTGAAGGCGGGCGCCGCCGGCGCGGTCGCGAGCATCTGGCCGCGGACCGGCCGGACTCGCGATGTCGCGAGGTGTGCGGTGTAGGCGTTGGTGCACAGCACGACCGCGTTCGCGCGCACGACACCGGTCGCGGTGCGCGCGACGCCGGAGGCGACCGCGTCCACGCGCGTCGACTCGTGGATGCGCGCTCCTTTCTTCACGGCCGCGGCGGCCAGCCCGCGGACCCAGCGCACCGGATGCAGCTCACCGTCGTCGGCGAAGGTCGCCGAGCGCGCCGCGGGGTCGACGCTGACCCGAACGCCTTCCGAGGTCAGGCGCCGGGCGCTGGCGTCGATCTCGCGCCATTCCTCAGCGTCGCCCGCGATCTGATCGGATCCGTTCCAGCGCAGCTCGCAGTCGATGCCGTGCTCGTCGACCAGCGCGCGCACGAGGGCCTGCGTGCGCTGCGTGAAGCGCCAGATCCGGAGCGCGCTCGGCTCTCCGTATCGACGCGTGGCCGAGACGAAGTTCTCGGCGACGCCGGCGAGGAGGAATCCGGCATTGCGGCCGCTCGCGGCCTCGGCCACCCCGCGTGCCTCGAGCACGACCACGCTCGCGCCGGCCGATGCGAGGAAGTACGCGGTCGCGATGCCCGCAATGCCCCCGCCCACGACCGCGACGTCCGCTGTTCGGTCGCCATCGAGGGGCGGATAGGTGCGCGTAGCTCCGTCGAGCCACAGACTCATCGTCGCGGAGTGTTCCACGTCCTCGTGTCGTCGAGCTCGCGGGTCTCCTTTCGAAGACATCCGCGCCGTGACGACGCACGTACGATCGTCGTGACACTGCGTTGGACCTTCCGCGCCGCGGTGTGTGTGGCGCTCATCATCCCCGCCGCCTGCGCCACCGCTGGCCCGACGCTCCGCCCGAATGAGGTGCAGGTCATCGAGCCGGTGGGCCGGGAAGCCGCCTGGACGTACGCGCCCCACGAGCTGCGCGTATCAGCGGGCACGACGGTCACCTTCGTGAACATGGGCAAGGAGTTCCACACCGTCACGTCGAGCGACGCCGGACGGCCGTTCGACGTTGGGCTCGATAGCGGCAAGCGGGCGACCATCACCTTCGATTCGGTGGGCGCGTTCGCCTATCACTGCGGCGTCCATCCGCAGATGACGGGAGTCGTGCGCGTCTGCGACGGTGAGTGTCGTTAGCTCGTTGCGCGGCCGCGTGCTGCCCTAGGTCCGAGGGACCCTGGCGACGTCCGATGCCGGCGCGAAAAGGTAGCGGATCGACAGACCCGCGATCGCGGCGCCGAGCAGCGGGCCAATCCAATACACGTACCAGTTATCGAAGAACGCGGCGGGGATGGCCGTCGCGACGTGCCGCGCGGGATTCATCGCCGCGCCGGTGAGCGGCCCGCCCATCAGGATGTCGGTCGCGACGGTCAGGCCGATGCCGAAGCCCGCGATGCGCGGTGCGAGCGGTGAGACCGCGGTGCCGTAGACGGCCCACAGCAGGAAGATCGTCAGGAGCGCCTCGACGCCGATGCCGACCGGCACGCTCACGCCGTTCGCGAGCGCCGGTGTCCCGAGGTGCGTCTTGTCGACCGCCGCGAGCGCGAAGTCGAACACGCCGCGGAGCGCGAAGCCGGCGAGCAGTCCACCGACGAGCTGAGCGATCCAATAGGTGGGCACGCGCGACCACGGATGCTTGCCCGCGATCGCGAGGCCGAACGTCGTCGCGGGATTGAAGTGCCCGCCCGACAGCACGCCGAACGCGGACACCGCGACCGCGAGCGTGATGCCATGCGCAGCCGCGATCGCGCCGAGGCCGCCGCCGCTGCCATTCGCGTCGGCGATGATCGCGCCGGCGCCGATGAAGAAGAACCAGAACGTGCCCGCGGCTTCTGCCAGCAGGGCGCGCGCGTGATCGTTCATGACCCCTCCCTTACTCAGTCGGGTATTGTCCACGCGTGGCCGATTTCCGTCCCGTCGAGGCACTCAAGGCGCGCATCCTGAACAGCCGCGCCGCGTCCGCGACCACCGCGATCGAGGACGCGAACGCGGAGTGGATCGAGGTCCAGGCGATACTCGACAGCGATCTCGCCAACTGGCGCCTGCAGCACCTCCGCGCGCTCTGGCGCGAGGAGGTCCCGAAGCCCGTCGAGTGGGAGTGGGTCTACACCTGGGGCTCGCCGTCGTTCGTGCGCGCGGGCGAGATCTACCGCATCCATTCGGGCTCCCGCGTGCGCGCCGCGACCCATCCGCTCGCCGACGATCTCGTCGGAGGTCGCAAGCACGTCTACGCGGCCGGCCCGATCGCTGCTGCGCGACTGCTCTGGACGCGCGGCGACTACGCGCGCCTGGTCGACGCCTTCGGAACGGTCATCGACGAGATCGTGGCGTGGCCGCCCGAGAGCGCCCCGCGGAAGACCGAGCAGCCCGCTTCGCCGCGTTAGCTCGAGGCTTCGCTTTCGCCGGCGCTTTCCGCGCGGCGCGGTACTCCTTCGTCCTCGCGGCGATCTTGCGGATGACCTTCTCGAGCACTGTTACGCCGATGCCCGGACCGGTCGGCACGAGCATGGTGCCGTCGGAACGCACGGTGAGCGGCTCGCCGATGATCTCCGTTGCGAAGTAGCGTTCGGACGCCGAGACATCGCCGGGGAGGCTGAAGTTCGGTAGCGACGCGAGGTGGACGTTGTGCGCGCGGCCGATCCCCATCTCGAGCATCCCGCCGCACCACACGGGAACGCGCGCTTCGCGGCAAACGTCGTGAACGCGGCGGGCCGAGGTGAGGCCGCCGACGCGTCCGGCCTTGATGTTGATGATCCGCGTCGCGCCGAGCTCGATCGCCTTCCGCGCGTCGTCGCCGGTGTGGATCGACTCGTCGAGACAGATCGGTGTCTTGATCTCCCGCTGCAGCGCCGCGTGATCGACGATGTCGTCGTGAGCGAGCGGCTGCTCGATCATCATCGGCAGGTACGCGTCGATGCGCTTGAACAGCGGCGCGTCCGCGAGGGTGTACGCGGAGTTCGCGTCGAGCATGAACGGCAGGTTTGGGAATTCCCGGCGGATCGCCTCCGCGACCGCGCCGTCCCAGCCGGGCTTGATCTTCACCTTCACGCGCTGGTAACCCGCAGAGAGCTCGCGTCGGATCGTCGCGAGCAAGTCCTCGATCGACGGCTGGATGCCGATCGCGACGCCGCACAGGATGCGGTCGCGCGTACCGCCGAGCAGCTTCGAGAGCGACCGGCCGTCGCGCTTCGCGAAGAGGTCCCAGATCGCCATCTCGAGCGTCGCCTTCGCCATGCGGTGCTCGCGGATCCAGGCCATGATGCGCTCGGTGTCCTCCGGCTGATGCAGCTCTGCCGCGAGCAGCGCGGGGATGATGATCTCGTCGAGCGCGTACCACACCGTCTTTGGTGTCTCGCCCGAGTACCACGGCAGCTCCGGCGCGACGCTCTCGCCCCAGCCGACCGCGCCCTCCGATTCCACCCGAGCGATGACGCGCGTCTGATGCGTCTCGCGGGAGCCGCTCGTCTCGTACGCGCGTTTCAGCGGCAGGCGCAGCACGAAGAGCTCGACGCGCTCAATCCTCATCGGTGTCGATCACTCCTTCACGACGCGGCTGCGGGACAAGCAGGTAGGCGCCGCGACCGTTCGCCGCTCGCAGGAACTCGACCGCCGCGTAGCCGCGCGCGAACGCGGGCTCGATCGCTTCACGGACCGCGAGGCGCCAGGCGAGCGCGGTCTTCGGATCGCGCGCCTTCAGCTCCTGGAAATGCGTGGGTATCTCCAACAGGAGATGCGTCTCGTTGCCGGCCGGCGCCACCTTCCCGGGTCGGTCGCCGTCGGCGCGCAGCGTGTACGCGACGCCTTCGCGCTCGGCCTCCTCGAGCGACGGCGGCCGGTCGTCGCCCTTCAGACGCTTGTACGTCCGGTCGTGGCCGATCGGCCATTCGACGTAGATGCGATCGGATGGCAGGCCAGCGTTCAGCTTGTCGGGCATCGGGCCGTAGAAATCGCGGTGGTACTCGCGCGTGAACGCGCCGAGCTTCGCGAAGTTGAAGACCGCGTTGCGCGCCTCGAGCGGATCCATCGTCCACGCGATGACCTCGATGCCCTGATCGAGGCAGTGATCGCGCTGTGCTTCCTTGAGCGCCTTAGCGAGGCCGCTGCCGCGGTACGCCTCGCGCACCGCCAGCATGTGCGAGTGATGACGGAAGTGGTAGTCGTAGATGCCGACGAACCCGAAGACGAAGCCGGCCGCGCGCTCGTCACCGTCGGCATACCCGATCGCGACGAAGCCGCCGTTGTGCGCGACGGCGAGGAGCAACTGCGGTGGGACGACCACATCGCCGCTCCACACTTCCTTCTGGATCGGCACCGTCGCCGTGCAGGCGTCGATATCGCGCGCGGTCTCGATCCGGAACGACACAGGTGCGAAGTATCTCGCGGACCATTACCATCCCGCCGTCATGCCGGTCAGCACCGAATTCCTCAAGAAAGTCTCGTGGTTCGAGGACCTCGACCAGAAGTCGCTCGAGGCGATCGCGAACGCGGCCATCGAGCAGCGCTATCAGCCGGGGCAGGAGATCGTGCGCCAGGGTGACACCGGCGTTGGCGCGTTCATCATCCGCTCGGGCAAGGTCGACATCGTTCAAGACCGAGACGGCACGGAGATCAAGCTCGCGACGCTCGGACCGGGCGACGTCCTCGGGGAGATGGCGCTCCTCGATGAGTTCCCGCGCTCGGCGAGCGCGCGGGCGGTCGAGCCGACGACCGCCCTCGGCATCCAGCGCTGGCACTTCCGCGGGATCCTCGAGAGCCATCCGCAGATCGCTCTCGCGCTGCTCCCGATCATGTCCCGCCGCATCCGCAACGCGGAGAACCAGCACCACGAGGTCGCGCGGCACTAGACCGCGCCGGGCTCACCGCGCCGCGGTCTGGTAGCTCAGCTGGTACGTCCCGGTCGTCTCGCGCACGGCGCGCACCCGAATGAAGTACGCACCCGGATCGCGAACCACGTATTCCGCGCGCGCGAGCTTGTCGGCACCGGTGGTCACCTCCGGTGCGACCTCCACCCCGGCCGCGTTGAAGATCGCGACGCCGCCGCCTGGTAGCGAGTCCGCGTGGAGCGTCACCAGCATCGCGGTGTTGTCGGGGACCTGGGCGCGGTAGTAGTCGACATCGCCGGCGGGCGAGATCGTTCCGTCGTGGACGCTGCCCGCCGCCATCGCGGTCGCGGTCGCCGGAGTGTTGTTCGGTTCGATCTCGGCGACGGTGGTCGGGGCGGTCGGCCCGAAGGTGGGCCGCGCGGTCGGCGCCGTCGTCGGCGCGACCGTCGGTGTCGTCGTTGGCGCGACGGTGGGCGCGACCGTCGGTGCGGTCGTGGTCCTCACGGTCGCTGTGAGCGGCGCGTTCGGGCGATCGACCGCGGCGTTCCGTTCGCTGCCGCCACGCAGGGCCAGGACGGCGACGACCAGGACGAGGATCGCGGGAACGATCGCGCGCCGCCAGGGGAATCCGCCGCGTGCTTTCGGCGCGGCGATGACCGCCGTGGCCGCGCCGCCCGCGAGAGTCGGAGCGACGAGGATCGGTTCGGCTGGCGGCGGCGGCTCGACGCGCGCCACGCCGCTGACGAGGCCCGACGGCGACAGGAGCGGCGAAGGCGTTCCCGCGACCGGCATCGCCGCGATGACACCGGCCGCCGCGACGATGGGCGGCTGCGATGGACTCGTCGGGGCCGGGAACGTCGTCGGCGCCGGCGTCGGCACCGAGAACTGCGAGCCCGCGAGCGCGCGGACGAAGTCGCCCGACCGCGCGAAGCGGTCTTCGGGTTTCTTCGCGAGCGCGCGGAGGAGCGCGGCCTCGACGCCGGGGGGCAGCACGACGCCGAGCTGGCTCGGGAGCGGCACCGGCTTGTTCACGTGCGCCATCAGCGCGGAGAGCGGATTATCGGAGGGGAAGGGATGGCGGCCGACGAGCATCTGGTACGCGATGATCGCGAGCGCGTACTGGTCGGCCGCGGGTCCCGCGCTCTCCGCACCGCCCGCGAGCTCGGGCGCCATGTAGTCCGCTGTGCCCATGAGCGAGCCGGCTTGCGTCATCCCCGATCCCGGTCCGACGATCTTCGCGAGACCGAAGTCCGTGAGCACCGGCGTCCCCTCGCGTGTGAGCAGCACGTTCTGCGGCTTGATGTCGCGGTGCACGACGCCGCGCGCGTGCGCGTAGTCGAGGGCGGCGGCGATCGGCCCGAGGATGCCCATCGCGTATTCGAGCGGCAGCGGCGAGCCGAGCTGGTCGGCGAGCGTGCCGCCGTCGATGTAGTCCGAGACGAGGAAGGCGATGTCGCCCTGCTGCGTGAAGTCGAAGGCGGTGACGATGTTCGGGTGGCGCAGCTTGCCGATCGCGCGCGCCTCCTGCGCGAAGCGATCCGCGAAGGCCGGATCGCCCGCGGTCTGCGGTGGCAGCACCTTGATCGCGACGTACCGGCCGAGCGATGCCTGATACGCCTTGTACACAGCGCCCATCCCGCCGGCACCGATCTTCTCGACGATCTGGTAGTTCCCGAGCGTGTTCCCGGGCTGCAAGCTCACGGGTCGATCCCCTCCACGCGGTAGGCCTCCACCGGTGTCCTCCGTCCTTTCAACTCCAACGCGCCAAGGGGTGTCGTCCGTACGCCCTCGCCAGCAGCCTGGAGGACGACCGCGGAGCAGACCACCTCGCCGGCCTTGGCCTGGCCCTGCAGCCGCGCGGCGACGTTCACCGTGTCGCCGATCGCCGTGAAGTTCTGGTACTCCTCGCTGCCGAGGTTGCCGACCATCGCCTCGCCGGTGTGCACGCCGATGCCGTAGCCAAGGTCGGTGCCGACCTCGCGCGCGGCATCTCGCATCCCGAGCGCGCCGCGGAGCGCGCGCCGCACGTGGTCTTCCTGCGGCACCGGTGCGTTCCAGAGCGCGAGGATCGCGTCACCCGCGAAGCGGTCGATGGTGCCGCCCGTTCCTCGGATCGCCTTCGCCGCCGCGCCGTGGTACCGCATGAGCAGCGAGACGACCCGATCGGGCGAGAGCTGTTCGGCGATCGCGGTGTACCCGCGCACGTCGGCGTGGACGACGCTCACGGTCTGGGTCTGGCCGCCGACGTCGACGAACGACGGCCGCGCGTCGACCATCTCCGCAACGTTGTCGCCGAGGTAGCGCCGGAGCGCGTCGCGCAGCCGCACCTGGTTGCCGGCGAGCGCCTCGAGCTTCGGCGAGGAGGTGTCCTCGTCCGCGACGAACACGATGCCGTTCACGTTTCCGCGCGCGTCCTTCAGCGGACCGGCGGTCGCGCGCAGCTTCGCACGGCGGCCGCCCGGGAGTGTCGCCTCGATCGCGCGGGCTTCGCCCTCGGCGCCGCCTCTCAGCATCAGCTTGAAGACGCGCTGCGCGAGCGACTCGCCGAAGACGACGGTGTAGCTCTTGCCGACCGCATCGGCCTCGGTCGTCGATAGGAGCCGCTCGGCGTTCCGGTTGAGGGAGCGGATGCGCCCCTCGGTGTCGAGCAGCACCACGGAGGAGGGATTGAACTGCAGCAGCGCGAGGCTCAGTCCCTGTTCGTTCCGATTCCGATCCGTCTCCACGGTGGTCAGTCTCACTAACCATCGGCGCGCCTACAAGCCCCACGGATGGGGGATGACGGGTACATTTCCGCCGTGCCGCGGCTGGTGGAGTGCGTGCCGAACGTCAGCGAAGGCCGCCGCCGCGACGTGATCGACCGACTGGCGCGGGCCATCCGCGACGTCCCGGGAGTCCGGCTCCTCGATCAGACGAGCGACGCCGACCACAACCGCTCCGTCTTCACCTTCGCCGGCGACGCCGACGCGGTCACCGCCGCCGCGCACGCGCTCATCACCGCGGCGTTGGGCGAGATCGACATGCGCTTGCACAAGGGCGAGCACCCTCGGCTCGGCGCGGTGGACGTGGTTCCGTTCGTGCCGCTCGCCGGCGTGACGATGGAGGAGTGTGTCGCCATCGCGCACCGCTTCGGGCACGAGGTCGCCGAGCGTCACCAGATCCCCGTCTACTTCTACGCGCGCGCGGCCACGCGTCCGGAGCGCATCCGCCTGCCCGACATCCGCAAGCCGCAGTACGAGGGCCTCGCCGAGCTGCTCACGACGACACACGTGCCCGACGCCGGACCGGCCGTCCTCCACGCGAAGGCCGGCGCGATCGTCATCGGCGCGCGCCCGCCGCTCATCGCGTTCAACATCGAGCTCGACACTCCAGATGTGAAGATCGCGAAGAGGATCGCGAAAGAGATTCGTGAATCATCTGGCGGTCTGCCCGCGGTGCAGGCCCTCGGATTCGAATTGACCGATCCGCCGCGCGCCCAAGTGTCGATGAATCTGCTCGACACGACGCAGACGTCGCTCGCCACGGCCTGGCGCGAAGTAGAACGCCGCGCGCGCGACGCAGGAGTCAACGTCCTACGGGGCGAGCTCATCGGCCTGCTGCCGCTTGACGCGGCTCTCCAAGTCACCGCGGATGCGCTCAAGCTCGACAACTTTGAGCGCAGCCGTGTGATCGAGTCTCATTTCCTGGAGTGACACGAGCAGCAGGGGACGCGGGGGGCGTCGCGAACGAGCGTCGAGCCCGCGACATCAGTGGTTCGCTCGTCCAGAGGCGGATGGGAGCGGGCCCGTTGGCGAGGGAGCGACGCCCCCCGCGGCCCCGGAGCTGATCGTGGAAGCGGACCTCGTCATACGGCGCGCTCGACTTCTCACTTTGGCGCCGCTCAAGGATGAGAGACCGCGGGTCGGCGCGGCAGCAGGCGATGTCGGCGCGATCGAGGGCGGATGGCTCGCGTCGCGCGACGGCGTGATCGTCGCGACCGGTCGCGGAGATTCATGGACGGACCTTCTGCGCACGGCGGACGCGGTCGAGATCGACGCCGAGGGCCGCGTCGTCATGCCCGGCTTCGTCGATGCCCACACGCACCTCTGTTACGCGGGCCAGCGCTGGGACGAGTTCGTGACGCGGCGGAGCGGCGCGGACTACCTCGCCGTTCTCGAGCGCGGCGGCGGCATCCACGCGACGGTGCGCGCGACGCGAGACACGAGCGACGACGACCTCCTGGTACTGCTACTGCGACGGCTCGCGCGCGCGGTCGCGCTCGGCACGACGACCATCGAGGTGAAGAGCGGCTACGGGCTCGAGCCGGCCGAGGAGCTGCGACAGCTGCGGGTCATCGCAGCGGCCGCGAAGCAGTCGCGCATCGATGTCGCAGTGACCTATCTCGCGCTCCACGCGCTGCCCGCCGCGCGGGCCGACGATCGCCGCGGTTTCGTTCGGGAAGCCGTGCTGGCCGTGCGGACCGTCGCGAACGAGGGCCTCGCCGAGGCGGTCGACGCGTTCGTCGAGAACGGCGTCTTCGACGTCGAGGACGTGCGGCCGCTCGCGAAGGCCGCGAGCGAGGCGGGCCTCGCGCTCACACTGCACGCGGACCAGCTGAACGACGTCGGCGCGACCGCATTCGCGGCGCGAGCGCACGCGCGTTCCGCCGATCACGTCGCGAACGCCTCGGCCGAGGGGCTGCGCGCGCTCGCGCGCGCCGCGATCCCCGCCGTGCTGCTGCCGGGCAGCGCGTTCTTCGTCGGCTATGCGTCGCCCGATGCGCGACGGTTCCTCGCGGCCGACGTGCCGATCGCGATCGCGACGGACCACAACCCCGGGACCTCGCCGCTCGAGGGCATGCCCACCGCGATCGCGCTCGGCGTCGTGCTCTGCGGCCTCACGCCGCATGAGGCGATCGTGGCGGCGACCATCAACGGCGCGCACGCGCTCGGCCGCGGCGGACGCACCGGAGCGGTGGTCAAAGGACGCCGCGCCGACGTCATAGTCCTCGACACCGACGACGAACGCGAGCTCGCGTACCGTCTGGGCGGGCCGATCGTGCGCGAGGTGTACGCCTCCGGACACCGCGTCGATTGACTAAAGCGGCGTATCCACCAGGATGAGGTCCGCGGCCCGTTCGCCGCGCAGCGCGAGCTCGCCGGCGCCGAGCACGTACGCCGCGTCGCCGCGTGACATCGGCTCTCCGTTCACCGTCAGCGCGCCGTCGATGATGTAAAGGTAGCCACCACGTCCGTCCCCGAACTCGTGGCGCACGTCGCGCCCCACGCCGAGGCGCGACGCGTACATCGAGACGTCCCGCGCGACGGTGAGTCCTTCACCGGGCGCGCCTTCGGGTTTCAGAAAACGCAGGAGCCGGTCGGTCCGATCGGCGACCGTGTACTGCTTTTGCGCGATCGAGGGTGTGAGGCCGCGCTGGTCCGGAATGATCCACATCTGGATGAACTCCATCGGCTCGGTCTTCGAGTGGTTCCGCTCGGAGTGCTCGGCACCCGAGCCGAGCCGCATTCGCTGCACGCCGCCCGCCTCGAGCACGCCGTCGTTGCCGAGACTGTCGGCGTGCTCGAATTGTCCCGATACGACGCACGTGATCCCCTCGATGTCGCGATGCGGGTGCATCGGCCAGGCGGCGCCCGGAACGAGCGTGTCGTGATTGAAGACGCGCAGCGTCCCGATGCCCATGTTGTTCGGATCGTCGTATCGATCGAACGAGAAATGCCAGCGCGCTTTGAACCAGCCACCGTCGATCCGGTAGATCGAGCGCTCCGGGCGGATGCCGAGAGTGGCCTGCGCAACGCGTGCCATCAGCCGCAGCGGACGAAGCGCATCGGGTAACGGTGCAAGCGCTCGATCCCCTCTTTCGTGACCCGGACGGTCTCGCCGACCTGGAGGCCCATTGTTCCACGTTCGTCGGTGACGACATTCGGCTGCACGACGACCACCATGTTCTCGCGGAACACGAACGACTCCAGCTGCGGTCCGCGCGCGGTCCGGCGGGTCCGGATGACCGGTGGCAGTTGATCGGTGCCGTGCAGGAGGTCGTCGAAGATCGTGTAACCGCGTTCGTGCAGGACCTCGGCCGCATCGAGCACATCGGCGACTGTCGAACCGTCGCGCAAGGCGGTGCAGATCCGGTCGTACGCCTCGACCGCTGCGTCGTGCATGCGGCGGTACTCATTGGTCGGATCCTCGCCGATCGCGTACGCACGGTGGATCTGCCCGCCGTAGCCCCAGTGGTGAGCGGTGATCTCGGTGATGAGCACGTCGCCGCGATCGATCACGCGCGACGACTGGATCTGCGACGGAACGCCGACCGCCGGTGCCCGCATCGGTGTCGTCGCCATGAAGTGGATGCCCGGCGTGCCGCCGCCGCGCGCGACGGCGCCCTCGACGATGCCAGCGAGCTCGCTTTCCCGCAGGCCGGGCCGCACCTCACGCTCGAGCGCCTCCATCGCCAGGTCGGTGACACGCGCCGCCTCTCGCAGGAAGGTGATCTCCTCGTCGCTCGCCACGCTGCGCGCCGCACGCACGTCGGCCGTCGCATCCACGAGCTCCGTTGTCGGGCTGCGCTGCGCGAGTCGCGCGACGATCTGCCACGGGACGCCGCCCACGAGGCCGATGCGATGGTGCGAACCCCGCGCGAGCACGTCGACGACGGCCTCGGAGTGGTGACCGGCCCAACGCACGTCGCGCGTGACCGCGACGCGCCGCGCCGTCGCGACGTGGTTGTTGAACTGCACGAGGAGGGTCGGCTCGCCCTCGCGACGGAGGACGAGAAAGGCCTCGCGCGTACCGGGCCAATGGGAGAGGTACTGCACGTCGGCGGCGCGGCCCGCGCCGTACAAGAGCAGGCAGTCGATGTCGCCGCGATCCATCGCGGCCCGCACGGCGGCGAGGCGCCGCGCGAACTCGGCCTCGGAGAACGTGGGGTAGGAAGAAGCCTCCGCCAAAACGGCCGTAGCGTAGCCGCGGGAGGTTAGGATTCGTCGCGGCGTGCACTACCGCCACAGGAGGCGCGACCGCAGTGGCTGACCGCGTGGCGATCTACCCTGGCTCGTTCGATCCGCCCACCAACGGGCACATCGACATCGTCGAACGCTCGGCGCGTCTTTTCGATCGCGTCGTCATCGGCGTCGGCCGCAACCTCTCCAAGAAGACGCTGTTCGACGCGGATCAGCGCGTCGCGCTCATGCGCGAGGCCTGCAAGGGATGCCGGAACGTCGAAGTGAACACGTTCGACGGACTGCAGGTGACCTTCGCCAAGCAGGTCGGCGCGAGCTTCATCATCCGCGGACTGCGTGCGCTTTCGGACTTCGAGTTCGAGTTTGAGATGGGCAACATGAATCGGAAGCTCGCGCCGGAGATCGAGATGGTCTACCTGATGACCGCGCCGGAGTATCTCTTCCTCTCCGCATCGCGTGTGAAGGAGCTCGTCGCGTTCGGCGCGTCGGTCGCCGAGCTTGTTCCGCCGAACGTCGCGAAGGCGCTGCAGGCGCACCTGGGGCAGGGAGGCCTGCGCACCGGCGCCACGGAATCGAACGACTAGCGTGAGCACCCTCCTCGCGATCGATGTCGGCAACACCAACATCGTCGTCGGCGCGTACGACGGTGATCGGCTCATCCGCACCTGGCGTCTCGTCACCGTGCACGACCGCACCGAGGACGAACTCGCGGTGATGCTCGACGGCCTCCTGGCGCAGGAGGACCTCGCGCTCGACGAGATCGACGCGCTCATCCTGGGCAGTGTCGTGCCACCGCTGACGCAATCGTTCACGCGCCTCGCGGAGCGCTATCTCGACCGCGCGGCGTTCGTCATCGGACCCGGCGTCAAGACCGGAGTGCGGCTTCGCGTCGACAACCCCTCCGAGGTCGGCGCCGATCGCATCGCGAACACCCTCGCCGCGCACCGGCGGTACGGCGGGCCCGCGATCGTTGTGGACTTCGGCACGACGACGAACTTCGACGTCGTGAGCGCGGAGGGCGATTTCCTCGGCGGCGCGTTCGCGCCCGGCCTCGAGGTCTCGGCGGAGTCGCTCTTCGGTCGGGCGTCGCGCCTGTTCCGCGTCGCGCTCACGCCGCCGCCAACGGCGATCGGAAAGAACACCGCGGACTGCCTGCGCTCGGGGATCGTGTTCGGGTACGTCGGACTCGTCGAAGGTCTGCTCGCGCGCATCGTGGCCGAGCTTCCCGCGAAGCCGAAGGTGATCGCGACCGGCGGGCTGGCCTCTACGATCGCGCCGCTCGCGAGGGGGATCGAGAAGGTCGACGAGGACCTCACGCTCGAGGGGCTGCGCCTGCTGTACGAGCTGAACGCGTGACGGACGCGCTGCGCGGCCGCTTCATCGTGCTCGGCGTGACCGGGTCGATCGCCGCGTACAAATCGGTCGAGCTCGCGCGCCGCCTGACGCAGGTCGGCGCGACCGTGCAGGTCGTCATGTCGCGATCGGCCGCCGAGTTCGTGCGACCCCTCACCTTCCAGGCGCTCACGTATCGGCCGGTGGAGCTCGAGATGTTCCAGATCCAGGACGAGCGCGCCGCCGGCCACGTCGCGATGGGGCGTCAGGCCGACGTGGTCGTTATCGCGCCGGCCACAGCGCACGTCCTCGCGCGACTCGCGAATGGTTTCTCGGACGACCTGATCGCGACGACGGTGCTCGCGACCGACGCGCCGATCGTCCTTGCGCCCGCGATGGAGACGCACATGTGGCAGAACGCCGCGACGCAGGCGAACATCGCGACGCTGCGCTCGCGCGGCGCTCGCATCGTCGAGCCGGAGTCGGGTCCTCTGGCGTCCGGGGACATCGGACCGGGTCGTTTCGCGTCGCTCGAGCGCATCGAGGCCGCGATCGTCGAGGCGCTCAGCGTCTCGCAGGCGCTCGCCGGCCGCCGAGTCATCGTGACCGCCGGCCCGACGCTCGAGCCGATCGATCCCGTCCGTTTCGTGTCGAATCGCTCGAGCGGCAAGATGGGCTATGCGGTCGCCGCCGCCGCAGCCGATGCCGGCGCGGAGGTCTTCCTCGTCTCAGGCCCGACCGCGCTGCGCGCGCCGGCCGGGACGCAGCTCGTCCCGATCGAGAGCGCCGAGCAGCTGCGCGACGCGGTGCTCGGGCTGCTCCCGAACGCGGACGCCGTCGTCATGGCCGCCGCGGTCGCCGATTACCGGCCGATCGAGACGCAAGTGCGCAAGATCAAGAAGCGCGACGCCGGCAAGGAACTCAGTCTGCGCATGACGGAGAACCCCGACATCCTGAAGGCGATCGTGTCCGCGCGTCGCGCGGGCGCGATCGTGGTCGGCTTCAAAGCCGAGACCGGTGACGCGACCGCGGAGGCCGGGCGCATGCTGCGCGAGAAAAAGCTGGACCTCGTCGTCGCGAACGACGTCAGCGATCCCGGTTCGGCGTTCGGGTCGGACACCGACCGCGTCACGTTCGTGAGCGCCGACGGCGTGGAGGCCCTGCCGCTCCTCGCGAAGACCGAGGTCGCGCGGCGTCTCGTCGCGAAACTGGCGGAGCGACTCGCGCGTTAGGGCTGGATCGCTTGAGGGAAAGCGAAGAGACGATCGGGGTCATAACGGGCCTTGATCTGGCGCAGCCGCGGGTAATTGGCGCCGTAATACGCGTTCGGCCAGTCGGCTAGATCCGCGTCGGCGTAATTCACGTACGCCCCTGGGCCGACGAGCGGGCGCACCGCCGCATGGAGCTGTCGCAGCCAGGTCGTCGTCGCGTCGGCGACCGTCGCAGGCGCGGCGGCATCCCAGCTTCCAATGAGCTGGGCGACGGCGAACGCGTCGCGGTGCGGGAACGCGGTCGCCGACGGTGCGACGCGAGCGACTGCGCCGCCGAGTGAATCGAGCAGCACCGCACCGCCTCCAACGTCCGCGCGCCCGGCCAGGGAGCCAACTCCCTCGACCAGTGCGCGTATCGCGTCGCTCGACAGCGCGCTCGTCGCGACGACGGACTTGCCCGCGTAGGTCTCGCGGCCGAGTTGACCTTCGGCGCTCGTGCCCTGCAGGTGGCACTGCGCGACCGAGCGCCCGAGACATCCGGCTTCAAGGAGCATCACATCGCGGTAGGTCCGCGCGCCGGATTCGCGGTAGCTCGGTGCGCCGGTCGCGGCGACGAGACCGTCGAGCAGCGCACTGATCTCGCGCGCGGTGCCGGTATGGACCGCGTGGATCGACACGCCGCCGCCGCCTTCGGTGTCCAGATGCAGTGTCGACCACAGCGCGTCCGGCGCGCGCGACATCCAGTTCTGCCAGCCCGCGACCACCGCCGCCGCGCGCGCCCACGGCCAGGACAGGAAGCCGAGGGCGAGGGCGCCTACGGCGTGCGTCTTCAGGGTCAGCGAGGTCACGATGCCAAAGTTCCCGCCGCCGCCACCGCGCAGCGCCCAAAAGAGGTCGGCGTCCGTGCTCGCATCGCAGTCGTGGACCTGCGCGTCGGCGGTCACGACCTGCGCGGCGACGAGGTCATCGCACGTTAGGCCCCACGCGCGTGTCAGCACACCGAGGCCACCCCCGAGCGTGAGACCGGTGATGCCGACGGTCGGGCAGCTGCCGGCGGCGATGCCGACGCCGCGCGCGGCGACCGCGTCGTAGACGTCGATGAGACGCGCGCCCGCACATACCGTCACGACGCCGTCACCGACGATGACGCTGTCCAGCGGCGACACATCGAGGACCAGGCCCGCACCGGTGGACCAACCGCCGTAGCTATGACCGCCGCTGCGCGGCGCGATCGGGATCGCGAAGGTGCGCACGAACCGGATGCACTCGCGAACGTCGTCGACGCTCGCGCAGCGCGCGATCGCCTGCGGCCGGACCGTGTCGAAACGCGTGTTGTAGAGAACGCGCGCCCCGTCATAGCCGTCGTCCGCGGGTCGGATGAGCGAGCCGCGGAGCTTCGTCGCGAGGGTGTCCCAGGCCGGTGCGGGTCGCGGTGTCGGCGTCGCCGTGGGCGCGAGCGACGGTGTCGCGGTCGCCGTCGCGGTCGGTGTCGGCGATGGCACCGCGGTCGTGGTGCAACCGGCGAGCGCACCGACCGCGCCGACCCCGGCGGCTCGCAGGAAGGCGCGACGGCTGAGCACGCGACCAGCATCGCGCGCCCCCGCGCCGGGCGAGTCAGCGTTGCGTGTCCTAACTCGTACGGATCCAGTCCACTTCCGTATACAGGAGCCGCCACCCGAGCTCTTCGAGGTTGTGTGCGGACGCCGGATTCTGCGTTTGGCCGAAGAAGATCCGCAGCCCGCGCTGCCGGCCGGCGCGCATGCGGTGCGCGATCATCGCGCTCTGGATCCCGCGCCCGCGGAACTTCGGCAGGACGCTGCCATTGCCGAGTCCCGCGACGGGCCGCACGTCGAACAGCATCCCGGTCGCGGCGGGCACTCCATCGATCCGTCCGAGGTACGCGCCCAGTGACCGCCCGTGCGCGCGCCGCCGCACGAGCGTTTCGACGATGCCGCGGAACCACGGACCGCGTTCGCGGAAGCTCGCGAACGCGATCCTCGCGTACTCGGCGGCCTGCTCGGGCCGCACGCGCTCCACCGTGAGTCCGGGGATCGGCCGCACGCGCGGCAGCGCACGCCGGTCGTAGCAGTAGATGTGCTCCTCGGTGCCTTCCTCGGGCGCGTAACCGCGTCGCTCGAGCATCCGGAGCGCGGCGCGCGGCGTCGGGCCCTGCGCGACGGCGATGCGCGGCGGACGGCCCGCAGCGGCGAACCGGCGCTCGAGCCGGTCGAGCACCGCTCCGGTCGCATCCGACATCGTGCCGAACCCGAGCGCGCGATTGAGAAAACCGTTGTCGGTCGACTCCATCGTCCAGCTGATGAGCCCGCCGGCGCGGCTGATGCGGACTCCGCTCTGCTTCGCCGCGCGTGGATCGGCCACGAGATAACTCGTGATCTCGACGCCCTCGGTCTTCTGCATCAGCGCCGCGAGCTCGGGGAGTCGCATCGGCGCGGACTGTAGCGGGGGTGCGCCGCGAGCAACGCCCGCCGAGTGATATGTGTGGCGCTCGCACCGTGCGCACCGGCGCGGTGCGGGCCGTGGCGAGGACCGATGCTGTCCGGACGCTGAAGAAAGGAGGCCACATGAACGCCGATCGCAAGATGCCGGCGAGTGACGATCCCGAGGCCCGCGCGCGTCGCTCTCGTCGGATCCACGCCTTCCTGCACCGCTGGGCAAAGCTCCACATGCCAGTTCGCGTGACCCGCTTCCCGAGGCGCTAGCCTCCACGCGTACCGATCGACTGGGTCACCTTCGACTGCTACGGCACGCTCATCGACTGGGAGGGCGGGATCACCGCTGCGCTCCTCCCGCTGCTGCGCGCTCCGCTGGACCGGGACGAGCTCGCGCGCCGCTACATCGCGACCGAGGCGCAGGTCGAAGCCGAGTCCTACCGCCGCTACCGTGACGTGCTCGACGAGGCGGGGCGCCGCGTGCTCGCGTCGTTCGGCATCGATGCGCCCTCGCCGCTGCCGTCGTCGCTCCCGAGCTGGCGACCTTTCGCCGAGGTGCCCGCGGCGCTCGCCGAGCTCCGTCGCCGCGGGCGGAAGATCGCGATCCTCTCCAACGTCGATCGCGATCTCATCGCGTCCTCGTTGCCGCAGCTCGGACTCGCGCCGGATCTCGTGGTGACGGCGCAGGACGCCGGCAGCTACAAGCCTGCGCACGGACACTGGCGGATCTTCGCCGAGCGGAGCGGCGCCGGGCCGGACGTCACGGTTCACGTCGGCGCGAGTCAGTACCACGACATGCGTCCCGCGGCGGCGCTCGGCTATCGCACCGTCTTTGTCGACCGGCATGGCGAGCAGCTGGAAACCGCGCCGACGCGCGTCACCCGCGACCTCGCGAGCCTGCCGGAGGTCATCGACGAGCTGGAGTGAAACCTACGAGGTCGTGCTCGCGCGCTACGATTGCCTGACGCCGGGACCGGCAGAGCCGGCCTGGACGGAGGTTTCGAAATGGACGCTCAGCACCCGACCGCGGGTTCCGCGTACGGTGGCGCGCCCGCGATAAGCAAGAAGGTCACCGTCCCCGATGTCGTCGCGATGAAGCGCGACGGCAAGCGCATCACGATGATGACCGCCTACGACGCCGCGTTCGCGCGGCTCGTGGAGCAGGCAGGCATCGACATCATTCTCGTCGGCGACTCGCTCGGTATGGTCGTACTCGGCTACCCGAACACCGTGCCGGTCACGATGGACGACATGATCCGGCACGCCGCGGCCGTCTCGCGCGGCGCGTCGCGGCCGCTCCTCATCGGCGACATGCCGTTCGGCTCCTATCAGACCGGCCCGGCGGACGCGCTCCGCAACGCCGCGCGCTTTCTCAAGGAAGCGGGCATGGATGCGGTGAAGCTCGAGGGCGGTCACGAGACCGTCCCGCTCGTGCACGCGCTCGTCGAGAACGGCATCGCCGTGATGGCGCACGTCGGTCTCACACCGCAGCGCGTCGCGCAGTTCGGCGGTTTCAAGACGCAGGCGAAGAGTGCGCGCGCCGCGCGCCAGCTCATCGACGACGCGGTCGCGCTGGAGGGTGCCGGCGCGTTCTCCGTCGTGCTCGAATCCATCCCCGCGCCGGTCGCGACCATGGTGACCGAGCGCCTGTCGATCCCGACCATCGGCATCGGCGCCGGTATCGACTGCGACGGGCAGGTCCTGGTGCTGCACGACGTGCTCGGCCTGTACGGCGACTTCAAGCCGAAGTTCGCCAAGCGCTATGGCGAGATCGGGACGGCGGTCGTCGATGCGCTCCGCGCATTCGACCGCGACGTGCGTGAGGGCCGCTTCCCCGACGCGGAGCACAGCTTCACCATGAAAGAGAGCGAGCTCGCCGCGCTCCGGCAGAACGCCACCCGGCCGAAGGCGGTCTGATCCATCAGCGACCCGGTCCGGATGCGCGTCGCGATCATCGGCATGGGCGCGATCGGCCACGTCATCCAGCGCGCGCTCGCGGGCCGCGTCGAGATCGTCCCGATCGACCGCACCAACGCGCCGCTCCGTCCCGACGCGACCCCCGTGGATGCCGCGGTCGTCTGCGTGAAGACACCCGGCACCCCATGGGCGGCCGAGGTCGCAAAGCACGTCGTCTGGCGTGAGGGCGTCGTGCTCACGATCCAGAACGGGCTCGGGAACTTCGAGACCCTCGCTGCGGCGGCGGGCGCGGCGCGCGTCGCGGTCGGCGTCATCTACGTCGGCGCGCGACTGGAGCATGGAGAGCTGTGGGCGACCGGGCCGGGCAGGGTCGAGCTCGGACTGCCGCCGGCCCCCGGACCGCGCCGCGCGCTGGAGGCGCTCGCGGCCCGGTTGGCGGAGGGCGGCATGACCGTGAGCGTGGTCGAGGATGCGTGGCACTCGGTGTGGCGCAAGGTGGCGGTGAACGCTGCGATGAATCCCACGACCGCGCTCCTCGGCTACACGAACGCGGAGCTGCTCGCCGACGTCGGAGCGTCGCGCGTCGCCGACAGCCTCGCTGCGGAGGTCGCGCGCGTCGCGACGGCGACGGGTGTCGCGATGAGCGAGGACGAGGGGCAACGCGCGTGGCGCGACATCGCGACCGCGACCGGAGCGAATCGCTCCTCGATGCTGCAGGACGTGCAGGCCGGTCGTCTCACCGAGATCGACGCGATCTGCGGCGCGGTGCAGCGCGAGGGCGAGCGACGCGGCGTCGCCGCGCCGCTCAATCAGGCGATGACGGTGCTCGTCGGGTCGCTCGCGCCCGCCTAGCCGTCGCGGGCGACGAGATCGATCTCGAGTCGCACGTCGTCCACGACGGACAGGATCAGCCGATTCGCCGGGACGGCCATGCCGTAATCGCCGAACTTGAACGCCGTCGCGCCGCGGACGCGGACCTCGCCCGCGGACCGCGTCACCTGCACGGGCCACGAGAGCACGCGCTCGACGCCGTGGATCTTCATCGTGCCCTCGAGCGTCGCGGCCCACTCGCCCTGCGCCGCGAGGGGCAGCGGCACGCCGCCGAGGCGCGCGAGCGTGAACTCCGCCCGCGGGTAGACCCGCGTGTCGAGCGTATTGAACTTGATCCACTCGTCGCGCAGTGACTCGTTGCTCTTGAGCGTGTCGAGGTCGGCCGCGAACGCCGAGCCGCTCGCGAAGGTGCCATCGCTGAGCAGCACGGCCGTGCCGCTGAACGCTCGCGTCGTCAGCGCCGCGTCACCAGGCGCGGGGATCGCCGCGACCTGCTCGCGCACGCGGATCGTCGCGAGCGAGCGTTCGGCGACGATCACGAAGCGTTGTGCACCGGCAGGGAGCGCCGTCGAGCTCGCCGCCGATGTTGCGGGCGTTGACGAGATCGTCGGCGTCGGCGGTGCCGTTTGCGGCGCGGCGCAGGAGACGAGAGCGGCTATCGAGGCGACCGCGAGCGCAAAGCGAGAGGGCATGCGAACCTCCGGCCGACCGAAAGTACGCACGCCGCCGCGGCGAACGGTCCTCCGCCGGGCCGGAGACCGGAGCGAGCTCCCTCTCCGTGCAACCTGCGCTGGCGACAGGTACCGCTGTCCGGCGCCTTGGGTTCGGCCCGCGCCGGTCAATCAGGCGATGACGGTGCTCGTCGGAGCGCTCGCGCGGTAGGCCACGCCGCGACAAGGGCGACCGCGGACAGCACGAGGAAGATGACGGCGAGCCAGCCGTACGCGACGCCGATGCCGATCGCGCCGGCGATGCTGCCGAAGATCGGCGCGGCCACGCCGCCGACCGGCTGATTCACGAGGTAATAGGTGCCAAGCACGGTCGACCGCCGCTCGGCGGGTGTGTTGTCGATGATGAGCACCTCGGTCGTCGTCGCGCGGATCGAGAACGAGATCCCGACGAGCAGGAGTGGGAGGAGGACGAGCTCGTTCGGGACGACGGTGAGCGCCCACGCCGCCGGTCCCATGAGCGCGAGACCGAACAGCAGCACGATGCGGCGCCCATAGCGATCGGACAGGGTCCCCGCCATCGGGGCGCCGACGAGCCCAGCGAGCTGCGGGACACCGAAGAGCGCGGCGGCGATGCCTGGCGCGATGCCGCGCGCGTCGACGAGGTACGTGCTGAGGAACGCCATCGCGGCCGAGATGACGACCTGGAACACGATCGACAGCGAAACGAGCGCGCCCACGCGGCGCGCGACCGCGGCGATGTCGCTGCCCGTCGCGAGCCAGCTGTGACGGCCGGTCGAGCGGGTGCCCATCGGCGCGACGCGCCAGAGGAGGATTGCGCACGCGATCGGCGCGATCGCGAACGCGATATATGGCGTCCGCCACGACCCCGCCGTCGCGAGGATGCCCGCGAGGAGCGGCGCGGCGAAGAACGACAGATGCCCGGCCGTCGTGTGCGTGCCCATCGCCATGCCCCGGCGTGAGGAGAACAGCTCGGCGATGAGCGCCGACGCAGGCGCGTGATACGTCCCGCTCGCGATCCCCATCACCGCCAGGAACGCGAGCAGCTGCCAGTACTCGGTGGAAAGGCCGATCGCCACGCTCGAGAGTCCGATGAGGACGAGGCCCCACACGATGACGCGCCGCGCGCCGACGCGGTCGGCGACCACGCCAAGGGGCGCGTTCGTCACGCCCGACGCGATCGAGTACGCGCCCACCAGGAACCCGGCGTCGGTGTACGAGAGCCCGAACGCGTCGCGGATGAACGGCAGCAGCGCGGTGAGCAGGCTGTTCGTGACGTGATGCGCGAAATGGGTCACGCTGAACGCGACGAGACGTGCGCGCCGCGTCAACGCAGGTCCGCCACGTCCATGCCCAGCAGCACATTGTCGATGAGTCGCGCTCGACCGACACCCGCCGCGAGCGAGATGACCGCCGTGTCCGCCGGCGCGTCGAGCTCGGCGAGCGTCAACGGATCGGCGACCGACACGTACTCGAGCGCGACGCTGCCCGTGCCGGCGAGCTCGCGCGCGCGCTCGCGCAGCACGCGCGGGTCGCGCTCGCCACGCTCCCACAGCTCGCGCGCCGCGAACAGGCCGCGCGGCAATGCGGCCGCGTCGCGCCGCTGCTCCAGCGTGAGGTACGCGTTGCGCGACGAGAGCGCGAGGCCGTCGGGCTCGCGCACGGTGGGGCAGCCGACGATCTCCGCACCGAGCCGAAGGTCGCGAGCGATCGTCTGCACCACGCGCAGCTGCTGGAAATCCTTCTGCCCGAAGAGCGCGGTGTCGGGCCGCACGATCGCGAGGAGCTTCGCGACGACGGTCGCCACGCCGACGAAGTGGCCCGGCCGCGCGGCGCCCTCCAGCGGCGCGGCGATCGGCCCGGGTGTGACCCGCGTCGCGTCGCCCGGTGGATAGATCTCCGATGGCCGCGGCACGAACGCCGCGGCGCAGCCGTGCGCTTCAAGCAGAGCGAGATCCTCGCTCTCGCGCCGCGGGTACGCCGCGAAGTCCTCGTTCGGGCCGAACTGCATCGGGTTGACGAAGATCGACGCGATCGCGGCGTCGGTCTCGCGGACGGCGCGCTCCACCAACGACATGTGGCCCGCGTGCAGCGCTCCCATCGTCGGCACGAACCCGACGCGGCGAGCGCTCGCGCGCCACGCGCGCACGTCGGCGACCGTGCGAAGGATCTTCACCGACGGCGCGCGGTGATGTATTCGGGGATCGTCGCCATCGGCGGCAGCTCGCCCATCGCGATGTCGTGCATCTCGAGGTGCAGCTTTCCCCCTTCCGTCTGCGTGATGAGCTTGAGCGTCGCATTCGCCTCTTCCCAGATCCGCTCCCCGTGGGCCTCGCCGACGCGCTTGAGCGCGACCTGAAGGATCTGGAAGCTCATCTTGGACAGACCGAGCAGGTCCTGATTCCGGTGGATGCGCTGCTTCATGTCGACCTGAGCGAGCGCACCCAAGCCGGCGCGCTGCAGTGTGTCGATGAGGAGTCCGATCTCGACGCCGTACCCCGTGAAGAATGGGAGCTGCTCGAGCAGCGCGCGCCGCCCGCCTTGCTCACCGGACAGCGGCTGCACCATCCCGGAGAGCTCGGGGAAGAACAGGTTGAGGATCGGACGCGCGGAGAGCTCGGTGACGCGGCCTCCGCCCGAGGCGAGCACCTCGGCGCCGATGCGCAGCGGCCGCTGATAGAAGGCCTTCACGAACTGGACGTCCGGTCGCAGCAGCAGCGGGCCGAGCAGCCCATAGACGAACTTGGGGTGCGTGTCGGTGACGTCCGTGTCGATCCACACCACGATGTCGCCGGTCAACACGTGGAGGCTCTTCCAGAGCGCCTCGCCTTTGCCGCGGCGGGCGCCGTATTCGGGCAGGACGTCGCCGAGGACGTGCACCGGGACGCCTTCCTCACGCGCGATCTCACGCGTCTGGTCCTCGGAGTCGGAGTCGATGATGGCGATCTCGTCCACCAGCGGGATCCGTTCCATGAGGCGCGAGCGGATCCCGCGTATCACGCGGCGGACCGTCGCCTCCTCGTTCAATGTGGGCAGCCCGACCGAGATGCGGAGGTTCTGCCGCTCTTTGGCCTCGAGGAGCCGTCGCAGATCCGCGAACTCGCTCGAGCTGAACGTGTTCTGCACGAACCACTTGTCGACGATCTCGCCGATGACGCGGCTCCGCTCCGTGCGGTCCGTCGGCAACGTGGCGAGTGGCAGCGGAAGGTTCTGGCTGAAAGGCGTTGCCGTGCGCACGATGACGGCGGCCCGCGCGTTCGCCACGATGGCCTGACCGACCGGACCAAGGGGATCCTCCTGATCCTTGCGACCGGTCGCGCCGAACGTGATCGCGTCGTGCCCGGCGAGCTCCTCGTTGATCATCTCGGCGGGATCGCCGGTGCGCGTGACGAGTTGATCGATGCGCTCGTCGAGCGCACGCTCGCCCAGCAGCTGGTAGAGCGTCGGCGTGCGGCGTCCCGGCGTCCGCACGTGGAGCAGCGTGACGCTGCCGCCGCGCGCGCGCGCCCAGCCGATCGCGACCTTCGCCGCAAGATCGGCGTAGCGACCACCTCGGACCGGCACGAGCATGCGACGCGCGCGCGACAGCGGTCCCTTGACCACCGCGATGTCGCACGGCGGATGGCGCAGGACGTCTTCGATCGTGGTTCCGAGGAGGTCCCAGCCGGGACGCCGCCACGAGAGGAGGAGCAGGTCGGGCCGCTCGGTCGCGACCGTTTCCTGGATCGCCTGCCAGCCCTGTCGCGCGACGGTCACGAGCGTTCGCGCGCGCGCGTCGGCGGGCACGAGCTGATCGAGCGTGCGTCGCAGACGGCGCGCCTCGGGCTGCACCGAGGCGAGCGTGTCGCTCTCGGGCACCTCGATGGCCGAGACGAGGATGAGCTCCTCGCCCGCCGCCAGCGCCACGGCGAGGTCGACGACGGCGCGGTCGCGCTCCGGATCGACGATCGCGACGAGGCATTTCATGCGGTACGACCGAGGATGACGGGTAGCACACGCTCGCGCAGAACGCGCGGCCAGGCGTGCTCGCGGGCGCGCGCTCGCATCCGCATGACCGCCGTGTCGAGCGCGCGCTCGACCGCGTCGGCGATCTGCTCGCCGTTCGCGTCGGGCGGGACGTAGATCGGGTCGTCGCCCCCAGTCTCGCGTAGCGCCGGGATGTCGCTGCACACGATCGGCATGCGATGCAAGCCGGCTTCCAACATCGGGATACCAAAGCCCTCGCTCTCGCTTGGGAAGACGAGCACGTCGGCGAGCGCGTACAGGTCGACGACCGTGCCGTATTTGATCTTCAGGCCGAGTGACGCGAGCAGGTGCACGCCCTCGACCTTCTTCGCGCGTGCGGCGAGCTCCCGGAGGTAGGCCTGGTTCGAGGCGTCGTGCGGTCCGGCGGTCCCGGTGACGACCAGCACCGCGGCGTGACCGCGGCGGCGGAGGACCGCGGTCGCGTCGATCGCCGCCTCGATCCGTTTGCGCCGCGTGAGCCGCACCGGAAGGAGGAGCAGCGGGTCCGCGTCGAACAGGTGGAGGCGCTGCGCGAGCCGGAGGCCGGTCGGAGCGAGACCGAGCACCTCACCGACGTCGATGCCGTTCGTGACGACCTCGATGTCGTTTCGCGCGAGACCGGTGAGCCGCGAGAGCTGCTCCGCGCGCTCCTGCGACACCGTGACGTACCGCACGCCCGGCACCGCGTGCGTGACGAGCTCCCACGGCGCGCCCTTGCGACGCAGGGCCGCGTAGCGCTCGTCGAAGTACGAGATGTCGTGCGTCCAAGCGATGAAGCGGTCCGGAAATTCCCGTGCCAGCGACCCGAGCACTTGCGTGAGCGCCAGATTCAGCGGCATGGTCATGACGTTGTGCACGACGACGCGGTCGGCGCGCCTCACGTGAGGACGGATCTTCGTCATGAGGCGTGCGACGAGGGCGTCGTGCTCCGGAGGGCGCACGCCGCTTGAGAGCGCGGCGAGGCTCCGCTCGACGACTGGATGGCGTGAGTCGGCCTCGGCGACGCGGATCGCGCGCACGCCGCGCGGCTTGGCCCCGCCGCGCCCGGCCAGGATCGCGACGTCCTTGCCCGCCGCCAGGAGCGCGGCGGCGTGCGCGGCCATGACCTGTTCCACTCCGCCGAGGACGGACGGCGTCGTGTAGTGGACGAACAGGATGCGGCGCACGCCGCCGGTCACGCCGGAGCGGCCGTCCGCGCGTACGCGAGGCGGCCTTGCCCGCCCGCGACGTGGTCGCCCTTCGCGCCGCGGCGCACGCGGAACGTCATCCGTTCGCCGAACACGAGCATGTCCCGAACGTCGATCCGCTCGAGCCACGGCGGCAGCGCCGGATCGATGAGCAGCCGCTGCGTCGCGAGATCGGGTACCAGCCCGAGGAGCGTGCGCATGCAGAGGAACACCATGCCGGCCGACCACGCTTGCGGGATGCACGAGACGAGGTAATCCGCCGGGCGCGACGAGAAACGGAGGTCGCGCTGGAAACCGCAGAAGAGCTCGGGCAGGCGCGCGTCGGGAAAACGTCGGCCCGCTTCGATGAGCGCGCTGGTGATCTCCGCCGCCTCCTCGCGGAAGCCGTAGCGCGCGAAGCCCTGCGCGATGAGCGAGTTGTCATGCGGCCAGACGGACCCGTTGTGATAGCTCATCGGGTTATAGGTCGGGTACGTGCTCGAGAGCGTGCGGATCCCCCAACCGGTGTACATGTCGGGGGTCATGAGCCGGTGCACCAGCGTCGCGGCGTGGTCCGGGCTCGCGATACCGCACCACAGCGCGTGGCCCGCGTTGCTCGTCACCGCGCGCACCTGCTTCTTGTCGCCGTCGAGCGCCTGCGCGTAGCAGCCCTGGTCGGCCATCCAGAAGTCGCGCTCGAAGCGCTCGCGAAGCTCGCGCGCTTCGCCGCGCAGGCGATCCGCACGCGTTCCGTCGCCGTCGAGCGCGTACAGATCGGCGAGGCCCATCTTCGCGGCATAGACGTAGGCCTGGACCTCGACGAGCGCGGCCGGAAGCTTCGACCACGTGCCGTCCGGCTCCGAGAGCGACTGCGGTGAGTCCTTCCAGCCCTGACTGTGCAGGTCCGAACCACGCGCGCCGTACTCGACATACCCGTCGCGGTCGGCATCGCCGGAGGTATCGCACCAGGTGAGCGCGCGCTCCGCGGCGGGTAGCAGCTCGCGCCAGAACTCGCGGTCGGCGGTCCACTTCACCGTCTCGGCGACGAGCAGCGCGAAGAGCGGTGTCGCGTCGACCGATCCGTAGTACGGCCGGTGCGGGATCTCGCCGAGCCGTGCCAGCTCTCCGCGGCGCAGCTCGTGGAAGATCTTCCCCGGCTCCTCCTCCGAGAAGTCGTCCACCTTCTGACCCTGGTACTTCGCGAGCAGCCGCAGCGTGCCGCGCGCGATGTCGGGATTCCAGCCGAGCGTCTGGTATGCGCAGATGAGCCCGTCGCGTCCGAACGGCACCGCGTACCACGGGATCCCGGCGGTCGGGTAGGGGCCGCTGTCGTGGAACTCCATGAGCGCGCGCAGGTCGAGCGCGCTTCGCGTGATGAGACCCTCGTCGAGCGTCTCGGAGTTCGTCGTGTAGCGCGCGCACGCACGCAGGAAGCGGCGGTAGCGTGCGTTCAGCGCGTCGATCGCGTCATCGAAGCGGTCCGGCGACGGTGCCGCGCCTGCGCCGTCCTCGCGCGGGATCACCATGAGCTCGATCGTGAGCACGCCCTGCGGCGGCAGCTCGCGCTCGAGGTGGAAGACGTTTCCGTCGATGCGGTCGGGCGCGGGCCGCATCGTGATGTCCGTGGTTCGCCGCACCGCGTCGCGGCCGACGCGCTCGAACACGATGCCGCCCTCGCGCGGGCCGCGCCTCACCTCGTGTGGCGTCGCGGCGACCTCATGGTGGCCGCGCACCGCGAACATATCGCGGAACGACGCTTCGAATTCGAGCTCGAGCGCGACGCGTACCGGGCGCGGGTTCGCGTTCAGCACGCCGATGCGTTCGCGCATGCCGTCGGCGAGGAAACGGGTGCGCCGGATCGAGAGGGCTTCGGCCGCGTGACGCGCGGTGCCGAGCGTCGCGCCCTCCGCGCGCATCAGCTGGAACGTCGCCACGTAGTTCTGCTCGGTGTTCGCCGAGAGCAGGATCGGGGCGGCGCCGTTCACGCGGAGCGCGTACCCCGAGAGGAACTGGGTGTCGTGGTAGTAGAGCCCGAATGGGCTCGCGCTGCCGAGTTGGAGCGAGCCGTCGTTCTCCGTGATCAGGACGAGGGCGTCCTCTTTGAGCGAAACGCTCACGCGGTGGCCGCGCGGCCTTCCGCTCGATCCTCGCTGCGTCTCTCGTCGAAGTGCCGCTTCTCCTCTTCCATGACGCGCGCGCCCTCCTCGACGACGGCCTCGGACTGCGCCGTGCTCATGTCACGCACTTCTTCGATGAATGACGCGGTCCGCAGCTGATACAGCGGCAGGAGCGAACGAGCGAGCTGCTCGCTCGCTGCCGGACGCCGCAGCACCGCGCCCAGGTGATCGAACACGATGCGCGCCCACGCCTTCGCGTCGATGGTGTCGGGCACGGGCGCGGAGAGGATCTCGCGCCATGCCGCCTCCTGTTCGCCCTTCCCGGCGGCGTACTTCGCACGCAGCCGCGCCGGATCGGCTGGGACCGTCTCGGGCTCGACGGGCATCACGTCGCCGACCAGCGGCACCGCCTTCGAGCCCCGCACCTTCGACCACGTCGCCTCGTTGTCCGCCGCCATGCGGAAGAGAGTGCCGACGACCTGGGTGAACATCGGGCCTAGGTCGGCGGCGGGATCCTTCGGGTCATGCACCTTCGCGCCGAGGAAGGCCTGCGCGACGCGGGCGCCGCGCACGATCGCTGTCGTGGTCATGAAGATGTCGATGCCGAAACGCGCGACGTCGGTGTCCCACACCGGCTGCTCGAGATACGCGCGCGCGAGGTCGGCGCGGACGCCGAACTCCCCGCCGATCGGCTGGCGCACGCGCAGCCCGTAGAGCGCGCGCGTGAGCGGATACGCGACGGAGTTCGTGATGGTGCCGTCGTGCTTGTGTCGCGCGTAGAGCGGGGTGACGTAATCGACGTCGCCGCGGGTGATCGGAGTGAGCAACCGTCCGATCCATTCCGCGGTGATGCTGCGGAGATCGCTGTCCACGACGGCGCAGGCCCGCGCGCCGAGCATGTCGACTGCGGTGAAGATCGCGCGGAACGCGGAGCCCTTGCCCGACGGTCCCCTGTACCGACCGACGGCCACCGGCACGCCGGCCGCGTTTTCAACGACGCGATCGGGCGTGCCGTCCTGCGAGCCGCCGTCCGCGTTCACGATCGCGACGCGCGCGTCGGGGAAATTCTCGCGCAGGCCCTTGGCCGTGGTCGCAGCGACATACCCGATCGTCGCGGCGTTGCGTAAGCTGGGGATCCCCACGACGAGATCGGCCGCTCCGATCTTGGCGATCCCGCCCGCGAGCTGCTCGTCGAGTGTCACGTGATCATCAGGCATGCGTCCCTCCATGTGAGTTCACGCACCCTTCCCGTCCTGAGGCCATCATACCGGCGTGCTCGACGCGCTCGACGCGATCGTTCTGCCCTTTCTCGAATCGCTCTACGAGCGGCTCGGCTACATCGGTGTCGTCATCGCGATGACGATCGAAAGCTGTGCGATCCCCTTGCCATCCGAGCTGATCCTTCCGTTCGCCGGATGGAGCGTGTCGCGCGGTCTCATCGAGCCGCTCACGGCCTCGCCGTGGAGCTACTGGGCCGCGGTCTTGGCCGGCGTGCTCGGGAACACGCTCGGCTCGCTCGCCAGCTACGCGATCGGAGCGTATGGGGGTCGGCCACTGGTCGAGAGGTACGGCAAATACGTCCTCATCAGCGCCCACGACCTCGAGCTTGCGGAGCGCTGGTTCGCGCGCTTCGGCGAGGCGACGGTGTTCTTCTCGCGCATGCTCCCGATCGTCCGCACGTTCATCTCCGTGCCAGCCGGGATCGCGCGGATGCCGCTCTGGCGATTCACGCTCTTCTCGATCCTCGGCGCGGTCCCGTGGGTGATGCTGCTGGTCTGGGGCGGGATGCAGCTCGGTGATCACTGGCTCGAGCTGAAACAATCGCTGAAGGGCCTTGACTACCTCGTCGCGGCCGCGATCGTTGCCGCGGTCGGCATCTTCGTCTGGCGGCACGTGCGCCGCTAATGGACGCGATCTTCGCCTTCGACCGGCAGCTGTTCGTCGCGATCGTGACCGCCGTCTCGAACAACGCGCTGCTCGCCGCGCTCGCCGTGGCGGTCGCGTACCTGAACTGGAACGGCCTGATCTGGTGGATCGGTGGTGTGCTCGTCGCGTACGCACGCGGCTGGGGACGCCGCGCCGTGTGGGCCACGCTCACCGTGTACCTCGGCCTGTGCGACGGCTGGCTGGTCGCAGAGCTGCTGAAGCTCGTCGTCCGCCGCCCGCGTCCCTTCACCGTCGTGCTCGACCTCCCACCGACGCTCGTCACCGAGCCGACGAGCTTCTCGTTCCCGTCGGGGGACGCCGCCTTCGCGTTCGGCGCGGCGGTCGCGCTCGGTCACGTCGCGCCCGCGTGGCGGCTGCCGGCGCTGCTCTTCGCGATCGCCGTCGCGTTCGAACGCGTCGCGGTCGGCGTGCACTACCCGCTCGACGTGATCGGCGGCGCGCTCATCGGCATTGTCTCCGGGCTCAGCGCGCCCCTCGCCGTCGCGCTCCTACGGCGCCGCGTGCGCTGGCGCGCGTTCGTCGTCCCGCACACGCACTGGGATCGCGAGTGGTACGAACGGTTCGAGGGCTATCGCGCGCGGCTCGTGCCGATGGTGTCGAAGCTGCTCGACCTGCTCGAGCGCGACAGCGCGTTCCGTTCGTTCACCTTCGACGGGCACATCATCTGGGCCGAGGACTATCTCGAGAAGCGACCCGCCGACCGCTCGCGCATCGAGGCCCTGGTCCGTGCCGATCGTCTGCTCATCGGGCCGTGGTACGTGCTCGCCGACAACCTGCTGGTGTCCGGTGAGTCGCTGCTCCGCAATTTCCAGGAGGGCCTGCGCGTGTCGGCATCGTTCGGACGCGCGATGCGCGTCGGTTACGTTGCGGATCCCTTCGGCCATCCCGCGCAGACCCCGCAGCTGCTGCGTGGCTTTGGCTACAGCAGTTACGTCTTCTCGCGTGGTGTTGGTGACGAGGGCGAGCGCGTCGGCGCGGAGTTCCGCTGGCAGGCGCCCTCGGGCGACCGCGTTCTCGCAACGCACCTCATCGATCACTACTCCGGCGGGCTTCAGCTCGTCGGTGATCTCGCCGAGACGCCACGGCAGCTTCGCACTCGGGTCCGCCGCCGCCTCGGCCGACTGCTCGACGTCACGACGGCGTACGCGAACGGCTCGACGCTCCTCTTCATGGTGGGCGACGACCACGTCGACGCGTATCCACGCCTGCCCGAGGCGGTCGCGGCCCTTCATGCCGCGGCGCCGAACATCGCTGCCGGCATCGCGAGCCTTGAGGAATACGAGCCGGCGGTCGCCCAACCGCGCGGCACGGTCGTGGGCGAGATGGTGCGTGGCCGTTACCGGCCGATCCTCCGCGGCGTCAATTCGACGCGCGTGTGGATCAAGCAGGAGAACGCGGCGAGCGAGCGACTCCTGCTCGAGCGCTGCGAGCCGTTCGATGCGCTCAGGGGCGGCGCCGCGCGCGACGAGGTGCGCTCGCTCTGGCGCACGCTCCTGCAGAACCATCCGCACGATTCGATCTGCGGCTGCTCGATCGATGCCGTGCACGACGTGGACATGGCGCCGCGCTTCGCGCACGTCCGGACCGACGGCGAAGCGCTCGCCATGCGTCTCGCGCACGAGCTCGCGGGATCCGGGACCGCACCGGCGGTGTGGAGCGCCGTGCCCTGGGAGCGGGACGCGGTCGTCCCGCTCGACGGAACGCCGACCCGCGTCCGCTGCGCCGCCCTCGGCACGGCGCCGGCGCGCCGCGCCGAGGGGGCGGGAGTGGCGTCGCCCGGGGACGGCGTGATCGAGAACGAGGCCTTCCGCGTCGAGGTCGCGCTCGACGGTACGTTCGCGGTCATCGACCGCCTGACCGGCGAACGGTCTGGGCCCCACGGTGCGCTGCTCGACGAGGGCGACCGGGGCGACGAATACACCTATTCATACGCGGGCCCGACGATCGGGTCGCGCGATCTCGCTGGAGCCCGGCGCACCGCGGTGTCGGGCGACCGCGCCACCGTGACCGTCGAGTTCGCGCTGCGGCTGCCCGCCGGCCTGCGCGAGGATCGGCTCGCGCGCACGCCCGAGCTCGTTGTGTGCGGGGTGCGCAGCGAGATCTCGCTCGATGCCGGCGCGCGGCGCGTCGCCGTTCGCCTCGTCGTCGATAACCAGGCCCGCGATCACCGGCTGCGCGTGCTGTGCGAGACCGGCACGCGCTCGCTGAAGCATGTTGCCGGCGCGGCGTTCGCCTGGCTCGACCGCGACACGCGCGTCACGCCGCGCCCGGGGTGGATCGAACGGACGACCGCCGAGCGCGCACTGCACGACTTCGTCGCCGTCGAGGGAATGGCGCGCGGGCTCGCCGTCGGCGTCGATGGTCTGCGTGAATATGCGGTGCTCCACGACGGGCGGACGATCGCGATCACGTTGCTGCGCGCGGTCGGGTTCCTCTCGCGCGGCGACCTACCGGAACGCAAGGGCCACGCAGGACCGGCGCTCGCGACGCCGAGCGCGCAGTGCATCGGCGAGCGCGAGTATCGCTACTGCGTCGTGCCGCTTGGCGGTGAGCTGACGCTGCCGCGCGCGGTGCGCGAGATCCGCGAGTGGCTGTCACCCCCCTGGATCGGCCGCGGCGACGAGGCGGCTCGCTCCTTTTATTCGATCGAGGGCGACGCAGCGATACAGCCGTCGGCTCTGCGCGCCGGTCCGGGCGGCGCGATCGTCGCGCGTCTCTTCAATCCCACGCGCGAGTCAGCGTCCGCGACGCTCCGTTTCGCGCGTCCGGCGCTCGACGCGCGCGCCGTCGATCTGCGCGAGGGCGAACTCTCTCTCGGTAACACCGGGCTCGACAGCGTCCGTACCGCGACGCCGCCCGATGTCGTGGACGGCGCCGTCGCCATCCGGCTCGCGCCGTACGAGATCGGAACGTACCTCGTCCGTCTCGCGTGAGGTGAGGTACCTCTTTTGTGTCACGCGTCGTCGCACGAACGTGTGACGCGCGAGGGACAGACACGGGGCGCCGCGCGGCCTAACGTCGCCGCGTGCGCCAGATCCTGTTGCTCGCGCTCGTCCTGCTCTCGGTGGTCGCCTCTCCCGCGGCTGCCGATGACGATCGCACGCGCTTCCGTCGCACGACGCCTCGCGCGTCGCTCGAGCTGGACGCGGGCACGTTCAGGATCGGGGTGCCCTCCGGCCGCGCCTGGGGCATCGAGAGCGAGCTGCGTCTCCTGCCAACGGAGCGAGCGCTCGCGGTCCGCCTCGTCGTCGTGGACGACGATGTGCGCGAGGCGTTCGCCCGGGTCGCGTACTACGCGAGCGCGACCGGACGGCCGCGCCAGATCGCCGTCGTCGACAGCGAGGCCGTGGCGGCTCGCGACGGTCGCCTCCTCTTCGTGGCGCTCGATCCGCCGCCCGGCGCCGTCGCCTACCGGGTCCGGGTCCTGGCTCGCTTGCGCGCCGGCTCGGAACGCTCGCAGGACGAGGCCATCGATGCGCGCCTGACCATGATCGATCGGGCGGCGACCCGGTTTGGCTCCCTGTTCTCGCGCCTGCTGCCGGACGGCCCGTGACATAAACTCCAACGTCTATGGCGACCGTGACCTATGACCACGTCACGAAGAAGTTCGGGGAGACCAGCGCGGTCAAGGACCTGAACCTCGCGGTCCGCGACGAGGAGTTCCTCGTGCTCGTCGGCCCCTCGGGCTGTGGCAAGACGACCGCGCTCCGGATGCTCGCCGGACTCGAGGAACAGAGCACCGGTGACATCTTCATCGGCGAGCGTCGCGTGAACGACGTCGCGCCCAAGGACCGCGACATCGCGATGGTCTTCCAGAACTACGCGCTGTATCCGCACATGAGCGTGTACGACAACATCGCGTTCGGTCTCAAGCTTCGCAACGTCCCGCGCCCGGAGATCGAGCGGAGGGTGAACGAGGTCGCGGAGATGCTGTCGATCGGACAGCTCCTCAAGCGCAAGCCGAAGGAACTTTCCGGTGGCCAACGGCAGCGCGTCGCGGTCGGTCGCGCGATCGCACGCGAGCCCGCGGTCTTCCTTATGGACGAGCCGCTGTCGAACCTCGACGCGAAGCTGCGCATCCAGACGCGCGCGATGTTGCAGAAGCTCCATCAACGTCTCAAGCGCACGACCATCTACGTCACGCACGACCAGGTCGAGGCGATGACGATGGGCGACCGCATCGCCGTGATGAACGCGGGCGAGCTCCAGCAGCTCGACACTCCCGAGAACCTTCACGAGCGTCCGTTGAACCTCTTCGTCGCCGGCTTCATCGGCTCTCCGTCGATGAACTTCTTCGACGCGAAGATCGTGGGCGGCGCGAGCGGCGCGACCGCGGACGCCGGCTTCTTCCGCGCGCCGGTGAGGGGCCAGGCGGCCGAAGCGGTCGGCCGCGAGGTGGTCCTCGGGGTCCGTCCAGAGGACATCGACGACCTTGGCAATGCGCAGCAGAACGGCCACCTGGCCGTTGAGGCTCGTGTGGAAGTGGTCGAATTCCTCGGCAACGAGCTGCAGCTTCAGCTGTCGGCAGACGGCCAGACGTTCGTCGCGCGCGTCTCCACGAACACGCAAACGCGGCCCGGCGCGATGCTGCGGGTCGGCTTCAACCTGAAGAAGCTGCACGTCTTCGACAAGGCGACTCAGATCGCGCTCCGATGACTCTTCGCGGAAACGTCCAGGACTTCCCCCTGCGGAGCGTCCTGGACATGCTCGCGCAAACGAAGAAGACCGGCGAGCTGCAGGTGCGAGTCGGCGATCGCGTCGGCGCGCTCGGTCTCGCCGGCGGCCGCGTCGTGACCGCGGTGTTCGCCGAAGAGGAGCCGCTCCTCGCGCTCGGCGCGATCTTCGCGCTCGAGGGAGCGGAGTTCGAGTTCACACCGTGGGACGACGCGCCGCCCTCGAATCTCGATGGAACGCTCGACGAGCTGCTGCGCAAGGCCGATCAGGCGAAGCAGCAGGCTGAGGAAGCGCGCCGCAAGGCCGAGGCCGAGCGGGAAGCCGCGCGCAAGAAGGCGGAAGAAGAAAAGGAAGCCGAGCGCAAGCGCGTCGAGGAGCTTCGCGCCTTGATCCCCAGCGACGACCTGGTATTCCGCCTGTCCGAGCGCGCCGTCGATCAGGGTGCGGTCACGCTGACATCCGAGCGCTGGCGCGTCGTTCTCGCGGTGAACGGAGAGCGCGATGTGAACGCGATCGCGTCGATGCTCCACCTCGACCATGACGCCGCCCTCGCGACGCTCGGGGCTCTGGTGCGCGACGGGGTCGTCGAGGCGGCTGCGCCGGCCGCCGCTCCGGCGGGGGCCGCGTACGAACCGCCGGCGCCCGAGCCGGAGCCGAGCGCGCCGGCGTTCGAGCCTGCGCCGACCTACGAGGCGGCGCCGCCGTACGAGTCGCCTGCGGACACGTTCACGATTCCCGCGCAGGAATTCACGACGCCCGAGGCCACGGCCGAACCGGAGATCCCGGCGGCGACACAGGACTGGATCACGCCCGATCAGGCGATCCGCACGGACGACTGGACGATGACCCCGAGCACGAGCGAGTCCGCGCCGATCTCCGAAGTCGCACCGCAGTGGGGCCCGCCGGCGGAGACGCCCGCGCCCGTGTCGGATTGGATCGCACCGCCGATCGCCGAGACACCGCCCGCTATGGACGACCGCCTCAGCGCGCTCTCAGGGATCTTCGGCCCGGCCCCGACAGAGCCAGGGGCGCCCGAGCCGTCGGAGCCGCCCGCGAACTCGTGGGCGCCGCCCGCCACCGGGTCCGACCAGTGGGGCACCAAGGCGCCGCCTGCTCCGGCGGCCGAGCGCTGGAGCGCGCCCGCGCAGCCGGCGACGCCCGCGGCGTCCGATGATCCCTGGGGCACGCCGCCGCCGTCGGCGCCGGTCCGAGACTCATGGACACCACCCGCTGACGCATCGATGCCGGCGAAAGACGCATGGAGCGCACCCGCGCCCGCGCCGACCACATGGGGCGCACCGTCGCCGAGTTCGGCGTCCGCCGACCCGTGGGGAACCCCCGCGAGTGCGGACCACCGCTCCGCGACATTCCGTATCCCCGAGCCCACGACTCCACCGGTCGAGGAATGGAGCCCGCCGCCGTCGGCAGCGCCGGAGAAGAAGAAGCGCGGACTGTTCGGCTTCGGCCGCGAGAAGCCCGCTCCGCCGCCCGTCGCAGGGATGCCCCTACCGACCGCGGGGGTCGTGGGCAGCCGCGTCGGCATGCTCGCGGCACTCGCGAACACGCTCATCGCCGAATACAACAACGGTCAGTACGGCAAGAGCCGCATCGAGGAGCGCATCGCCAACCTGTTGATGCGCGTCGACGAGCAAGCCGATCCGATCGATCGTCCGCTGCCGATCGTCGACGATCGCATCGACGTCGAGGCGCTCGAGCGCGAGCACCTCGCCGACTCGCAGGCGCTTCCATATCTCGCGCTCCTGGTCACCACGATCTTCGCGGATGCTGAGAAGACCTTCGGAAAGGACAAGGCGAAGAAGGGGTACAAGGCCGCGCAGAAGACCGTCCTGCTCGGCGACGCGAGCGCGCTGTCAACGCCGGAGCTCGCGGGCAAGCTTCCCAAGGTCTGAGCGACAACAATTTCCTCGGCGTCGATCTCGGCGGCACGCACATCCGCACGGTCATCGCGGCGCTCGATGGCGACCGTCACGAGATCACGGCGCGCGATGAGCGCCGCACCCCGCGCGCCGGCGCCGACTCCGTCGTCCGCGCGATCGCGGATTCCGCGCGCGCGAGCGCACGCGAGGCGGGTTTGCCGCTTCACGAGCTCCTCGCGGCCGGTTGCTCCGCGCCAGGTCCTCTCGACCACCGCACCGGCCTCGTCCACGAAGCTCCGAACCTCGTCGGATTCAAGGAGTTCCCGCTCGGGGCGAGCTTGAGCGACGCGCTCGACGGCGTGACCGTGTTCGTCGACCGCGACACGGCCATGGCCGCCGTCGCCGAGGTCGCGATCGGCGCGGCACGTGGCCAGCGCGACTGGGTCTACATCACCGTGTCGACCGGCCTCGGCGGCTCGATCGTGAGCGGCGGCCGCATGCTGCGTGGCGCAACGAACACCGCGGGCGAGATCGGGCACTGGCCCGTCGCGTTCCAGCTCGACCCGTCCCGCGACGCGGGGGCCGATCTGCCTCGCTGCGGCTGCGGCTCCTTCGGCTGCCCCGAATCATTCGCCGCGGGCCGCAACATGGCCGACGCGTACGGGGTCGCGGACGCCGCGGAGGTCTTCGCCGCGGCGGCCCGCGGCGACGCGCGCGCGTGGACGATCGTCACGCGCGCCGAGCGGGCGCTCGCGAATCTCGCCGTCGGCCTGGTCAACGTGCTGAACCCCGAGCTCATCGTCGTCGGCGGATCAATCGCGGACAACCAGGCCGCCCACGTCCTCGAGCCGATGCGCCGGGCGATCGCGGAGCGCGCGTTCCGGGTCGCGGCGGCAGCGGTGCGCGTCGTACCCGCCGCGCTCGGCGCCGACGTCGGCATGCTGGGTGCGGTGTTCGCCGCGCGGGAGCGCCTCGCGGGGCGGGGGGAGTGGTTCCTTTAGGCTCACGTGACAAGGGGGGTCAGCCATGGGTGTGCGCATCGGCATCAACGGTTTCGGTCGCATCGGCCGGCAGTTCCTGAAGGCGGTCCTGGAGCGCCACCCGGAGCTCGAGGTCGCCGCGGTGAACGACCTCACAGACCCGCAGATGAACGCGTACCTGTTCAAGCACGACACGAACTACGGGAACTACAAGGGTGAGGTCTCGGCCACGGCCGATGCCCTTCTCATCGACGGCCGCCGGATCAAGGTCCTTGCCGAAAAGGATCCCGCGAAGCTGCCCTGGAAAGACCTCGGCGTCGACGTCGTGATCGAGTCCACCGGTCTCTTCACCGACGCGACGAAGGCGAAAGCGCACGTCGATGCGGGAGCGAAATACGTGATCATCTCGGCGCCGGCAAAGAACGAGGACAAGACCGTCGTCCTCGGTGTGAACGAGAACGACTTTGACCCCGAAAAGCACCACGTCATCTCGAACGCCTCGTGCACGACGAACGGCCTCGCGCCGGTCGCGAAAGTGCTGAACGACGAGTTCGGGATCAAGAAGGGCTTCCTCACCACGGTCCACTCGTACACCAACTCGCAGCGGACGCTCGACACCGCGGCAAAGGAGCCGCGTGACGCGCGCGCCGCGGCCGAGAACATCGTTCCGTCGGAGACTGGCGCGGCGAGGGCCGTCGCGCTCGTGATCCCCGACCTGAAGGGCAAGTTCGCCGGGATGGCGTTCCGCGTTCCGACGTCGACCGTGTCGGTCGTCGACTTCGTCGCGACGCTCGGGCGAGAGGTCACGAAGGAAGAGGTGAACGCCGCCTTCAAGCGTGCAAGCGAAGGCAAGCTCAGGGGCATCATGGGTTACACCGAGGAGCCGCTGGTGTCGAGCGACCTCAAGGGTGACGATCGTTCGACGATCGTGAGCGCGATCGACACCGTCGTCCTCGGCGACACCGTCAAAGTCATCGCCTGGTACGACAACGAGTGGGGTTACGCCTGCCGCCTCGCCGACATCACCGCGTTCGTCGCGTCGAAGCTCCGCGTTCCCGCGGCGGCCTAGCGCCCGGTGACGGGCTTCGCGAAGAGGACGATCCGGGACGTCGATCCGTCCGGGAAGAAGGTCCTCGTGCGTGTCGATTTCAACGTGCCGCTCGCTGACGGTGCGGTCGCCGACGACACGCGCATCCGCGCCGCGCTCCCGACGATCACCTACCTGCTCGATCATGGCGCCGCGATCGCGCTCTGCTCGCATCTCGGGCGCCCGAAGGGTCCCGATCCGAAGCAGTCGCTGCGGCCGGTCGCGCGACGGCTCGGCGAGCTCCTCGGACGGGACGTGCCTCTCCTGCCGGACTGCGTCGGGCCGGCGGTGCGTGACGTCGTGGCGAAGCTGCGGCCCGGCGACGTCGTCCTGCTCGAGAACGTGCGCTTCCATCCCGAGGAAGAGAAGAACGATCCCGCCTTCGCGAAAGAGCTCGCGCGCGGCTACGACCTTTACGTGAACGACGCGTTCGGCGCCGCGCACCGCGCGCACGCGTCGACGGAGGGCGTGGCGAAGACCCTTGCCGCGTACGCCGGCCTCTTGCTCGAGAAGGAGCTTCTTGCGCTCGGCGGCCTCGTGACCGACCCAAAGCGGCCGTTCCTCGCGATCATCGGCGGCGCGAAGGTGAGCACGAAGATCGACGTTCTTCGCGCGCTGCTTGCGCGCGTCGACGTGCTCGCGATCGGCGGAGGCATGGGCAACACGTTCCTGCTCGCGACGGGGCACCGGATCGGTCGCTCGCTCGCGGAGCCTGATCATGTCGACGAGGCACGGGCGATCCTTGACGCCGCGAAGACGCAGGGCAAGCGCGTCCTGCTGCCGGAGGATGTGCTCTGCGCGCCGTCAGTTGATGAGGCCGGGGCGCGCGGCGCGGCGGTCAAGGGCGTGAACGCCGTGCCCGACGATATGGCGATCGTCGACATCGGTCCGCACACGACGGAGCACTACGCGGACGAGATCCGTCGCGCAAAGACCATCTTCTGGAACGGACCGGTCGGCGTGTTCGAGATCCCAGTGTTCGCGACCGGCACGAAGCGCGTCGCGGAGCTCCTCGCGGCGAGCGGCGCGGTGACGGTCGTCGGCGGCGGTGAATCCGTCCAGGCGGTCGAGGAGCTCGGCCTCGCCGGCAGGATGACGCATGTCTCGACCGGGGGCGGCGCCTCGCTGGAGCTCATCGAAGGTAAGACGCTGCCCGGCGTCGCCGCGATCCCCGACCGGTAACTCGCAGCTAGGAGGACGTGGTGCCTGAGACGACGATCGAGATGATGCGTGGCCGCGAGATCCTGGACTCGCGTGGCGATCCAACGGTCGCGGTCGACGTCATCCTCACCGACGGCTCGCGCGGCACCGCGATGGTGCCGTCCGGTGCGTCGACCGGTGCCCACGAGGCAGTCGAGCTCCGCGACGGCGACAAGACGCGCTACCGCGGCAAAGGCGTGCGCAAGGCCGTGAGCAACGTCGACGACGTCATCGCCCCGGAGCTCATCGGCGAGGACGCCGCGGACCAGACAGCGATCGACAAGCTCCTGCTCGAGCTCGACGGCACGCCGAACAAGGCGAAGCTCGGCGCGAACGCGATCCTCGGCGTCTCGCTCGCGTGCGCTCGCGCCGCCGCGAACGCCGTCGGCCTGCCGCTGTGCCGGTACCTCGGCGGCCCGCTCGCGCGGACGCTGCCGGTGCCGCTCATGAACATCCTCAACGGCGGCAAGCACGCCACCGACTCCGCCGACATGCAGGAGTACATGGTCGCGCCCATCGGTGCGTCGTCCTTCCGTGAAGCGGTGCGAGCCGGCGCCGAGGTCTTCCACGCCCTGAAAGCGATCCTTCACGACCGCGGGATGGGAACGGGCGTCGGCGACGAAGGCGGCTTCGCGCCGGCTGGGCTCAAAGACAACGAGGAGCCGATCCGGCTCATCCTCGAGGCGATCGACAAGGCCGGCTACCGCGCCGGCGAGGACGTCGCGATCGCCCTCGATCCCGCGGCGACCGAACTCTTCAGCAGCGGCAAGTACACCCTTGCGCGCGAGAAGGTCACGCTCGATGCCGCCGCGATGACCGAGCGCTACGCCGCGTGGCGCTCGAAGTATCCACTCGTGTCGATCGAGGACGGACTGGCGGAGGACGACTGGGTCGGCTGGAAGCACCTCACGACCAAGCTCGGCGACAAGGTCCAGCTCGTCGGCGACGACCTGTTCGTGACGAACATCGAGCGTATCCGACGGGGCGTGACCGAGGGCGTCGCGAATGCGGTGCTCATCAAGCTCAATCAGATCGGCACGCTGTCCGAGACGATCGACGCGGTCGAGCTCGCCCACCGCTCGGGTTACGCGACGGTCATCTCGCATCGCTCCGGCGAGACCGAGGACACCACCATCGCCGACCTCGCGGTCGCGCTCAACAGCGGTCAGATCAAGACCGGCTCGCTCTCACGCAGCGAGCGCAATGCGAAATACAACCGCTTGATGGAGATCGAGAACGAGCTGCAGGATGCCGCGCGCTACCCCGGCCGCGACGCATTCCCGCGGTTCGGACGGTAAGGCCACCTGATGGTGCGCGCGCTGGTGATCGTGCCACTGATCTGGTCTTTCGCCTGCGTCAGCGTGCAATCCGGGTTCGGTATTGGCGCCGAGGACAACGGGAAGACCAAGAGCGTGAGCGTCGGAAGTGAACTACGTCTCGTGCTCCCTGGCGATCTCGACTGGAATCTCGAGTCGACGAACACGTCTGCGGTTGCGCTCAAGAGCAGCCAGGTGGGGAACGTCGGCGGTTCTTCAGTGCGCATCTGGCTGTTCGATGTGAAGCAGGCCGGCGACTACATCATCCGGGCTTCCGGCCTTGTCGAAAGAGCGTGCCGCCGTGCTCGGTGCCGACCGTGCGCTACGAGTTCAAGATCCAGGCGCGGTAACGCCGCCGCAGGATTATGTTTGTCTTGACAAGTATTGTCGCGACGACCTAGCCTCGCGCCGTGGCGGTGCAGCGCAAGGTGGCGGGCGAGCCGATGCGCCTCGTCCAGCCGCGGCGGCGCGTCGGCCGCCTGCTGATAGGCGTCGCACGTGAGCTGCGCACGGTCGTCGATCGCCAGGTGCAGCCGCTCGGGCTCACGATGCAACAGGCGGAGCTCATCGTCTGGACGCACCGGCGGCGTGGTGCCACTCCGACGCAGCTCACCGAGCTCCTGCTGACCGACGACGCGGGCGTTTCGCGCCTCGTCGATCGTCTCGAGGCGAAGGGCCTCATCACCCGGCGCGTCCACGGGCGGGATCGCCGGTCGCGCGAGCTCCGGCTGACGCCGCCCGGACGCGCGCTCGCGACGCGACTGATGCGCTTCGCAGCGCGCGGGAATGAGAAGCTGCTCGCCGGCCTCTCACCTCAGGAGACAAGAGAGCTGCGGCGATTACTCCTGCGTGTTTCCGACAACCTCCGCAGGATCCCGCTCGGGTCGCCGTGAGCGAGCGTCTCGTGCTCCCGCTGTCCGCGCTCGGCGCCGGCGACATCGGCGTCGCCGGAGGCAAGGGCGCGAACCTCGGCGAGCTCATCAATGCCGGCTTCCCCGTCCCGGACGGTTTCGTGATCACGACTGACGCGTACGTCGCCGCGGCCGACGCCGCCGGGGTCGATCCGCGCGATCCGGCGCGTGCGCGCGAGCTCCTCGTGGCGAAGCCGATGCCGGCGGCCATCGCGAACGCGGTCCGTGACGCGTACCACGCGCTCGGCGGTCGGGTGGCGGTGCGCTCGTCCGCGACGGCGGAGGACCTGCCCGAGGCGAGCTTCGCCGGACAGCAGGACACGATCCTCGACGTCGAGGGCGACGATGCGCTGCTCGACGCGGTCCGGCGCTGCTGGGCCTCGCTCTGGAACGAGCGGGCGGTCGCGTACCGCGCGACGCATGAGGTCGACGAACGGGCGCTTCGCCTGGCGGTCGTGGTCCAGCGCATGGTCCCCGCGGCCGTCGCGGGCGTCCTCTTCACCGCGGATCCGATCACCGGACGCCGTCGGCGCGCCGCGATCGACGCGGTGCGCGGTCTCGGCGAGCAGCTCGTCTCAGGCGCGGTGAATCCGGACCACTATCTCGTCGACGCGAGCACCGGCACGGTCCTTGAGCGTCGGGGCGACATCCTCGACGACGCGCGCCTGCGCGAGATCGCGACGATCGGCGCCCGCATCGAAGCCCATTTCGGAAGGCCGCAGGACATCGAATGGGCGATCGACGATCGGAAGCTCTGGATCGTCCAATCGCGCGACATCACCACGCTCTATCCGGTCCCCGCCGGCGCGCCCGATCCGGATCGCGATCTGCGCGTCTATCTCTCGGTGAATGTCGCGCAGGGCGTGCTCCAGCCGTTCACGCCGATGGGCGTGCAGACCTTCCGGCTGATGGGCGTGGCCCTCGCATCCCTGGTGGCTGGGCGTGCCGCCGATCCGAGCGCGGGCGTCCCCGTCCTCGCCGAATCCGGCCTGCGCCTCTGGATCGATTTCACCGGCCTGGTGCGGAATGCCGGAGCACGCGAGATCCCCGTCCGAGTGTTGTCGGTGATGGAGGCGCGCAGCTCGGAGATCTTCGCGCGGCTGCTCGACGACCCGCGGCTCGCCCCGCGGGGCGGCTCGCGTCTGCGGTCGCTCGTGTCCGGCCTCCGCGCCGTTCGGCGCACCGGCGTGCCTCCGATCGTGCTTCGCGCGATGCTGCGGCCCGACGCGACGCGCGAGCGGCTGCTGGGCGAGGTCGACGCGCTCGTGCGGCTCGACGCCGGACCGCTCAACACGCCGATCGAGCGGCTCGATGCATTCGAGGGTCTGTTCCAGACTTGGCCGCCGCGGATGTTCCCGAAGCTCGTCGCCATGGCGGCCACCGGCTTCCTCTCGTACAACCTCGCCGGGCGGCTCCTCCGCGGCATCGCGAACGACGACGAGCTGCGGACCGTCCTGCGCGGTTTGCCGTTCAACCCGACGACCGAGATGGATCTCGAGCTCTGGGCCATCGCGCGACGCGTGCGCGACGACCCGCCGTCACGAGCGGCGCTCGCGGACCGCGCGCCCGAGCAGCTGAGCGAGGACTATCGACGCCGAGCCCTACCCGAGCTGCTGCAGCGTGAGCTCGAGACGTTCCTCGAGCGTTACGGACATCGCGCGATCGCCGAGATCGACCTGGGCTTGCGGCGGTGGTCCGAGGATCCGACGCATCTGCTCGGCGCCATCGCGAACTATCAGCGGCTCGACGCCACCGCCGTCGCCCCGGACGCGCAGTTCTCGCGCGGCGCGCGCGAAGCGGAGGCGACGATCGCCTCGCTGCTCTCGCGCGTTCACGGTCCGCGCCGCGTGCTCGCGCGCGCGTTCCTTCGCCGCGTCCGCGCGCTCGCCGGCGTTCGCGAGGCGCCGAAGTTCCATGTGATCCGCGTGTTCGCGCGCGGACGAGCGATTCTCGCGCCGGTCGGCGCGGCGATTGCAGCCGCCGGCCGCGTCGCCGACGCCGACGACATCTGGTTCCTCACGCTCCCGGAGGCGCGCCGCGCGGTCGCGGGCGAGGACATGCGCGAGGTTGTTGCCGCGCGTCGCTCCGAATACCGCCGCGAAATGCGGAGGCGTCACGTCCCGCGCGTACTGCTCTCGGATGGCACCGACGCGGAGGCCGCGTTCGCGTCGCCGGCCGCCGAAGGTGCGATCCGCGGCACGCCGGCGTCGCCCGGGACCGCACGCGGCGTCGCGCACGTGATGCTCTCGCCGGCAGGCGCCCGTCTCGAGCCCGGCGAGGTCCTCGTCGCACCGGCGACGGACCCGGGGTGGACGCCGCTGTTCCTCACCGCGAGCGCGCTCGTGATGGAGATGGGCGGGATGATGTCGCACGGCGCGGTCGTCGCGCGGGAGTACGGGATCCCCGCGGTGGTGGGCGTGCCGAACGCGACGGAGCGCATCGCGACAGGGCAGCGGATCGTCGTGGACGGCTCCGCGGGCACGGTCGCGGCTGAGAGCGGCTAGGTCTTCTTCGTGCTCTTCGTGGCGCGCTTCGCGACGCGGCTCCGACTACGGCGCGCCGCGTTCTTGTGGATCGCGCCTCGCTTCGCCGCGCGGTCGAGCATGCTCGCGGCCTCGGCGACGGCCTCCTGGACCGTCTCGCCGCCCTTCTCGATCGCGGAGCGCGCGGCCTTCACCGCGCTGCGCGCTGCCGAGCGCGCCACGGTCTTGATGGTGGTGCGTCGCTGCGTCTGACGGATCCGCTTGAGTGCCGAACGCTTCTTCTTCGCCATAGGGCCGGAACGATACACGACGCGGCTAGCAGAGCCGTATCGCCCCTGGCGCTCATACTCGACGCGTGACGATGTCCATAGCGCGGGCGTCTCTCGTCATGATCGCCGCGCTCATCGCCAGCCGGATCCTGGGATGGCTTCGTCTTTCGGTCTTCGGCGCGACGTTCGGAGAGTCGCCGCAGCTCGACGCCTTCTGGGCCGCCTTCCGCATCCCGGATGCCCTCTTCAACCTCGTCGTCGCGGGTGCACTCGCGTCCGCGTTCATCCCCGTCTTCGCCGGCTATCTGGCGAAGGAGCGCGAGACCGAGGCCTGGCACGTGGCCTCGAGCGTCATGAACGTCATCGTCGTCGCGCTCACGATCCTGTCGGCGCTCATGTGGCTCGCGGCGCCCTGGATCGTGCCAACGCTCATCGTCTCGCCGAGCTTCGCGGCTCAGTCGGGTCAGCTCGATCTCACCATCGAGCTCACGCGGATCATGCTCCTCAGCCCGATCTTCATGGGGCTCTCGTCGCTCGTGACCGGCGTGCTGCAGTCGTACCGACAATTCCTCGCCGGCGCGATCGCGCCGCTGGTGTACAACGGCGTCCAGATCCTCTTCGCGCTCTTCGCGTCCCCGTTCGTCGGGATCCACGCGCTCGCGTACGGCGTCGTCGCGGGTGCGGCGATGATGTTCCTCGTCCAGCTTCCGGAGCTGACCTTCCGTCGCACGAAGTACCAGCTCACATTCGATCTCGGTCACCCGGGTGTGCGCGAGATATTCCTGCTCGCCGGCCCGCGCACGCTCGCGCTCGGAGCGGTGCAGGTCGTGTTCTTCGTCGACACCTATCTCGCCTCCGGCATGCGCGCCGGTTCGTTGACCGCGCTCAACTATGCGTTCCAGCTGATGCTGCTGCCGCTCGGCGTGTTCTCGATCGCGATCTCGGCCGCGGTGTTCCCCGCGCTGTCGCACTACGCGTCGCTCGGACAGGCCGCGAAGATGCGCGACGCATTGCAGCAGGCCATCCGCTGGATCCTGTTCCTCACGCTCCCGACGGCGATCCTGATGGTCGTGCTGCGACGCCCGATCGTGAACCTGCTCTTCCAGTACGGGGAGTTCGGCCCCGACGCGCGCGAGCTCGTGCAGGCCGCGTTCCTCTTCTACAGCCTCGGGCTCGCGGGGCACGCGCTGGTGCAGATCCTCGCGCGGGCGTACTACGCGTCGCGGGACACGACCACGCCGCTCGCGTTGACGCTGATCTCGATCGGCGCGAACGTCGTGCTGTCCGTCACCCTCTCGCCGATCATGGGCATCAACGGCCTGGCCCTCGCGAACTCGATCGCGACGCTGGCCGAGGCCGCATTGCTGCTCATCCTGCTCGCGCCGCGCGCGCGCCTACGCCTCGTCGGTCTCGGCTACGCGATGCTCAAGCAGGTCACGGCGGCGCTGTTCATGGGCGTGTCCATGTTCCTCTTCATCAACGTCACGAACATCCCGCTCAATCTCGCGCAGGATCCGCCGAAGCTGCTGCTGTTCGTGCAGACGCTCCTCGCCGCGACGGTCGGGGTCGGGATCTTCCTGCTGGCGGCGTGGGCGATCCGGATCGGCGAGCTGCAGGAGGTCATCGCCTTCGTGCGAGGGCGGTTGCGCCGACCGACGGTAGAGGCGGTCTGAGAGCGAGGCCGCAGCTCGGGGCGTCGCAAATACTACATTTGACTCTAATCTTCAACGTCGCATAGACTATCGCCGTGGCACGAAACGATGCGGAGCTAGCGGACCTGCTGCACCAATGGCGCGAGCTCATGGCCGCCGCGCGACCGCGGTGGAGCGCCGCCGACCTCACCTTTACGCAGCTGCGCGGTCTGTCCGTGCTGGCCCGCAGGCAGCCGCTGCGCATGGGCGACCTCGCGGAGTCGCTCGGCATGACCCCCGCGAGCGCGTCGGCGCTGATCGAACGGATGGAGCAGCGGAAATTCGTGACCCGGCGTTCGGATGCTGACGACCGCCGAACCGTGCTCGTCGAGCTGTCGCGGCGCGGCCAGCACGTCCTCGACATCATGGAGCGCGGCTCCTCGGACCACTTCGGTCGCCTCATCGCGAAGATGACCCCCGACGAGCGCGAGGCCCTCGCCACGACGCTCCGCGCGTTCGTTCGGATCAGCGCACAGGGCGCTGACCACGCGGCACGCTGATGCTGATCAGCCTGCTCCGCCGCTACCTGCCGAAGTACCGGACCGAGGTGGCGATCGTCACCGTCCTCCTGCTGCTCCAGTCGCTCGCCAACCTCTACCTGCCCAACCTCAATGCCGACATCATCAACAACGGCATCGCGAAGGGCGACACCGACTACATCTGGCGGACCGGCGCGGTCATGCTCGCCGCCACGCTCGTCCTCGGTGTCCTCGCGATCGTCAGTGCGTATTTCGCGTCGCGTGCCTCAATGGGCGTCGGCCGGGACGTTCGCGGCGGCGTCTTCGCGCGGGTGCAGAATTTCTCCGCGCGCGAGATGACCCGCTTCGGGACGCCCTCGCTCATCACGCGCAACACGAACGACGTGCAGCAGGTCCAGCTCTTCCTCCAGATCTCGCTCACCATCCTGCTCGCGGCGCCGATCCTGGCGATCGGCGGGATCATCATGGCGATCCGGGAGAACGCGACCCTCTCGCTAACGCTGGTCGTGATCGTTCCGCTGATGGCCGCGGTGATCGGCACGCTCGTCGCCATCGCGGTGCCCCTCTTCCGTCAGATGCAGGGAAAGGTCGACAAGCTCACCGAGGTCCTGCGCGAGCAGATCATGGGCGTCCGCGTCGTGCGCGCGTTCATCCGCACCGAGTCCGAGCAGCGTCGCTTCGACCGGGCGAATGCCGATCTCACGCGGACCGCGTTGCGTGTGAACCGGATCTTCGCGCTCGCGATGCCGAGCCTGCTCGGCATCATGAATCTCTCGACGGTCGCGGTGTTGTGGTTCGGCGGTCAGCTCGTCGATAGCGGCGAGATGCCGATCGGGAACCTCACAGCCTTCCTCATGTACATCTTCCAGATCCTGTTCGCGGTGATGACCGCCGTCTTCATGGTCATCCTCGTGCCGCGCGCGGAAGCCAGCGCACAGCGGATCGAGGAGGTGGTGCGGACCGCCCCGTCGGTAGCGGACCCAGCGGCGCCGATCGAGCCGGCGCGGAGCACCGGCGTCGTCGAAATGCGGGATGTCGCGTATGCGTATCCGCACAGCGAACGGGCGGTGCTGCACGACCTGTCGTTCGCGCTGCGGCCGGGAACGACCACGGGCATCATCGGTGGCACCGGATCGGGTAAGACGACGCTCCTGACCCTGGTCACGCGCGGGTTCGACATCACGTCCGGCAGCGTGTTGGTCGACGGCGTCGACGTGCGCGAACAGTCGCTGGATCGGCTCTGGAGCCGCATCGGCCTCGTCCCGCAGGCGGCCTATCTGTTCAAGGGCACAGTGGCGGACAACCTGCGCTTCGGGAACGAGAACGCGACCGACGCGGAGCTCTGGCGCGCGCTCGAAGTCGCGCAGGCTCGCGACTTCGTCGCCGCGATGTCCGGCGAGCTGGACGCCGCGATCGACCAGGGCGGCACGAACGTGTCCGGGGGACAGCGTCAGCGGCTCGCTATCGCACGCGCCCTGGTGAAGCGCCCCGCGATCTATCTCTTCGATGACTGCTTCTCCGCACTCGACGCGGCGACCGATGCGCGGCTGCGGAGGGCGCTCCGCGCCGAGACGGCTGACGCGACCGTCGTCATCGTCGCTCAGCGGGTGAGCACGATCCTGCACGCCGATCGGATCCTCGTCCTCGACGAGGGCCGCCTCGTGGGGATGGGCACGCACGCCGAACTCATGGCGGGCTGCCCGGAGTACCGCGAGATCGTCGAATCGCAGCTCGGTGAGGCAGCGGCATGATGATGATGGGGCGGCCGGGGAATCGGCCGGGCGCGCGGCCCGGTGGCGCGGGCTTCATGGGGATGGGCATGCCCGTCGAGAAGTCGAAGGACTTCCGCGGGACGCTGCGGCGGCTCGTCGCTCGTCTTCGTCCCGAGCGTTTGACGATCGCGATCGTGGTGGTGCTGGCGTCGGCGAGCGTCGTGTTCAGCGTCGTCGGCCCGAAGCTCATCGGCAACGCCACCAACGTGATCTTCGAGGGTGTCATCGGCAAGTCCCTGCCCGCCGGGATCACCAAAGACCAGGCCGTCGAAGCCTTGCGGTCGCATGGTCAGGGCCAGCTCGCCGACATGCTCTCCGGGACGAGCGTCGTGCCGGGTGCGGGAGTGGATTTCGCGCAGCTCGCGCAGATCCTGCTGCTCGCCGCCCTCGTCTACCTGCTCGCCGCGGTCCTGGGCTGGCTGCAGGCGTACCTCATGGCCGGCGTGGCGCAACGGACTGTGTACGGCCTGCGACGGGAGGTCGAGGCGAAGCTCGCGCGGCTCCCGCTTCGGTATTTCGACAGCCATCCGCACGGTGACCTGCTGAGCCGCGTCACGAACGACGTCGACAACATCACGACGACGCTGCAGCAGGGCATGAGCCAGCTGCTCACGTCGTTCCTCACCGTCGTCGGCGTGCTCGCGATGATGCTGTGGATCAGCCCGCTGCTCGCGGGCATCGCGATCCTCACGATCCCGCTGTCGCTGGTCGTGACCGTCGTCATCGCCGGCCGCTCGCAGAAGGAGTTCGTCGCGCAGTGGGCGCGCACCGGCGTGCTGAACGGACACGTCGAGCAGATGCATACCGGACACGCGCTGGTGCAGGTGTTCGGCCGGCGTCAGATCGCGATCGCGCAGTTCGACCGGCTCAATCAGGAGCTCTACGCCGCGAGCTTCAGGGCCCAGTTCCTGTCCGGGATCATCCAGCCGGCGCTCGGCTTCCTGTCCAATCTCAATTACGTCGGGGTCGCCGTGATCGGTGGGTATCGCGTCGCGTCGGGCACGATGACGCTCGGCGACGTGCAGGCGTTCATCCAGTACTCGCGGCAGTTCACGATGCCGCTCACGCAGATCGCCGCCCAGGCGAACCTCCTCCAGTCCGGACTCGCGTCGGCCGAGCGGGTCTTCGAGTTCCTGGGGGCAGACGAGGAGAGCGCGGATCGTGTAACAGCGATCACGGCGCGGACCGCCGCGGGTCACGTTGAGTTCGATCGCGTCTGGTTCCGCTACGTGACCGACAAACCGCTCATCGAGGACTTCACGCTCGACGTGCGACGGGGGCAGACCGTCGCCATCGTCGGGCCGACCGGTGCGGGGAAGACCACGATCGTCAATCTCCTGATGCGCTTTTACGAGATCGACGGCGGAGCGATCCGGCTGGACGGTGTGGACACGCGGGACCTGCCACGTGACGTCGTGCGGCGCGCGTTCGGCATGGTCCTGCAGGACACCTGGCTCTTCACCGGGACGATCCGGGACAACATCGCGTACGGCAAAGACGGCGCCACGATGGACGAGATCGTCGCCGCGGCGGTGGCCGCGCACGCCGACCAGTTCATCCGGACGCTGCCTGACGGCTACGACACCGTGCTCGCCGAGGATGCATCGAACATCTCGAGCGGGCAGAAGCAGCTGCTCACGATCGCGCGCGCCTTTCTGGCGGACCGCAGCGTGCTCATCCTCGACGAGGCGACGAGCAACGTCGACACGCGCACCGAAGTCCTCATCCAGAAGGCGATGGCCCGGCTGCGGCGCGGTCGCACGAGCTTCGTCATCGCGCACCGTCTTTCAACGATCCGCAGCGCCGACACGATCGTCGTGATGGACCAGGGGCGCATCGTCGAGCAGGGGAGCCACGCCGAGCTGCTCGCGCGGCGCGGCTTCTATCACGATCTCTACCACAGCCAGTTCGCCGAGAACGTCGGAACCGAGGCCGTCGCGGTATGAACGCGGACATCGCTCTCTGGGTCTTGCAGGTGCTGACGGCGTTCCTCTTCGGCGGACATGGGTTCCTGCTGGTCACAGGCCCGGAGCGCATGGCGGAACGCGTCCCGTGGGTCCGGGCCCTACCCGGTGCGTTCGTACGCCTGCTGGGCGTTCTCGAGATACTCGGCGCGATCGGCGTCGTGCTTCCGGCCCTCACCGGTGTCCTACCGTCGCTCACGGTCGCGGCCGCCGGCGGAATTGTCGCGATGATGCTGCTCGCGATCCTCTTCCACGTCACGCGCCGTGAGTGGCGGAACATCGGACTCAACATCGTCCTGGGAGCGCTCGCGTTCGGCGTCGCGTACGGGCGTCTGGTGATCGAGCCCTTCTAGTCACCGTCGCGGCGCCGCTTCCCTGACCGAGCAGGTCCGGCTCCGCCCACGATCAGCCCATCGTGATGACGACTTTCGCGCGCGCTTGTCCGGTGCCCAGGTAGCGGACGGCTTCGACGCCTTCGGTCAGCGGGTAGGTGCGATCGATGGCCGGTCGCACCGTCCCGGCGACGATGAGCTCGCTCAGGTACGTGAGATCGGCCTGATTCGTCTTCGCGATGTACATCACAACGCGCTGCTTGAACAGGCGCTGTCGGACCACCAGAGCGATGATCCGACCGAAGACCGCGAGCCACCCGCTCTTCGACGCGCCGACCTGCACGAACTGGCCGTTCGGCACGAGGAGCCGGCGCATCTTTCCGATCGGACGCGTGGCCGCGATGTCGAGGACCAGGTCGTAGCGATCCTTGCGTTTGGTGATGTCCTCCCGGCCGTAGTCGATCAGCACGTCGGGGCCGAGCGTGCCCACGAGGTCGACGTTCTTCGGGCCCGTGACGGCCGTGACGTGCGCGCCCAGGGCCTTCGCGATCTGGACCGCGAACGTGCCGACGCCGCCGCCTGCGCCGTGGATGAGGACGCGCTGTCCCGCCACGAGGTGGCCATGGTCGCGAAGACCCTGCAGCGCCGTGGTCGCCGCGACGCCCACCGCCGCGGCTTGCGTGAACGACAGCTCCTTCGGCTTCCGCACGAGGCCACGCTCGAGCGACGACGACCACTCGGCGAACGTGCCACGGCCAAGGCCGAAGACCTCGTCGCCCGGCCGGATTCCGGTCACGTCCTTCCCGACCGCCTCGACGACGCCGGCGACGTCCGCGCCGCGGATGGGATAGTCCTTCTGGCGCATCAGCTTCGAGATGACGGTCAGGAGGAACCCGCCGTGGACCATGTGCCAGTCCAGCGCGTTCACCGAGGCCGCGCGCACCCTGATGAGCACGCGGTCGTCGTCGAGCGGGGGCTTCTCGACCTCTCGCAGGTGCAGTGCGTCCGCTGAGCCGGTGCCCTCCTGGACGATCGCCTTCATCGTGCTGCCCACCGTCGCCGTCGGGTGGAGTGCCGTCTCTGTTGTCTCGAGCTGCGTGGCCATGTCCTGGTCCCTCCCATTTCGCTGTGGCGCAGACTGGCGCGGGCCTGTGAAGGAGATGTGAAGGCGGATCGGAGATTCGTCGCTTCCATCCGCCTCCCCATTCCTCTTACAATGTAAGTCTGGACTGCGACGCTAGCCATACAGCGTAAGGCTGTCAAGCCCTGGAGGCGGTTTGGCCACGAAAACGGCACCGAATCGGACGAGCCGCGCTTCGCTCAGTAAAGAACGCGTGTTCAGCGCGGCGACGGCCATCGCCGATAAGGACGGGATCGAAGCGGTCACCATGCGCCGGCTCGGAGAGGAGCTCGGCGTGGAGGCGATGTCGCTCTATCACCACGTCCAGGACAAGGACGAGATCCTCGCCGGCATGACCGACGCCTTCGTGCGCGAGATCGACGAGCCGACCGGCGCCCTCGATTGGAAGGCCAAGATCCGCGCCCGCGCGATGACGGCGCGCAGGCTCGCGCGGCGTCACCGCTGGGCACCGCACCTCCTCGCTTCGCCTCGGCACCTGAGCCTGACGGTGCTCCATTACCAGGAGTGGGTGCTCGCGCGTCTGCTCGAGGGCGGTCTCTCGAACCAGCTTGCCCACTCGGCGATGCACATCGTCGGCAGCCGGACGCTCGGATTCAGCCAGGAGCTGTCCGGCGTGGGGGACGACGCGCCGGAGACCGCCGACAACATCCTTAAGAGCATCGACCTCGCGGAGTTCCCGGTCATCGCTCAGGCCATCAAGGGCGTCCACCACGACGAGGACGCCGAGTTCGCCTTCGGCCTCGACCTCATCCTCGACGGCCTCGAGCGCGCTCGCGACGCCGAAGCTTCACCGCGCCGGAGGCGTGCGCGGCGCTGACGGGGCGCCGATACGCTGGTCACGGATGAGCGACCCCCAGCAGCGCATCCGCAACTTCTGCGTGATCGCGCACGTCGATCACGGCAAGACCACGCTGTCCGATCGCCTCATCGAGCTCACCGGAACCGTCGCGCTGCGGCAGATGCGGGAGCAGCTCCTCGACTCGATGGAGCTCGAGCGCGAGCACGGCGTGACGATCAAGGCCCGGGCCGTCCGTATGGCCTGGACCGCCCGCGACGGCGAGATCTACGAGCTCAACCTCATCGACACGCCCGGCCACGTCGACTTCAACTACGAGGTGAGCCGCTCGCTCGCCGCTTGCGAGGGCGCGCTCCTGCTCGTCGACGCGTCACAGGGCATCGAGGCGCAGACGCTCGCGAACGCTTACCTCGCGATCGAGCAGGGTCTCGAGGTGGTCCCGGTCATCAACAAGATCGACCTGCCGAGCATCGACCTCGACGTTGTCCGCGAGGATCTGCGCACGACGCTGGGCTTCAAGGACGAAGAGATCCTCCTCGCGTCAGGCAAGACCGGGCAGGGCGTTGCCGAGCTGCTGCACGCGATCGTCGAGCACGTGCCGCCCCCGAAGGGCGATCCGAGCGCACCGCTGCGTGCGCTCATCTTCGACTCGCACTACGACGCATATAAAGGAGTGGTCGCGCATGTGCGCGTCGTGGACGGCCTCCTCACCGCTGACGACCGCATCCTGCCCATGGCGACGCAAAAGCCGAGCGACATGCTCGAGCTTGGTGTCTTCACGCCGGAGCCGCGTCCCGTCGCGCGTCTGGCCGCGGGCGAGGTCGGGTACGCCGCGACCGGTCTGAAGGCAGTCGCCGACTGCCGTGTCGGCGACACGCTCACGCTCGAGTCGCGTCCGGCAGCGTCGCCGCTGCCCGGTTACCGGCCCGCGAAGCCGATGGTCTTCGCGGGCTTCTACCCGCAGCGCTCCGAGGATTACCCAGCGCTGCGCGACGCGCTCGAGAAGCTGCGGCTGAACGACGCGTCGCTCATCTACGAGGCCGAGACCTCGCAGGCGCTCGGCTTCGGTTTCCGCTGCGGCTTCCTCGGTCTGTTCCACCTGGAGATCATCCAGCAGCGTCTCGAGCGCGAATACGACATGGACCTCATCGCGACCTCACCGTCGGTCGAGTACCGCGTGATCACGCAGAAGGGCGAGGAGATCGCGGTTGACAACCCAGCGATGCTTCCCGATCCGGGGACGATCGTCGAGATCCGCGAGCCGTGGATGAAGACGACGCTCATCACGCCGACGAACTACGTCGGGCCGATCATGGATCTGGCGCAGGGCAAGCGTGGCACGCTGCTCGACATGAGCTACGTCGACCCGACGCGCGCGATGCTGAAATACGACATGCCGCTGTCCGAGGTCATCGTCGACTTCTACGATCAGCTGAAGAGCCGCTCACAGGGCTACGCCTCGCTCGACTACGAGTTCGCCGAGTACCGCGCCGCCGACCTCGTTCGGCTCGACATCCTCGTCGCTGGCACGCTCGTCGACGCGCTCTCGGTCATCGTCCATCGAGAGAAGGCCCAGCACATCGGTCGCCTCCTCGTCTCGAAGCTGCGCGGCCTGATCCCCAAGCAGATGTTCGACGTGCGCATCCAGGCCGCGATCGGGGGAAAGATCATCGCGAGCGAGAACGTCAGCGCGAAGCGAAAGGACGTGATCGCGAAGTGCTACGGCGGCGACATCACCCGCAAGAAGAAGCTGCTCGAGAAACAGAAGGAAGGCAAGAAGCGGATGAAGATGGTGGGATCGGTCGAGATCCCACAGGAGGCCTTTCTCGCCGTGCTGCGGATCAAGGACGAGCCATGAAGCAGCCCAAACTGCAGTTCGACCATCCGACGCAGACGAACGCGTCGACCTTTCTGCAGGCGATCGTCGCCGGCGATGCCCCGGCGGTCTGGGCGCATCTGTCGCGTGAGACGCGCGGCCTGCTGGAAGGTCTGTACGCGGCGCGTGCGGGCGTCGCGCTCCGGAACGCCGCGGGCGTCGACGGCTCGTCGGGCGATGCCCGGTTGGCTGAGATGGTCGCCCCGCTACGGGTTTCGGTCCTCGGTGTCCTGGGTGGCGCGGAGCGCGTCGGCGGCTACGGGGTTTCGGGCGCGCGACTGGTCGATCGCAGCACCGCCTATGTGTTGCTACTGCCGGAGTTCGGCGATGAACGCGTCGTGAACGAAGCCGAGTGGAAGCCATCGCACCTGCTCGCTTTCGTGCACGAATCGCGTGAATGGCTGGTCGACCTTGGAAAGACCGCCGAGCTCTCGGCGGATGCCGAATTGCCCGATCTGCTGGGCGCGGTGCGCAGATGAGGGACGTGGCCAAGGCCGAGCGGGGCGCGGCTGTCGCGCGGAGGGCCCCCGCGCGCGAGGGGTCCCCGTCCCGTAGGGACGGGGTATCGCGCGTTGAGAGGGTTTCGGCGCGACAGCCGCGTCAGCCGTTTGGCGTGTACGTCCACATCCCGTTCTGCGCATCGCGATGTCCGTACTGTGACTTCGCGACGGCGCCGGCGCGGAGCGCGCTCCGGTCTCGGTACATGGACGCGCTCGATACCGAGATCCGGCGCGAGGGCGAGCGGCTCGGTCGGCCACACGTCACGACGCTGTACGTCGGCGGCGGTACCCCGAGCCTGCTCGAGCCGCGTGAGGTCGCGCGGCTGGGAGCGAGCCTCCAGAGGGCGTTCGATCTCGATCCGGTCGAGGCGACCGTGGAGGCGAACCCGGCGACCCTCGACCGCGCACGGCTGGAAGCCTGGGCCGCGTTCGGCATCACGCGGCTCTCGCTCGGGGCGCAGTCCACGTCGGCAGCCGGACTGCGTGCGCTCGGACGGACGCACCAACCGCAGGACATCGCACCGGCGGTCGCCGCAGCGCGATCCGTCGGGTTCGACGTGAACCTCGACCTCATCTTTGGCTGGCCCGGCCAGACCGCGGAGGCCTGGCGCGAAGATCTCGCGGTGGCGGTCGCCCTCGGCCCCGACCACCTCTCCTGCTACCCACTCGAGCTCGCGCTCGAGCCTGAAGAGGCAGTCGCGAACTGGCCGGGAGCTGGATGGCGGTCCGTAGAACGCTGGCGGCGCCGCGCGGCGGCCTCCCAGCCGGACGACGCCGGTATCGCAGGGCTGTACGAGCTCGCGGAGCGCTTGCTCCGAGAGAACGGCTACCGGCATTACGAGATCGCGAATTGGGCCCGACCCGGCAAGCGCTGTCGACACAACCTGGGCTACTGGCGGAACGGCGACTGGCTCGGCGTCGGTGCCGGCGCCCACTCGCATCTCGCCGGCGTGCGCTCGCGCCATCCCGGTGTCCTGACCGCATACATCGCGGCAGTCGATCGTGACGACGAGCGGATCGTCGACGCCGCCGCGGACGCGGCTGTGGACGGCGCGATGCTCGCGCTGCGCCTCGACGAGGGCCTCGATCTGGTCCGTTACGGATCGCGGTTCGGACAGGACGCGGCAGCTCGCGTGCGGACTGTGCTGAATTCGCTCGACGGGACGCGCCTCTTGCGTTGGTCGGGTGAGCGCGTGCGCCTCACGTCGCGAGGCCGCTTGCTCGCGAACGAGGTGTTCGTGCGTCTCCTGCCCGACGACACGACCGTCTCGGCGTCGGTCTAGTACGACTACGCGCTTGCGGCGAGATGCCGAACGCGATATGACACGTCACACACAGCACTTCTCCCAGCGCGAAAGAAATTTGGGGAGGCCTCATGGAGGACGAGAACACCGGAACCGATTGGTCATCGCAGAAGCAACCTGGATCGATCTGGCCCGCACCGCAGCCGTCGGGCACACCGCCCACGCCACCGTCGCCGATGGGTGGCGGCGGGTCGATGGGCGGGGGCGCCGCCAAGTCGAGCGGCGGCCGCAAGAGCACCGCTCGCAAGAAGACCGCCGCGAAGAAGAAGACGACGGCTCGCAAGAGCACCGCTCGCAAGAAGACCGCGGCGAAGAAGAAGACGACGGCGCGGAAGGGCACCAAGCGCAAGTCGACCGCGCGCAAGGGCACGCGGAAGAGCACCGGACGCAAGTCCACCGCGCGCAAGAGCAGCGGGCGCAAGCGCCGCCGCTAAGCGCGTTCTGCGGAGAACAGACACGCCGCCCAAAAGGCGGCGTGTCTCATTTATAGGCGGAAAACCGCTAGTTTCGCTTGCCGCGGCCCATCCCGGGCTTGCGCCCGTGGTTCGCCTTCTTGCTGCGCCACCCCAGCTTCCCGGTGGTCTTTTGCTTCTTCTGCCCCTTGCTCATGCGGCGTCGTGCCCTCCACTGAAGAGACGGAGCTGCAGCGCCCGCGTCGGCGGGGCGATCAGCTCGGTCACGAGCCATTGTGCGATGTCCGCGCCCTGTGCGTCCGGCGGCAGGCCGACGCGCGTGCGCGCATTCTCGAGGCGCTTGCGCGTCGCGCGCGGATCGAGGCCGATCGCGCGCGCGGTGTCCGCGAGCGGGCGGTCGAGGACGTCGCGGAGCACGAAGACGCCGAGGTCGGCGCCGCGGAGCGCGTAGCGACCCACGAGGTCGCGCAGCCCGGCGCCGAAGAGCCGTCCGGTCGCGACCGCGTCGCGGATCGTCGAGGCGGCCTCGCCGTCGAGCTCGCCAATGCGCAGAAGGGCTGCGATCTCGCCGTCAGGCAGATGCCGGGCTTGCTCCAGCGACGCGAGGAAGCGCTGCACGACGACGTCGTCGGACACCACCGGCGGTGCCTCTCCCGGCGCCGCGTCCGCGATGCGGCCCAGGGCCGCGGCGAGCCCGCGCCGCAGTCCGTCGAGGTCCGCGAAACGCACGACGTCGACGACCGCGGGATTGCCCAGCAGCAGGAGCGACACCGTGCGCTCGCGCTCGACGACCAGCACGACCGGCACCGCGTGCTCGCGCGCGAGCTCGACCTCGATGCCGACGCTGAATGACGGGATGCCCGCGTACGCGACCATGACACGCGCAGCGGTCACGTGCGCGCGGTCGATGTCGTACGCGGCTCGCGGTTCCAGATGGGCGGCGGCCACGCCGTCGCTGACGCGGTGGGGAAGGTAGGCGCGGAGGCCCACCGACTCCACCACCTCGGCCAGCAGCTCGTAGAAGAGCCGCATGCGCGCGCCGTCATCGAGCGCGCCGAGCGCGCCCGAGACGTACGCCTCGCCGGTGCGGACCGTGGTCTCGCCGTCCATGGGCGCTCGATTGTGGACGGCCCGTCAAGGGACGGACAGATACGGCGACAGCTCGAACGTGGCCTTGACGAAAGGCATCCGGTTGCTGCTTGGCCAACGGCGCGCAGACCATACGCCGAGCCGATGGGCGCACCGAAAAACTAGAATCGCGCGGTGCCGGAGACCCGTCTCCCGGAGCACCTGCGGCGTTATCCGCTCTTTGCCAAGCTCGCCGACGCCGACGTCGCGCAGTTGGCGGAGCGGATGCGCATGCGAACGTTCAAGCGAGGCGAGGCGTTGTTCCGCAAGGACGATCCCGGCATGCACCTCTACGTTGTGCTGGTCGGCGCGGTGAAGATCGCGCTCCCGGGTGAGTTCGGTCAGGAGGCGCTCGTCTCGATCATGCGGCCCGGTGACTTCTTCGGCGAGCTCGCGCTGTTCGACGGGAGTCCGCGCTCCGCGTCGGCGACGGCGCTCGAGGACAGTCGTGCGGCGCTCCTGGCGCGCGACGACTTCCTGGCGTTCCTGGAGGCCCACCCGGCAGCCGTGCGCGTCGTGCTCGACGCGCTGGCGAAGACGATCCGCCGGCTATCCGATCGGGTCGAGGACCTGATCTTCCTGGACGTGCCGAGCCGGGTCGCGAAGTACCTCCTCGACCTGGCACAGGTCAACGGGACCGCGAAGCCCGAGCTCACCCTCACGCAGGACGAGCTCGCGGCCTTTATCGGCGCGTCCCGGGTGTCGGTGAACCGCGTGCTCGGCGATCTCGAGCGGCGCGAGATCATCGGGATCCGCCGCCGCCACATCGTCATCGTCGATCCAGGGCGGCTCGCGAAGGAGATCCGGGTCTAGTGGCGCGCAAGCGTCCACTGGTGCTCGTCGTCGAGGACGATCCTGCCCTGGGCGACGTGATCATCACCGCCCTCCGCGACGACGGGCTGGACTCGAAGCTCGCGAGCGACGGCGACGAGGCGATGCGCCTGGTCGATTCACTGGAGCCGTCCTGCATCGTCCTCGACCTCATGATGCCGCGGCGCGACGGCTTCTCCGTCCTGCGCGAGCTGCGTTCCGACGGCCGCATCGCCAAGCTACCCGTCGTGGTCGTGACCGCGATGTTCGGCTTATCCGAGCGGAACTACGCCACGGAGCTCGGCGCGGCCGACTACGTCACCAAGCCGTTCGAGCTCGACGACCTCGTCGGCCGCGTACGCGCCCTGATCACCCCGACGCCGGTATGAGCTGAGCTAGGCGCGCGCGGCCGCCGCGAGCTGGCTGGTGCAGTAGCGGCAGCGCGAGGCAGAGGCGAGGATCTCCTCGCCGCAGAAGGGACACGCCTTCATCGGTACGGGTTTGGGGAGCATCGATCGCGCGATGAGGAACACCACGAAGGCGACGACGATGAACGTGATCACGGTGTTGATGAACACGCCGTAGTTGATCGTCGCCGCACCCGCGTCCTGCGCCGCCTTCAGGCTCGGATAGCTCTTTCCCGAGAGGTCGATGAACAGGTTGTTGAAGTCGACCCCGCCCAGGAGCTTCCCGACCGGCGGCATGATGATGTCCTTCACCAGCGAGTTGACGACCGCTGCCAAGGCCACGCCGATGATGAACGCGAGGGCCAGCGCGAGAACGTTTGCTTTGAGCAGCCACGCCTTGAACTCGGACAACATGCCAGGAACCTCCACGCCTACGTCGCATGGAGCAACCAGCACGCTGGGTGCCAGTCGCACGATCGAGCAAGCGGGCGTTACAAGGCCGACAGGCCTTGCTGCACACGCGAGCGGAGCGAGAGGTGTGCAGACACAGGCTTGACGACGGCCGCCGCGCCTTGCTAACCTTTTAGCACTCTCGATGGGAGAGTGCTAATGCCGCGAAAGACCGATCAACTCCCACAGCTTGGCGACCGGCAGCGCGATCTGCTGCGCGCCGTCATCCGCGAGTACATCGCCACGGCCCAGCCGGTGGCGTCAGCGGCACTCGTCCGCAAATACCGCCTTGACCTCTCGTCGGCGACGGTGCGGAACGAGCTGGCCGCCCTCGAAGAGTTCGGACTGCTCACGCATCCGCACACGTCCGCCGGCCGCGTCCCGACCGATCTCGGGTACCGCTACTTCATCGAGAGCCTGATGCCTCGGCCGAGCCTCCAACCGGAGGAGCAGGTGACCGTGAGCCATCAATTCCAACAGGCTCTGTCGAACACCTCGGAGTGGCTGCGACTCGCGGCCTCGACGCTCGCGCGACTCACCACCGAGGCGGCGATCGTCACGCCGCCGGCGGTCGGCCGCGCGACGCTCCGCCACGTCGAGGTGATCCCGATCAGCGAGCGGCGCGCGCTGGTGGTCGTCGTCTTCGAAGACGGTGCGGTGGCGCAGCAGCTGCTGGAGCTTCGCGTCGCTACGACACCCGATCAGCTGCGCTCCCTCTCGGCGCGGCTCACGGAAGCGATCGCGACGCGCGACGCCGCGGGCGTGCGCGGCGCGACCGCAGGCGAGACCGGTGTGAACGCGGAGGTGGCGGCGGCGATCGTGCGCGCGCTGGATGAGCACGACGCCGCACGGACGCACGACGTCTACACCGACGGGATCCAGAACATCCTCGCGCAGCCGGAGTTCGCGGCGGGCGGTCGGATGCGGGACATGCTGCGTCTCCTCGAGGACCACACGCGTCTCGTCGACCTGTTGCCACCGACGCTTGGCGACGACGAGGTCCTTGTCGCGATCGGCAGCGAACATCGCCTGGAGCCGCTCCGCGGCTGCAGTCTCGTGTTCGGACGCTACGGCGGCGGTACCGAGTACCTCGGGTACGTCGGCGTCGTCGGCCCGACGCGCATGGACTACGCGCGCACGATCGGCGCCGTGCGGTACGTCGGTTCGCTCATGAGTGATCTTGTTCGAGTCATGGAGGGTCATTAGTCATGGACGACAAAACACGAAAGGCGGAAGAGCTCCTCGAGGAGCGCCTGCGCACGCGGACGAACGGCGAAACGCCGGGCGGCGCGGTCGCAGACATCGAACCCGAAGCGCCGGCGACGCCGGCGAAGGTGGAGGAGCTCACCAACGATCTCAAGCGCATGACCGCGGACTTCTCGAACTACCGCAAGCGCAATGAGGCCGAGCGGAACGAGTTCGCGAAATTCGCGAAGGCGGATCTCATCGCGAAGCTGCTCGACGTGCTCGACGGCTACGACCGCGCGCTCGCGACCGTCCCGGACGAGCTGAAGGGTCAGCCGTGGGTCGAAGGGATGTGGCTCGTCGAGCGCAAGCTGCGCTCGATCCTGGACGCCGAGGGCCTCGAACCGATCGACTCGCTCGGCAAGCCGTTCGATCCGTACCTCCACGAGGCCGTTGCGTACGTGGAGTCCGACCAGCCAGAGGGCACCGTCATCCAAGAACATCACAAGGCGTACCGACTGCACGACCGGGTCATCCGCCCAGCGTTGGTCACGGTCGCCAAGAAGAAGGAGTAGCGAACATGCCAAGGGTCATTGGAATCGACCTGGGCACCACCAACTCGGCCGTGGCCTACATGGAAGGTGGGGAGCCCACGATCATCCCGAACGCGGAAGGTGGACGGATCACGCCGTCCGTCGTCGCGTTCACCAAGAGCGGGGAGCGTCTGGTCGGCCAGGTCGCGAAGCGACAGGCGATCACGAACCCCGAGAACACGATCTACTCGATCAAGCGCTTCATGGGGCGGCGTTTCACCGACCCCGAGGTGCAGCGGTCGATGAAGCAGGTCCCGTACAAGATCCAGCAGGGGGGCAACGGCGGCGTCGAGGTCGTCCTCGGCGACGGCCGCAAGCTCACACCGCCCGAGGTCTCGGCGATGATCCTCGGCAAGCTGAAGACCGACGCAGAGGCATTCCTCGGCGACAAGATCACGCAGGCCGTCATCACGGTTCCCGCGTATTTCGATGACAGCCAGCGACAAGCAACCAAGGACGCCGGTCAGATCGCCGGTCTCGAGGTCCTGCGGATCATCAACGAGCCCACCGCGGCCGCTTTGGCGTACGGGCTGGACAAGAAGAAGGACGAAGTCGTCGCGGTCTACGACCTCGGCGGCGGCACCTTCGACATCTCGATCCTGCAGCTCGGTGAGGGCGTCTTCGAGGTCAAGGCCACGAACGGTGACACGCACCTGGGTGGCGACGACTTCGACGCGCGGATCATCGATTGGCTCATCGACGAGTTCAAGAAGGACCAGGGCATCGATCTGAGGAACGACCGCATGGCCCTTCAGCGTCTCAAGGAGTCCGCGGAGAAGGCGAAGATCGAGCTGTCGAGCACGCAGCAGACCGAGATCAACCTGCCGTTCATCACGGCGGACCAGGCCGGTCCGAAGCACCTCGTCATCACGCTGACGCGTAGCAAGCTCGAGCAGCTGGTCGGCGACCTCGTCGAGCAGACGGTCGGTCCGGTCAAAAAGGCCATCGCCGACGCCGGCGTCAGCGCCGACAAGATCGACGAGGTCGTCCTCGTCGGTGGCATGACGCGCATGCCGCTCGTCGTCGAGACCGTGAAGAAGCTGTTCGGCAAGGAGCCGAACAAGAGCGTGAACCCCGACGAAGTCGTGGCCATCGGCGCCGCGATCCAGGCCGGCGTGCTCAAGGGCGAGGTGAAGGACATCCTGCTCCTCGACGTCACGCCGCTGTCGCTCGGCATCGAGACCCTCGGTGGCGTGGCCACCAAGCTCATCGAGCGCAACAGCACCATCCCGACGTCGAAGTCGCAGATCTTCACCACCGCGAGCGACGGCCAGACCCAGGTGGAGATCCACGTGGTGCAAGGCGAGCGCGAGCTCGCCGCGGACAACAAGAGCCTGGCGCGCTTCATCCTCGACGGTATCCCGCCGGCGCCGCGTGGCGTCCCGCAGATCGAGGTGACGTTCGACATCGACGCGAACGGGATCCTCAACGTCAAGGCGAAGGACAAGACGACCAGCAAGGAGCAGCACGTCACGATCACCGCGTCGAGCGGCCTCAGCAAGGACGAGGTCGAGAAGCTGGTGAAGGACGCGCAGGCCCACGCGGAGGAGGACCGCCGCAACGTCGAGCGGATCCAGACCCGCAACGAAGCCGACACCTTCGCGTACCAGATCGAGAAGACGCTCCGCGATCTCGGCGACAAGGCTCCCGCCGACATCAAGAAGGATGTCGAGGAGAAGATCGCCGCGCTGCGCGCGACCCTCGCGGGCGACGACACGCAGCGGATCAAGACCGCGATGGAGGAGCTGCGAGTCGCGTCGATGAAGATCGGCGAGGCCATGAGCAAGCAGCAACCGTCCTCAGGTGATGGCCAGCCGCAGCAGCCCGAGGGCGAGCCCGCAGGTGCGACGGCCGGTGACAAGAAGGACGGCGACACCATCGAGGGTGAGTTCAAAGAGCAGAGCTAACTCGTACAGCTGACCGCGCAACTCGGACGCCCGAACAGAGGCGCCGCGGGAGGATGACTCCATGCGGCGCCTCTTGCTGTATCTGGTGTTGATCCTCGCCGCGTGCGCGCCGACCGTGATCGCGTCGCGCGCGGTTCAGCCGGTTCAGCCCTTTGCGACGAGCGTTCCGACCATCCCGTAGGCCTCATGCCCGGGGAAGTGGCAGATGTACAGGTACGTCCCCGGCGGGAACGTGAGCGTCGTGCGTCGGATCGACATCGGCGGCAGCGAGACCTCGTCGGGACGATCGCTGTGGACGGCCTCGGTCCCGGTGCGATGGCGGTTGTGGAAGTTCGAGTCGCCGATGAGCCATTCGTGGTCGATGGGGTCGTCGTTCACGATCGTGAACGTGATCGGCACGCCCGCTGGAACCTCTATCGTGCTCGGCTCGAAGCGCGAGTAGTGGATCCGGATGCCGACCTGTGTCGGCGTGGCGGCCTGCGCTGAGGCGCAGGCGCTCGCCGCGAATGCGGCGAGCGCGAGCGCCACGACTGTGCGCCTCACGGCGCGACCGACCGGGGGGCGAAGCGCCCGATGAGAAGGACCGCGCCGAGTCCGAGGATCGCGATGCCCACGAGGGCGAGTGGCTGGCTCGACGGGGTGTTGGTCGAGGGGGTCGTCGGATCGGCAGGAGCCTCAAGTCCCGCGGCGACCCGCGACGGCACTTTGCCGTTCGCGCTGATCGCGAGGTCGTAGGTGAGCTGGCTCGCCGCGGCATTGATGCCGATCTTGGTGAGCCAGGCCATCTCAGGGACCCAGTCCATGCCCTTGTCGGAGCGAAGGTCGTTGAGCAGCGATGCCGACGCGGTCTGGCTGTACTGCAGCTCCATGCCGTTCGCGAACGGCGCCGGGAGCAGCAGTGGCTTGCGATCGGTCAGGAGATATACGTCCGCGTCGACGCGCGCGTCGGCTTTCTTGCCGGTGGCGAGGATGCGAAGCGGGACCCAGGGGTTCGCGGTCGGGATCGTGATGTGGACCGGCGTGCCGTCACCGATCTGCTGGCCCTTGGCCTTCGCCGCGTCCGCGTCGAAGATCGCCGCCATGAAGATCGGGCTGCGCGCCGCGTAGAAGTCGAGTACTTCGGGGGCATCCGGTGGAAGGCGGAAGCCGTGCTCGGTGGCCCAGCGTCCGACCGACTCGCCGCCGCCGCTCAGGACGGTGATGTCGAGCGCGTCGATCTTCACCTGCATCAGGACCACCGCATCCGCGGACGCTGCGAGCGGGATCGGGAGCGCGCCGCGGACCGAGAACTTCGCGATCTCCGTCTCGCGGATGAGGCGCTGGAGCGTCCAGTCGCCGCCCTTTTCGACGGAGGTGGGAACACCCGGAAGAGGAACGAGCGAGCCGAACTGCCCGCTGCCGCCCTGGAACTTGAACGCCGTGACGTAGTGCTCGATGCCGTCGTGGTAGCCGGCGAAGGTCGTCGTGCGGAGCAGGTTGACCGCGCCGTTGGGGCCGATCAGGCCCGCGCAGGCCGCGGCCGGCTGCGCGCTCACGACGAGGGCTGCCACGAGTGCTGCCGCGCCGGCGATGAACCGTTTCATACCGTCGTCCTCCTACCGGCCATGGCCGGATGGCGGTATGACGACAGGCCCGGTGGAAGGTTCCCGGGCCGTCCAAGGCACCGGCTTCGGTATGGTTCTGACGTGCCGCAGTCGGGCGCCTCGGACTTGCGCGAACTGGTCGCGGAGCCGCACGCCATCGTGCTGTCGGTCATCCGAAAGGATGGCGAACACGCCCCCATGTTCTTCCTGCGCATGCCCGACGGTGCCGTGAAGGTGGAGGAGTTCGACGACGCATTTGAGCGACCGGTCGGGGAGGCCCGGATGCGGCAGGTGGCAGGTGCCATTCGACGAACCGGCGCCGATGCCGTCGTCGTGGTATCCGAAGCCTGGAGCTCGTCTCAAGACGCGATCCCAAGAGGCGGGCTCCCCGGGGACGCGCGGGACGCGCGAGATGTCCTCGTCGTCGCCGCGCTCGACCGATCCGGTGGCGAGGTTCTGCTTATGACCGATCTTCGTCGAAGGGCTGACGGCTCGGTCGAGATCGGGGAAACCGAGCAGGGCGGACGCGCTGTGATGTTTGACGAATTGCGAAACGCCTGGGGCCGCTGACCATAGTCAATTCCGCGGCGAATACGTGGCGCAGAGCATCCCGAAGTAGGTCGGCGCCTCGTACGACAAGAACTCCCCCCGCCACTCGTCGCGCAGCGCGCCGTGCAGCATGAGCATCTGCCAGAAGCTGTCGGCCTTCGCCTCGGCCACGAAGGCGCGGTCGAACTTCAATAGCTCGCCGAGCTCGTCGCGCTTCACGAGGTCGACGACGCGGTCGTCGAACTCCTTCGAGGCCGGGCTGAAGCCGTACGGTCCCTTCGCGTCATGCGCGTGTCCGTGGTCGCACGAGGCGATGAGCGCGACGCGCTTGCCCGATGCCTCCGCGGCCTTCGCGATCGCACGGCCAGCGGTCACGTGCGCGTCCCACGGGAGGTCGCGCGCGGGCGCGATCATCACGATCGGCTTGGGTGGATCGTCGCGGCCGCCCATGAAGTGCAGCGGCACCTGCGTGCCCCAGTCCATGGGAAACACCGCGGCCGCGGTGTCGTTCGCGCCGTAGCTCACCGCCGCGATCGGCACGCCGGCTTCACCGACCGCGACGGCGATGCCGATCGCGAGCTCGCGATCCACCGGAACGCGCATCGCGATGGGCAGCGCACCGCTCTCGAGCGTTCCCGCCATCGTGCCCGCGAGAACGACGGCCATGCCCCGCTCGACGTGGATGTTGTGCGGGGTCAGCACGATGGTGACATCGGGCGACGCCGCGGCGAAACGGCGGCCGAGTTCCTCCATCGCCGCGCGCGTCTTCGCGGCGAGCTCGCGCTCCTCTGGCTTGCACCATTCTGCGATCGCCATGCTCCCGTGTGGCGCGATCGCCGCGAACACGAGAGGCACCGTCTAGCTGAGTCGCGCGGTGACCATGGCGAGGATGATGAGCGTGCCCATCGCCAGCTGGACACGTCCGATCATCTTGAGGCGTTCGATGATCCGACCGACTTCAGCGGCGGCCGCGGCGTCGCCGGCTGATGCCTGCGGCCCGAGCGTGAGTAGCCGGAGGGTCCACGGCACGGCGGTGGCGCGCACCAGCACGTACAGCCCGATCGCGAGCAGGATGCCGAGTCCAAGCACGATGCTCCAGCGCGACGACAGCGGATCGAGCAACTGCTGCGCCCGCCCGGTGGCGATCAGGTTGAGGATCCCCGAGAAGATCGTCACCTCGCCGATGCGCAGGATGTACCGGATCTGCCGCGGCGCCAGCTGCGCGGTGACCGGCCCGCGCGCGGCCGGCGGGGCGGCGAGGAGAGCGGGCAGCTGTACCAGCAGCGTGTAGAACCCTCCGCCGATCCAGAGGACGCCCGCGAAAACGTGGAGGAACTGGGTAGCGAGGCGGAAAAGGTCGGCCATGAGCCGGGATAATGACAGGTGATGGCGAAGACCGCGGACTACTACCAGCTTCTCGGCGTGCCGCGCAACGCGACACCGGATCAGATCCGCAGCGCGTACCGCAAGCTGGCGAAACAGCATCATCCGGACGTCGGCGAGGCGCCCGATGGCGCCGAGCGTTTCAAACAGATCTCCGAGGCGTACGAGGTCCTCTCGGACCCCGAGCGACGCCAGCGCTACGACATGTTCGGGAGCGGCCAGGGGCTCGGCGACTTCGGGATAGGTGACCTCTTCGAGACATTCTTCGGCAGCGAGTTCCGCCGGCGCGAGCCGCGCGGGCCGATGCGCGGCGCCGACCTTCGCATGGAGATCGAGGTCGAGCTCATCGATGCGGTGAGGGGCGGCGCGCGCACGATCCGCGTGCCGCGGCTCGAGACCTGCGAGCGCTGCGAGGGAAGCGGCGCGGAGCCGGGCTCGAAGATCTCGACCTGCGCCACCTGCAACGGCCGCGGAGAGGTGCGGCAGGTCCAGCAATCGGTGTTCGGCCGCTTCGTGAACGTGTCGACCTGCCCCCGCTGCGGCGGCTCGGGCAAGACCGTCGACGCGCTCTGCACGCGCTGCCGCGGCGAGGGGCGCGAGCGCCGCGACCACGAGCTTCCACTCGACATCCCCGCCGGGATCGACGACGGGCAGCAGCTCCGGGTCGCGGGCGAGGGCGAGGCCGGTCTCCGCGGCGGTCCGTCAGGTGATCTGTACGTCCTCATCCGACTGCGGGAGCACGCCTTCTTCCGACGTGAGGGCGACGATCTCGTGCACGTGCTCCGCATCTCGCCGGCGCAGGCCGCGCTCGGCGCCGACCTCGAGGTCCCGACCATCGAGGGCGCGACCGCGCCGGTGAAAGTGCCGGGAGGCGCACAGCACGGCCAGATGGTGCGGCTCCGCGGGAAGGGCGTTCCGCATCTCGGCTCTTCGGGTCGCGGCGATCAGCTCGTGTACCTCGATGTCGCGATCCCGCGGACGCTGACCAAGGAACAGAAGGCGCTCTACAAGCAGCTGCATGACATCGAGGGCGCGCCCGAGCAACGCGATGAGGACGACGCGCGGGGCGTCTTCGACCGCATCAAGGACGCCATGGGCGGCGAGTGACGCCGACGGTCGCCTGGCTCGAGATCGCCGTCCCCGCGCACGCCGAAGCCGTCGAAGCGGTGAGCGAGATCCTGTCGCGGGTCGGATACAACGGCATCGCCGTCGAGGTCCCGCTGGAGCGCGGGGCCGGTGCGGATCACACCGTGAAGGCGTACGTCGTCGAAGACGCTGACGCCTTCGCAAAGGTGTCGGACGTGCGCGACGCGCTCGGACACCTTCAAGCCTTCGGTCTCGGTCCGATCGGCGAGCTCGTCGCGCGGCGCGTCGATGACAAGGACTGGCTCGAGAGCTGGAAGGCCGAGTTCGTTCCGATCCGCAGCGGCGCGTTCCTCGTGCGGCCGTCGTGGTCCGAGGCGGTCGCCGGTGAAGCCGTCGAGCTCGTGCTCGATCCCGGCATGGCGTTCGGCACCGGGCTGCACCCCACGACCCAGCAGTGCCTCGAGGCCCTGTCGACGCTGCCGCTCGAGGGGAAGAGTCTCCTCGACGTCGGAACGGGCTCGGGCATCCTCGCGATCGCCGCGGCGAAACGCGGCGCCTCGCCGGTGGTCGCCGTCGACACCGATACGCTCGCCGTCGACGCCGCCCGTGAGAACGCGGTGCGCAACGGTGTCGCGATCCCGGTGGGTCAGGGAAGCGCGGCGGACGTGCCGGGTCGCTTCGACGTCGTCGTGGCGAACATCGTGTCGGCGGTGCTGCAGCGCATCGCGCCGCATCTCGCGGCCCGCCTTGCCGGTGGCGGCACGCTCCTCGTCGCGGGTATCAGCGCACCGGCGGAGGCTGCGACGCGCGAGGCCTTCGCGCAGGCGCGTCTCGAGGTCCTCGACCGCACCGTGCGCGACGATTGGGTCGCGCTCGCGCTGCGTCGCTAGTGCATCGTTTTTTTGTCGCGCCGGAGATGCTGCGCGCGGACCGGGTCACGCTTACCGGTGCGCAAGCGCGCCAGATCGCGACCGTGCTGCGGCTGCGCGCGGGTGACGAGATCGCGCTCGTGGCCGACGGCGCCGAAGCGGTCGTCGCGCTCGAGGCCGTGAGGCCGGCATCGGTCACCGCGGTGGTGCGCGAGCGCGGCTTCACGCCCGCCGAGCCGACGGTGGCGCTCACGCTCGCGCTGCCCGTCTTGCGCGGCGATCACGACGAGGAGGTCGTCGAGGCCGTGACGCAGCTCGGCGTTTCGCGCATCGTGCCGTTCATCAGCGCGCGCTCGGTCGTGCGCGGCCTCAGCGAGGCGAAGCGCGCGCGCTGGGAGCGCATCGCGCGCGAGTCCGCCGAGACGGCGCGGCGCGGCCGAGTGCCGACGATCGAGCCCGCGCGGGAGTGGCCGGAGCTGTTCGCGGCTCTGCCGGCGCCGGTCTTCGTCGCGTGGGAAAGCGAGCCGCGCGCGCGACTACGTGACGCGGTGCCTCAGACCGCGCGCGCGCTCTCGCTCGTGATCGGGCCCGAGGGCGGGATCGCCGAGGAGGAGATCGCCCGCGCACGCGAGCGCGGGGCGATCACGGTGTCGCTCGGCGGTCGGAACCTACGCAGTGAGACCGCGGCGATCGCGGCCGTCGCGCTGGTGATGGATCGCTTCAGTTAAGCCGCGCTACCGCCACCGTCGCCGTCGTCTTCTCCGTCGTGCAGCCGCGTCGCCTCGCTCCACGTGACCAGCGAGACATCGGATGCCTTGCGCGTCGAGCGCAGCGCGTTGTCTGCTGGATCGTGCCACTCATCGCTCTGCCGCACGCCGCTCCGCGGGAAGTGGATCAAGCCGCCCAACTGTCCACCTCACTGAGCTCGCGCAGCTCGCGCGGCAGCTCACGTATCCGCGCCCTGCGCTGCGCGTATCCACGCCACGCCGCGTAGAAGCCGAAGCATCCGCCGGAGAGGAATGCCGCCAGCGACACCAGTGGGTAGAAACCATCGATCGGCGGCACACCACGCGGCAGAGCACACCTGATGCCGCGCCGCCGGACCGCCGGGCCGACCGCCCTAGATCGCGACGACGCCACGCTCCTGGAGCTCGCTCCGGTCGTACATCGCTCGGTTGGCCAGCACCCGCGCGAGCGGGGCACCCGTGGCGAGGTCGTCCCGAAGCCCGGCCGTGACACGGCGCACCAGGATGAGCGCGAGCACGATCAGGCCGGCGACCACTGTCGGCGTCGTGCCCTCCTGTTCCCAGATGACGGCCGGGAAGATCGCGAACGACAGGATGCTTGCGAGAGGGAGCAACCGGGTCGGCCGCGGATGGACCATCCGTACGACGAGAAGGCTCAGGTAGAGCGGGATACCCATGATGAGCGCCGCGATCGGATCGGCCGCGAGCGCAAAGCCCCAGCCCGTCGCGTTGGCGCGGCCGCCGTCGAACTGATGGAAGAGCGGCCACATCTGACCCACGAGCGCGGCGATACCGCACGCGAGCTGGGCGTCGAGTTCGAGACCCAGGGAGCGCGCCACGGTCACCGCCAGGAAACCCTTCGCGCCGTCGAGCGTCCCGCCCACGATGCCCTGTGCGAGCCCGACGCTCTTCGTGAGATTGCCACCGCCCAGCTTGCGCTCGCCGACCGCGCGCAGATCCACGCCGTAGGCACGAGCGATCCAGTACGGGAAGGAAATGGACGCGAGCAAGTAGCTCACGATGACCGCGGCTATCGGCACGTGGCTATTCTCTTGGCTGCGTGGACGACTGCCTGTTCTGTCGCATCGTGGCGGGAAAGATCCCCGCGACGGTCGTCTATGAGGACGATGAGGTGCTGGCGATCAACGACGTCTTCCCTCGCGCCCCCTTCCACGTGCTGGTCGTGCCGCGGAAGCACGTCGAGCGGCTCTCGGACCTCGAGGACGAGCCCCTTGGTGGCCGGCTCCTGCAGGCGGTGCGCACCGTCGCGCGCCAGGGCGGGGTGGGTGACAACTTCCGGCTGGTCGTGAACAACGGCGACAACGCCGGCCAGAACGTCCTGCACTTGCACCTGCACGTGCTCGGCGGGCGCGAATTCGCCTGGCCGCCCGGCTAAGAAACGCGTAACTTTACCGAGACAGCTCGGGAGCGCTGGCGGGTATCATGACGCTCGTCGGCCTCTTTGGGGGCCGGCATTCTGTCTCTGGCGACCAGTCTCATAAGACCGAAGGGCGGGTGATCCATAGACCGTTGTCTGAAGTGATCGTCGGTGATGGCGAGTCGTTCGAGGCCGCCCTTCGCCGTTTCAACAAGAAGATCCAGCAGGCCGGGATCCTCGCGGAAGCCCGCCGCCGCGAGTTCTACGAGCGCCCCGCCGCACGTCGCAAGCGCAAGGAAGCCAAGCGGCGCAAGCGCTAGTTCGGAGAGCCCAGGCATCCCGTCCCCTCTGAAACAAAAGCTCGAGAGCGATCTTCGGGCCGCCATGAAATCGGGCGACACGTTCCGCCGCGACACGCTGCGCTTCCTGCTGGCCGCGATCCAGCGCGAGGGCGTCGACCGTCTTCAGACGGCCATCGAGCGTCTCGTGGCGGAAGGCAAGGACGAGGCGTCGCGCCAGTCGTACGTCGCCGAGCATCGTCCGTCCGATCTCGACGACGTCGCGATCCTCGACGTGCTGCAAAAGCAGGCGAAGATGCGCCGGGACTCGATCGAGGCCTTTCGCAAAGGTGACCGGCACGAGCTCGCGGCGAAGGAGGAGCAGGAGCTGGCGATCATCCAGGCCTATCTGCCAACGCAGATGTCGGACGCCGATCTGCGCGCGATCGTCGAACGCGTCGTCGCCGAGACGGGCGCCTCGGGCCCGCGCGACATGGGCAAGGTCATGCCCAAGGTGCTGGCGCAGACGAAGGACCGCGCCGACGGCAAGAAGGTCGCGGGGATCGTCGGCGCGCTGCTGAAGGAGAAGGCTCCGTCGTGAGCGTTCCGGCGCAGATCACGATCCTGATCCCCGATCCGGACGAGATGATGTTCGTGACCGGGAACAACGACACGAACATCGATCGCATCGAGCGCGAGTTCGCGGTGAAGATCGTGTCGCGCGGCGCGGAGCTGCGCATCATGGGCGATCCCGGGAACGTCGCGCGCGTCGGCGAGCTCGTGAGCGCGATGCGGACGCTGTCCGATCGCGACGAGAATCTGCGCAAGCCGGCGCTGGAGCGGCTCATCGATGAAGCGAAGCACGCGCCGGTCGGCGCGCCCGAACAGCTGCACGACGTCGTCGCGACGACGGTGCGCGGAAAGCGCATCACACCGCAGTCGCCGAACCAGCGGAGTTATGTCGAGGCGATCCGCACCCACGATCTCGTCTTCGCCACCGGTCCCGCAGGCACCGGAAAGTGCATTGCCAGCGACTCCCTCGTTCTCACAGATCGCGGAATGGTGGAGATCGGATCGCTTGGCGTGGGATTAGGCGCGGATGAGGCGGACTCCATCGGGCTGACCGTTCATGGAATGGACGGGTCGGAGTCAGCGTCCCTCGTGTACTCGGGCGGAATCTCTCACACTCTCGTGGTGACCACTCGTTTTGGTTATTCCATCCAAGTGACACCAGAGCATCCACTGCTCGTGAGGACGACGGCCGGGGAGCTTGAATGGCGGCGCGCCGACGAGTTGCGCCATGGCGACGTCCTAGCTTTGCAGCGCGGGCAGCGAATGTTTGGGGGCCGGACCCAGGTCGACTTCATCTACGACCGCCGCGTAAGGCAAGACCATTCTCGGCGTATTGCGATCGGTCATCTTGACGAAGAGCTCGCCTATTTCATGGGGATCGTTACTGGCGACGGAAACGTCACGGCGCGCAATCGAATTGGCCTTTCGTCGACGGAGCCCGAGGTTATCGCGGCATTCAAGAGGACTGCGCACCGGTTTGGCCTGCACTCTTTCATCGATCACAACGAGCGATTCAACGGGCGCGACCAACCCGACCACGTAATCGCCAGCTCACAGCTCTATCAACTGCTGAGTTATCTGGGGATGCCGATGAGCAAGGCGCAACACAAGTGCGTGCCGCACTCGGTGCTCGTCGCACCCGAATCGATCGTGAGCGCGTTCCTTCGCGGGCTATATGACACGGACGGATCGATTGAGCGAGGCAACGTTGTGTCGCTCACGCTGACTTCTGATCAACTCATCCGCGAGGTCCAGATCATCCTCTTGAATCTGGGAATCGTCGCCAGCAACGGTGTCAAACGCGGCCGATATCGCGGGAGCCCGCACCTATCGCGTCGCCTTGTAATCGCCGGTGCAGACGTCGAGCGTTTCTTCGATCGCGTCGGCTTTGCGGTGCAGCGCAAGTGCAGCCTTGTACGGCCTCTGAGGCGAAACCCGAATGTGGATCTGATCCCGTTCGTCAGCGGACAACTACAAGCGGCGATGCGCAGTACGACGCTAACGCGAGAACAACACCATCGCTTCTACGACTATCGGCACGGGAGCCGTCGTCCGACGTATGCCAAGCTGACCGAGCTCGTCGGCGTACTCGAACGTTATCGCGCCGAACCGGCTCTACTGGTGCCGCTGCAGGAAATCCTCAAGCGTCAACTCCTGTTCCTACCAGTGGTCTCGATCACGCCTGGGGAGGCCGCGGTCTATGACCTCACCGTCCCAGGTAGCCACTCGTTCATTGCCAATGGCTTCGTCAACCACAACTCGTACCTTGCCGTCGCACTTGGCGTTGCCGCACTGCGCGACCGCAAGGTCGCGCGACTCATCCTCACTCGGCCTGCGGTCGAGGCGGGGGAGCGGCTCGGCTTCCTCCCGGGCGACCTTCAAGAAAAGATCGACCCATATCTGCGTCCGCTCTACGACGCGCTCTACGAGCTGATGCCACCGGAGCGCTTCGCGCGCGCGACAGAGCGCGGCGAGATTGAAGTCGCACCCCTGGCCTACATGCGAGGAAGGACCCTTAACGAAGCGTTCATCATCCTCGACGAGGCGCAAAACGCGACGCCCGCGCAGATGAAGATGTTCCTGACGCGTCTTGGGTACGCGTCGCAGGCCGTCGTGAACGGCGACATCACGCAGATCGACCTCGAGAAGGACCAGCGCTCAGGATTGGTCGTCGGCCGCGAGATCCTGCGCGGGGTCGAGGGCATCGCCTTCGTCGATTTCAACGAACGCGATGTTGTCCGCCACGAGCTCGTCGCGCGGATCGTCCGGGCGTACGATCGGTACGAAAAGCAGTGATCCGCATGCCGGCAGGACGGCGGCTCGACCAGCTGCCCGTCGCGCTCCGCAAAACGCTCGGCGCGACGACGCTGCGGATGTACGTCTTCGTCATCGCGACCGGAATCCTGACCGCGCTGGCCCTGCTCCTCTCGCCGCCGGCGACGGTCAGCTACGACGTCGGCACGCTCGCCGACCGCACCGTGAAGGCACCGCGCTCGGTCGCGTTCGTCTCCGAGACGCTGACTGAGGCAGAGCGCGCGCGCGCCTCGGCGGCCGTGGCGAAGGTCTACGCGAAAAACCCAGTTGTCGTCGCGAGCTCGCGCGACCGGCTGGCGCAGGCGGTCGCGGCGATCGGACGCGTGCGCGCCGACACCGCGCAGACGCGAGACCAGCGCATCACGTCGATCACGCGTCTCACGGAGGTCGCGATCAGCCCCCAGCTCGCGGGGCTCGTCGTCGATATGACCGCGGCCGAGTGGGACGCGGTCTCGAAGGAAGTCGACAATGCGTTGCGCTCGCTCGCCCAGCCCGGTATCCGGACCGAGCAGCTCGACACCGTGAGGGCCGCAGCCGCGTCGTCGCTGCCGCCGGCCTGGACCGACCGGCAGAAGGCCGTCGGCGCGGAGCTCGTGCGACAGTTCCTCGAAGCCGACGTTGCGCTCGATGTGATCCAGACCTCCAGCGCGCAGCAGGCGGCGCGCAGCGGCGTGCAGCCGGTGCAGGTGCAGGTGTTGTCCGGCGAGGTCGTCGTGCGAGAGAGCACCGTCGTGAGCCCGCTCGATGTCGAGAAGCTGCGCGCGCTCGGTCTGGTGAACACCGGCATCGATTGGCCGGGCGCGGTCGGTCTCACGATCTGGGCGGTCCTTATCGCCGCGGTGCTCGCGCTCTTCGTCGAGCGCTACGCGACCGAGGCTTGGAACGACGACCGCAAGATGATCCTGGTCATGCTGTCGCTGCTGGCGGTCACGGTGACGGCGCGCGTGCTCGTGCCGGGTCACACGCTCGCCGTCTACTTCATCCCGTTCGCCGCGGTGGCCATGATCATCACCGTGCTCGTTGGGGGGCGCACGGCCCTAGCGACGCAGATCGCCGGCGCGCTGCACGCCGGGATCATGTCGGGGCAGGTCGAGCTCGTCGCGTACGTCCTCGTGCCCGCGCTCCTCGGGATGGCCGCGGTCCGGCGCGCCACGACAGCGCGCGAGTTCGCGGCCGGAGCGTTGTCGGTCGCGGTCGGCAACCTCGGCGTCGTCGTCTCGTTCTCGCTCGTCGGACAGTCCACCGATCCAGTCGGCGCCGCGCAGCTCGCGATAGCGTCTCTGGTGAGCGGCGCGGGCTCCGGCTTGCTCGCGTTCGCGGGCATGGCGATCTTCGGCCACGTGTTCCGCATCACCACGGTGTTCGAGCTGCGCGAGCTCGCGGACCCGAACCATCCGCTGCTGCGTCAGCTCCTGCTTCGCACGCCGGGCACCTACCACCACTCGCTGCTCGTCGCGAATCTCGCCGAGCGCGCCGCCGAGGTGATCGGCGCCGATCCGCTCGTCGCGCGCGTGGGCGCGTACTACCACGACATCGGTAAGATGCGGAACCCGACCGCGTTCATCGAGAACCAGACGGGAACGAATCCGCACGACGAGCTCGACCCGATGGTCTCCGCCGGCATCGTCGCCGCGCATGTTCGCGACGGACTGTCCCTCGCGGACCGCTACCATCTGCCGGCCATGATCCGCGAGATGATCCCGGCGCATCACGGCACCAGCGTCGTGAAGTACTTCTACCAGCTCGCGCAGCAGCGCGGTCAGAATCCCGACGACGCGTCGTTCCATTACCCCGGCCCGCGGCCGCGCACGAAGGAAGCCGGCATCGTGATGCTCGCGGACGGCACCGAGGCGTCGGTGCGCTCGCTCGCTGAGAAGAAACCCGAGACGATCCGCGCGATGGTCGAGCGGATCGTCAGTGACCGTCTCGCGGAGGGTCAGCTCGACGAGTGCGATCTCACGCTGCGCGACCTTCAGCAGATCAAGGACGCGTTCTGCGAGCTTCTCCTCGGCGTGTACCACGAGCGGATCCCGTATCCCGAGGACCGGATCGCCCGCATCCCTCCGGCATCACAGGCGGCGTCCGACCGCTGAAGATCGCGGTCCGTGGCGAGGGCCCGTGTGATCTCGCGCCCGCGCGCCGCGCCGTGCGTGCCGCGCTTCGCCCATACGGCGTCACGCAGGACGCGGAGCTCGTGCTCGCCTTCGTCGACGATGCGGCGATGCGCGAGCTTAACCGCCGTTACCGCCGGAAGGACAGAACGACCGACGTCCTCTCGTTCGGGCAGTCGCTGCGGCGCGGCGCGAAGGGTCTGAGCGCGGCGGCGTCGCTGCAGCGGGAGGCGGACGGGACGCTCGAGCTCGGCGACATCGTCATCAGCGGCGCGCAAGCGGCGCGGCAGGCAAAGCGCCGGCGCTGGCCGCTCGCTACGGAGGTCGCCTTCCTGGCCGCCCACGGCGCCCTCCACTTGCTGGGATACGAGGACGACACCAGCGCCGGATACCGCGAGATGCTCCGGCTGGGCCGCGCTGCGCTCAAAGGTCAACGAACTGAAAAGCCGTGAAACACCGCCGCCGAGCGCGCGTTACTTGAGGGCGATGAAGGGAAGCGCCATTGTCCTGGCGGTCGCCCTGGCCCTGACGGGGCTGATACCCGGCGCCCCGGCCGCGGCCAGCGCCGCGGAGCTCGTGCAGCACCTGGACCAGCTCGTGGGCAGCTTCCCAGGCGGCGCCGGTCTCTGGATCGCCGACCCGAACACGAGCAAGCCGCTCTACTCGCACGCGGCCGACGAGCCGATCATCACGGCGTCCCTCTACAAGCTCGCGGTGCTCGCCGAGGCTGAGCGTCGCGTCGACGCGGGGCAGCTCCACTACAGCGACATCATCACGATCGAGCCCGAGGACATCACCTCGGACGGCTCGTTCGAGCTCGCGGGCACCGAGCTCACGCTCGACCAGGCGCTCGAAGCGATGATCACGATCTCCGACAACGGCGCGGCGCTCGCCCTCTGGCACGTGCTCGGCGCGGAGAACATCAACGCGACGCTGAAGAATTCGGGCATCAACGATTTCCACGTGTTCCTGGCGTGGGGCGAGGACGATAACGTCGCGACCCCGCGCGCGGTCGGCACGCTGCTCACCCTCCTCGCGAAGCGCCAGCTGATCTCCGCGGCGGCGTCGGATCGGATGCTGGCGCGGCTCGAGCGCCAGCAGATCAACGACCGCCTTCCGGCGGCGCTTCCCGAGGGCGTGGTCGTCGCGCACAAGACCGGAAACCTCCCCGGCCTCACGCACGACGCCGGCATCATCTTCACGCCATCCGGCCCGCGCGTCGTCGTGGTGATGACGTGGGACGCCTATGAAGCGGATGCGCACGCGTTCATCGCGAACGTTGGGTCGATCGTGTACAGCGCGGTGCTCGAGCCGCCGGCGAATGCGCGCTACGACGTGCCGCGCTCCACACTCAGCGTTGACGTTGGATCGTCGCCGCGCATCACGGTCCCGATCACCAACGCGGGGAGCGATCCGTGGAACGCCAGCGGTCCGGGGTCGTTCCGCCTCATCTGGGAGCTGCGCGACAGCAAGAACGCGCTCATCGCGACATCGCCCGCGCCTATAGCGCTCCCCGCCCTCGCGCCTGGGAAGAGCGCGAACGTCGGCGTCGTGCTCGCGGTGCCGCAGACGCCGGGCGACTACAAGGTGACGCTTGGGCTCGTCGATGCGAATGGGAACGGGCTCGCGGTGCTCGGCGCTGCGACGGCCTCGTTCCAGGTCCGCGCGCACCAGCCGTACATCGTGAACGCCGCCACGGGTGTGCCCGGCATCCTCCACCGCGCTGAGGCCTCGCTGATCGTCACGAAGTACACCGCGCTACCCACCGCGGGCACGACGACGCACGCGCTCACGCTGACGTGGCGCCTGATCGACACGAAGACGAACCGCGCGGTCGTCACGGGGACCGTTCCGCTCGGAGTGCTTGAGCCCGGCGCGACCGGCAACTTCTTCGCGCCGCTCATCGCTCCCGCGGTGCTCGGTTCGTACCGCCTCGCGTACGAGGTGCGCGAGAAGAACATCGCGGTGACCGAGACCGCCTCCACCAGCGTGACGATCGTCGGACCACGGACCTTCCCCGACGACGAGGGTGGCCGCACGCCGCCAGCCATCACGATCACGCCGCATGCCACCGCGACACCCTCGCCGACGCCGCGGATGCGCTTCCCCGCACCGACGACCGGCCTCGTGCCGAGTCCGCAGCTGCCGACGTTGCCGATCCCTCGCGGTCGCGCCACGCCGACAGCTACTCCCTGACCGAGGCGTCGACAGGGCGCCGGCACTCCTCTCGCTCGCTGCTGGCTACGCCGGCTCGCCATTCACCGCGCGTGCGCCGCTCGGGCCGGCTGGGCGCAGACGCTCGCTCGAGGAAGCGCCGGCCCCGCTGCCGACGCCTCGTCTAGCGCCAGCGAGCGAGGATGTTTTCCCTCTGGAAGGCGAGCCGCGCGACGATGAACACGGCGACGTCGAGCGCGATGAGGATCACGGTGAACTGTAGGAACGCCTCGTTGTCGAGGACGACGCGGCCGGTCACCTGAGCGATCCCAAGACCGACGACCGGCACGACGACGAGGCCGCCTATCTGCTGCGCGACGCGAACATCGTTCACGCGTGTGGAAATGAGGATCCCCAGGTTCACCGAGAGCATCGTGAGGAGTGGCACCATCACGATGATCGCGAGGACCCACCGGGGCGCCGTCACCGCGCGCACGGCGGCCTGGCTCCCAATCGCCGACACCGATAGCAGGTAGATCCCGTACGCGAGCCACGTGACGATGACCGAGGGGATCGTGGACGCGAGGCTCTTCGCGAGCAGCAGCTCTCCAACACCGACGGGCGTCGCGAGCAGCGGCTCGAGCGTGCGCGCCGCCTTCTCACCGATGACCGAGAAGATCGCCATCGTCAGCGGCACGACGGTCGGGATGAGCATGAACAGGATCAGGAAGTACGTCGCGATGAAGCCCTGGATGGCCTCTTTGGGATCGAGTCCAACGACCGCCGGAGCCGCGGCGTACATCGCCTGCACGTCACGGTCGCTGGGCGGATTCGCCGCCGCCGCCGCGACCGCGCCGATGCCGGCGGCGAGGATGACGATCGGCGGGAGCAGCGTCATCGCGACGAGGAGTCTGTTGCCGAGCGCCTCACGCCATTCGCGCACGCACACCGCGCGCACGAGCGTGCCGCGCTCCGGCGTTCGCGCGAGCGCGAGTGTGGTCACGACGTCTGACCTTCCACGATGCTCAGGTACACCTCCTCCAGATGCACCTTGCGCTCGATGACGTAGGCGACCTGCGCGCCGCCGTCGACGAGCGTGCGCACGAGGAGCGGATTCGTCCGCAGCGGATCGGACGCCGACACGATGATCGAGCCGTTTTCGAGGTGCGCCTCGCGCACACCCGCTACTGCCCGCACGCGCACGAGGTCCTCTGCGCGTGGCGTGGGTATCAGGCGGATCTCCGTCGACCGCCCGTAGAGCTCGGCGCGCAGGTGGTCCGGCGTGTCGATGCGGATCACCGCCTGGCGGAAGAAGGCGATGCGGTCGCAGAGGCGGTCCGCCTCGTCGAGGTTATGCGTGCAGAGGAACACCGTGCGTCCCTGGCCGCGCAGCGCGACGATGAACTCGCGGACCGTTTTCGCGGCATCGGGATCGAGACCGGTCGTCGGCTCGTCGAGGAAGAGGATGCGCGGCTCGTGCAACGCGGCGCGCGCGATCGCCATCTTCTGCTTCATGCCGCGCGAGAACGTCGCGACGGCCTCGAGGCGCCGATCCCACAGTCCCATCAGCCGAAGGAAGTGCTCGGCCTGCCGCGCTGCCGTCGTACCGTTCAGGCCGTAGAGCGTCGCGAAGAACACCAGGTTCTCCCACGCCGACTGGCGCTCGTAGAGGCCGGGCTGCTCGGTGAGGATCCCGACCGCCGCGCGGATCTCGGAGTCCTGTCGCCCGAGGCGATACCCGGCGACCTCCGCCGTACCCGACGTCGCACCGATCAGCGCGCACAACAGGCGCAGCGTCGTTGTCTTGCCCGCGCCGTTCGGCCCGAGGAAGCCGAACACCTCGCCCTCGCGCACCTCAAGGTCGAGCCCATCGACCGCGGCGAGCGAACCGAAGCGCTTCGTGAGCTTCTCGGTGCGGATCACGGTGTGCATGTGGCGAGTCTATTGGCGCTTCGTCCCTATCCTTGACGCGGTGACCCCCATCGACGCCGAACGGAAACTGCGCGAGCTTTCCTTCTTGCACGAGGTGGCGCAGCTCGCGTCGTCCGCGCGCGACTGGGACGAGATGCTCCGCATCGTGATCGACCGCACGACCGACGCGATGCGCGCCGAGGTGTCGAGCTTGTATCTCCTCGAAAAGCGCGAAGGCTTGCTCCGTCTGGTGGCGACGAACGGCCTGAATCCGCGCGCCGTGGGGCGCGCGACGCTGCGGTTCGGGGAGGGCATCACCGGGTGGGTGGCGAATGCCCGCGTGCCGCTGGCGGTGCGCGACGTGCGTAACGAGCCACGCTGGAAGAACGTCCCGTCCGTCGACGTCGGCCGCTTCACGTCGATGCTGTCGGTGCCGCTCGTGTCGCGCGACGAGGTGATCGGCGTCATGAACGTCCAGACGGTGGAGCCACGCGACTTCGACCGCACCGAGATCGACTTCCTGCAGACGATCGCGAACCAGGTCGCGGGCATCATCGAGAAGGGCCGGCTGCAGCGCGAGTCGGAGCGCAAGCTGCGCGAGGTGTCGGCCCTGTTCGAAGTGTCGAACGTCCTAACGTCGACGCTCGACCTCGACGAGGTCCTCGCGCTCATCGTCGACCGGCTGGTGCGCGTGTATCCGGGCTCCGCGGGTGCGATCTACCTGCGCGAGCGCGACGACGTGCGCGAGCGCGCTCGCTCGGGCGACATCGGAAAATCGCTGCCGCCGGCCGCGAGACGCGCGATGGCGGAGACGCGTCCGATCGTCGAGGGCGACCATGTGGCGCTCCCGCTGCTCGCCGGCGATCGGCTCCTCGGCGCCGTCGCGCTGCGCGTGCCCGCGGACATCGAGCTCGCCGAAGAAGAGGTCGCGTTCGTCGGCGCGCTCGCGAACCAGGCCGCGCTCGCGATCGACAAAGCGGCGCTGTACGCGCTCGAGCGCCAGACCACCGAGCGCCTGCGCGAGCTCGAGCGGGCCCGCACCGAGTTCGTCGCCGTGGTCACGCACGACCTGCGCACGCCGCTATCGGTGATCCGCGGTTACCTCGACCTGCTCGCAGAGAAGAACGGCAAGCGCAAGATCCCGATCGACGAGGCTGTCGCGCAAGTGGTCCGCCTCGATCAGCTCGTCGACCGCATCCTCACCGGCGTCCGCGTGGAGCACCCCGACCTCACCCTCCGCCGCGCCCGGTTCGATCTCCGGGCGACCGCGATCGCGACGCTGCGGGAGCTCGCGCCCATCGCGCGCCGGCACCGGCTCGCTGGTCCGCGCGAGGGTGCCGCGATCTGGGTGCGCGGCGACCGGCGGCGCACCGCCGAGGTGCTCGCCGGCCTGGTGCACAACGCGACGAAGTACGCGCCCGAGGAGACGCGCATCAACGTGAAGGTCGGGCGCCGGCGCGACCGCGGCGTCGTGCGCGTGATCGATGAGGGACCCGGGGTCGCGCCGCAAGACCGCGCGCGGATCTTCGAGCCGTACGTTCGCGCCGCGGCGCACGTCGAGCTCCCCGGTTCGGGGATCGGCCTCTTCGCGTCGCGCCGCGTCGTCGAGGCGCAGGGCGGCGACATCTGGTACGAGGAGAACGCCGGCGGCGGTGGCGTCTTCGTGTTCAGCGTGCCGCTGGTGACCGAGGCGCGCGCGTGACGAGCGTGCTGGTCGTCGATGACGAGCGCGCGATGGTGGGCATGGTCGCCGCGCTCCTCGGCGAGGATGGCTATGAGGTGGTCACCGCATACGACGGCGAGGCTGCCCTCAAACGCCACGCCGAAGAATCGCCGGATCTCGTCATCCTCGACCGCGGCCTGCCCAAGCTTTCCGGCGACGAGGTCTGCCGGCGCATCCGGGCGACGTCGTCGACGCCGATCCTCATGCTCACCGGCGAGAAAGGCAGCGACGAGCGCGCACGGTTGCTCGACCTCGGCGCCGACGACTACCTCGAGAAGCCGTTCTCGAAGAAGGAGCTCTCGGCGCGCGTGCGCGCCCTTCTGCGGCGCGCCGGCCCAGCGGCACGCGCACGGCCTGCGGCCTCGATCGGAAAGCTCACAGTCGACGCTCGCGCGCATCAGGCGACCGTCGCCGGCGAGACGCTCGACCTGACGCCGACGGAGTTCCGGCTCCTCGCGGCGCTCGCCGCCCATCCGGGCGAGGTCGTCGATCGGCGAGCCCTGCTCCGCGCGGGCTGGCCCGAAGAGCGCGATCCGGACCCCGAGTGGCTCAAGGCGCACCTCGCGCGCCTGCGCTCGAAGCTCGATGGCGCGGCTGCGCCATCGCTGTCCAACGTCCGCGGCGTCGGCTATCGCCTCGGCTAGGACCGCGGGGATCGCCGCCCCGATCGTGTGCGCGGCGCTCAACTTCGCCGCCGCGTTCGCGCTGCTCTTGGTCCTCGCGCCGGCCACGCCGCTCGTCGCCGATCCGGCGCAGCGCCTCGCCTATGTGGGCACGCACCTCCTCGAGTGGCGGCTCGGCTGGCTGACGTGGATCGCCGCGGCGCTCTCGCTCCTCTGGTTCTACTGGTGGTGGCGCGACCGCGTCAGAGCGTCGTACTTCCCGCTCATCTTCGGCGGGTTCGGTCTGGTCGCCGACGTGACCGCCGAGCTCATCCTCATCCTGGGTGGCGCCGACACGTACGCCACGACGTCGCCGGTCGCGTTCGCGCTGACCGGCGGGTTGGCGAACGGCCTTTACACGGTCTGCGGCATCGGCCTCACGCTCGCGACGACGCTGGACCTGCGCGCGCGTGCGTGGGCAGCGGTGATGTGGGCCGCCGGCATCGCGCTCAGCTTCGGCGCGTTCGCGGGCATCCCGGTCATCACCGCGGGCGCGAGCGCGTTGCTGTTCGCGCTCTTCTGCCCGTGGTGCGTCTACCTCGCGGTGAAGCTCCGCTGAGGCGCGTCGTCGTCATCGGCGCGGGCTTCTTCGGCCGCGTGATCGCGCGCCGCCTGGCGGACGTCGGGACCCCGCCGGTGGTGGCGTCCCGCACGCGCGGCGACGTGCGTCTCGATGTCGAGGACCGCGGCTCCCTCGCTGCCGCGCTGCAGCCGCACGACGTGATCGTCGATACCGCCGGCCCATTCCAGCTGCGCTCGACCGCGCTGGTGGAGACGGCGCTCGAGCGCAGCTGCGACGTCGTCGATCTGTCGGACGCGCTTGGCTACGCGCGCGCTGTGCTCGCGCTGCATGGGCGCGCGGCAACGGCCGGTGCGCGGATCTTCACCTCGTGCAGCGCGATCGCGACCGTGGCCGCGTCGGCGATCCGCGCCAGCGCCGCTGCCGCGCCGGACACCTGCGACCTCTTCCTCGCTCCGGCGTCCGCCGACACCGGCAACCCCGCGACGGTCGGCGCCTTCCTCGCGTCGGTCGACTGGTCGCGGTCGCGTGAATTTCCCGCCGATCGCCGGCGCGGTTACCGGGTCGAAAGCGCCGCCGCAGTGCTGTTGCCGCGCTCGTGGCCCAGCCTGCGCTGGGTCGACTTCTGGGTCGATCCGAACGCGCCCTTCGCCGCGACCACTCTCGCGCTCGCGTCGCGGCTCGGCTTGACGCGCATGTTGTCGGCCGTCGCGCCGCTCTCCGCGCGCCTGGTCGGCCGGCGCGAGGGATCGTTCTCGGTCGCGATCACCGAGGGAGGCCGCTACTCGCTGACCCGCCTGGCGGCACCCCGCGGCAGCTATCTCATCGCCGCGGAGCCGGCCGTGCTCGCCGCCGAGTCGCTCGCGCACGACGCCGCGATCCCGCCGGGTGTCGTCCGCGCCGACGCGCAGGTCGACGCCGAGGCGCTGTTCGCGCGGCTCCGAGCCCTCGGCGTCGCCGTCGCGCGCACCTAGAGTGATGCTCGTGCCCCGCTCGATCCGCGCGCGCGTCCTGCTCGGGTCGGTGATCGCCATCTTCGTCGCGCTCGGGGTCGTCGCGGCGGCCGTGCCGGGCATCGCGACGCAGCACGAGATCGACGTTTTGGGCGCGCGTCTTGCGAGCGAGGCCGCCCTCGCGGGCGACCTGTCACGCGACCTCTTCGTGCGCGCCGACGCTGACGCGCTCGATCTGCTCGCCAAACGCATCGCCTCCGATGCGAGCGTACGCGTCACGTTCGTCGCGACGGACGGCACGGTCCTCGGCGAGTCGGACGAGGACCGCCGGACGATGGACAACCACGCGACGCGTCCCGAGATCATCCCGGCGCTGGCGGGCGGCGAGGGCCGCGCGGTGCGGCATTCCGCGACGGTCGGGCGCGATCTCCTCTACGTCGCGGTCCCGGTGCGCGTCGGCGACCGGATCGTGGGCGTTTCGCGTCTGGCGCTCCCCCTCGTCGCGGTCGACGCTCTCGCCGGCCGCCTCTCGCTCTCGCTCCTCGCCGCGGCGGTGGTCGCCGCGGTCGTCGCGATCCTCGCCGCCTGGGTCATCCAACGCGCCATCGCGCGTCCGATCGAGCTCCTCACCGAACGGGCCGAAGCACAGGACGAATTGGTCGAGGTACGCGGGCCGGTCGAGATCGAACGGCTCGCCGCGGCCCTCCGGCGCTCGTCCGCCGCCGTGCGCGCCGAGCACGCCGCGGCCGGAGCCGAGCGCGACCGGCTCGCCACGCTGATCGATGAGCTCGGCGACGCGATCTTCATCGCGGACGACGAAGGGCGGGTCCTGCTCGCGAACGCCGCGGCGCGCGCGACCGCGGGAAACGACGTCATCGGCCGGCACCTCCCCGAGGTGATCCGCGACCACGAGACCCTCGCGGCGATCGCGTCCGCTCGCGAAGGCCGCGAAGGCAGCGCGACGATCGAGCGGGCGGCGCCACGACGCTTCATGCGTGCCGTCGCGCGGCCGCTCGAGGGCGGACAGATGATGCTCGTGGTGCAGGACCTCACGGCGCTGCGCCGCCTCGAGACCGTGCGATCGGACTTCATCGCGAACGTCTCGCACGAGCTGCGGCGGCCGATCACCTCGCTCAAGGCGATGGCCGAGGCGCTCGAGGAAGGCGCGCTCGACGATCGGGCCACGGCACGCGACTTCGTGCACCGCATGCATCAGGAGATCGACGGCCTCGCGCAGCTCACGAACGAGCTCCTCACGCTGACCCGCATCGAGTCGGGCGCCGAAACGCTCACGCTCATGCCGCTGTCTCCTGGCGATCTCTTGGCGGATTGCGCGCGCCGGATGGGCCCACTCGCCGCGCGCGCGGACGTCGCGCTGCTCGTCGAGCCGACCGATGCCCCCGCCGTTCGAGCCGACGGTGAGCGCGTCGGTCAGGTACTCGCGAATCTCGTGCACAACGCGGTGAAGTTCACGCCGGCCGGTGGTTCCGTCCGGCTCTCGGCCGCGCGCGAGGATGGCCGCGTGGCGTTCGAGGTCGCAGACACCGGTGTGGGGATCGAGCGCGCGGACCTCGAGCGGGTGTTCGAGCGTTTTTACAAAGCCGACCGTTCGCGGTCGGGCGGAGGAACCGGGCTGGGCCTCGCGATCGCGAAGCACATCGTCCAGGCGCACGGCGGTCGCATCGACGCGAGGAGCGGCGGGCCCGGCCGCGGCGCGACCTTCCGGTTCACGTTGCCGCTCGCCGGCTGACTGCGGCGCTCAGCCGTACAGCGCGTGCTCGGCGTATGGACGGAACGCGACGAGCGGTCCGTCGCTCTCCGGCACGATGCCGGTGACGACGACGTCGCGATCCACTCGGAGCGGATCGCCGCGGCGATCGATCCCGACCGAGTCGTTCTTGAAGATGACGACGCCGACCCGCACCCACGGATGAAGGATGCTCAGCTTCTTCACGGTGATCACGACGGCAGCGTCGCGCAGCCGTGTCATCGCGTCGTGAACGCGCGGTGAACGTTCGAAGCGGCTGCTACGCTCGGCCGACGTGGCACGCCTCGTCCTGGTCGACGACGACGCGAATCTGCGTCACACCCTTGGCTACACGCTTCGGCAGGAAGGCTTCGAGGTGGTCGCTGCAGAGGACGGCGAACGCGGTCTCGAGGCGTTCCGCCAGAGCCGGCCGGATGTCGTGGTCCTCGACGTGATGCTGCCCAAGCTCGATGGCTTCGAGGTCTGCCGGCGGATCCGACGCGAGAGCGATGTGCCGATCCTCATGCTCACCGCACGCGACACCGAGCTCGACAAGGTCGTCGGACTTGAGCTCGGCGCTGACGACTACTTGGCCAAGCCGTTCTCCACGCGCGAGCTCGTTGCTCGCGTCCGCGCGCTGCTCCGCCGCACCCGGCAGACGGTCGCGCCGGTCGGCGAGCGCCTCGAGAGCGCGGGACTCCTCCTCGATGCGGGTCGCCATCGCGTGACGCTCGACGGTCGCGAGATCGCGCTCAAGCCGAAGGAATTCGACCTGCTCGCGTTCTTCATGGCTCATCCGGGCCAGGTCTTCGGCCGCGAGCAGCTGCTTGCGAGCGTCTGGGGCTACGACTTCGCCGGCGACTCGCGCACGGTCGATACGCACGTGAAGACCCTGCGCGAGAAGCTGGGCGATGACGCCGAACGGCCGCGCTGGATCGACACCGTGAGGGGCGTCGGTTATCGGTTCCACGAGATCTCAGCCGCATAGCTGAAGCCGGCGCCGCGACAGGCCGCGTTCACCGAGCGTTCACACAGCCGACACCCTCCGCGCACGCCGCGACACGAGCCTGTCACTGGGCACCGCGACGCTGGTCGGGAGATGTGGGGACTGAGGAGAGAGATGAAGAAGCCACTCATCGCGTCCATCCTCGCGTTCGCGACGCTGCTTGCCGCGTGCGGCGGTTCGCCGCCGGGGGGCACGAGCACGCCCGGGAGCGCGGCCAGCGCGGCGGCCGATCCGTGCGGAGTGCCGGTGAGAGCCAAGTGTCCGACCGAGGCGCAGAACGTGACCGGCGCCGGCGCGACCTTCCCGGGTCCGCTCTACACGAAGTGGATCGACCAGTACAACCTGCTGACCGGCGTCCAGATCAACTACCAGGCGATCGGTTCCGGCGGTGGCATCAAGAACTTCACCGAGAAGACGGTGGACTTCGGCGCATCCGACGTGCCGCTGACCGACGCGCAGTTCGACACCATCGCGGGTGGTCTCTACATGGTGCCGATGGCACTCGGTTCCGTGGTACCGACGTACAACGTCCCGAACGTCACGGCACCGATCAAGTTCACGCCCGATGCGCTCGCGGGCATCTACCTCGAGCAGATCAAGAAGTGGAACGACCCGAAGATCACCGCGGAGAATCCGGGCGTGACGCTCCCTGACCTCGCGATCACGACGGTGCACCGCTCGGACGGCTCCGGCACGACGGGCGTGTTCACCGACTACCTCTCGAAGATCAGCCCCGACTGGAAGTCGAAGGTCGGGTCAGGCACCACAGTGAACTGGCCGGGCGGTGTCGGCGGCAGCGGCAACGCCGGCGTAGCCGGCGCGGTGAAGAACCAGCCCGGCACGATCGGCTACGTCGAGCTCATCTACGCCATCCAGAACAAGCTCGGCTACGGCGTCGTGAAGAACGCCGCCGGCAAGTACGTCGAGGCGAGCCTCGACTCGACCACCAAAGCAGCCGACGCCTTCGTGTCGCCGGACTTCGGCAGCCTCAAGGGTCAGCAAACCAAGCTCTCGATCACGAACTCGGCGACCGCCGACGCGTGGCCGATCAGCACCTTCACGTTCCTGCTGCTTCCAAAGGACTTCAGCGACAAGTCGAAGGGTCTCGCGATCCTGCGGTTCGCCTGGTACGGCACGCACGAAGGGCAGGCCTTCGCGAAGGATCTCGGCTACGCACCTCTCCCCAGCGCGGTCCAGAAAGCCGCGGAGGACGTGCTGAGGTCGATCACCAGCGGTGGTGGCAAGGTCCTCAAGGTCAACAGCTAGCGAGTGACTCGCTCGATCGATCGCGTATTCGCCGCGAGCGTGGCGGCACTGGCGATGCTGGTGCCGCTCACGCTCGTGGCCATCACCGTCCTCATCCTCATCGACTCATGGCCGGCGCTGACCACCTACGGCATCTCGTACTTCGCGACGACGGAGTGGGATCCGGTCAAGCTCGTCTTCGGCGCGGCCGCCTACGTGTACGGCACGCTCGTCACCACCATCATCGCGGTCGTCCTCGCGACGCCGGTCGCCGTCGGCGCCGCGATCTACCTCACCGAGTTCGCGCCGCGCGCGGTGCGCGCTCCCGTCGCGTTCACCATCGAGCTGCTCGCGTACATCCCGAGCATCGTCTACGGCCTCTGGGCGATCTTCGTGATGGTCCCGGTAATGCGTTCAGTCATCGAGCCGGGACTGCAGTCGACGCTCGGTCAGCTGCCGCTGGTCGGCAAGCTGTTCAGCGGAACGCCGATCGGTCTCGACCTGCTGAGCGGTGGCATCGTCCTCGCGATCATGATCCTGCCGATCCTCATGGCGGTCTCGCGCGAGGTCCTCCTCGCCGTCCCGCCGACGCAGCGCGAGGCGATGATCGGACTCGGTGCGACGCGCTGGGAGGCCGTGAGCCGGGCCGTTCTGCCGTATGCGCGCCCAGGCATCATCGGCGGCGCCGTCCTCGGTGTCGCGCGCGCCTTCGGCGAGACGATGGCGGTGACCATGGTCGTCGGCAACTCATCGCGTGACATCAGCGGCTCGCTGTTCGTTCCCGGGTACACGATGGCGTCCGCGATCGCGAATCAGTTCGTCGAAGCGGACAGCGAGCTGTACTTCAGCGCGATCGTCGAGATCGCGCTCGTGCTGTTATTCGTCGCCATCCTCGTCAACTCCGTCGCGCGCGTGCTCATCCGTCGCTCGATCGCGGATCGCCCCGCGGGCGCGGTGGTCTGAGCGTGGCCGTCACGGCGATCACTAGGGCGTCGGCGATCCCGGCGCGGCACCGCGTCGTCGCCCGGAGACGGGTCGCGCAGGGCCTCGTCGTCGGGCTCCTCCTGCTCGCGACGCTCGCTGCCGTCGCCCTCCTCGTCACGATCCTCGGCTACGTGATCGTGAAGGGCCTGCCGGCGATCAACCTCGCCTTCTTCACGGAACGACCGAGGCCGTTCGGAGAGGTCGGGGGTGGTATCGCGCCGGCGCTTCTCGGCACCGTGATCCTCGCCGCCGCGTCGGGCGCCATCGCGATCCCGGTGGGCATCGCCGCCGCGATCTTCGTCGTCGAGTACCGCTCGGGACGATTCGCGGCCCCGGTCAGGTTCGCGGCCGAGCTCATCGCGGGTTTGCCCTCGATCGTGATCGGGGTGTTCGTCTGGGCCTTCCTCGTCCGCGGCCTCGTCGGCCACTTCTCGGCGATCGCGGGTGCGGTGGCGCTCGCCGTGATCATGGTCCCGATCGTCGCGCGGACAGTGGAGGAAGTACTGCGGCTCGTCCCGAATTCGCTGCGCGAGGCCGCGCTCGCGCTCGGCGCTCCGCGCTGGCGCGTCATTCTGTCGATCGTGCTGCCGACGGCACGCGCCGGCGTGCTCACGGCCGCGATCCTCGCCCTCGCGCGCTCGGCCGGCGAGACCGCTCCGCTCCTGCTCACGGCCCTCGGCAACGATTTCCTCAGCACCGATCTGCTTCGGCCGATCGGCGCGTTACCCCTGCAGATCTACCGGTATGCGCTGTCGCCGTACGACGATTGGCACGCGAAGGCCTGGGGAGCCTCGCTCGTTCTCGTCGTCGTGATCGGTGCCGTTGGGGTGCTAGTGCGCGTGGTCGCGCGCCAGCGGGTCCGTTGACACGGTGGAGGGGGAGAAGAGGATGTCTGTGACGATGCGGGACATCAGTACACGCGAAGCTCCTGGCGAGACCGAGCGTCAGCCCCACGCCGCCACCGACCCGGCTCCGGCAGCGGCACCCCGTGCGATCGCGCTTCGCACCGAGAAGCTCTCCGCGTTCTATGGCGCTGCCCAGGCCGTGGGGGACGTCGATCTCACCTTCGAGGTCGGCGCGGTCACGGCGATCATCGGCCCGTCGGGCTGCGGGAAGTCAACCCTGCTTCGCTGCCTCAATCGCATGCACGAAACGACACCGGGCGCGAGCGCCACAGGACGCGTCCGCTTGGGCGACGTCGACGTGTACGCGCCCGCCACGGACCCGGTCGAGGTCAGGAGCATGGTCGGCATGGTGTTCCAGAAGCCCAACCCGTTCCCGATGATGAGCGTCTACGACAACGTCGCGGCCGGTCCGCGTCTCCGTGGCTCGAAGATGTCCCGCCGCGAGATGGACGATCTCGTCGAGCGCAACCTGCGGCGCGCGGCGCTCTGGGACGAGGTGAAGGACAAGCTCCATCGATCCGGCGCCGCGCTCTCCGGCGGGCAGCAGCAGCGCCTCTGCATCGCGCGCGCTCTTGCGACGGATCCCAGCGTGCTGCTCATGGACGAGCCGTGCTCGGCCCTAGACCCGATCGCGACGTACAAGATCGAGGAGCTGGTGCGCGAGTTGAGCCACGAGGTCACGATCGTCATCGTCACGCACAACATGCAGCAGGCCTCGCGCGTGAGCGAGCGGACCGCGTTCATGCTCGCCGCCGACGATGGCATCGGGCGGCTGATCGAGTTCGGCAAGACGGATGACCTGTTCACGCTGCCACGCGATCCGCGCACCGAGGCCTACATCACCGGGCGGTTCGGATGACCGCACGCTCGATCCACACCCGGGCCGCGCTCGACGATGGACTCGCGCAGCTGCAGGCCGACCTGCGCGGGATGACGAGCCTTCTGGACGTCGCCATCGAACGAAGCGTGCTCGCGCTCCAGACGCTCGATCAACGTCTGGCGCGCCTGGTCATCGACAGTGACGACGAGATCAATCGCGTGCGCTTCCAGATCGAGGACCGAGCGATCCACCTCATCGCGACCCAGCAGCCGATCGCCGGCGACCTGCGCTTCATCGTCGCGGTGCTCATGGTGGTCTCCGAGATCGAGCGGATGGGCGACTACGCCGCGGGCATCGCGAAGGTCGTGCAGCTCCACGAGAACCGCACGCTGCTGAAGTCTCTCGTCGACGTCCCCGAGATGGCGCGTCTGGTGCGCGAGATGCTCCGCGACGCCGTCGACGCGTTCCTGCGGCGCAACGAGCACACCGCCGAGCGGGTCGCGTTCCAAGATGAGGAGGTCGATCGCCTCTACGACCTCGTCTACCGCGAGCTCCTCCAGTACATGGCCAACGACCCGACGACGATCGACCGCGCCACGTGGCTGCTCTGGGTGGCACACAACCTCGAGCGCATGGGCGATCGCATCCAGAACATCTGCGAGCGCACCGTGTACGAGGTCACGGGTGTGATGCGTGAGTTCTCCTCCCACGGGCCGCGGCAGCCGGACGCCGATGCCTGACGCGCTCCGGGTCCTCTTCCTCTGCACGCACAACTCGGCGCGCTCGCAGATGGCTGAGGGATTCCTGCGCGAGCTCGGTGCCGAGCGCTTCGACGTTGCGAGCGCCGGGACCGAGGCGCGCGGCCTCAACCCGCTCGCGGTGCAGGCGATGGCCGAGGAGGGGATCGACATCTCATTCCATGAGTCCAAGACGCTCGACCGCTTTGTGAACGAGCCGTTCGACCTCGTCATCACCGTGTGCGACGAGGCGAACGAGGCGTGTCCGTACTTTCCCAGCGCCCGCGAGCGTCGGCACTGGTCTTTCCCGGACCCCTCTGCGGTACCCGGGGGCGACGCGGCGCGCTTCGCCGCGTTCGTCGCGGTGCGCGACGCGATCCGCGAACGCATCGAGCGCGAGTTGCTCCCGGTGCGCGCCTGCTGACCGGGGAGTTCAGCACCCCTACCTGACCTTTCGTGCAAGGGCACGGCATGATCGCCGTGAGTTCGAACGCGATGAGCGGACGCGGGCGGTCAGGTGCATGGGTCCCCGTGTGCCGCTAGACTTGTTCGTGGCCGAAATGGCCTGCTAGGGGTGCGCGAGAGCGCTGAGAGGTGGCACGGACCACCAACCCTTGAACCTGATCCGGCTCGTACCGGCGGAGGAAAGCAATGGTGGACGCCCCTCCCGCGCTCCCGTTCTTCGGCGCGCGCATCTCCCTGTACCCCATGACGGACGAGCACGTGCCCGTCATCCTCGGCGCGATCGAAGGTCTGCGCGCAAGCGGGCTCGAGATCGAGACCGACGATGTCTCCACGTTCCTCGGCGGCGACCGCAACGCGATCTGGTCCGCGCTGGAGCGGGTCTTCGCGCGGGCGGCCAAGAGCGGCGAGCACGTCGTGATGACGGCGCTCGTCTCGCACGGCTGTCCGGGCGAGACGTACTGCGAGCCGGACCCGATGACCGGTTCGGCGCGCGCGGCCGCCGCGCACGAGGGGAAGGGCGTTCCCGTCAGCGCGCAGTGGTCGTTGTACCCGCTTGGCGCGGCGGGCTACATGGACGTCATCTACAGCGAGATCGAGCGCACCAAGCGCGCCGGCGTCTTTGCCGGCGGCGCGCACTTCGTGTCCAAGCTCGAGGGTGACGCGTGCTCTGTCCTCGACGGCATCCGCACGGCATTCGACGACGCGTGTGGCAGCACGTCGCACGTCGTCGCGCACCTGACGCTCTCGGCGAACAGCCCAACTTCGAAGGGGAGGCCTTGACATGAGCCTTGCACGTGGCGTGGCGATCGGCGGCGCGGTGATCGCGCTGCTCAGCTTCTTCCTGCCGTGGGTCACCTACGCGAACGGAACATTCAGCGGCGCCGCGATGGCGAACGCGGTCACGGGCGCCGGCGGCCTGCGCGGCTTCGACGTCGCGCTCTACCTCGTGCCGCTGCTCGCGTTGCTCGCCGTGGTCCTCGCGTATGCGAGCTCGCGCGCGGCGGACGCCGAACGCGAGACGCGGCTGCGGCTGTTCGGCGCCGCGGCCACGGTGGCCGGCCTCGCGATCGCGCTCCTGTTCCTCGGCAGCGCGGTGCTCGGCGGCGCGCCCGGGATCCAGTTCCAACCCGCGCTCGTGCGCACCGACTCCTCGGTCACCTCCAGCGTCCCGAAGGCGCTGAACGCGGGCACGCTCGTCGGCGTCAGCTTCGGGATATTCCTCACGATCCTCGGCTTCCTCGCCTCGACGGTCGGCGCGCTTCTGCAGCGGCCGGCGACACCCGAGGCCGCGGCGCGCGCGGCGTGGCGCACCCAGGACTACGTGCTCGTCGCGGTGCTCGCCGTGGTATTCGGCGCGATCTACTGGGCCTGGCTGCAGCCTTACCTCTGGGTCGAGGGCCTCCTCGCGCAACCCGGGCAGGAGCTCTTCTTCGGCGTCTGGTTCACCAGCGGTCTCCTGGGTGGCTACATCATCCGGCGTCCCGGCGCCGCGTTCCTTACCGAGACGCTCACCGGCGCGGCCGAGGTGCTCCTTGGCGCGCCGGCCGGCCCGGTCCTCGTGATCACCGGGATGATGGAGGCGCTCGGAGCGGAGCTCGTGTTCGCCGCGACCGGTTATCGGCGCTGGGGCTGGGGCACGCTGCTCCTCGCGGGCGCGGCGGCGGCGCTCGTCGCGCTGCCGTGGAACTGGTTCCGGCTCGGCTACTTCGCGCTGAACCCCGGCTTCCTGGTCGTCCTGCTCGCGATCCGACTCGTCGCTGGCGCGCTCGCCGGTGGCGCGGCGAAGGGCCTCGGGGACCTGATCGCGGCCACCGGCTCGCTCAACTACTTCGCGCTCGGCCGGGAGCGGGTGCGAGAGGTCTGACCGTCGACGTCGCGCGGGTCGACGCGCTCACCGTCCGTCACATCGGGCGGCGCGCGCCGGCCTTGCGCGAGCTGTCGCTCGAATGGCGCGAGGGCGAGCGGCTCCTGCTCCTCGGCCCATCGGGGAGCGGCAAGAGCACCCTCGCGCTCTGCCTCGACGGCGTCATCCCGCATGCGCTCGAGGCGCACTGGGAGCACGGCCGCGTCGTCGTCGCGGGACGCGACACGCGCGACGCGAGCCTTGGCGAGCTCACTCGGACCGTGGGCGTCCTCTTCCAGGACCCCGAGACGCAGCTCACGATGCTCGAGATCGACGACGAGATCGCCTTCGGTCTCGAGAACCTCGGCCTCAGTCGCGACGACATGCGTGCGCGTGTCCTCGAGGCGCGAAGACTCACGCGTCTCGATGGCCGAGATGTGCCGGAACGGATCGACGAGCTGTCCGGGGGCACCAAACAGCGCGTCGCGCTCGCAGCCCTTCTCGCGATGCGTCCAGCTGCGCTCGTGCTCGACGAGCCGACCGCGAATCTCGATCCTGACGGCACTCACGAGGTGCTCGCTGCCCTCCGGTCGCTCGTGGGGGACCGCTCGCGCTCGCTCCTGCTCATCGAACACCGCCTCGACCACATCCTTCCGCTCATCGACCGCGTGGCCGTGCTCGACGAGCGCGGCTCGCTCGCGGTCGTCGGGACGCCCGAGGAGGTCTTCATCGGGGCGCAGGCGCGTCTCGACGCGCTGGGCGTTTGGGTACCCCAGCTGCGCGAGCTCGCGCAGCTCCTCGGAAGCGACGCGCTGCCCGGCGACGTGTCCGCGGCCGCTGACATCCTCCTGGAACGCTGGCCCGCGACGGCAGGGGTGCCGCGCGTCAAGAGTCCGGTCGGCGAGACGTTGGTGGTCGCGCGCGACGCCGCGTACCAGTACCGCCGCGGTGCGGCGTGGGCGGTCCGCGATGTGTCGGTAGAGATCGCCCGAGGGGACTTCATCGCGCTCGTCGGACCGAACGGCGCCGGAAAGAGCACGCTCGGTCTGCTGCTCGCGGGTGCGGTCCCGCCAACGCGCGGTGCCGCGGAGCGGCACGCACGCGTCGGCTTCGTGTTCCAGTACCCGGAGCACCAATTCGTTTCGCGCACCGTCGCGGACGAGCTTCGGGCCTCCGGTGTGCGCGATGTCGGCCCGATCCTCGAGCGCATCGGTCTCGGCGCGCTCGGGGCCGCGAACCCGTTCGCGCTGAGCCACGGCGAAAAGCGACGGCTCTCCGTTGCGACGGCAATGGCGAGCGGCCCCGACATCCTGATCCTCGACGAGCCGACGTTCGGGCAGGACCGGCGGCACAACGAGCGACTGCTATCCGACCTCGGTGCGTTGAACATGAAGGGTGTCGCGGTCGTCGTCATCACGCACGACCTGGCCCTCGTCGCCGATCACGCGCGACGCGTCGTCGAGATGCGCGACGGCCGCGTGACCTTCGATGGAGCGACCGCGGACTACTTCGTCGGCGGCCGCCGTTTGCCACCGGTGGCGGAGGCGTTCCGGCTCGCCCATGAGCGCCGAGCGGCAATCCCGCCTCTGCTCGGCCTCGCCGCTGCGAGGACTGCGCTGGCCGCATTGGTCGCATGAGCACGTACCTCCGGCGGCGCAACCCGGCCGCGAAGCTCGTGGTCGCTCTCGTCCTGTCGCTCCTGCTCGTGCTCGTCATCGACCCCGTGACGCCGCTCCTGTTCCTGGCGGCGACGATCGCCGGAGGCGTCGCCGCAGGTGGGATCCGGGTCGGCACGTATGCGCGCGCGAGCATGCCGCTCATCGCGGTCGCGATCGGATTCGTATGGAGCAACGCGGTCTTCGCGACTCCGGTGCCCGGCGATCAGATCCTCGCGAGCTGGGGTCCGGTTCGGATCAGCGAGACGGGACTGCGTTTTGGGACCGGCCTGGCGCTCCGCGGCTTCGCCATCGGGGTCGTCTCGGTGACGTTCATCCGCAGCACCGATCCGGCCGACCTGGTCGTGAGCCTGATCCACGATATGCGAGTGCCATTCCGAATCGGCTACGCGCTGCTCGCCGCCTACCGCTTCCTACCCTTCGTCGCGCAGGAGTACACACAGATCCGGCTGGCGCAGCGTGTCCGCGGCGTTACGCGATCGCCGCTCGCCGGGGTGCTCTCGCTCTTCGCTATGGCCATCCGCCGCGCGACGCGCATCGCCGTGGCCATGGATGCGCGTGGCTTCGCCGCGGCAGGGCCCCGCACGTCATTCCGTGTCGTTCCCCTTACTGCGGCGGACATCGCGTTCGCGCTCGTGTCGGTCGCGACGGCGGTGGCGCTGCTCGGCACCGGCGCGCTCGGCGGCTGGCTGCGACTCTGGGACGGGCGCTTCTCAGCCTAGCGAGCTCACGAGATGGCTCCAAACCGTGTTTCGATGACGAGCAGCGCGCCGCGGTCGCAAGCGACCGAAGCGCCCTCAGACGCCACAACGTTCGAAAGGCCGCGCGCCACGCCGAAAGGCAACGTCTCGCTGGCGAGCGGATAGCGGAGCCGCTGCGTCCGGACGCCCTCGGCGTCGCCGCCGACCGCGAGCAGCGAGACGAGATCGCCCGCCGCTCCATCGAGCTCGAGCTCCTCGCCGCCGTGGATCGCCCGGACGGTGACGTCGCCGTGCACGGCGCGCAGCCGGTGGCCGCGATAGCTGTCGGCGGCGAGGAGCAGCGTGTTCGTGAGCTCGTGATCGAAGCGCGCTCCGCCGAAGATGCCCAACAGCACGACGTCGTCCGCCTTCGCTTCGATCGCGTAGGCCATCGCGAGCTCGAGATCCGACTCGTCCTTCTCAGGCGAATAGGGGACCACCGTCACCCCCTGCGCGCCGTACTCGAGCGCGCGCTCCATCCCGAGCGAATCGAGGTCGCCGACGATGGCGTTCGGCCGGACACCCCACCGTTCGAGCGCGAGCACCCCGCCGTCCGCGGCGACGACCAGGTCGGCGCCCTGTAGTTGCAAGCGGTCGCGCGGATCGACGTCACCGTGCGCGATCACGACGGCTTTCAACCGTTCCGACTCCCTACGCTGACATTACTCAGATCAGGTTCTGGGGTCTGCGAATCACCGCACTCTCAGCGCCCCGTGGCGCTCCCCCGTCGTATTCGGCTCTCGTGTCGAGTGTAGCCGCGCCCAGACACGCGAACGCGGACGCGTGGCCGATGGCGCCACGCGTCCGCGATGCGACCGTTGGGTGTTAGGCGGCCTGCGCGGCCTTGGCGGCCGTCTTGACCGACTCGATGTGGACGACAGCCGTCTTCGTGGGGGCGATCAGCCACGCCACCACCAGGACCGCGAACGATGCGAAGGCTGCGAGTTCCATGTCCGACCTCCCTAAATTGTGTAGGCGGCTTCGCGGTGCTGCGAGGCGTCGAGTCCGAGGACCTCCTCGTCCTCCGGCACGCGCAGTCCGACGAAGACATCGATGAGCTTCAGGATCACGAAGGTCATGACCGCGGAGTACGTCACCGACGCCGCGACGGCGATCGCCTGAACGCCGAGCTGCGCCGGGTTGCCGAAGAAGAGGCCGTCGGCCGCGCCAGAGTTCACGGCCACGGTGGCGAAGAGACCGGTCGCGAGCGCGCCCCACATCCCGCCGACGCCGTGTACGCCGAAGACATCGAGGGCATCGTCGACCCTGAGTCGCTTGGTGAGCTGGATGCCGACGTAGCAGAACGTGCCGGCTCCGAGACCGATGAGGATCGCGGCGGACACGTCCACGTAGCCGGACGCGGGCGTGATCGCGACGAGACCGGCGACCGCGCCGGCCGCGGCACCGAGCACGCTGGGCGCACCCTTGTGCAGCCACGAGACGGTCATCCAGGTGAGGGCGGCCATGGCGGCCGCGGTGTTGGTCACGACGAAAGCGTTCGCCGCGAGACCGCCGGCGTTGATCGCGCTGCCGGCGTTGAAGCCGAACCAGCCGAACCAGAGCAGTGACGCGCCGAGGACCGTCATGGTCGCGTCGTGTGGCTCGATCGGCTCGAGACCGAGACCTTTGCGCCGGCCGAGCACGAGGGCAGCGACGAGCGCGGAGACTCCGCTGGTGATGTGCACCACGGTGCCGCCCGCGAAGTCGAGCGTGCCGAGCGTCTTGAGCCAGCCACCCGTGCCCCAGACCCAGTGCGCGACCGGGTCATACACGAATGTTGCCCAGAGAAGAGTAAAGACGACGAAGGCCTTGAAGCGCTTGCGCTCCGCGAACGCGCCGGTGATGAGCGCGGGCGTGATGACCGCGAACATCATCTGGAACACCATGAAACCGAGGTGGGGAACGGTTGGCGCGTAGTCGGGGTTCGGCGTCTGTCCGACGCCCCTAAGCGATAGCCAATCGAGCCCCCCGATGAGACCGCCGTGATCGGGTCCGAACGCCAGTGAGTACCCCCACAGCACCCACTGCACGCTGATCAGGCACAGGATGAAGAAGCTGTGCATGATCGTCGCAAGCACGTTCTTGCGACGGACGAGCCCGCCGTAGAAGAAGCCGAGGGCCGGCGTCATGAGCATGACGAGCGCGGCCGACGCGAGGAGCCAGGCGGTGTCGCCAGCGCTGATGTTTTCCATGGCCCGTAGCCTGCGCAGCGGGCGTGCCTCGGTCAGTAGCGCATCGGGAGCCGTCGGTTTCGGTTCGGTTGTGGGCGCCGTGCAAAGGCCAGAGGTTCTTTTCCGACCTTTGCGCGGCGCGGGAACTCGTGCCGGATCACATCCCCTTGGCGAGGCCGATGACGTTGCCCTCGGGGTCGGCGAACATCGCGAGCTCGACCGGTCCCGCCTTCGTCGGCGGCATGACGGTCTTCCCGCCGAGCCTCTCGACCTTCGCGAGCGTGCCCTTGAGGTCCTCGGTCTCGATATAGAAGGTCACGCTGCTGCGGCCGTTGCGCGACGGTCCGATACCGCCGCCGATGCCGTGCCCGTTCGCGCCGGTGTCGACCATCGCATAGTCCTCCGGCGCGTCGGTGAGCTTCCAGTCGAAGGCCTTGCTGTAGAAGTCGCGAAGCTTCTTGTTGTCCTTCCCGATGACCTCGAAGTGCGTGACGGGATATGCCATGTCTGTCTCCCCTTTCTTACTGCGGCGTGCGCTTTGGCGCACACGCCTGCAGGTGAGCGCAAGCGATCAGCGCTGCGTCGTCGCGTCGGTGTGATGCGCTGGATCGGCTCCGACGTCGCGGCCCTCGGCGACGTTCGTCAGGCGGGGGAGGAAGTAGTCCCAGCCCTCGGTGTGCGACGCGAGCGCCGCTTCCGGAAGCCCGCGATGCACGAGCCGCAGGCGCGTGCCCTCGCCGTCGGGTTCAAGATCGATCTCGACCGTGCTCGAGCCCGGTGGCACGACGGTGCTGCCCTTCCAGCCCCAGGTGAAGACGACGCGGCGGGACGGGATCACCTCGACGAAGCGTCCATCGACGATGTCCTTGTCGTTCTGGAAGTCGACGTGGAAGGTCCCGCCCGGCCGCGGCTCGAACTGGGCGAGCTTCCCCTTCCATCGGACGTACTCGTTCGGGTCGGTCAGTAGGCGAAACACGGTCTCCGGCCGGGCCGCGATGGTGATGACCTTCTCAATTGCCTTTGTGTCTACGGTCACGACGGCTCCCCCTTTGTTCTTCCTGCTCGGCCGCTTGCTTCAGCAGGCGCAGGTTCTCGTCCCAGTACGACTCAAGGTAGGCGCGCAGCTGCGCGATGCTCTCCGGCCGAGCGCGATACAGGCGCCTCGTGCCGTTCCGTCGCTCACTCACCAGGCCCGCCTCCTTCAGCACCCGCAGGTGCTGCGAGATCGCTGGACGGGTCACGTCGAAGTGGCTGGCGATCTCGCCCGCGGCGAGCTCGGAGGTCCAGACCAGGCGGAGGATCTCGCGCCGGCGGGGTTCGGCGATGGCGCGGATGGCTGCTTCCACGCGCACATGTGAGCACACACTTACGAAAGTGTCAACTTACATAGTGACCGAGACCAGCTGGGGCGGGGGGGACACCGTTCCACAACCCAAGCGAAACCCAGGGGCCGTTCACCCGAAGGGGTCTCGCGCCGGATGCTCTCGGTCAACAACACCTGTGGGGAGTTGACCGATGACGTTGACCATCGAGCGCGAGCGCCCCGCGACCGCAGCGCCGCCCGCTCCCAAGACCTCGCCCAAAGACGTGCTCGCGATGGCGAAGAAGGAAGGGGTCCAGATCGTGGACCTCCGCTTCGTCGACCTGCCAGGCACCTGGCAACACTTCTCGATCCCGGTCGAGGAGCTCTCCGAGGGGCTGTTCGCCGACGGCATCGGCTTCGACGGCTCGTCGATCCGCGGCTTCCAGCACATCCATGAGAGCGACATGCTGCTCATGCCCGACGCGACCTCTACGTTCATCGACCCGGTGCTCGAGGTCAAGACGATGGACATCATCTGCGACGTGCTCGACCCGATCACGCGACAGCCGTACTCGCGCGACCCGCGGTACGTCGCGAAGAAGGCCGAGGCGTTCCTCCCGAGCACCGGCATCGCGGACATCGCGTACTGGGGACCGGAGATCGAGTTCTACATCTTCAATTCGCTCCGCTTCGATCAGAGCGCGAACTACGGCTTCTACTACATCGATTCCGATGAAGGCATCTGGAACTCGGGCAGCAACGGGACGCCGAACCTCGCCCACCGTCCGCGCTTTAAGGAGGGCTACTTCCCGGTCCCGCCCGCCGACAAGCTGCAGGACCTCCGCTCGAAGATGGTCCGCGCGATGATCGCGTCGGGCATCGCGGTCGAGGTGCATCACCACGAGGTCGGCACCGCCGGTCAGACGGAGATCGACATCCGCTTCGGCACGATGGTCGAGACCGCGGACAAGGTGCTGAAGTACAAGTACATCACCAAGAACGTCGCCGCGAAGAACGGGTACGTCGTCACGTTCATGCCGAAGCCGCTCTACGGCGACAACGGCTCGGGCATGCACACCCATCAGAGCCTCTGGAAGGAGGGCCGCAACACCTTCTATGACAAGAACGGCTACGCGCTCCTCTCGGAGACGGCGCGCCACTACATCGGCGGACTGCTGAAGCACGCTCCCGCGATCCTCGCGTTCGCCGCTCCGACGACGAACTCGTACCGTCGGCTCGTTCCGGGCTACGAGGCGCCGATCAACCTCGTCTATTCGCAGCGCAACCGCTCGGCGTGCGTCCGCATCCCGACGTACTTCGACAAGCCCGAGGCGCGCCGCCTTGAGTTCCGCGCGCCCGACCCGTCGTGCAACCCGTACCTCTCGTTCTCCGCGTGCCTCATGGCCGGTCTCGACGGCGTGATCAACCAGATCGAGCCGCCGACACCGATCGACGAGGACCTGTACGACGGCGAGCACCGCTCGGTGAAGCAGACACCGGGCTCGCTCGAAGAGGTGCTCGACGCGCTCGACGCGGACCGCGACTTCCTGATGCGCGGCGGCGTCTTCACCGAGGACCTCATCGAGGAGTGGCTCGGCTTCAAACGTGCAAGTGCCAAGCAGGTGGCGCTGCGGCCACACCCGTACGAGTTCTACCTATATAGCGATGTCTGAGGCCAGATCCGAATGACTTCGAACGACGTCAAGGAGGGCGATATATGACGGCGGTGACGCAGTGGCGTGAGTCAGGGAGCGGGAAGCACTGGGCGCCGGCTGCCCTGCCCGAGCCGCCGCGGCACAGCCACGTATCGAAGAGCGTCCCGGCGCCGCGCGACGGCCTTGGTCGGACGCTCGAGGAGTGGATGCAGGACCTCACCGTCGTGAGCACGCACGACGGCGAATAGTCAGAAGCGAAGGCAGCGGCACGTGTTGAGGCCGTCCCGCGAGGGGCGGCCTCAGTCGTCCACCAGCGCGACCGCGCGGATCGGCGAGCCTGTTGCGCCATCCATCTTGAGCGGCAGGCCGAAGAAGCGGAAGCGCTTGCCGCGTAGTCCCTTCAGGCCGACGAGGTTCTCGATGATCGGGACCTCGTGGTCTGGGTGGAGGAACAGAACATGCCCCGGGCAATCGGCATTGCCGAGATCGTCAGCGACGCGGCCCTCGAGGTTCGGATGATCGACGCCCACGGCTTTCACGTCGCGCTCGAGGAGCCATTCGCAGGCGTCTTTCGCGAGGCCGCGCGCCGCGAAGAACGCGTCGCCGCCCCAGGTGCCTGACCAGAAACGGATGAGCACGATGTCGTCCTTGCGGATCTCGACGCGCTGCTTCTCGACCGCGGCGGCGAGCATCTCGGCCGTCACCGGTTCGTCGCCGCGCTTCGCGCTGGCGTCGATGCAGACCGCGTCCCCGTGGAGCTTCTCGAGTGGCAACTCCGCGACCCCTCGGCCGCGCGGAGTGCGGCGCGCGCCGTCGTAGAAGTGGAGCGACGCATCGACGTGGGTGCCGGTGTGATCCTCCATGACGAGCAGCTTCGTCGAGAAGCCAAGCTTGAACGTCGCGGCATTCATGTACGGCAGCAGCGTGAACGGCGGCTTGACGTCCCAGGTGCGCAGGCCGTCTTTGAGCATCAACGTGAGATCGACGATCCGCGCGGGCACAGTGAGCGGATGCTAGGCGAGAACCTTCGCGCGGAGCGCTGAGAAGAGATCGGCGAGCACCCGCGGGAGCGTTGGCTTGGGGTCGAGCGTCGGGTCGTAGCCGCAGATCTCGAAGCCGCGTATGTCGGACACCGACCCGAGCGATGTGATCGCCTCGCCGAGCTGCGCGAGCGAGACGCCGCCCGCTGCCGGGAACACGACCGCGCCGACCTCGGCCGGATCGACGACGTCGATATCGACATGCAGCCAGATCTTCCGCTTGCGTGCGAAGGCGATGATGCCGGCGGTATCCGCCTGCTCCGCGTCGAAGCGGATGCGCGTGAGCTTGGAGCGATCGAGGTTCGTCCGCTCTCCGGGATCGAGCGCGCGCCCACCGACGAGCGCGACGCGGTCCTCGGCGATCTTGTGCGAGCCCGGCCACAGCAGCGGCGCGACCGACCGGCCGCAGACGTGCGCGAGGCACATTCCGCCGACGTAGTGGGAGGGCGTCGTCGCGAGCGTGTTGAAGTCGCCGTGGGCGTCGAAGTACAGGAGGGCAAGGTCGGACTCCACCGGGATGGCGCCCGCGAGCGTTCCCGCGACGAGCGTGCATTCGCCGCCGAGCACCGCGCAGGTGGCGCCGGCGCGCAGCGACGAGCCGATCGCGTCGCCGAGGGTGCGGCACGCCTCTCGCGCCGCGGTCACCCAGCGGTCGCGCGGGTGGTACGGCACGCGGACGTGCTTCTCCGGCCCGAGTCGTCTGACGAAGTGCTCGGAGAGCGTGCCAGGTGCGGCCGCCATCCCCGCGAAGCGGGTCTCCGTGACCACACCGGCCTCGAAGAGATGCAGCGGACGAGCCGCCATCGTGTGGGCATCTTAGGCGGCTCGCTCGCTTGTCTGGAAGCCTCCCGGACGCGCGGGAGGCGCTTCTACATCTTTATGAGACCGCTCTGGACCAGCGCCAGGCAGATGACCGCGATCGCCGCCAGCGGCCACTTCGACCAGCGGCCCGAGACGAGCATGAGGACGCCGCAGACGAGTGCGATGAGCGTGAGCAGCAGGCTGACAGTGATGGTCACTGGACACCTCCGTGTGCTGCCCTGTTGGGCGAGCAAGAGTATTGCCGTCGCGGCCGAACTCAGTCCCCGAGGGAGGCGAGCAGGCGGTCGATCGCCGCCAGGCCGGCGTGCAGGATCCTGGGTTCCATCCCATAGCCGATACGCAGGTGGCGCTCCGCGCGGAAGTGGATGCCGGGAACGACCATCGTCGAGTACTCGCGGATGAGCCGGTCGACGAGGGCCATCGACTCGATGGGAAATCGGTAGCTGAAGAAGCAGATCCCGCCCGCCCGTGGCGGCGTCCAGTGCAGCTCGCGTGAATGCGTCGCCGCCCAGTCCTCGAGCTTCGGCCAGCGCTCGCCGAGGATGAAGCGCGCGCGCTTCAGCAGCTCGGTGCGGCGCTCGAGCGCGATCTCCGCCAGCGACTCGGAGATGGTCGCCGGCGCGATCGTCGTGTAGTCCTTGAGACGGAGCGCGGTCTGGACCTCGTCTTCCGGCGCGACGAGCCAGCCGACGCGCAGGCCGGGCAGCCCGTACACCTTCGAGAGGCCGCCGGTGATCACGATGCGCTCGCCGCGTCCGGAGAACGACGCGCTCTCGCTCTGGTCGAGCTCGGCGCCGCGGTACACCTCGTCGGAGAGGATCCACGCGCCGTGTTTCGCGGCGATCGCCACGACGCGATCGATCTCGGCGCGCGAGAGCACCTGGCCGGTCGGGTTGTTCGGCGTGCAGACGCAGATGAGCTTGGTGCGCTCGTTCACCGCGGCCGCGAGCGCGTCGAGATCGATGTGCCAGCCGCGCTCCTCGCGTAGCCACACCTCGCGCACCCGCGCGCCGAGGCCCTGCGCGACGCCGTGCACCTGCATGTAGTTCGGCATCACGACCACGACCTCATCGCCGGCGGAGGCGAGCGTCATGAGCGCGAGGAAGTTCGCCTCGCTCGTCCCAGTCGTGATGACCACGTTCTTCGCGTCGGTGCCGGAATGGAAACCCGCGACGAGCGCGCGCGTCGGCTCGCGCCCGACTCCCTCGGCGTACCCGAGCTTCGAGCGCATGAGCTCCTTCTGATCGCGCGTGATCTCCGCGAGCGTCAGGGCCTCGACCCCCGACTCGGACAGGTCGTACTTCACCCGGTGCTCCCAGGTGGACTGCATGCGCTCCATGTCGAACGAGGGGAATTTCATCGGTGCGCCCTCCAGTCTGGCATCAGCACCTCGCCGCGTCAGGCGAGGCAGAATCGGGACGATGCGCCGCATCGGACACCGCGGGGCGATGGGTCACGCCCCCGAGAACACCATCCCGTCCTTCCAGAAAGCGCTCGATCTCGCATGTGACGAGGTCGAGACGGACGTCTGGCTGACCCAGGACGGCCGGCTGCTCATTTCACACGATCGGCCGACGGCGAAGACCACGCTGTCGCTCGATGAGGTGCTCGACTTCTGCCGCGGCCGCCTGGGGGTGAACGTCGAGCTCAAGTGTGAGAAGGACGAGGCCCGCGCGCGCGAGACCGGAGCGGCGGTCGCCGCCCGCCTGGCCGCGCGCGGCAGCGGCGACGTGTACGTCTCCAGCTTCTGGTGGTCGGCGCTCGAAGGCGCGCGCACCGCCGCGCCGGCGGTCCGCCGCGCGTTCGTGTACAGCAGTTCGCCCGACCGCGCCACGCTGTTCGCGGGTGCAAAAGCGCTCGCGCTGTGGGCCCTGCATCCGAACCGCGCGTACGTCACGCCGGAGCTGGTCCGCGCGGCGCACGCGGCGTCGCTGCGCGTGAACGCATGGACGGTGAATGACGCGAAGGAGATCACGCAGTTCCGCAACTGGTCCGTCGACGGGATCATGTCCGACTTCCCGGAGCGCGTGCCGAAGGACTAGGCTGGAGCGGCCCATCCGCGAGCGCGGTCGACCGCACGTTGCCAGTCGGCGTAGAGCTGCTCACGCTCATCGCCTGACATCTTCGGCTCGTATCGCGCGGCGATCGCGCGCCGCCCTCGCAGCTCCTCCGGCGTTTTCCAGAAACCGACGGCGAGGCCCGCGAGGAACGCGGCGCCGAGCGCGGTCGTCTCGCGGATCGCCGCGACCTCCACCGGGATGCCGAGGAGATCCGCCTGGAACTGCATCAGGAACCGATTGACCGTGCCGCCACCGTCCGCGCGCAACACCTTGATGTTCTGTCCGGCCTCACGCATCGCTTCGACGAGATCCCGCGTCTGATACGCGATGCTCTCGAGCGTCGCGCGCGCGAGGTGCGCGCGGGTGGTCCCGCGCTCGATCCCGATGAGCAGACCGCGCGCGTACATGTCCCAGTGTGGCGCGCCGAGACCGGTGAACGCCGGAACGAAGTAGACACCGTCGTTGCCGGCGAGGCTCGTCGCGAGCGCTTCGGTCTCGTCGGCGCGCGCGATGAGGCCGAGCCCGTCGCGCAGCCACTGCACCGCTGCGCCGGTGATGAAGGCGCTCCCCTCGAGCGCGTACCGCGGACCATCGCCGATGTCCCACGCGATCGTCGTGAGCAACCCGCCGCGCGCGGGCGCCGCGGTCGCGCCGGTATTCGCGAGCAGGAAGCAACCGGTGCCGTAGGTGTTCTTCGCCTCGCCGGGCACGAAGCAGGTCTGTCCGAAGAGCGCCGCCTGCTGATCGCCCGCGATGCCCGCGATGGGCAGCGCCGCGCCGAAATGCGCGGCGTGGGTCTCTCCGACGACGCCCATCGAGCGCACCGGTTTCGCGAACAGCGCGCGCGGCAGGTCGAGCGCGGCGAGGAGCTCCTCGTCCCAGCGCTGACGATGGATGTCGAAGATCATCGTCCGCGAAGCGTTCGACACATCGGTCACATGGACGCGCCCGCCGGTGAGCTTCCATACCAGCCAGGTGTCGATCGTGCCGCACAGCAGCTCGCCCGCGTTCGCGCGCGCCTGCGCGCCGGGGACCTGATCGAGGATCCAGCGCACCTTCGTCGCGGAGAAGTAGGCGTCGATCACGAGACCGGTGCGCTCGCGCACCAGCGTCTCGAGCCCGCGCGCCCGGAGCGCCTCGCAGACCTGTGCGCTCGCGCGGCTCTGCCACACCACCGCGGGGTGGATCGGCCGGCCGGTGGCGCGCTCCCAGACCACGGTGGTCTCACGCTGGTTCGTGATGCCGATCGCCGCGACCTCACGCGCGCCGATGCCGGCCGCCGCGAGCGCATCGCGGCCCACGGCAACGGTCGTCGCGAAGATCTCGCCCGGGTCGTGCTCGACGTGTCCCGATGCGGGGTAGCTCTGCGCGATCTCGCGATCCGCGCCGCCGCGGACCGCGCCCGCGGCGTCGAAGACGAGCGCGGCCGAGCCGGTCGTGCCCTGGTCGAGGGCGAGGACGAAGGTCACGTCACGCTGAAGCGGCGCATGGGCTCCACCTCGCGGCAGTACGCGGCGATCTCTCTCTTGCGGCGCTCGGCGTCCCAGCCGAGAAGGCGGCCCATCAGCTCCGCAACCGCGTCGATGCAGTCGAGGCCCTGACACTGCGCGAGGCCGAGGGCCGTTCGCCGCAACAGCGCGTCGCCGATCGTGAGCGCCCATTCGCGACGCACGGCGTGGACGATCTCCGCAGCGACGCCGTGATGATGTGGGCAGACCGGCGCCGCGAGGGACGGATCGCCCGCAGCAAGCGCCGCCACGTCTTTCGCGCGCGATCCATCCGCGCCGGGCAAGAGCGCCTCCGCCGTCGACGAGCCGTGTCGCTCGGGGTCGTGTGCTCCGGGTGCGGTGTCGCGCCCGAGCCTTCGCGCCGCGAGGTCGGTGACCTCTTCGGCGATCGCGCGATAGGCGGTGATCTTCCCGCCGACGACCGACAGCACGCCTGCGACGCCATCGCGCCGCTCGTGGTCGTAGAGCGCGTGCTTGCGCGATACCTGGCCCTCGCTCACGCCCTCTTCGCGGACGAGCGCGCGCACGCCGGCCCAGGTGAAGAAGATCTCCTCGAACGGCGCGTTCGGTAACGCCCGTCGCGCCTCCTCCTGCAGATAGCGCACATCCTCCTCGGTGGCGGCCGCGTCCGCGGGGTCTCCGTCGTAGTCGGTGTCGGTCGTGCCGACGATCGTGGCGTCGAGCCACGGGACGACGAAGAAGAGCCGGCCGTCGCGCCGCGCGAACAGCACGTGGGCCTGCTCCGTCGCGCGCGGCGTGACGAGATGGATGCCCTTCGTCAGGCGGAGCAGCGGCTTCGCGCCCTTCCGCAGCGGCGCGATCGTGCGATCCAGCCACGGGCCGGTCGCGTTCACGGTGAGCCGCGCCCGCACCTCGACCTCGACGCCGGCCATCCGGTCGAGCACCGCGGCGCCCACGACGCGGTCACCGTCGCGCAGGTACGAGTTCGTTCGCGCGTGGTTGAGCACGAGCGCACCGTGAGCCGCGGCATCGACGACGTTCTCGATCACGAGGCGCTCCACCAGCGGCACCTGCGCGTCGTAAAAGCGCCACGCGCCTTGCAGTCCGTCCGGGTCGAGCGCGGGCTCCGCGGCCAGCGTCTCATCGCGACCCAGCCATTTCCGCTTCGGCAGGCTCTTGTCGAGCGAAAGCACGTCGTACAGCTGCATGCCGAAGCGCAGCTTTGCCTGGTAGGTGAGGCTCGGTCGATAGAGCGGGAGGAGGAAGGGGAGCGGGAAGACGAGGTGCGGCGCGATGCGCAGGAGGATCTCGCGCTCGCGCATGTCGCTGCGCACCAGCGCGAAATCGAAGAGCTCGAGGTAACGCAGGCCGCCGTGGATGAGTCGCGTCGGCCGCGAGGTCGTCCCGGAGGCGAAGTCATCCTGCTCGACGAGCGCGACTGAGAGTCCGCGGAGGGCCGCGTCCCGCGCGATCCCCGCTCCGATGATGCCGCCGCCGATGACCAGGAGATCGACGGTGCGGCCGCCGAGCGACCGCACCGTCTCTTCTCGCGCGGTTACTGCGGCGTGGCGAAGCGACACGCCTGAAGACGAGGGCAGCAACGCTGCCCGACTATGGGTTCGCCTTGTTGTACTTGTCGATCGCGGCGTTCATGTCCGTCACCGCGGCGTTGAGCGCGTCCTGGCTGCTGGCCTGCCCGAGCAGGACCGCCTCGATCATCTTCTGCGTGCGCTGACGCGCCTGCGGCATGACGCCCAGGACCGCGCCGTTGGTCATGCGGTTCTGCGGCGAATCACGGATCTCCGATATGGCCGTCTGGAACTGTGGGTACTTCGTCGAAAAGTCCTTGCTCGGCCCCTGGTCGTATGCGCTCTTGACCACCGGGTAATAGCCCGTGTCGGATTGCCACTGAGCCTGGACCGCCGGACTCATCGCGTACTTCACGAATTCCCACGCGGCCTGTTGCTCCGGGGCGGGCCGGCTCTTCATGATGTAGAGCGACGCGCCCCCGATGATGTTGCCGCCGGTCGCCGGCTTGCTATCCGGCCGCGGGTAGAGGCCGATGCCGAGCTCGAACTTGCCCGCGATGGTGGTGATGTGACCGCGCATGCGCGCGGTGCTCTCGATGTACATAGCGCTCTTCTGCGCGTTGAACGCGTTCGCGGCACCGTCGTTGTCGATGCCGGGGTTGTAGAAATAGCCGCCGTTCACGCCGGCCTTCCACCAGTCGAGGATCGCCTTGCCGGCGGCGCTGTTGTAGACGACCTGCGTGGCGCGGTTGTCGCGACCGTTGCCGTTGTCGGCGTAGAGCGCGCCCGACGTCGCCATGAGCTGCTCGAAGAGCCAGCCGTAGATGGACGGGCCGAAGCCGTAGCGGACCGTCGCGCCGCTCGCGTCCTTCTTGGTCAGCTTCTTCGCGGCATCCGCGATCTCGGTGAAGGTCACGGGGGGCTTCGTCGGATCGAGGCCGACCTCCTTGAACGCGTCCTTGTTGTAGTAGAGGACGGGCGTGGACGCGTTGAAGGGCATGCTCTGGAGCTTGTCCTGGTACTTGTAGTAATTGATCACGGCGGGCTCGAAGTCCGAGGTGTTGAACTTGTCGCGGTCGATGAACGCTTGCATCGGCACGACCTGACCGCTGTCGTACATGTAGCGCTGGCCGATGTCGTACACTTGGACCAGGGCTGGCGCGGCGTTCGAGGCGAGGGCGGTGTTCAGCTTCGCGAGCAGGTCGTCGTACGTGCCCTGGAAGATGGCTTCGACCTTGATCTTGCTCTGGCTGCTGTTGAATCCGTCGACGATCTTCTTCACCGCGTCGCCGTTGACGCCGGACATGGCGTGCCACCACGTGATCCTCGCGGCTGGCGCGACGTCCTTCGCCGGCGCGAGCGCGCTCATGTCCGCCGCGCCGCCGCTCGGCGTGGTGCCACCGGTGGACGTTGTACCGCCGCAGGCGGCGGCTACGACGCTCAGCGCGAGCGCGAATCCTAGGAACTTCCGCATCTTTTCGTCCCTGCCTCTCGTCGAATAGCTCAGTTCTCGAATGCTAGGACCGCCCAGCGAACCACGCAGCGTTCACGCGACGCCCACCTGGCGGTCATCCCTTCACCGCGCCCGCGGTGAGTCCACGGATCAGCTGACGCTGGCCAAGGACGAGCAGCGCGAGCGTCGGCACCGCGACCATGATCACGCCGGCCATAACGAGGCCCCAGCGGAGCGTTTCCTCGAAGCGCAGCTGCGCGATCCCGACTTGCGTCGTGCGCATCAGAGTCTGGTTCGTGATGAGCAGCGGCCAGAAGTACTGGTTGTACGTCGAGAGGAAACCGTAGATCGCGACCGTGCCCAGCGCCGGCCGCGACAGCGGGATCACGGTCGAGACGAGGAAGCGAAATGTCGTCGCGCCATCGATGCGCGCCGCATCCCACAGCTCACGCGGGATCTGCAGGAACGCCTGGCGCAGCAGGAACGTCCCGAACGCGGTCGCCATGAACGGGACCGCGAGGCCCTGGTACGTATCGAGCCATCCGATCGTGCGGATGGTCATGTAGTTCGGGATGATCGTGGCCTCCCACGGGATCATCAGCGTGCTCAGGAAAAGGAAGAACAGCAGCTGCCGCCCGCGGAACACGAGGAAGGAGAATGCGTACGCCGCGAGGCTCGCGGTGAGGAGCTGACCGATCACCACTGCCGACGACACGACGAAGCTGTTGAGGAGATAGCGGCCGATCGGGATCGTCGCGAAGACCGTCCCGTAGTTGTCGAGGGTGGGCGCGGCGGAAAAGATCGGCGGCGGGAACGTTGCGATCTCCGATTCGCTCATGAAGGAGTACGAGAGCGCGACGAGCAGCGGGAACGCGACGATGATCGAACCGACGACCAGCAGGGTGTAGTTCGCGACGGTGCCGAGTTTCACTGGTACTCGCTCCGCTCGTCCAGTTCGCTCGTCTCTCCGCGTCGGCTTCGGCCGCCGCGCCACTCCTCGCTCACTGGTAGTGCACGCGCCGCTCGACGAAGCGGAACTGGATGAGCGTGAGCCCCATCACGAGCAGGAGCAGGATCACTGCCTGCGCGCTCGCGAAGCCGAACTGGAAGTTTTGGAATGCGTCCTGGTAGATGCTGTACACGAGCACCCGCGTCGCATCGACCGGTCCACCGCGCGTCATGACGTGGATCTGCGTGAACGCCTGCAGCACCGCGACGGTGTCGACGACGAACAGGAAGAAGAGCGACGGCGAGACCATCGGGATCGTGATCCGCGTGAACATCCGCAGGCCACGCGCGCCGTCGAGACGAGCCGCTTCGTAGATCTCTTCGGGCACGCCCTGAAGACCCGAGAGCAGCACGATGATGTTCGTCCCGAGCGTGAGCCAGATCGTCGTGATCGAGACGGCGATGATCGCGGTCGTCGGTTGGATCAGCCACTCGGGCCCGTTGATCCCGACACGTGACAGGACGTAGTTGAGGAGACCCAGGCTGGGGTTGAACAGCAGCAGCCAGATGAGGGCGCCGACCGCCGCCGAGATGGCGATCGTGCTCGACATCATCGTTCGGAAGACGTTGATGACCCGGAGGCGCTGGTTCAGAACGACAGCCAGGACCAGTCCGAGCGCGATGCCGACCGGCACGGTGTAGAGCGCGAAGATCGCCGTTGCGAGCAGGCCGGTCCGGAACGCGGGTGACGTGAGCAGCTCGAGGTAGTGGTCGAGCCCGGCGAAGGTGGTGATCGCACCGGTGGACCGCGTGTTGAAGAAGCTGAGGTAGATGGTCTGCGCGAGCGGGACGAACACGAACGCCGCGAAGAGGAGCAATGAAGGCGTGAGGTAGGCGAGACCGATGGCGAGCGACCTGACGTCGCGCGAGCTCCAGCGCATCACGGTCGCGGCATCGTACCGCTGATCTCGAGCAGGTCGGTGAGGATCGCGTACGCGACCTGGTCGACGTGCGGGTCGTGCAGCTGGACGACGACGCGGCCCGCGAGGTCGGTCTCGAAGACCAGGCCCATCGAGAAGTCGTCGACGGCGAAGAGCGGGTCCATCGGAGAGAGCCGCCGCGGACCGAATGAGGCGACGACCTTTCCGTCGCGACGCGTGATCTCGATCAGCGGCCGCACGCGCCCGCCGTTCTCGGCGGCGGCACGCGCCGCCGTTGCGGCGCGCTCGTCGATCGGCTCGCGCGAGACGTCCTCGGGTACGAGGTCAGCGTCCATGAGCACGTTCGCGAGGATCGTCGCCTTCGCCGCGGCGTCGTGGCCCTCAAGATCGTTGCGCGGATCGGCCTCCGCGATGCCCAGTCGCTGCGCGTCGGCGAGTGCGTCCTCGAAGGGGATGCCCGCGGCCGCGGCGCTCAGGATGTGGTTGTTCGTGCTCGACACGATGCCGCGGATCGCGCTGATCTTCGCCAGCGGCAGGGCCGAACGCCGGAGCGTGAACACCGGAAGGCAGTCGGCCAATGTCGCCTCGAAGCGCACCATGCGGTCGTGTTTCGTCGCAAGACCGTCGAGCTCACGGTACGCGCGCGCGATCGGCCCCTTGTTCGCGGTCACGACGTGCATCCCGGCCCTCAGCGCGTCGCGGATGTGGCCGAGCGCGGGCTCGCCCGTCAGGGGATCGAGCGGCGTCACCTCGACCAGGACATCCGCGGGCAGGACGGCGACCGGTGGCAGCGCGCGCAGTGGTAGATCGGTGCCAGCCAGGATCGTGTCGAGGTCGATGCCGTTCGCGTCGACGACGGCGCCGTGGCTCTTCGTCGTCAGCGCCGTGACGTTGAATGGGGCGCGCGTCGCGAGCAGCATCCGCGCGAGCGCGCGACCGACATTGCCGAACCCGTACAGAGCGAGCCGCACGCCGGTCACGCTAAACTTGTATTTGATAGGCGTCCCGCGGGGCCCCACCGGCGTTTTCGGTGGAGCCCCTTTTCGGCGTCCACATGGCTACATAAAGGAGAGAGGGCACTGGTCCGTCTGGCGAAGCTCTTCCAGCGCAACGCTCCGCCGCGCGTCGATCGCCTCGTCGTCGGTCTCGGTAATCCGGGCGACGGCTACGCGAATACGCGTCACAACGTCGGTTTCCAGGTCGCGAACCAGCTCGCCAAGCGCGCGCGCCTCGAGTTCGACACCAAAGCCGCGGAGTCGCGCATCGCCGAGGGCTCGCTCGGGGATCTCCGCATCGCGATCGCGCGCCCGCAGACGTTCATGAACGACAGCGGGCGAGCCGTCGGGAAACTGCTCGACCGCTACCGGCTCACGCCGGACGTGCTGCTCGTCGTCTTCGACGAGATCGACCTACCCCTCGGCAAGGTGCGGCTGCGGGAGCGCGGCGGTCCGGGAACGCACAACGGGATGCGCTCGATCACCAGCGAGATCGGCGAGGGCTTTCCGCGCCTGCGGATCGGCGTCGCCCCGGTGGATCCGACCGTCGAGATCGCCGACCTCGCGCACTACGTGCTCTCGCCGTTCGCGCCCGATGAGCGGGCGGAGGCCGATGCGGTGATCCTCCGCGGGGCCGAGGCGGCGGAGGTCGCGGTCCGCGACGGCATCAAGCGCGCGATGGACAAGTTCAATGGCTAGCACGACCGGGGTCGGATCGGGCGCGCGTCTGGGCGGCATCCTCGCGCTCGCGGAACGGAGCGAGCGGTTCCGCGAGCTCGCCGAGCGTCTCGAGGACCGGCGCTCGACGAAGATCGCCGATGCGACCGCCGGCGCGCGCGCTTTCGCATGGGCGTCGCTCGTCGAGGTCTCGCGGAGGACCGTCGTCGTGGTCGCGCCGAGCGAGGACCGCGCACGGCGCTGGCGCGCAGAGCTCGCCGCGTGGCTGGGGGAGGAGCGCGTCCTCGCGTTCCCCGAGCGGGAGACGATGCCGTACGAGATCGGCACCGCCTCCGCCGGCGCCTTGCATCAGCGCCTGCTCACGCTCTGGCGCGCGCACACCGCACCGGAGCCGGTCGCGATCATCACCTCGCTGCGCGCGCTCATGCAACACACCATCGCGCCCGCGGACCTGCGCGAGCGCGGGCGGACGCTGCGCGCCGGCGATCGCGTGTCGTGGACCGCCACGGCGGAGTGGCTCTTCGAGCTCGGCTACGAGCCCGTCGCGGAGGTGAGCGAGCCCGGCAGCTTCTCTCGCCGCGGCGGGATCCTCGATGTCTATCCCGCGTCGGCCGAGATGCCCGTGCGCATCGAGCTGTTCGGCGACGAGATCGAGACGCTGCGCAGATTCGATCCGGTGACACAGCGCTCGCAGGACGCGGTCGACGCGGTCGATGTGCTGCCCGCGCGCGAGTACTCGCTCGACGGAGCGGCCGCTCTCGCGGAGCGCCTCGCCGCCGCGCAGTGGGAACGGCCGCGCGGCGAAGAGGACGAGCTGCAGCCGTACGTGTCGCTGGTCGAGGCGCTCCGGGAGGGTCGCGCCGCGCCGGGCACCGACGCGTTCGCGCCCGCTCTCGGAGCGACCGCCTCGCTGCTCGATCATCTCGGCGACCGCGCCACGGTCGTGTTCGAGGACTCGGTCGAGCTCGGCCTGACGCACGACGCGCACGAGGCGCAGGCCGACGAAAGACGCGAGGAGCTGCGCGAACAGGGCCTCGCCGTCACGGTGTTCCCGCCGCCGTACGTGCCGCGCGACCGCCTCGACGCGTCGGCCGACGAACGCGGCGCGGTGCGCGTGCGTCCCGACGCTGACGCGTTGCGCCTGGGATGGGGCGGCATCACGTCGTATGCCGGCAGGCTCGACGCGTTCCTGCGCGAGGTCGCCGGTGCGGGACGCGATCTGCGCATCGTCGCGTCGCCGCAGGCCGCGCGCCTCGCGGAGTTGCTCGCCGATCGCGACGTGACCGCCGCGCCCCGTGACACGGTGGCCGAGGTGCCGGCGGACGGCGCGCTCGTGCTCGCGCACGTCGGTCTCGCGGAAGGCTTCTCCGTGCCGGAGCTCTCGCTGCGCGTGTTCACCGACGCAGAGGTCTTCGGCTTCCGCAAGCCCCGGCATCCGGAGCGTCGCCGCCGTCGGGTCGCCGTCGGCTCGTTCCTGTCCGACCTCAAGCCCGGCGACCACGTCGTGCACGAGGACCACGGGATCGCGCGGTTCGAGCGCTTCATCACCCGCGAGATCGCTGGCGTCGTGCGCGAGTACCTCGAGCTCCGCTTCGCCGGCACCGATGTCGTCGCCCTACCGACAGAGCGCGTCGATCGCGTTACGCGGTACGTCGGTGGCACACCGCCGGCCCTGTCCGCGCTCGGTGGCCGCGACTGGGCCACGACGAAGCGCAAGGCGAAAAAGGCGGTGGAGGAGATCGCGCGCGAGCTGATCCGACTCTATGCCGCACGCGAGACGATCAGCGCGCATGCCTTCGGCCGCGACACGCCGTGGCAGATCGAGATGGAGAACGCCTTTCCCTTCACGGAAACGCCAGATCAGCTGCAGGCGATCGAAGACACCAAGCGCGACATGGAGCGTCCACGTCCGATGGATCGTCTGGTCGTGGGCGACGTCGGCTACGGGAAGACCGAGGTCGCGCTGCGCGCCGCGTTCAAAGCAGTCCAGGACGGCAAGCAGGTCGCGGTGCTCGTGCCGACCACGGTCCTCGCCCAACAGCACTTCGAGACCTTCTCCGAGCGGCTCGCAACCTTCCCGGTGCGCGTCGCGATGCTCTCGCGCTTCCGCACGCCGCTCGAGCAGCGCGAGGTCGTCGGGCAACTCGCGACCGGCGAGGTGGACGTCGTCATCGGCACGCATCGGCTGCTTCAGGAGGACGTGCAGTTCCGCGATCTCGGCCTGCTCGTCATCGATGAGGAGCATCGGTTCGGCGTGAAGCACAAGGAGCGCATGAAGCAGATGCGGACCGAGGTCCACGTCCTCTCGATGACCGCGACACCCATCCCGCGCACTCTCCATATGGCACTGTCCGGCGTCCGCGACATCAGCGTCATCGAGACGCCGCCCGAGGATCGCCAGCCGATCGAGACCCACGTGGTCGAGCGAACCGACGACGTCCTGCGCGAGGCGATCCTCCGCGAGCTCGATCGCGGCGGGCAGGTCTTCTTCGTGCACAACCGCGTGCAGGGGATCGAGCACGAGACGCAGCGCCTGCGCGCGCTCGTGCCGCAGGCGCGCTTCATCGTCGGGCACGGTCAGATGGACGAGCGGAAGCTCGAACGCGTGATGGTCGAGTTCGCGGACGCCGAGCACGACGTGCTGGTGTGCACGACGATCATCGAATCGGGCCTCGACATCCCGAACGTGAACACGATCGTGATCGACCGCGCCGGCCAGCTCGGGCTCGCGCAGCTCTACCAGTTGCGCGGGCGCGTCGGCCGCAGCGCCGCGAAGGCGTACGCGTATCTGCTGCACGAGAAGCAGGAGCGGCTCAGCGACGACGCGCGCAAGCGCCTGCAGGCGGTGTTCGAGGCGAGCGAGCTCGGCGCCGGTTTCAAGATCGCGATGCACGATCTCGAGATCCGCGGCGCCGGCAACATCCTCGGTGCCGAGCAGCACGGGCACGTCACGGCCGTCGGCTTCGAGCTCTACACGCAGCTCCTCGAGGAGGCGGTGAACGACCAGCGCGGTGTAACGCAGGCCGAGGCCCTGCCCGAGGTCACGGTGGACCTGGCGCTCTCGACCGCGATCCCCGACGAGTACGTGCCGAGCCGGCAGCGCAAGCTCGAGCTCTACCGCCGTATCGCGGAGCTGCGCTCGCTCGACGATCTCGGCGCGCTGCGCGACGAGCTGCGCGATCGCTACGGGCCGCCGCCGGATCCGGTGCGCAACCTCCTCTACGGCGTCGAGGTGAAGCTGCGCGCGGTGAGCGCGGGCGCGACCGAAGTGCGCGCGCGCGGTCCCGAGCTGCGCCTCGTGCTCTCGCGCGACATCACGTCGCAGCAGCGCGGCGCGGTCACCCGCGTGTTCCCGAAGGCGCAGACCGGCCAGCGACAGATCCGCCTCTCCGTGCTCGACACCCGCGGCGACTGGCGCGACGCGCTCACGCGACTGCTCGACCTGGTCGCCGCGTGACCTGGCTCTTCGCCGCGTTCCTCGTCGTCTGGGGCAACCTGCAGCCGCCGCTGATCGGCGCGACGGCCGTGCTTCCCGGTGGGAGCTGGGCCTTCGTGGCTGCCGGGGTCGGGCTGGCCGCGGCGGCGCTCGCCGTCGCGTACCAGGGACGCCTCGATGCGGACGCACTTGGTCTTGCGCGAGCGCACCTCGCGCGCGGATCGCTCATCGGAGCGCTCGCCGGATCGAGTCTTGCGCTCGCGAGCCTTGCGGCAATGCAGCTCGCGCCGACGATCACCGGGCGGGCGATCGTCTACGAGCCGCTGTATCGCTTGTCAGGCGCGCAGCTGGCCACGCACATCGCGGTGTTCTTGCCACTCGGCGTGGTCCTGCCGGAGGAGCTGGCGTTCCGCGGCACGCTGTTCGGACTGCTCCACCGCGCCGGGACGCGCGCCGCGATCGTCGGCTCCGCCGCGACGTTCGCGCTGTGGCACGCCGCCGTCGCGGTCGTGACGGTCGGCGATACGACGCTCGCCCTGCCTTCGCCGTGGTTCGTGCCAGCGGTCGCAGGCGCGCTCGTCGTTGTCTTTGTCGGTGGCGTCGCCCTCGCCGCGCTGCGGCTCCGCGCCCGCTCGCTCGGCGCGAGCATCGCGGCGCACTGGACGTTCAACGCGCTGCTGCTCGTGGGACTCTGGGCGACGATGCCACCGCAAAGGCTCGCGCCATGAGGATCGGCGTGGACCTCGACGACGTGATGGCGATCTGTGCCGTGCCCTACCTGCGGAAGTTCGCGGAGGAGTTCGGCGTCGTGCTACCGGACGAGCGCGAGATCGGATGGCATCTCCTGTCACGCTTGGAGAAGGACACGCCGTACGACAGGGTCGTCCCCGGTCTGGCGCGCGTCACGCCGGAGCAGCGCGACCGCTTTCGCATGAAGCTCTACGACGGCACGTTCTTCGGCGAGCTCGAGGTGTATGAGGATTGCCCGGCCGTGCTCGAGCAGCTCGTCGCGGCCGGACACGAGCTCTACTTCATCACCGCGCGCGCCGAGCGTCGGCGGATGATCACGGAGACATGGCTGCGGGAGAAGGGCCTGTTCGATTACGCGAAGGCCGTGCACCTTAAGCCGATCGGCGAGTTCCGGCCCGACCAACCGCGGGGTCGGTACGACCCCGAGGGATCGGCGGCATACAAGACGCGCCTCGCGCTGGAGCTGCGCCTCGACGCGTTCTGCGAGGACGACGACCTCATCTCGCGCAGCCTTGCGGAGGCGGGCGTTCGCGTCTTCCTGTTCGACCATCCCTGGAACCGCGAGGTCGAGCATCCCCTGGTCACGCGGGTGAACGGCTGGTCCGAGGTCGCTGACCTGCTCGCGGCCGCATGACCGAGCCCGTCACCTTCTATTTCGTGCGCCACGGCGAGAGCGAGGCGAATGCCGCGCGCCGCTTCGCCGGACGGACCGACAGTCCGCTCACCGAGCGCGGCCGGCACCAGGCCGAGGCCGTTGCCGAGACGCTCGCAAAGGTGCACTTCGACCGGATCATCTCGAGCCCCCTCGCGCGGTGTCGCGACACGGCCGTCGTCATCGCGCGCCGCCACCAGCTGCCCGTCGACCTCGAACCCGATCTGGTGGAGATCGACGTCGGGGAGAAGACCGGAGCGCCCTTCGACGAGGTCGCGGGACTGCCCGAGTGGCGCGACGACGGCTTCGTCGCCTGGCCACGGGGCGAAACGCTGGAAGCGGTCCTGTCGCGCGCGCACCGCGTGATCACTCGCATCGCGGCCGAGAGCGCCGGACAGCGCGTTCTGGTCGTCGGGCACGGCGGCGTGACGCGGATCCTCATGAGCCATTTCCTCGGGATGCTGCCGCGTCTCGACCGCAGCCCCGCGACGAACACCAACATCAGCGTCGTGGTGAGCGACGGCCTCACGCATCGCGTGGAGCGATTGTTCACCGATGCGCACCTCGTTTAGGCTTCGCCCGTGGCCCTGACGACCAAGGATCTCGCGACGCGCATCCGCGACATCCCCGACTTCCCCAAGCCGGGCATCCTCTTCAAGGACATCACGACGCTGCTCAAGGACGGCGACTCGTTCCAGGCCGCCGTCGACGGGATGCTGGAGCGCATCGGCAAACGCGAGATCGATGTCGTCGTCGGCATGGAGTCGCGCGGCTTCATCTTCGGCGCCCCGATCGCGTACAAGCTCGGCGTCGGCTTCGTACCGGTCCGCAAGCTTGGCAAGCTGCCCGCCGACGTGGTAAGCGTGGAGTACGACCTCGAGTACGGCTCCGCCACGCTCGAGATGCACAGGGATGCGCTCAAGCCGGGCGCAAAGGTGCTCATCATCGACGACCTCCTCGCGACCGGCGGCACCGTCGCCGGGACGATCGAGCTCGTGAAGCAGCTCAAAGGAGAGATCGTCGCGCTCGCGTTCCTGATCGAGCTCGTGGCGCTCAAAGGACGCGACAAGCTCGCGGGCTACGACATCGTTACACTCATACAGGCATAGCCTTCCAGCGACCGGCGGAGGCCCGCTTGGTCCTTTTCATTAGAAGGAGGACCGATGACCGCGGCCCCGTTACTGCCCGAGATCCGCCTCGAAGACCGACCGTCGGCCGAGAGCGCGCGCGCCTTCTTCCAGCGCGACCGTCTCATGTCGGCCTACGCGCTCGCGGACATCGATGCGGCGGAGATAGAGAAGGCGCGCTGGTGGACCGCGGTGCGCGGCGACGTGGTCGTTGCGTGCGCGCTCGTGGTGGAGGCGCTGCCGTTCCGGCCGTGCTTCGCGAGCGGCGAGGGCGAGGCGCTCGTGTCCATCTTCCAGGGTGGCATCCGCGAGCCGCGCATCGTCGTCGCGACGCCGCCCGCGGGCCGGCTCGCGGTGGAGAGCGTCTATCGCTTCGAGCGTGTCGAGAAGATGCACCGCATGGCCGTGTCGGTCGCGACCTTCCGACCGCGCCTCACGCACAGCGTTCGGCGCCTCGGGCCGGAGCAGCTCGACGACATCATCGACCTGTACGGGCACGCCTCGCGCACGTACTTCACCGAGGCGCGACTCGAGCGCGAGATCTACTTCGGCGTGTACATCGGGACCACGCTCGTCTCCGCCGCCGGCACGCACGTCCGCTCGCGTCTTTCGAGCGTCGCCGCAGTCGGGAACGTGCTCACGCGGATCGCGTACCGCGACCGCGGCATGGCGACCTCGGTGACGTCCGCGGTGACGGAGGCCGCGCTCGAGCAGCACCGCGATGTCGTGCTCAACGTGCGGCAAGACAACGCCCCGGCGATCGCCGTCTACGACCGCCTCGGCTACCACGTTCACGGACCGTTCATCGAAGGCCCGGCGGTGCGCCGCTCGGCCTGGGATCGGATCCTGGGGAGGATGAAATGACAACGAGCACCGCGCCGCATCACGACGTCGTCGACATCGGCCTGGCGGACGTCGGGGCCCGACGGGTCGAGTGGGCCGGTCGCGAGATGCCGGTGCTCGCCGGCATCCGCAAGCGGCTCGCGAAGGAGCGGCCGTTCGCCGGACTGCGCATCGCCGCGTGCCTCCACGTCACCACCGAGACGGCCAACCTCGCCACCGTGCTGCGCGACGCGGGCGCGAGCGTCGCGCTCTGCGCTTCGAATCCGCTTTCGACGCAGGACGACGCCGCGGCGGCGCTCGTGGCGATCGAGGGGATCGCCGTCTTCGCGCGAAAGGGAGAGGACCGCGACACCTACTACCGGCACATCAACGCGGTCCTCGCGACGAAGCCGCAGATCACGATGGACGACGGCGCCGACGTGGTCACCCTGCTGCACACCGACCGCAAGGATCTGCTCCCGCACGTGAAGGGCGGCACCGAGGAGACCACCACCGGTGTCATCCGCCTGCGCGCCATGGCCGCGGAGGGCGTGCTCGCGTACCCGATCGTCGCGGTGAACGAGGCGCAGACCAAGCACATGTTCGACAACCAGTACGGCACCGGCCAATCGGCGGTCGACGGCATCCTGCGCGCGACGAACATCCTGCTCGCCGGCAAGACCGTCGTCGTGGCCGGGTACGGCTGGGTCGGCCGCGGCGTCGCGTCGCGCTTCCGCGGCATGGGAGCCATCGTCATCATCGTCGAGGTCGACCCGCTCCGCGGTCTCGAGGCGGCGATGGACGGCTATCAGGTCATGCCGATCGCGGACGCCGCTCGCCACGGCGATCTCTTCATCACCTGCACGGGCAACGTGAACGTGATCGCGGCGAAGCACTTCGAGCACATGAAAGATGGCGCCATCCTCGCGAACGCCGGGCACTTCAACGATGAGATCGAGCTCGGCGCGCTGGCGAAGCAGGCGCGCTCGATGCGGGAGATCCGACGCTTCGTCGACGAGTACGACCTCGGTGATCGGAAGATCTTCGTGCTCGGCGAGGGCCGGCTCATCAACCACGTCGCCGCGGAGGCGAATCCGGCGGCGGTCATGGACATGTCCTTCGCGAACCAGGTGCTCGCGATCGAGTACCTCGTGAGGAACGCCGGTGCGCTTGCCCCGCAGGTCTACCCTGTGCCGCGCGAGCTCGACGAGCAGATCTCACGCGCGAAGCTCGAGGCGATGGGTATGCGCATCGACAAGATGACCGAGGAGCAGGCGATCTACGCGAAGTCATGGAAGGCGGGAACGTAAGAGTGGCGAGCTCGTTCATGACCTCTGACCGCACCCTCTTCACCAGCGAGTCGGTGACCGAGGGGCACCCGGACAAGCTGTGCGACCAGATCTCGGACGGGATGCTCGATGAGTGCCTGCGCCAGGATCCGAACGCGCGCGTCGCCTGCGAGACCGCAACGACGACCGGGACCATCCTCGTGTGTGGCGAGATCACGACGACCGCGTGGGTCGACGTGCCCGCGCTCGTCCGCTCGATCGTGAAGGACATCGGCTACGTCAACGCCGACTACGGCTTCGATTACCAGAGCTGCGGCGTGCTCACCGCGATCAAGGAGCAGTCGCGCGAGATCGCACAGGGCGTGAACGAATCGCTCGAGGCGCGCGCAGGCACGGATCCGCACGAGCTCGGCGCCGGTGACCAGGGAATGATGTTCGGCTTCGCGGTGCGCGAGACCGAGGAGCTCATGCCTCTGCCGATCACCCTCGCGCACGCCGTCGCGAGGGAGCTCGCGGCCGCGCGCAAGTCCAAACGGCTGTCCTGGCTGCGGCCCGATGGGAAGAGCCAGGTCACGGTCGAGTACTCCCGAGGCGTTCCGCAGCGGGTGCACACGGTCGTCGTGGCCGCCCAGCACGACCCGGGCATCCCACACGACCGCATCGAGGCGGAGATCCGCGACGTCGTCGTGAAGGCCGCGATCCCGGCGCGCTGGCTCGACGCGAAGACGAAGTACCTCGTGAACGGCACGGGCGCGTTCACGATCGGCGGCCCGATGGGCGACGCCGGCCTCACCGGACGCAAGATCATCGTCGACACGTACGGTGGCTACGCCCGGCACGGCGGCGGCGCGTTCAGCGGGAAGGATCCGACAAAGGTCGACCGCTCCGCCGCGTACGCCGCACGCTACGTCGCGAAGAACGTCGTCCAAGCCGGTCTCGCCGATCGCTTCGAGGTGCAGCTCGCGTACGTCATCGGTGGCGCGCAGCCGATCTCGCTCAATGTCGACACCTTCGGCACCGGCACGGTGGCGGACGAGACGATCCGCAACCTCATCGCGGAGCACTTCGACTTCCGGCCCGGCGCGATCATCGAGCGCTTCCAGCTGCGCCGTCCGATCTATCGCCAGACTGCCGCGTACGGTCATTTCGGCCGGCCCGACCTCGACCTGCCCTGGGAGCGAACCGACCTCGCGCCCAAGCTGGCCCGCGCGGCCGGAGCGAAGGCAGCGCTCGCCTAGCAGCCTGCTCCAGGGCCTTGCGGCCCAGGATGTGCACGGCCTTTTGAGAGTCCGGAGCAGGGGGAGCGACCCCCCGCTCCAAACGCCCTCAAGGAGGTCAGGTCATGGCGAATTCGGTTCTGGTCGGCCGACCGGGGGCCACGGCGTGGGCCGCGGTGCTCGGTGGCTGGGTCGCGACCATCGGCGCGTCGGTCATCTTCGCGCCTGTCGTCGCGGGCCTTCTCGTCGTCCCCGGCACGCCGGCGAGCGGCGACATCGCGGTCGCCGTCCCGGTCGTGCTCGGCGTGTTCCTGTCGTACATCGTCGGTGGGTACGTGGCCGGCCGCATGGCGGGCTATCGCACCAGCTGGCACGGGATGATGACCGCGTTCTTCACGCTGTTCGTCCTGCTCGTCCTCATGCTCCTCGGCGTGGCCGCCGACAACGGACTCTTCGCCGCGTCGGGCATCCGCTCCGCCGCCGACGTCATTCCCGGCGTCCACGAGCTCAACCTCTACGGGCTCGGCGACGCCCTCACGTTCGGCGCGATCCTCGGCTTCCTCGCCGCGATCTTCGGCGGCTGGCTTGGCGGCCTGCTCGCGCCTTCTCACGTCGTCGTACCGCTGCGGCCGGTCTACGCGCCGCCGCCGGCGGCACGCACCACCGAGCGGCACGAGGTCGCGACGGAGCGTCCGCGACGCATCCTGCCGGCCTTCGGTCAGAAGGGCGGCGACCGCGTCGAGAAGAACGAGTTGCACGCTCGCGCTGAGAGCATCCAGGACCGCTCGTAAGCGATCCTGGCACCATGACGGGGCGGCGCGAGCCGCCCCGTTTTTCATTCCCTCAGGCGCCCTTGCCGAATCGACGGCTGAACTGGTCTTACCACTCGGACGTATCCTCCTCGACGACCAAAGGTCGGGGAGGGTGTGCATGACACGTCTGGTCGCGATCCTGACAACACTCGCTCTGGTGCTCGCAGCCTGCGGGAGTACCCCGGTGTCGGGAACGACCGGAGGGGCACCGAGCGCCACGACGGGGGTCGCGAAGCCGAACTACGGCGGGACCGTCACCTTCGGGCTCGAGAACGACGTGAGCAACCTCGACCCGATGCTGTCGGGTCTGTTCGTCGACCGGAACATCCACTACGCGATGTACGACTCGCTCGTTCGCGTTTCGCCGAAGGGCGAGATCATCCCGTGGCTCGCGGAGAAGTGGACGACGTCGAGCGACGGCAAGACGATCACGTTCAATCTCCGTCAGGGCGTGAAGTACCACGACGGCACGGCCTTCGACGCCGCGTCGGTGAAGTGGAACATCGAGCGCTACATCAACACCAAGGGCTCGTCGCGAACGGGTGACCTGGGCGCGGTGGCGAGCGTCGAGGTCGTCGACCCGAGCACCGTGAAGTTCAACCTCAAGTCCGCGTTCGCGCCGCTCCTGGCGGCGCTCGTCGACCGCGCGGGCATGATGGTCAGCCAGAAGGTCGTCGACGCGATGGGCGCCGACTTCACGCTGAAGCCGTTCAAGGCCGGCACCGGCCCCTTCATCCTCACCGAGGCCGTGAAGACCGATCACTACACCCTCGAGAAGAACCCGGACTGGTGGGGCAAGGACGACAAGGGGAATAAGCTCCCGTTCCTCGACAAGATCATCGTGAAACCGATCCTCGACGGTGACGTCCGTCTCACCAACCTGCGGACCGGTCAGGTGCAGGTCATCAACCAGCTCGCCGGCAAGGACGTCCCGGCGACCAAGTCCGACCCGACGCTGACGTATCAAGAGGTCGGCTCGTTCGCGTGGAGCAGCATGATCCCGAACGAGGCGCCGACCTACGTCTTCAACGAGAAGCGCTACGTGAAGGCGGTCGCCATGGCGATCGACCGGCAGGAGATCCTCGACCGGGGCCCCACGCAGGGGAACCTCGGCCTGGTCGGATTCGGCCCGATCGCGCCCGCGCACTTCGCGTACGACCCGAGCTTCAAGCCGTTCCCGAAGGCCGACCCGGAGGGCGCGAAGAAGCTCGTCGCCGAGGTGGGGAAGGGTGCGCTGAAATTCGAGCTCCTGGTGTCATCAGGCGACGCGGCGATCCTGCAGCTCGCGCAGCTCATCCAGGCGGAGCTCGCGAAGGCGGACATCACCGCCGAGATCAAGACACAGCTCTTCAACGACATCGTCACGCTGCAGCAGAGCCACAAGCACACCGGTATGACGCTCATTGGATGGAGCGGACGGCTCGACCCGGATGGCAACAGCTACGACTTCGTCGTCACCGGCAGGACGAACAACGACTCGAGCTACTCGAACCCCAAGGTCGATGAGCTCATGAACCAGCAGCGTATCGAGTCGGACCCAGCCAAGCGGAAGACGCTGTTGCAGCAAGCACAGCAGATCTTCGTGGTCGACGACCCGGCCCGCGTCTGGTTCCAATTCGGCATCTCGCCACTGGTGACGGTCAAGCAAGTGACCGGCATGCAGGTGTATGCGGACCGCATCCCGCGCTTCGATACCGCCCAGCTGAGCAAGTGACCGACTAGCAATTTGAGAGCGGAGGCGACGGAGTGATCAGGTACATCCTCCGTCGCCTCGTGCTCATGATCCCTGTCGCGCTCCTGGTGACCGTCGGCGTCTTCGCCTTGGCGCGCCTCTCGCCGGTGGATCCGGTGCTCGTCTTCGCGGGCGAGGAGCGCGACCCCGCCATGCTGGAGGCGATCCGCCAGCAGCTCGGGCTCGATCAGCCGCTGCCGGTGCAGTACGTCGCCTGGCTGTCGCACGCGGTCCAGGGCGACCTCGGCCGCTCGTTCCAGAACAAGCAGCGCGTGACCGAAGCGATCATCGAGCGCCTGCCGGCGACGTTCGAGCTCGGCCTCGCGGCGCTGCTCATCTCCATCACCTTCGCGCTCGTCATCGGCATCCTCTCCGCCGTCAAACGCAATTCCGTGCTCGACCTCCTCTCCACGAGCATCACGCTCATGGGCGTCTCGTTCCCGTCGTTCTTCCTCGGCGTCGTCCTCATCCTGCTGTTCGCGTACGTGATCCCCGGCCGGATCTTCCCACCGGGCGGATACGTGCCGCTCTCACAAGACGCCGGCGAGAACCTCCGCCGCCTCGTGCTCCCGGCGGTCACGCTCGCGACGGGGAGCCTCGCGCTGAATCTGCGGCAGGTGCGCTCGAGCCTCCTCGAGGTGTTCGGGCACGACTACATGCGCACCGCTCGCGCGAAGGGCCTGCGTGAGGGCGCGGTCATCGTCCGGCACGCGCTGAAGAACGCGCTCATCCCCGTGGTTACGCTGGTGGGCATCCAGGTCGGAGCGATCATCGAGGGCGCCGTGATCACCGAGCAGATCTTCTCCTGGCCGGGCGTGGGACGGCTCGCCGTTCAGGCCATCCCGTCGCACGATTACCCGGTCGTGCAGGGCGTGGTGCTCGTTTCCGCGCTGTCGTTCATGTTCAGCACGCTGCTCGTCGACGTCCTGTACGCCTGGCTGGATCCGCGGATCTCGTATGAATCGGCGGCTGCCTAGTTGGCGGGCACGACGGTCCCGATCGCGCTCGGCCGCGCGGAGAGCGACCGGCTGCGCTCGGCCGCGTACTTCCTGCGCCGCAATCCGCGGATGGTCATCGGCGGGCTCATCGTCCTCGGGTGGCTGGTCGCGGCCGCGTTCGCGCCCTGGGTCGCGCCCTACGACCCGATCAAGGTGAACGTCGTCGATTCGCTCCAGCCGCCGAACCTGCAGCACTGGCTCGGCACCGACGATCTCGGTCGCGATGTGCTCTCGCGCGTCATCTGGGGCGCTCGCGTGTCGCTCCGCGTCGGGCTCGTCAGCGTGTCGATCGGCCTGCTCGTCGGGACGTCGCTCGGCCTCGCTGCTGGCTACCTCGGCGGGAAGTTCGACCTCTTCATCATGCGCGGCATCGACGCGCTGCTCGCGTTCCCCGCGCTGATCCTCGCGATCGGCATCACCTCGGCGCTGGGTCCGCGGATCGAGAACGCGATGATCGCCATCGGCATCGTCGCGATCCCGGCGTACGCGCGCCTGACGCGCGGCCAGGTGCTCGCGGTGCGCGCACGCGAGTACATCGTCGCGGCACGCGCCATGGGGGCGGCGCCACTGCGCATCGTGTTGCGACACATCTTCCCGAACATCATGAACGCGCTCATCGTGCAGGCCACGCTCTCGACCGCCTTCGCGATCCTGGCGGAAGCAGCGCTGTCGTTCCTGGGGCTCGGGGCACAGCCGCCGGAGCCCTCGTGGGGCCAGGACATCAACTATTCGCAGCGCTACCTGGCCAACCTCAAATGGTGGATGAGCGTGGGGCCGGGCATCGCGATCTTCACCGCCGTCTTCGCCTTCAACTTCCTCGGCGACGCCCTCCGCGACGCCCTCGACCCGCGCCTTCGGCGCTCGGGCGGCTAGTACCGGAGTACTAGTCCCGACCGATACCCTTCCGTGGCTGCCCATTTGAGCGCTCGGTGCTACTCCTAGCGCGACATGCAGGTGAGCCAGGTCGCCTATGACCGTTTCATCGTGGAGCTCCCGCCGGCCGACGCGGACTACCGCCCGCTCGCCGACCCGGAGACCCTCGCCGAAACGGCCGCGTGGCTCTGGGACTTCGGGCCGACGCCGCTTGTAGCGGTCGTCAGCTACGACGGTGCCGCACCGAGTTGGCTCTCCGCATGGTCACCGCGCAAGATCGACACGACCCCCGAGGGCAAAAAGACGGGAGCCGCAGTCGTCCTGAGCGAGCGATCGGACCTCGAACGCTTCCTCTCCGAAGGCGCACCGCACGAGCACACCGAGCTCCTGTGGCCGAGCATTTCCGAGGCGAAGACGTTCGAGGCCCTGCACGCCGGCGGCACCGCGTGGCTGAAGACGATCGACGCGCACGCCAAGATCTCGAACAAGGGCGAGCGCTTCGAGGTGGAGCAGATCGAGCCTTAACGCGCCGCGAGCAGCGACCCCCGTCGCATCAGCCAACCCAGACCCGCCCCGACCATCCCGACCACCAGCACGACCGCCGCGACGTCGACATGTCTGCTGATCGCGCTGGCGGCGGCGATCGGGAGCGCGACGCCGAGGCCGATCGCGACCCAGCGTCGCGGCGCGGCGAGCGCGATGGCCAGCGAGAGCGCGAGGATGAGTCCGGCCTCGACGCCGCTGTCGTCGGTGCGCTGGTCGTACCCCAACAGGAAGAAGCCCACGAGGACGGCGGCCAGCAGGATCAGCCAGTCCTTCACTGCTTGGTGCGCTGCAGCTTCTGCTGCGCCTCCGCGCCGAGCTCGCGCGTCCGGACGAATGCGGCGTAGACGGCGCGCGAGAGCACGGTGCGCATCGTGCCCTTCTCGAGCTCGTAGATCGCCGCGGCGCTCGTGCCACCCGGAGAGGTGACCATGTTCCGCAGCTCCGCGAGATGCCGTCCGCTCTGTCGCGCGAACGCGGCGGAGCCCTCGACCGTCCGGAGCACGAGCTCTTCCGCGACGCGCCGCGAGAAGCCGAGGTGCACGCCCGCGTCGACGAGCGCCTCCATGAGCAGGAACACGTAGGTCGGGCCGGTGCCGGAGAGCGCGGTCGCCATGTCGACCATGCCCTCCTCCTCGACCTCGATCTCCTCGCCGAGCGCGCCGAGTATCGCCTTCGCGCGGTCGCGCTGATCGCGGTCGACGCTCGCGGTCGCGCACCACGCCGTGATGCCCATTCCGATCTGGGCGGGGGTGTTGGGCATCGCGCGCACGATCGTCGCGTGGTCCAGCCCTTCGCGCAGCACGGCGAGTGGTGCGCCGGCGATGATCGACAGGACGAGCTGGTCGGCGCGCAGCTTCCCGCGCAGCTCGCGGAGCACGGTGGGGAGGACCTGCGGTTTCACCGAGAGCACGACGATGTGCGCGCTCTGCGCGGCCTCAGCGTTCGATGCGAGCGCTTTCACGCCGAACAGCTTCGTCAGCTCCGCGCGACGTTCGCGGCGCGGGCCGGTGACGAACACGTGCGACGGCGGTACGAGGTGCTTGTCGAGAAGGCCGCGGATCATCGCCTCCGCCATCGTGCCGCCGCCGATGAACGCGAGGCGCTTTCCCTGAAGGGGCACTAGCGGATGATACGGACGAGGTCGCCGCGCTCGAACAGGCCGCGCGTCTCGATCGTGAGACGGTCGAACGCCTGCGGCGGGATCCCGATATCCGCCAGGAGCAGCTCACCGACGAGAGCGCGCGACCGCGTCGTGACGAGGCCGCGCTTCGGCAGCGCGAGCGTGACGGTGAGCGCGGCGCGGATCGTGACGCCGAGGGGCTTGCCGGTATCCGGATGCAGGCCCGAGGGGATGTCGACCGCGAGGATCGGCAGGCGCGACGCGTTCGCGGCGCGGATGAGGTCGGCAACCGTGTCGCGCGGCGCGCCGCTCACGCTGTAGCCGAGCAGGCCGTCGATGACGAGGTCCGCGTCGTCGACGGCGACGTCGTGCGGCACGCCGAGCTTCGCGAGGATGTCGTGCTGGCGCCGCGCGAGCGGGCGCAGACTCTCCGCCGGACCCGCGAGGACGGCGCCGACGATCGCGCCCCAACCGCTCAGGTGACGTAGTGCACCCAGGGCGTCGCCGCCGTTGTTCCCGCTGCCGACGAACGCCACGATGCGTTTGCCCGCGAGACCGCCGAGGAAGGCGCGCGCCGCTGCGGCGATCTGGTGCGACGCGTTCTCCATAAGTAGCTCGACCGCGATGCCGAGGTCCTCTGACGCGATCCGATCCGCCTCGGCCATCTGCGCGGCGCTCGCGGAGGGGACGTCGCGGAGCGTCGGCAGGCCGTCGAACCGCTCGGCCGGTCTGATCTCGACGTGGTCGTCCATCACACGCGACCCAGGAGGACCACCTTCGGCACGGAGAACGTCGTCTCGGTGATGCGGAACGTCGTGACGGCGGCCGCGGGCGCGTCGCGCAGGCGGCGCCGCACCTCGGCGGCGCGGTCGGCCGGGGTCTGCGATCGCTCGAGCCACGCTTCGGTCGTGAGCTTGGTCGTCATGAGCTCCGACTCGACGCTGGCGCGAAGCCCCGCGTCCACGAGCAGCGCGCGCCAGCCCGCGATCGTGCGATTGCGCACGTGCGAGGCATCACGCAGCGTCTCGAGCTCGTTGATGAACACGTCGAGCGAAGGGTCGTCCGGCGCGTAGTTGTCGACGAGGACGAGGCGGCCGCCCGGGCGCAGCACGCGCGCGACCTGGCGGAACGCGCCCGCGGCGTCCGTGAAGTGGTGCGCGGCGAGGCGGCAGGTCACGAGATCGAGCGACGCGTCGGCGAACGGGAGCGCGGTGGCGTCGGACTGCGCGAACGCGGCGTTCGGCGCGCTCACGACACTCGCCCGACCGGCCTGCAACATCTCGAGCGTTGCGTCGGCACCGACCGCGAAGCGCACGAGCGGCGCGATGCGGCGCAGCGTGTGACCCACGCCGCAGCCGAGGTCGAGCGCGCGGTCGTCCGCGCGCGGGGCGGCGACGGCGATGAGCCGGTCGAGGTCCTCACCCGACGCGTGCGTCGCGCTCGATACATACGCGGCGGCGGTCTTGCCGAATTGCGCGCGCACGTCCTTCACAGCTCTTTCTCGAACTCGACCGTCGTGGCGCGTGTGTATCCCGCGGCCGTCCAGAACTCCATCGCCGCGGCGTTGTCGTCCCACACGATGAGATTCACCTTCGGGCACCCGCGCTCACGCAGCCGCTGCTCGATGATGCGCACCAGGCGTCCGCCGAGCCCGTGCCGGCGGTCACCCGCGCGCACCGCGACGTGATACAGCCAACCACGACGACCATCCCAGCCGCCGAGCGCGGTCGCGGCGAGCCCGCGTTCGTCGTGCGCGAGGAGGAACAGACCGGGATTGCGCTCGGCGAACGTCGCGAGCGCGCGGTCATCGTCGCCGGGACGGATCTTGATGCCCGACGCTTCCCAGAAGGCACGCACCGCGGCGCCGTCGCCCGTGCGGAACTCGCGCACGTCCACGTCTCTCATACTGCCCTGTCGTGCGCGTCGGTCGTTTCCAGGTCGAGATCTTCAGCGACGGCATCTTCCGGCTCGACGGCGGCGCGATGTTCGGCATCGTCCCGAAGGCGCTGTGGGACAAGGAAAAGCCGGCGGACGACCGCAATCGCATCGCGATGGACATGAACTGTCTGCTCATCCGTGACGGCGTGGGGAATGTCGTCGTGGTCGAAACGGGCGCTGGGCCGAAGCTCACGGAGCGCTCGAAGCAGAACTTCGGCATCGATGGTCCGCCGCGGCTTCTTGATGAGCTCGCACACCGCGGCGTGCGACCCGACGAGGTCACGCTCGTCGTCAACACGCATCTCCATTTCGACCATGCGGGCGGCAACACCTACCGCGACGGCGACCGCGTCGTCGCGACCTTCCCTCGCGCGTCCTACGTGTTCCAGCGCCTCGAGTGGGTGGACGCGAACGCGCCCAACGAGCGCACCCGTGGCTCGTACTTCGCCGAGGACTACGCGCCGCTCGAGGCCACAGGCAAGCTCGAGCTCATCGACGAGAGTGTCGAGATCCTGCCGGGCATCCGCCTCGACCGCCTGCCGGGACACACCCGCGGCACGCAGACCGTGCGCGTGAGCGACTCCGGTGAGACGCTGTTCTTTTCCTCGGACTTCATGCCCGACCGCCATCACCTGCGACTGCCGTGGATCCCGGCGTTCGATCTGTTCCCGCTCGAGACGCTCGCCGCGAAGAAGGCGATCCTCCCGCGCGCGGTCTCCGAGGGGTGGCTCGTGGGCTTCACCCATGACGTCCCGCGCTTCGGCCGCATCCTCGAGCACGAAGGGAAGCTGCGCTTCGAAGAGGTGGCGGAATAACCACCGCGTCGACGGTCATCGTTGGCGGCGGCGTCGTCGGCTGCGCCGCGGCGTTCTTCCTGGCCGAACGCGGCGACCGCGACGTCGTGCTGCTCGAGCGGGGCCAGCTGGGGCAGGGGACGAGCAAAGGGGGCCTGGGTGGCATCCGCCATCAGTTCGACGACGAGCTCGATGTCCGCCTCTCGAAGCTCGCGGTCGCGTTCTGGCGCGCGTTCGAGGAGCGCACCGGCGCGAAGCATGACTTCCAGCAGCGTGGCTACCTCTTCATCGCGGAGACGCCCGCAGGTCTCGAACAGCTCCGCGCGCCCATCCCGCTGTACGAGCGCGTCGGCGTGAACGTCGAGATGGTGGACCCCGCCGAGATCGCGCGGCTCGTGCCGGGGATCCGCACCGACGATCTCGTGGGCGGACGCTTCGGCGCGGAGGACGGCTACGGCGATCCGATCGAGGCGCTCGCGGGGTTCGCCGCGTTCGCTCACCTCGGCGGCGTGAAGATCCGCGAAGACGTCGCGGCGCTCGAGATCGTTCGTGGGGGCGATCGCGTGACGGGCGTGCGGACGTCCGAGGGCGTGATCTCGTGCGAGCGCGTGCTGCTCGCGACGGGCTGCTGGACCGCGTCGCTCGCCGCGACCGCCGGCGTCGCCGTCCCGATCTGGCCCTACGCCAGGTCGATCATGGAGTCGCGACCGTATCCCGCGCTGTCGCGCGTTCCGCTGACGATCGAGCTGGAGTCCGGTTTCCACTTCCGTCCGAAGGGCGCGGCTCAGCGCTTCGCGATGCCGAACCTCACCGGCGACGGGCGCGTGGAGAAGGGGCCCGCCGCGCCGCCGAGCGCCTTCGTCCCCGGCGAGTTCGCGCCGCTCGTGGTCCCACCCTCGCTCGAGCCGTGGGTCCGCGCGCGCGCCGCATCGCGGCATCCGCTCTTCGCCGATCTGCGCATCACCGACTCCTGGTCCTGCTACTACGAGATGACCCCGGACGATCATCCCATCGTCGGTGCGGTGCCCGGCGTCGCCGGGCTCTATGTCGCGGCGGGCTTCTCGGGTCACGGGTTCATGCACACGCCCGCGACGGCGCAGCTGGTCGTCGAGGAGATGCTCGACGGACGCGCGCACACGCTCGACATCACCGATCTGTCGCTCGAGCGTTTCGCCAGCGGGCGCCGGCCCTTCACCGCGACGGTGCTCTGACCCGCCGGCCATGAATGTCCGCGTCACGCGCTTCCTCGATGGCGCGCGCGAGGCCACAGGTCACGCGGTCATCGTCGACGTGTTCCGCGCGTTCACGACCGCCGCGTTCTGTATCGCCGCCGGAGCGAAAGAGATCGTCCTCGTCGCCGATCACGAGCAGGCGCTCGCGCTGAAGCGCGACGATGACTCGCTGTTCCTCACCGGTGAGATCGGTGGCCGCCCCATCCCCGGGTTCGACGTCGGAAACTCGCCCTCAGCGATCGAGCGCCTCGACCTCTCGGGGCGTCGTGTCGTCCAGCGCACGAGCTCCGGAACGCAGGGCGTGGTCGCCGCGACCGCCGCGCGCGGCATCCTGCTCGGCAGCTTCGTCATCGCGCAGGCGACGGTCGACCATCTGCGCGGCATCGCCGACGAGGTCACGATCGTCGCGATGGGGCACAACGCGATCGCCGACGCCGACGAGGACGCGCAGTGCGCGGGATATCTCGAATCGCTGTTGCGTGGCGAGCGGCCGAAGCCGCCGACGGTGTTGCTCGAGGGCGATCGCTCCGCGGAAGGTTGGCCCGACCACTTCCCGCGTCGTGACGCCGAGCTTGCCTGTCACATCGATCGCTTCGACTTCGCGCTGCCGGTCGTGTTCGAGGATGGTCTCTTCGTGGCGCGGGCGGCGCGCACCGCCGCAAACTAATACTCTTCCGAGGTGCCCCGCACCGTCCTCATCACCGGCATCACCGGGTTCGCGGGCAGCCATCTCGCCGAGCGCTTCGTGACGCAGGGCGTGATCGTGCACGGCATCGCACATGAGGACCCGCCGCACGCGAACCTCGCGGCGGTCGCGGATCGCGCACGTGTGCACCGCGGCAACATCCTCGACCTCGCCGCGGTGAGCGGCGCGCTTGCCGCCGCACGGCCGGACGCGGTCGTCCACCTCGCGGCGCAGGCCGTCCCGACGCTGGCGGCGCGCGACCCGGTCTCCGCCGTGCGCGTGAACGTGCTCGGCACGGCGACGCTCCTCACCGCGCTCGACGCGCATCCCGACATCCGTCTCGTCATGGCCTCGAGCGCCGACGTGTACGGCGCGCCCGACTCCGAGTTCGTCGACGAGCGCGCGCCGCTACGGCCGGCGAACGTCTATGCCGCGACGAAGGTAGCGTCCGAGGCGCTGGTCCGCGAGTTCGCCGGTCGTCGCGCGGCCGCGACGACGGTGCTCCGTCCCGCGAACCAGATCGGCCCGCGGCAGCATCCCGGCCTCGCGGCGTCGGCGTTCGCGAAGCAGATCGCGGAAGCCGAGGCCGGCCTCGCCGAGCCCGTCGTCCGGCACGGCGTTCTCGACGCGCGTCGCGATTTCCTGGATGTGCGCGACATGGCCGCGGCCTACGCGCTCGCGTCGGACCTCAGCGAGCCGGGCGCGACGGTCTACAACATCGGGACCGGCGAGGCCGTGTCCGTCGCCGAGATCCTGGAGACGCTCATCGGCCTCGCGCGCGTACCGGTCCGCGCCGAGCTCGATCCCGAGCGCGTGCGATCCAGCGCCGCCGCGGCGTTCGCGCTCGACAGCGGCCGCTTCCGCCGGCGCACGAGCTGGGCGCCGACGATCGATCTGCGCACCTCGCTCGCGGACACCCTCGATTACTGGCGGGGCCAGGTGAGAGCCGAGGCGGGGGTAGGGGCCCCCGGGCGCGGAGCGACCGCATGAAGATCGTGTTCGGCACGGACGGGTGGCGCGCGCGCATCGCCGAGGAGTACACCTTCGACGCGGTGAGGGTCTGCGCGCAGTCCGTCGCGGAGTGGGTCCAGAAGAGCGGCGAGGCCGGCCGCGGCGTGATCATCGGCTACGATCGCCGCTTCGCCTCGGAGCATTTCGCGGCCGCCGCGGCGGAGGTCGTCGCGGCGCACGGGATCCACGTCTTCCTCTCCACCGCCGCGGCGCCGACGCAGTCGTTCTCGTACGCGACGATGCGGAAGAAGGCGAAGGCCGGCATCGTCATCACCGCCAGCCACAATCCGTGGCCCGACAACGGCTTCAAGGTGAAGTCCGAGACGGGCGCGGCCGCCGCGCCGGACATGCTGAAAGAGCTCGAGGCCGTCATCCATCCGCTCGAGTCGCATCCGCAGGACGTACGCCGCAGGCCGTTCGACGATGCGAAGGGTGCCGGCCTCATCGAGCTCTTCGATCCCGCGCCCGATTACCTCGCGCGCGTCGCGCAGCTCTTCGACCTCGACGCGTTCCGTGGCGCGGGGTATCGGATCGTGTGCGAGCCGCTCTTCGGCAGCGCCAGTGGGTACTTCCCGCGCCTGCTGGGCGGCGGCAAGACCCAGATCGTCGAGCTCCACGCCGAACGCAATCCGTACTTCGGTGGACTCAATCCCGAGCCGATCCCGCCGAACACCGACGAGTTCCTCGCGCGCATCACGTCGGAGAAGGCGGACGTCGGTCTCGCGGTGGACGGCGACGCCGACCGCGCCGGGCTCGGCGACGAGAAGGGCAACTTCGTCACGACGCTCACGACCTACGCGCTGCTCATGTGGTATCTCCTCGAGGTCCGCAAGCTGCGCCAGCCAGTGGTGAAGACGGTGAACATGACCTCGATGGTCGACCGTCTTGGCGAGAAGTACGGCGTCCCCGTCTACGAGGTGCCGGTCGGCTTCAAGTACATCGGGCCCAAGATGCAGGAGACGGGAGCGATGATGGGCGGCGAGGAGTCGGGCGGCTTCGGCTTCGCGATGCACCTTCCCGAGCGCGACGGCATCGTCGCGGATCTCTTCTTCCTCGACTTCATGCTCAAAACGAAGAAGAAGCCGTCGCAGCTCATCGCCGAGCTGATGGATCTCGCCGGCCCCTCCTTCTATCTGCGGCGCGACCTGCGCCTCGACGCCCCGACCTACACCGCCGAGAAGCCGAAGATCATGGCGCGGTTGCGGGGCGCCAAGCCGCGCGAGCTCGCGGGCCACACGGTGAAGAAGGTCGTGGACCTCGATACCGGTGACGGCGTGAAGTTCTTCGTCGACGACGGCTCATGGCTCTTGATGCGACTCTCAGGCACGGAGCCGCTCGTTCGCGTCTACGCCGAGACCCGCAGCGAGGCGGAGCTCGCGCCGATGCTCGACATCGGAGTGAAGATGGTGCAGGAGAGCACGTGATGGACACATCGGTCATCGAATCCGTCGAGCGCATCCGCGCGGCCGATCCCGAGGACATGCTCGGGCGGATCAAGGAACTCCCGAAGCAGATCCAGGGTGCGTGGCAGGTCACCCGCGCGGCGCAGCTGCCCCCGGCGTATGGCGACGTGCGCAACATCACGGTCATCGGCATGGGCGGCTCGGCCATCGGCGGCGACCTCGCCGCGTCGCTGCTTGCCGACGAGCTCAAGGTCCCCATGAGCGTGCATCGCGACTACGGACTCCCCGCCTTCATCGGACGCGACTCGCTGGTGATCGCGTCGTCCTACTCGGGCAACACCGAGGAGACTCTGTCCGCGTTCGACGAGGCGCGAAAGCGTGGCGCGAAGGTGCTCGCCCTGACCACGGGCGGAACGCTGGCCACGCAGGCGCGCGCCGCGAACTATCCGGTCGTCACGTTCTCGTACAAGGCGCGACCGCGCGCGACGCTGGGCTACTCGCTCGGCCTGGTGCTCGGGTCGCTCACGCGTCTCGGGTTGATACGCGATCTCTCGGCCGACATCGACGCCGCCGTCGCCGACCTCGCGAAGCTCGAGGAGCGGGTGCACGAGGGGGCGCGGACGAACGACGCGAAGAAGCTGGCGATCGAGCTCTATGGCCGGATCGTCTTCGCCTACGGCGCGGGCGTGATGGGGGTGATGGCGCGCCGCGTGAAAGGTCAGTGGAACGAGAACGCGAAGAACTGGTCCGCGTTCGACGTGATGAGCGAGCTGAACCACAACGCGGTCGTCGGCTTTCCGAATCCGCAGATCGCGCGCGAGGCGATCACGGTGCTGTTGCTGCGCAGCGATCGCGACAACCCGCGACACAAGATCCGCTTCGACGTGACACGCGAGCTGCTCGATCGCGCGAGCATCCAGCACAAGAGCCTCGAGTTCGGTGGGACCAACCTGCTCTCCGAGGTGCTGCAGATGACGCTGTTCACCGACTACGTGTCCTTTTACGTCGCGCTGCTGAACGGCGCGGATCCCTCGCCGAACACGGCCATCGACTATCTGAAGGACCGACTCGCCAGGGGTTGAGATCGAGCCGAGAGTGATCCACCGCGCGGCGCGCTTCGCGTTCTGCCCGCGCGATGGCACGGCGCTCGTCGCGACGCGCATCGACGGCCGTGACCGCCCGACCTGTCCGGTCTGCGGATTCGCCGACTTCATGCACGTGCAGATCGGCGCGAACACCATCGTCGAGCGGGACGGCGGCGTGCTCCTGGTGCGCCTGAATTACGGTCCGAGGGATGGCCACTGGGCCCTCCCCGGTGGCCTGGTCGAAGATGACGAGACGCCAGAAGAGGCGGCGGTGCGCGAAACGCGGGAGGAGACCGGGTTCCAGGTAAGCCTGGATGGCTTGCTCGCGAACTGGATGCGTCCGGGCTTCCCGATCCTGGTCGTCGTGTACCGCGCGCACATCGAGCGCGGCGAGCTACGCGTCGCGCCGGACGAGGCGTCCGAAGCGCGCTTCTTCCCGCGCGAGGAGCTCCCGCCGCTCGAGGCGCTCGCCTGGCCGTCTACTGCGCACGGCCTCGATGCGTGGCGGGCATACGAGCCACCGCGCCCCTAAACACCGATACCCTGCAGCCACTGCGCCTCCCCCGCGCGAGGTATCCGCCTTCCCCCGGCCGCCGCGATGCTCACGCGCGTGATCGGTCCCGTCGCGCGCTTCTCGTTGGCCCTTGCCGCGGTGCTTGTAGTGACCGCGCTGGTCCTCGGCGCCGGCACCGCCTACCTCATCGGACGCTACGTGGACGACGAAACGACCGCGTTCACGCAGGACGCGGTCGCGAGCCACTTCGGCTCGGTGTTCAGCGACGACGTGTTCCAGCGCGGCCTCAGCCCCGAGGAGCGGCAGGCGCTGCTCACCATCGTCACCTTCCATTTCTCGATCTACAACGTGGTCGCCACCGAGTTCTTCGACCGCACGGGCACGATCGTCTTCTCCTATGACTCCGATGAGATCGGCCGGCGGCTCGATCCCGCGACCCATTCCGAGCTCGCCACCGCCCTGAGCGGCAAGCGCGACGCGGATCGGACGACGATCGTCGCCGATCCCAGGCTCGGCGTGCCCGGATCCTCAGTCGGGTATGGGAGCTTCAACACGCACCACATGGCGGCGGACGCCGCCGGCTCCGCGGCCACGCCCGGCGCGGGCACGCGCGAGATCCGCGCGCTCGAGGCATGGGTCCCGGTGACGCAGAACGGTCAGGTCATTGGAGCGGTCGTCGTTTGGCGCGACATCGCGCCGACCAACACCGCGCTCATGCGCATCCAGCTCACGATCGCCGCGATCATCGCCCTCGCCGCCGCCTTCGTCTGGCTCGTGCTGCGCGGGGTGTACGCGCGGTCCTCGATGCGGATCTTCGCGCAGGCCGGCGCGCTCGAGGACGCGCTCGCGCTTCGCGAGCGCACCTACGACGCGACGCTCACGGCGCTCACCAGCGCGCTCGACTTCCGCGACAACGAGACTGGCGGACACTCCGACCGCGTCGTCGCCTACATGGAGCTGCTGCTCGAGCAGATGAACATCAAGGGTCCCGAGCTCGCGACGCTGCGCCGTGGTGCGCTGCTCCACGATGTCGGCAAGATCGGCGTCCCGGACAACGTCCTCCGCAAGCCGACCGCGCTCAGCGAAGGGGAGTGGGCGATCATGAAGCGCCACCCCGAATTCGGCGCGCGGATCATTGCGGGCATCCCGTTCCTCGAGGACGTCGCGCGCATCGTCCGCCACCACCACGAGCGCTGGGACGGCATGGGGTACCCGGACGGGCTCAAGGGCGACCGCATCCCGCTCGGCGCGCGCATCTTCGCGGTGGGTGACTCGTTCGACGCGATGACGAGCGACCGCCCGTATCGCCGGGGACTCCTGATCGACGCGGCGCGTGAAGAGATCCGGCGCTGCGCCAGCTCGCAGTTCGATCCCGCGGTCGTCACCGCATTCCTCAGCATCCCGGTGGCGCGCCTCGCCGCGATCGGCGACGATGCGCCACACACGCACCCGCGAGTGGTAGCGAGCTGACCGCCGCCCGTTTCTTAGGGAAAATCGAACCGGATCCGCCGGGCCTAGAATCGCTTCCGTCCGGCGCCAGCCGGAACGACGGAGCGGTGGAGGTCGGTGGATGTACTCGAGCCTCATCTCCAAGATCGAGAAGGCGAAGCGTTACGCCGAAGAGCCCCAGCGGATCACGTTCCAGGAATTCGAGATCCGATTCCGCGGCGACAATGGCTCCCATAGCGTTGCGCTTCACGGAGATGAATGGTCCTGCGAGTGCGAGCACTTTCGTACTTCGGGCCTGTGCGCGCACGTCATGACCCTTCAGCGTCTCTTCGCGACCCACCTCACCGACGCGGTGAAGTACACGACCGAGCACGTCCCCGCGTAGTCGCGCGCTCGTCTGCTTGGCGTGTGCGCTTCGCGCACGCCGCGGTAGCGACACGCGTGCCCACAACTGAATAGGCAGGGTCTCAGCGAAGCCGGTGAGAGTCCGGCAGTGTCGCGCAACCGTGATGGACGCTCGTCCTAACTCGGGTCGCCTGGTACTCCTGCTCGCGGCCAACACGCCTTCGCGAAAAAGGAGTGAGCCAGATGCGTTTCCGCGTTGCGCCCATCCTCGCCGTCGTCCTTCTGATCGCGTCCGCCTGCGGCTCGGCCACCACGACCACTCCGACCCCGATCCCGCAGCCGAGCCCCACCGCCGCCGCGGCCCTTTTCCCGGCAACGGTCACCGACTTTCAGAACCGCTCGGTCACGGTCCCCGCGCGTCCCGAGCGCATCGTCTCCATCGGTCCATCGATCACTGAGTTCCTGTTCGCGCTCGGCGCCGGACCGCGCGTCGTCGGCGCCGATGACTTCTCGGACGAGCCCGCCGCGGCGAAACAGCTCGAGAAGGTCGGCGGCATCAAAGTCAATTTCGAGCAGGTCGTTTCGCTCAAGCCCGATCTCGTCTTCAGCGTGAAATTCTCCGACGGGACGATCGAGAAGCTCGCAAGCGCCGGCCTCCTCGTGCTCGTCGTCGATCCGCAGAACGCCGGCGACGTTGCCCGCACCGCCATCCTGCTGGGACGGGCCGTCGGGATCTCCGGCGAAACGCTGGCGCGCGACATCCAGAAACGCCTCGACGATGTGAGGTCGAAGACGTCGGCGGCCGTGACCAAGCCGCGCGTCTATCACGAGATCGACGCGTCCGATCCGACGAAGATCTTCACCGTCGGGCCGGGCTCGTACATCGCCGACCTCATCGACATCGCGGGCGGCCAGAACATCGCGGCGCGCGCGACCAGCGCCTACCCACAGCTCTCCGCGGAGGAGATCCTGCGGAGCGATCCCGAGATCATCGTCCTCGCCGCCGCGGAATACTCCGCGAAGCCCGATCAGGTGGCCGCCCGCACCGGCTGGTCGGTCATCACCGCGGTGAAGAACAGGCGCATCGTCACCATCGCCCCCAACCTCATCAACCGGCCCGGTCCGCGCGTCGGGGAGGCCGCGGAGGCCTACGCGAAGCTGGTTCATCCCGAGCTCTTCCCGTAGTGCGGACCGTCACGGTCTTCGCCCTGCTCGTGGTCGCGCTCGCGCTGAGCGCGGCCGCGGGCATCCTCGTCGGCGCCGTCGCCATCGCGCCCGGCGATGTGCTCTCGGCACTTCTCGGCGCCGACAACACGAATGGCACGATCATCCGCGAGCTCCGTCTGCCGCGCGTGCTCGGCGCGGCGCTCGTCGGCGGCGCGCTCGCGGCCGCCGGCGCGCTGTTGCAGGGCATGCTCCGCAATCCGCTCGCCGATCCGTTCGTCACCGGGACGTCCGCGGGCGCCTCGCTCGGCGCGGTGCTCGCCGTCGCGCTCGGCTTCGAGCCCGCGCTCGTGCCGCTCGCGGCGTTCGTCGGCGCGACAGTGGCGATCGCGCTGGTATGGCGCCTCGCGCGGCTCGGCGGCAGGACCACCGTGCTCACCGTTCTTCTCGCGGGTGTCGTGCTCACCTCGTTCGCGGGCGCGCTCGTGACGCTGGTCCTCGTCTCGAGCGATCGGCTCGCGCTCCGCCTCCGCGCCGTGCTCGGCTGGCTCCAGGGCGGCATCTCCGTGATCAACTGGAATGAGCTCGCGGTCGCCGCGGTGGTCGTCGCGGTCGGCGTCGTCGGCGCGCTGCTGCTCGCGCCCCGCATCGACGCGTACGCGTTCGGCGAGGAGACCGCCGCCGCGCTCGGCGTCGACCTCGATCGGACGACCGCCGCGGTGCTCGCGACGACGGCCCTGCTCACCGGCGCCGCCGTCGCGATCGCCGGGCTCATCGGGTTCGTCGGCCTCGTGATCCCACACGCGCTGCGCTTCCTGCTCGGAGCGACGCATCGGCGCCTCATCGTCGCGAGCATCCCGGCCGGTGCCGTCGCCCTGGTGCTCGCCGATCTCGGCGCGCGGACCGCACTCGCGCCCGCGGAGCTGCCGGTCGGTGTGATCACCGGCCTGGTCGGCGCGCCGTTCTTCCTCGCGCTGCTGGTCCGCTCGCGGCGGGTGATCGCTTGAGTAGCGTGGTCGCGCGTCAGATCCGGGCGGGATACCGCGAGCGAGAGGTGCTGCGCGGCGTCGACGTCACCGCGCATGCCGGCGAGCTCGTCGCGCTCATCGGTCCGAACGGCGCGGGAAAGTCCACCCTGCTGCGCGTGCTGGGCGGCCTGCTGCGACCCTCGTCCGGCAGCGTGACGATCGACGGCCTCGACGTTATGTCGCTCGATCGGCGGTCCATCGCGCGTCACGTCGCGGTCGTGCCGCAGGTCTTCGAGACGCTCTTCCCATTCACCGTTCGCGAGATCGTCGCGTTGGGCCGGACCTCGCGGCTCGGACCGCTCGGCACGCTGGGCTCAGACGATGCACGCGCGGTCGCCCGGGCACTCGACGATATCGGCGCGACCGACCTCGCCGAGCGCCGCATCGATCGCGTCTCGGGCGGCGAGCGTCAACGCGCCGTGCTCGCCATGGCACTCGCGCAAGAGGCCGGCGTGCTGCTGCTCGACGAGCCGACGGCGCATCTCGACCCGGCGCACCAGCGCGCAACGCTCGCGCGCGTCGCGACGCTCGCGCGCGTGCGTGGCATCGCGGTCGTCGCCGTGTTGCACGACCTCAATCTCGCCGCCGCCTTCGCCTCGCGCGTCGTGCTGCTCGCGGACGGCGCCGTCGTGCGCGACGGCGACGTGAAGGGCGTCATCACGGCCGAGCTTGTCGCGAAGGTGTTCGGTGCGGGACTGCGCGTCGTCGCGCATGACGGGCGGCCGTTCGTGATCCCCGAGCCGGCTACGGCTCTGGAGCGCCACGCCCGTGCCGGCTGAGCATCGCTGCGCGGCCTGCGACGCGCCGCTCGATCTCGCGCGCTACGCGCGCTGCGATGTCTGCAAAGGCGCTCGGTTTTGCATCAGCTGCGCGCGCGGTCATCTGTGCACCGCGCGCTGCGCGTCGAACGGCTGCATCGCCGGGCTCTGCGTGCACGTGGTCCGTGCCGGTGTCGTCGATCCCCGCTACGGCGTCGTGGAGTGAGCTACGCAGTGATGTGGTCCGGTGGCAAGGACAGCGCGCTGGCGCTGTGGCGCGCACGCCGAAGCGGTCTGCGGGTCGCCTGGCTCGTCAACGTGCACGACCGCGCCACCGGGCGCGTGCGATTCCACGCCACACCGACCAGTGCGATCGCGCGGCAGGCGGAGGCCGCCGGCGTCCCGCTCGTGAGCGTGGCGACGGAGTGGGAGACGTACGACGCGTCGCTGCGCGACACGTTCGCGACGCTCGTGCGGCAGGGCTGCCGCGGCGTCGTCTTCGGCGACATCCATCTCGCCGACGTGCGCGGCTGGTACGAGGAGCGCACCGGGGCCGCCGGTCTCGAGCACGTCGAGCCGCTCTGGGGCGAGGCGCCCTCCGCACTCCTCTCCGAATTCGTCGCGATCGGTGGACGCGCGGTGCTGACCTGTGTCGAGACCGCGAAGCTCGACGCGTCGTGGCTCGGTCGCGTGATCGACGCCGAATTCGTGCGGGACGTCGCCGCGACGAACATCGATCCCTGCGGCGAGAACGGCGAGTACCACTCGTTCGCGTTCGGCGGTCCGTTCTTCGCGCGACCGCTCGCCTGGCGCGCCGGCGAGCGTCGCGTTGACGGGCGCTTCGCACAGCTGGACGTGACCATCGATGCGCTCGTTCCGAGGTAGACGGGCCATCTAAGGTTTGCGCATGAGGCTTCGCCTCGCGGTGTTCCTGCTCTCGGGTTCGGCGCTGCTCTTTCAGGTCGCGCAGACACGCCTCTTCAGCGCGACGCTCGGCTACCACCTCACGTTCGTCGCCGTCTCGATCGCGCTGCTCGGCGTCGGAGCCGGAGCGAGTGCGGCGGCCCTGATCGATCGACACCCGCGGTCGCCCGGCACGGGGCGTCTCGCGGCGCTCGCGAGCGCGAGCTACGTGTTCGCGATCGCCACCGCGACGATCGTCGATCCCGCGGCGCTCGACGTCAGCCTCGCGATCGTGCTGATCTATGCCGCGAGCAGCCTCCCTTACGTCCTGGTCAGCTGGGTCGTCGTTCGCGCGCTCGCGGCCGACCCCGCGTCGGCCGGCCGCACCTATGCCGCGGACCTCGGCGGCGCGGCGGTCGGCGGGATCCTCGCGTTCATCGCGATGCCGGTGCTCGGCGCGCCGGGCGAATACGGAGCGGCCGCGGCGCTCGCCGCGACCGCGGCGTTCGTGCTGGCGGCTTCGCCCGTACGGCGCCGCATCGCGATCGCCGTTGTCGTCCCGACGGTGCTGCTGATGCTCGCCCTCGCGTCGGTCGGTGATCAGATCGCGCCTCTGCGGCCGGCCGCATTCAAGCCGATCCTCGAGGACCTGCGGCGCGGTGCCACCGTCGAGGCTGCGCGGTGGGACGTGCAGGGTCGGGTCGATGTCGTTCGCTACGGTGCGGACGGAACGTCGAGCGCGTACGACTTCCTCGTCGACCCGGCGTTCGGTGGAGCGCGGCCACGCTCCCTGATCATGAGGATCGATCTCGATGCGTCGACCCTGATCGTCGAAGGCGGCACGAGAGCCGATGGTGCGGTGCTGGACGCGAGCGTCCTCGCGACCCCGTATCTGCTGGTCGACCGGCCGAGCGTGCTGGTCATCGGACCCGGCGGCGGCATCGACGTTGTCGTCGCGCTTCGTCGCGATGCGCGGGCCGTCGTCGGCGTCGATGTGAACCGCGCGGTCATCGCGACGGCGCGCGACCGCTATCGCGACTACGGCGGCGCTCTTTACGACGATCCGCGTGTGACGGTTGTCGCCGACGAAGCGCGCAGCTTCGTGCGGCGCTCGAGCGACCGATACGACGTCATCGTGATGACGGTCGTCGACAGCTGGGCCGCGCTCCAGAGCGGCGCGTACGCGCTTTCGGAGAGCTACCTCTATACGGAGGAGGCGTTCGCCGATTACGTCGGCCATCTCACCCCGGGCGGGACGCTTTCGATCGGTCGCTGGTATCGCGACCCGCCCGCGGAGATGGTGCGCGCGCTGGAGGTCGCGAGCGCGGGCCTGCGCCGCAGCGGCGCCCTGCGTCCCGAGCGGCATCTGGCCGTCGTCCGCAGCGCGGAGTTTGGGCTGATGCTCGTGCGCGCCGAGGAGTTCGACGCGGCCAGCATCGCTACCGTTCGCGGCTTCGCCGCGAAGCACGGTTTTGAGATGGCATACGACCCCATCCGCGGGAGCGGACCGCTGGCCGCGGCAGTTTCGTCCAGCGGTCGGCAGGCGCCTTCGACCGACGACCGCCCATTCTTTTTCGACAGCGTTCCCCTGGGCGAAGCGCTCGCCGGTCGCGCGGCGCTCGCGCAGGGACAGCAGACGCTCGTCGCCGCCCTCGTCACCGCCCTGCTGCTGTCGTTCGCGCTGATCCTGCTGCCGCTGCGCCGGACCGTCGCGAGTTGCGATGCGCGTTTGGTGCGCTGGGTCACGGGCTACGCGCTCCTGCTGGGAACGGGCTTCATCGTCGTCGAGATCGTCCTGCTGCAGCGTCTCACGCTGTATCTCGGTCAGCCCACGCTCGCGCTCGCCGTTGGGGTCGCGGGGCTCCTCTCCGGCGCTGCCGCGGGCTCGGCGAGCGTCCGCCGGCTGCCGGGTGGCCTCCGCGGCGCGACGATCGGCAGCACGGTCGCGCTCGGCGTGGTCCTCGTGCTCCTGCCTCGCATCGCTGACGCCACGCTCGCGGCACCGCTGTTCGCGCGCGTGATCCTGGCATTGCTCTTTGCCGTGGCGCTCGGTCTTCCACTCGGCACGGCCTTTCCGCGCGTGCTGGGCGCGGCCGGCGCGCACGAGCGGAACCTGCTCGCGTGGGCCTGGGGCACCAACGGCGTCGCGTCGGTCGTCGGCTCGATCCTCGCCGCCGGACTGGCGCTCGAGACCGGATTCGTCGGGCTCGCCTGGCTCGCGATCGCGTGCTACGTCGTGGCGACGCTCCTCGGCGAACCGCCGCGCGTCCGTCAGTCCGCGGAGAGTGCAACCGGAGCGGTCCAGCCCCAGTCCCAGCGCGCGAGCTCCTCGAGCAGGGCGTGATTCGTTAGGTCGAGAGTGATCGGCGTCACGCTGATCTTCCCAGCGCGCATGGCCGCGACGTCGGTGCCGGGTTCGGCCTCCTCGCTCACGGCCGGCCCGCCGACCCAGTAATAGGGATTGCCGTAAGGGTCGAGGCGCTCGACGAGCTGATCGCGATAGCTGCGCTTTCCGAGGCGCGTCACCTCGACGCCCGCGATCTGGGCGCGGGGCAGCGGCGGGACGTTCACGTTCAGAAGTGTGTCGGGCGCGAGGCCGCGGTCCAGGATATTGCGCGCGAGAAGCGTCGCGAAGCTCGCGGCCGGCTCGAAGTCGATGTCCGCGCCGAAGGCGCCGATCGAGATCGCGATCGACGGGATGTTGGAGAGCAGCCCCTCCATGGCGGCGGCAACGGTGCCGGAGTACGTGATGTCGTCGCCCATGTTCGCGCCGCGGTTGATGCCGCTCACGACGATGTCCGGCCGATGCTTGAGGAACCCGAGGACCGCGAGACGGACCGAGTCCGTCGGCGATCCGTCGGTCATGAACGCCGCATGACCGTTGCGCAGCTTCGTGGCGCGGACGCGCAGCGGGCGGAAGAGCGTGATGCTGTGGCTCGCGCCGCTCCAGTTGCGCTCCGGCACGATGACGTCGACGTCGCCGAGCTTCGAGAGTGCGTCCGACAGCGGCGGAAGCGCGTCCGAATCGATCCCGTCGTCGTTCGTGATGAGGATGTGCCGGCGCGGGCTCATTGGCCGGCGGCTCGCGCCTCGCGATCCTCGATGAGCGTGGACGCCTGCACGCGCGTGCGTCGGCCGGCGGCGAGCTCGTACGAGTAGCGGAGGAAGATGTTCGCGATGCCCGCGACCGGCACCGCGAGGAACACGCCCCAGAATCCAGCGAGCTTCGCGCCGAGAAGCAGCGCGAGGAAGATGAAGATCGGATGGATGCCGATGCTGCGCGACATGATGCGCGGGCCCACCACGTTGAGGAGCACCTGCTGGACCGCGAGCACGAGCAGGAACACGATCACGAGGCGCTCGGGAGCGCCGACGAAGGTGACCGCGATCACTGGGACCATCGCGATGATCGGCCCGAAGAACGGGATGATCATCGTCAGACCCGAGACGAGGGCGAGCACACCGGCATACGGGACCCCGAGCGGGACGAGGATCGCGAGCGTCGCGATGCCGTAGATGAGTCCGAGGATCAGCGAGCCGCGGATGAAGCCGCCGAAGGAGCGGTCAGCGCTCTGCCGAAGGAGCTCGGCCTCGCTTCCGAGCTCCGGCGACAGCACACGCGTGAAGCGGTGCCACATCTTGTCGCCGTCGATGAGCATGAGGAACGCGATGATGAGGACGAGGGTGACGTTGAAGAAGATCGCGGCGGTCGCCGACACGACACCCAGGATGTCCTTGGCGTAGGCCGCGGCGAGATCTCCGAAGCGCTGGGGCAAGGTCCCGTAGAACGCCGTCAGGTCCACGTGGATACCGAGACCGTCGAGCGTGGACTGGACGCTGGCCGCGAGCTGCGATGCGCGCTCGCCATATTCCGGTCCTCGCGTGATGAGATCGTTGAGCTGTGCCACCAGGGGCGGGATTGCGAGCAAGCCGACGCCCGCGAGGACGAGTCCCATCGCGACGTACACGACCAGGACCGAGAGCGTGCGATTCAGTGGCGTCACGATGTCGATCCGGCTCACGAGCGGCGACAGCAGATACGCGAGCGCCCACGCCGCGACGAAGATGAGGATGACGTCGGCGATCTGCGCGACCGCGAGCCATCCGAAGGTGAAGACCTGGATCGCGAGATACAGGATCGCGAGCACCACCAGCACCTGGAGCAGCTGATGTTCCCGTGCGCTGAGCCTCACGGCGCTCATGGTATGAGGGCGCAGGAGGGCTAACATCCCGTCGTGACACCGGCGCTCTGCCTCATCGATCGTTACGCCGCGCATCTGCCGGTGACCTCGCGCACACCGCGCCTCACGCTCGGCGAAGGCGGCACGCCGCTCGTGCGTGCGCCGTCGCTGGAGCGCGAGACGGGCATCGACGCGGTGTGGCTGAAGGTCGAGGGCGCGAACCCGACGGGCTCGTTCAAGGACCGCGGCATGGTCGTCGCCATCGCGAAGGCGTTGGAGGAGCGCTCGGGAGCGGTCCTCTGCGCGTCGACGGGCAACACCGCGGCATCGGCCGCCGCTTACGCCGCACGTGCCGGCCTGCCGTGCACCGTCGTGCTGCCGGCGGGCTACGTCGCGCTCGGGAAGCTCGCCCAGGCGATCGCGTTCGGCGCGACCGTCGTGGCCGTGCGCGGTCCGTTCGACGCGGCGCTCGCGGTCGTGAAGGAGCTCGCGGCCCAGGGAGAGGCGACGCTGGTCAACAGCGTCAATCCCCACCGCATCGAGGGCCAGAAGACCGCGGCGTTCGAGATCTGCGAGACCCTCGGAGACGCGCCCGACGCGCTGTTCATCCCCGTCGGCAACGCCGGGAACATCACCGCCTACTGGCGCGGGTTCGTGCAGTCCGTCACCGCGGGAGTCGCGACGCGCCGGCCGCGCCTGTATGGCTGGCAGGCCGAAGGCGCGGCGCCGATCGTGCGTGGCCACCCCGTCGCCGAGCCGGAGACGATCGCGACCGCGATCCGGATCGGCGCGCCGGCGTCGTGGCAGGGCGCGCTGGTCGCGCGCGACGAATCGGGCGGAGCGATCGAGGCGGTGAGCGACGCGGAGATCATCGACGCCTACCGCGATCTCGCGCGCCGTGAGGGCATCTTCGTCGAGCCCGCGAGCGCGGCGTCGGTCGCGGGGCTACGGAAGCGCGCGCAGAGCGGAGGACTGCGTGGCGTGTCGAGTGTCGTCTGCGTCCTGACCGGGAACGGTCTGAAGGATCCGGACACCGCGCGCTCGCTCAGTCGAGAGATCGCCCTGGTGGATGCGACGGCCGACGCCGTCATGGGCGCGATCGCGCAAGCCGCGCGCGCCTAGGTCACCAAGTTGAGCGAGCTGCGTGTCCGCGTGCCCGCCTCCAGCGCGAACCTCGGACCAGGGTTCGACTCGTTCGCCGTCGCGCTGCCCTTGCTCGCCGAATACGAGCTCCGGCCGGCGAAAGTGTGGTCGGTGACGGTCGAGGGTGATGGGCAGGGGATCCCGGCCGACGACGCGAATCTCTTCGTCGTGTCGGCGCGCGCCGCCGCGAAGGCCGCCCGCCGCGAGCTCGTCGCGCAGCACGTGACGCAGCGTTCGGCGATACCGATCGCGCGCGGCCTCGGGTCGAGCGCCGCGGCGATCGTCGGTGGCGCCGTCGCTGCGAACGCGCTGCTCGGTGAGCCCTTCGACCGCCGCTCGCTTCTGCGCATCGCGAGCGAGGTCGAGGGACACGCCGACAACGTCGCCGCGGCCCTGTACGGCGCGTTCACCGTCGCGTTGCCCGACGCGGGCGGTCCGGTCGCGACGCGCCTCGTGTTCCCGCGGACCTGGCGGGTCTGCCTCCTCATTCCGGCGCGGCTGCTGTCCACCGAAGACGCGCGCGCCGTCCTTCCGTCGCAGGTCTCGCGCGAAGACGCGGTGTTCAACGTCGCGCATGGCGCGGCGCTCATCGCCGCGGTCATGCGCGCGGATGGGGCGCTGCTCGCGCTCGCGATGGCGGACCGTCTCCACCAGGCCGCGCGCACCAAGCTCGTGCCCGCGCTCGGCGAGATCATCATCGCGGCGCGCGAGGCGGGCGCGTTCGGCGCCGCGCTCTCGGGCGCAGGCCCCAGCGTGCTCGCAGTCGCGCCGGCCCGGCTCGCCGCACGCGTCGTCTCCGCAATGGAGGAGGCGGCCGCGGCGGCCGGTGTCCCGGGGCGCGGTCGCGTCGTTCGCGTGCGTGCCGCGGGCGCGCAGGTAATCAAATAGCGCGACTCACGCTTCTTGGCGATGCCGCGGTGCGATCGGCGTTCGCCAGAGAGCTCGGGCGCAGCATCGAATACCACGAAGTGCTTCCATCGACGCAGACGCGCGCCCGCGATCTCGCGGCACAGGGCGCGTCGCGCGGGATCGTCGTCGCGAACGAGCAGAGCGCGGGTCAGGGAACGCGCGGTCGCGTGTGGGTCGCACCGAAAGGAATGAGCCTCCTCGCGTCGTGGATCGTGCGGCCTGCGCCGGTCGCCCCTGCCCTCTTCGCCGCGCTCGCCGGTGTCGCGATCGCGCGCGCTCTCGAGGGTCTGGTGCACGCCGATGCCCGCCTAGAATGGCCCAACGACGTACATGTCGGGGGAAGGAAGGTCGCGGGCGCGCTCGCGCATGCGACGGCGGATGGCGATGGCGGCGTGCTCGTGCTCGGTATCGGCATCAACGTGCATCAACGGCAGGACGACTTCCCCGCGGAGCTGCGTGAACGAGCGACCTCGCTCGCGCTGGTCGGCTATCCGCTCGACCGCCTCGCCCTCCTCGCGCGTCTGACGCGCGAGCTCGACCGTCTCGAGGACACCGCGGAGCGCGCTGCCGCGCTCGACGAATGGCGTCGCCGCTCCACGTTCCTCGGCAAGGCGGTCGAAGTGCGCGCCGGCGAGCGCGCGCCGCTGCGCGGCATCGCGACCGCGATCGACGACGACGGCGCGCTGCTCGTGCGCACGTCATCCGGCACGGAGCGCGTGGTCGCGGGTGAGGTCGCCCTCGCTTGAGCGAGCGCTTCGCCATCGTTGTCGACGGGACCGCCTGCCTCTCGCCCGAGCTGCAGCGCGAGTTCGACATCCGCTGGCTCCCGCTGCACGTCGACATCGGGTCGGAGACGTTCACCGCGAACGTCGATCTGACCGCCGATGAGTTCTATCGCCGCATCGCCGCGCCCGGGGTGCTCACCGGAACATCGCAGCCGAACATGGGCGAGTGCCGCGATGTCTACGACGCGATCGTCGCCGAGGGGACGAAGGAGCTCCTCGTGCTCACGATCGCGACCGAGCTCTCCGGCACGTACTCGGTCGCGAGCACGACGGCCCAGGCCGTGCCCGGTGTCACGATCGAGGTCATCGACACGCGCTCACTCGCCGGCGGCATCTCGCTCATCGCCACCGCGTGCGCGCGCCTCCGCCGGAGCGGTGGCTCGTTCGAACAGGCCGTGGCGCTGTCCCGGAAGCTCACGGGGAAGATCCCGATCTACGCCGTCGCCGACACGCTCGAGTACCTGAAGCGGTCGGGGCGGGTGAGTGGCGCGCAGGCGCTCTTCGGTTCGATGCTGAAGATGAAGCCGATCCTCGAGGTCGCGAACGGCGTCGTGCGTCCCGCCGATCGCGTGCGAACGCGCGAGAAGGCTCTCGAGCGGATGAAGGAGCTCGTGGCCGCGCGGGTCCCCAAAGGCGCGCGCATCCACGCCTGCACGCTGCACACGAACGCGCCCGAACGCGCGCGGAACGTCGCGGAGTGGGTGCAGGAGCGTTACCACTGCGTCGAGCACTGGATCGCCGAAGCCGGCCCGGTCATTGGTGCCCGCGCCGGACCGGGGGTCGTTGGACTGTGCTGGTACCGTGAGGAAGACGCGAGATGAGGTTGCGCATGCCGTTCGGTCGGAAGCCGAACGAGTTCCCCTCTCACCTGTGGACGCAGTGTCCGAGCTGCAACGAGATGCTCTTCAACAAGCAGCTCGCGCGCAATCTCAACGTGTGCACGAAGTGCGACCACCACTTCCGGCTCGGCGCGCGGGAGCGCATCGAGCTCCTCGTCGACAAGGGATCGTTCCACGAGCATGACGCGACGCTGACCTCCGGCGACCCGCTGGGCTTCACCGACAGCAAGCCCTATCCGGAGCGGATCGCGGCCGCGCAGACGAAGAGTGGCGAGAAGGACGCGGTCATCACCGGCGAGGCGACGATCGGGGACAACCCCGTGATCCTCGCGGTCATGGACTTCGAGTTTATGGGCGGATCGATGGGCGCGGTCGTCGGAGAGAAGATCACGCGCGCCGCCGAGCGCGCGCTCGCGGAGCGCCGAGCGCTCGTCATCGTTTCCGCCTCGGGCGGCGCCCGCATGCAGGAGGGCACGATCGCGCTCATGCAGATGGCGAAGATCCTCGGCGCGCTCGCGCGGCTCGACCAGGCGCGCCTGCCCTATGTGAGCGTCATCACCGACCCGACGACCGGCGGCGTCCTCGCGTCTTACGCGTCCCTGGGCGACGTCATCGTGGCCGAGCCGGGCGCGCTCGTCCGCTTCTCGGGCGAACGCGTCACGAGCGGAACGGTCGGAGAGAAGCTGCCGACCGGCTTCGGGAAGGCCGAGTTCCTCCTCGAGCGCGGTTTCATCGACCAGATCGTGCCGCGGCCGCAGTTGCGCGAGCGCATCGGATTCTTCCTCACCGCGTTCCGCGCCGCGTCCCAGGACCTGCGGTGGAGCCTCTAAGGGTGTCCATGCTCGACCGGATCACCGGAACGAAGCGCACCGTCGAGGGCAACGGTCACCTCCCGGTCGACGCGAACCTCATCACCGAGCCCGCGCAGCTCGCGTCGCGCGTGAGCGCCTGGGAGGCCGTGCAGGCCGCGCGCAACATCCAGCGTCCGCACACGCTCGACATCATCGGACGCGTCTTCGATCGCTTCCATGAGCTGCACGGGGACCGCGGCTTCCGTGACGATCCGGCGATCGTCGGTGGCATCGCGGATCTCGATGGACGGCCGGTCGTCATCGTCGGCGAGCAGAAGGGCGCATCGACGGAGGAGAACATCGCGCGCAACTTCGGGATGCCGCACCCCGAGGGCTACCGCAAGGCGATGCGCCTGTACCGGCTCGCGGAGAAATTCCACCTGCCGCTCATCACCTTCATCGACACGCCGGGTGCGTACCCGGGTCCCGAAGGCGAGGAGCGCGGGCAGGCCGAGGCGATCGCGCAGTCGATCCTGGTCATGGCGCGTTTGCAGACGCCGATCATCGTGGTGATCCTCGGCGAGGGTGGCTCGGGCGGCGCGCTCGCGCTCGGGGTCGGCGATGTCGTCCTGGCGCTGCAGAACGCGATCTACTCCGTCATCTCGCCCGAAGGCTGCGCCGCGATCCTGTGGCGCAGCCCGGCCGAGGCCGAGCGCGCCGCGAAAGCGATGCGTCTGTCGGGGCCTGACCTCCTCGAGCTCGGCGTCGTCGACGCGCTCATCCCCGAGCCCCCCGGTGGCGCGCACACCGATCACGCGGCGACCGCCGCCGCGATCCGCACCGCGCTGGCCGCGCAGCTCGCGAAGCTCGAGCGCGTGCCGGCCGCCGACCTCATGTCCGCGCGCTACGAGCGGTTCCGCGCGTTCGGCGCTCTCGACGAGCCGGGCGCTGCGCCGCCACCGCCACCGCCGGACTCGTGGTGGCGACGCATCGTGAAGCGAGCGAGCTCTTGAGCGACACCGATCACGTGCTCGGCCTCCTCGACGACCTCATGCGGCTCGCCGACGGCTCGCCCGCGGTGACCATCGAGGTCGAGGCCGACAACTTCTCCGTCTCCGTGACGCGGCGTGGGGCAGCGCGACCGGACGCGAGCCTCGCGACGACGGAGCGGCCCGCGGTCACCGGCGACGCGCAACCGACGCGCCAACCGACTCAGCGCGTGCACGCGACCACCGTGGGCATCTTCAGCCCATCGAAGGAGTGGCACGCCGGCGACGCGGTGTCGCGCGGCGACCTGCTCGGCGGGATCAAGTCGCTCGGTCAGGTAGCGAAGATCGTCGCTCCCGCCGATGGCGAGGTACGCGAGGTGCTGGTCGCCGGCGGCGCGCCGGTGGAATACGGTCAGCCGCTCCTCGTGATCACACTCCGCTGATGGCGACGCGCAAGATCGAGATCTCGTACAGCGAGTCGGGGAACGGCTGGGTCGCGCACGTGACGACGACGGCACCGAGAAAAACGTCGCACGTCGTGCGCATCTCGCGCGCGGAGCTCGAGCGCTACGGCGGCGGCGACGTGCACGAGCTGATCCGACGCTCGTTCGAATTCCTGCTCGATCACGAGGCGAACACATCGATCCTGCCCGAGTTCGACCTCGGCACGATCGAGCGCTACTTCCCGGACTACCCGGCGGCGATGAAGAAGAGCTAGGCCGCGCTTCGCGATTAGCATTCCGCGTCCATGGGGAGCAGCGTCGCGTGGCTCTTCCCCGGTCAGGGTTCGCAGAGTGTGGGTATGGCCCGCGAGCTCGCCGAGGGTTACTCGAGCGCGGCGCGCGCATTCGACGAGGCGAGCGACGCGCTCAAGATCGACCTAAGGCGTCTCAGTTGGGAAGGACCGCAGAGCGATCTCGACCGCACCGCGAATACGCAGCCCGCACTTCTCACCGCGTCCATCGCCGCGCTCCGCGCCGCGGAGGAAGCGGCCGGTGGTCTCGACGAGCCCGTCGTCGCCATGGGTCACTCACTCGGCGAGTTCACGGCGCTCGTCGCCGCGGGCGCGCTGTCGCTCGCGGCCGCGGTCGTCCTGGTGCGGCGCCGCGGCGAGCTGATGCAGGAAGCGGATCCATCCGGCGGCATGCTCGCGGTCATCGGTCTCGATGCGGACGCGATCGCGGAGGCGATCGCGGAGACCGGACTCGTGGTCGCGAACGACAACGCGCCGGGGCAGGTCGTCATCTCCGGACCGAAGGATGGGTTCGATCGCGCGACCGCGGCGTTGAAAGAAGCGGGCGCGAAACGCGTGATCCCGCTGCGGACCTCGGCGGCCTTCCATTCGCCCGCGATGCGTCCGGTCGGACCACGGCTCGCCGAAGCCATCAACGTGACACCCTTCAGCGCGCTCCGTTACCGAGTCGTGGCGAACGTCGATGCACAGGTGCACGAACATGCGGCGGATTTCCCGCCATTGCTGGAGAAACAGGTGTGGTCTCCAGTACAGTGGGTCGCCTGCATGCGGCGCGCTCGAGGGGAGGGCGCGACCGCGTTCGTCGAGTTCGGTCCGTCCAGCGTCCTCACCGGGCTCGCGAAACGGATCCTCCCCGAAGCGCGGACCGCGAATGTGTCCGACGTGAAGACGCTCGAGGAGGCGCTCACTGTCCTTCGATAAGATCCTCATCGCCAATCGCGGCGAGATCGCGCTGCGGATCATCCGCGCGTGCCGCGAGCAAGGCATCCAGACCGTGCTCATATACAGCGAGGCCGACGCGCATAGCCTGCCGGTGCACCTGGCCGACGAAGCGATCTGCGTCGGTCCCGCGTCTTCGCGCGAGAGCTACCTGAACATCCCCGCCATCATGTCGGCCGCCCTCATCAGCGGAGCGCAGGCGATCCATCCGGGCTACGGGTTCCTTGCGGAGAACGCCGACTTCGCCGAGGTCTGCAAAGAGCACGGACTCGTGTTCATCGGTCCGCCGCCCGAGATCCTCCGTCGTTTCCACGACAAGGTCGCCACGCGCGTGGCGATGAAGACGCTCGGTCTGCCGGTGATCCCCGGTTCTGATGGCCCGGTGAAGACGATGGCCGAGGCGCTGCGCATCGCGGAGGCCGTCGGTTATCCGGTGATGCTCAAGGCGCGATCGGGCGGCGGTGGCCGCGGCATGCGCAAGGTGACCGCTCCGCAGGAGCTTCAGCGCCTGTGGGAACAGGCCAGCTCGGAGGCGAAGGCGTCCTTCGGCGACGCGGGCCTGTACGTCGAGCGCTGCCTCGAGGGCGTGCGCCACGTCGAGGCGCAGATCGCGGTCGATGAGTACGGGAGCGGGATCTGCCTCGGCGAGCGCGAGTGCTCGATCCAGCGGCGCAACCAGAAGATGATCGAGGAGGCGCCTTCGGCGTCGATCAGCGAGGAGCTGCGGCAGGAGATCGCGCGCCGCGCGGTCGATGCGGCGGTCCGCTGCGGCTACCGCAACGTCGGCACGTTCGAGTTCCTGGTCGACGCGCGCGGCGACTTCTACTTCATCGAGGTGAACTCGCGCATCCAGGTCGAGCACACCGTGACCGAGATGACCACCGGCATCGACCTCGTGAAGGAGCAGATCGCGCTCGCGTCCGGACAGCCCCTGTCGTTCAGCGAGGAGCAGATCTGGGTGAGCGGGCATGCGATCGAGTGCCGCATCAACGCCGAGGACAGCGAGCAGAACTTCGCGCCGTCGACGGGCGTGCTCACGACCTGGCTGACGCCGGGCGGGCCGGGGATCCGCATCGATACGCACTGCTTCCAGGGCTACGAGGTCCCGCCGTACTACGACTCGCTGCTCGCGAAGGTCATCGCCTGGGGCCGCGACCGCGCCGAGGCCGTCACGCGGATGCAGCGGGCGCTCGACGAGTTCACGATCGTCGGCGTGACGACGAACATTCCCGCGCACAAGAAGATCCTCGCGAGCGAGCTCTTCCGCTCAGGCCAGGTGACGACGCACCTCATCGACACCGTTGGAGTCGACGCGCTGAGCGCGTAGTGCCCTCTAGACTCGCGGCGTGACATCGCTGGATCGCGCGGGCATCGAAGCGCTCATCCCGCACCGCGATCCATTCCTCCTCATCGATCGCGTGATCGAGCTCGAGCCCGGCGTACGCGCCGTCGCCGAGCACACCTTCACCGGCGAGGAGTGGTATCAACCGGGCCACTTTCCGGGCAACCCCATCGTTCCGGGCGTCATCCTGGTGGAATCGCTCGCCCAGACGGCGACGGTGATGGCCATGTCGCTGCCCGAATACCGCGACGGACTCGGTCTCTTCGCCGGCATCGACGAGATGCGCTTCAAGCGCATCGTCCGGCCCGGTGACACCGCTCGGTATGAGGCGGTCATCGACAAGATGCGCCGCGGTTACGCTCGCGTGAACGTCCGCGCGTTCGTCGGCGACGAGCTCGCTGCCGAAGGTGTGATCCAGGCGATCTTCCAGCCGCGCGGGGCGACCGCTGCGAAGCAGACCGCGCGGTGAGCGGAGAACGTTTCCTGCGCCAGGTCGATCCCGAGAAGATGCGCCGCATGGAGGGTCGCCCGGTCGTCGAGATCATCGGGGTACCGATGGATCTCGGCGGCAACCGGCGCGGGGTGGACATGGGCCCGTCGGGCATCCGCTACAGCGGACTCGTCGCCAAGCTCTCCGAGATCGGCTTTCGCGTGCGTGACCGCGGCAATATCCGCGTCGCCGATCCCGATGAGGGTCTCGCCAGGCACGCGTACAAGAAGGTCGACGCGGAGCGCATGTTCACGCGTCCGCGCGCGCATAACGTCACGGAGATCGTGCGAGCCTGCGAGGAGCTCGCGAGCGTGGTAGCGGAGATCGCGCGCGCCGGCAACATCCCGCTCGTCCTCGGCGGTGACCACTCGATGGCGATGGGCACGCTCGCCGGCCTCGCGCGTGCGGGGAAGCGGCCCGGCGTGATCTGGATCGATGCGCACGGCGACATCAACACTCCCGAGACGACGCCGTCGGGGAACGTGCACGGGATGCCCTTCGCGGTCGCGCTGGGGCTCGCGGGCGATCCGTTCCCGGCGGACCTGCGCGGCACGACAGGCGGCGACCGCGGCGTGTTGCTCGGACTGCGCGATGTCGATCCCGGCGAGCGCGACAACATCAAGAAGGCCGGCGTGACCGCACTCACGATGGCCGACATCGATCGCCTGGGTATGGGGCCAGCAATGGAGAAGGCGATCGCGGTCGCGGGTAAGGGAGACGGTATCCATCTGTCGCTCGACATGGACGCGCTCGATCCCGATGAAGCGCCAGGCGTCGGGACGCCGGTGCGCGGCGGCCTCACCTACCGCGAGGCGCAGCTCGCGATGGAGATGCTCGCCGCGTCGGGCAAACTGCGTTCGGTCGAGATCGCCGAGGTGAACCCGATCCTCGACGAGAGCAATCGCACCGCCGCGCTCGCCGTCGAGCTCGTCGCGAGCGCGCTCGGCGAGACGATCCTCTGATGTCTCGTGGGCTCGCGCTCCTTGGTGGCCTTGCCGTGGTGATCGTGCTCGTCGTCGCGCTCGTGACGCTGCGCGGCGGACCTGAGGCCGCAGCGCCGCCGGCGTCGGCTAGCGCGTCTCTCACAGCGCGACCGACCGCATCGGGCGCGTCGCCCTCGGCGACGACATCGCCGGCGGTGCCCGCAACGCCCACGGAGCGGCCGCTCGGGCCCGGTGGATGGGCGAACGCTTCGCTGAATTACGCCGTCACCCTGCCGAAGCCGTGGCGCTACTCGTTCGCGCAGTCGAAGGTCTTCGCCAACGACCAGGTCATGGCTGCGGTGGAGGTATACACGTGGAGAGACGTCCAGAGCGACAAGGGCGTCGATCCTGATTGGAAGATCAAGATCCTGGTCAGCCGCAATCGGCAGGGCCTGAACGCCGAGCAGTGGGCGAACGCGGCCGAGGGCGGCACCGGCCCGGTCACCACGACGACGGTCGACGGTCGACCGGCCGCGAGTCGTGAGAACACCGACGGCATCAACCGCCAGGGAGCGAGCCCGCCCCTCTTCCGCCACCTGTACATCCGAGACGGACCCCTCGTCTACGACCTCAGCGGCCAGCAGGGTTGCTGCGTGCTTCCGCCGACGATCCAGGCCGGCGACGTCGGGTCGATCGTCCAGTCGTTCCGGTTCCTCGGCGCCGCGACGAAGTCGGGAGGGACCATCGCCGGTGCGGTCCGGTATCCGTCAGAGTTCCTCCCCGCGCAGTTCGTCTACGCGATCGACGTGAAGGACAGCACGCATTTCTACCGGGTCGCGACACCTCAGAGCGCGAGTCAGGTCTGGTACCGGCTGTCCGACGTTGCCCCCGGGACGTAGGTCATCGTCGCCTACACGACGCAGACGGCACCGGGCACGTCCGGGTTCTCGGGCGCGGTCACGCGCTACGTCGTCTGCGGTATGACCGCGTCGTGTCCGCAGGATCACAGCCTCGTGCAGGTGGGGGTGGGGCCGACCGACTATCTGCTCGGCATCGATCCGGCCGACTGGTACGCGCCCCCTGGCACCTATCCTCCGCGGCCGCAGTGACGCGTCGCCAGCCGCGTTACACGCGCCTGCGGTTGGTGACGGCGCGGTGCAGGAGTGCGGCGACCTCGACGCTCCGTCGATCGCGCGCGATGTCGAGCGGGGTGAGGCCTTTCGGGTCCGGCGCGTTCGGATCCGCGCCGTAGGCGAGCAGCAGCTCGGCGATCTCGACATCGCCGCTGAACGCGGCGCTGTGCAGCGGCGTTCCGCCTTCGCGGCTCTTCGCGTTCGGATCGGCGCCCGCCTCCAGCAGCACTCGGACGATGTCGCTCTCGCTCGCGCCCGCGTCCGTCGCGACTGCCGAGTGGAGCGGGGTGAAGCCCTGATCGCGTGAGGGCAGGCTAGGCTTCGCGCCGCGTTCCAGGAGCGTCTTCACCACACCCTCGCGCTTGAAGAACGCCGCGAGGCCGAGCGGGGTGTAGCCGTCACCGGCGACCGCATCCGCGAGCGAGCGATCCGCATCGACCAATTCGGTCACGCGCTTCGCGTCGCCCGCGGTCGCGGCTTCGAAGATGTCGAGCGGCCCCGCGCGCGTCACGAGCGCGGCCGCGACATCGGCCTTGCCGTAGTAATGGGCGAGCAGGACGGCCGAGGTGCCGCGCTCGTCACGCGCGGACACCAGCGAGGGATCGGCGTCGAGCATCCGGACGACCGCGGAGCGGTCGCCCTTCTTCACCGCCTCGAGGAACTGCGCTGCCATCTCCGCCCTCCCTTGGTTGCATTACTTAGCATTGCTAACTAATATTACGGCATGCGGTCCAGCGCAACAGGACCAGCACGACCGCGCGAACGCGAGCTCGCGGACCGCCTCCACTCCGCGGCGATCCACCTTCTGCGGCGCGCTCGGCGCGGCGATCCGCTGACCGGCGCGACGCCGGCGCAGCTCTCGGCGTTGTCGGTGCTCATGAGCGGGCCCAAGACGCTCGGCGACCTCGCCGCCGCGGAGCAGGTGCGCGCTCCCACGATCAGCCGGCTCGCCGCGGAGATGGCGCGGATCGGTCTCATTCGAAGGCGCGACGATCCCGGGGACGGTCGCCTCGTGCGCGTCGAGATGACCGCGAAAGGCCGGCGCGTGCTGGCGAAGGGACGCGAGCTGCGCATCGCCGATATCGAAGGTCGTGTACGACGCCTGGGCCGTTCCGAGGTGATTGCGCTCGAGACGGCGGTGAGCATCGTCGAGGGAATGCTGCGTGACTGAACGGCGTTAGCCTGTAACTCGACAGGGGAGGCCGCGTGCAGATACGTCTTCACAACACGCTGACGCGGCGCGTGGAGCCGGTCGTACCGGTTCACGCGGGCGAGATCCGCATGTACACCTGCGGACCCACGGTCTACCGACCGGTCCATGTCGGCAATCTCCGCTCGTATCTGCTGGCCGACTGGCTGCGGCGCACGTTCGAGCTGTTCGACCACCGCGTGGTTTCCGTGAAGAACATCACCGACGTCGGGCACATGCGGCAGGACGCGGTCGACCGGGGCGAGGACAAGGTCATCGCGGCGGCGCTCGCGGAGGGCAAGACGCCGATGCAGATCGCGGAGTTCTATCAGGCGACGTTCCGCGAAGACGAGCGCCGGCTCGGCATCCTCCCCGCGACGGTGTATCCCCGCGCGACGGCTCACGTCGGCGAGATGATCGCGCTCATCGAGCGGCTGCTCGCGCGGGATCTCGCCTACGTGGTGGACGGGACCGTCTACTACGCGGTGAAACGCTTCGCGAAGTACGGCCGCCTGTCGGGGAACGTCGGCGAGGCGCTGCGGCAAGGCGTCCGTTCCGAGGTCGACCCCAACAAACGCAACGCCGCTGACTTCGCCCTTTGGAAGCGCGCGGAACAGGGGCGGAGCGCGCTCGTGTGGGAATCCCCGTGGGGATCGGGCTATCCCGGCTGGCACATCGAGTGCTCGGCGATGAGCACGAAGTACCTCGGCGAGCGCTTCGACGTACACACCGGGGGCGTGGACAACATCTTCCCGCATCACGAGGACGAGATCGCGCAGTCGGAGGGAGCGCTGGGGCACCCGGTCGTCGGCACCTGGGTGCATGGGCAGCACCTGCTGGCCGACGGCGTGAAGATGGCGAAGTCCGCGCGCAACACGCTCGAGGTCCACGAGATCGAGGCGCTCGGTCTCGACGCACTGGCCTTCCGCTACCAGTGCCTCCTCACGCATTACCGCGCGCGCATGCACTTCAGCGTCGCCGCCCTGCGCCAGGCCGCCGAGGGCCTCGACCACCTCCGCCAGCGCGTACGCGTCCTCGCTCAGCTGTCCGATCCCGCGACGACGCCGCCGCGCCTGCCGGAGCGCGTCCGCGCCGCGTTCGGCTCCGTCGCGCTCGACCGCTGGAACGAGCTCCTCCGCGAGCGGCTCGCGGACGATCTCGATCTCCCGGGAGCGCTCGCGCTGGTGCAGGCGTGCGTCACCGACGCCGACATCCCGCCCGCGGTGCGTCTCCAGTTCATCCGTGACGCCGACGTGGTGCTGGGTCTCGATCTCGACGCCGTCGCGCGCGAGCGCACCGACGCGCCGCCCATCGCGCTGGCGGCCGTCGCAGGACACGAGCTGGCGCGCGCGTCGCGCGACTACGACGCCGCCGACCGTCTGCGCGCGAACTTCGACGGCCTGCGGGTCGACGACCGCGCGAGCGGGGCCCTTGTCGCGCGCGCCGATCGGCGGCTCGCGCCGCGGCCGCGCCAGACCATCGCATCGCCGGGTGAGCTACGCGATCAGCGTTCGAAGCGCGCGGTGCGGTCGTGGTCGGTCGGTGTGCTGGCGCGAGAGTGGCCGGACGACGTCTCGCGCTGCGTGCGCGCCGTCCTGCGCTTCATCCCGTCCGACGGCGAGGTGCTCGTCCTCGATCAGGGGTCCAGCGAAGGCGCGAAGCAGCGTCTCGACGAGCTCGCGGCGCGCGAGCCGCGCCTTTTGGTCCACCACGCGGACCGTGACTTCGGTGAGGGCGCCGGCCGCAACGCGCTGCTGCGCGTCGCGCGCGGGCGATCCGTCCTCGAGCTCGATCCCTCCGTCGAGATCACCGGGCCGCTCTTCGCGGTGCTCGAGGAAGCGCTCGGCGACGGCGCGGGCATCGTGGGGCCGTGGGGCCTGCGCACCAGCGACTTCAAGCATTTCGCTGAGGTCACCGCGGGCGACTGTGACGCGATCCAGGGCTACTGCCAGGCCGCCCGCCGCGACATCCTCCTCGCGATCGGTGGCTTCGACGAGCGCTATCGCTTCTATCGCAACCTCGACATCGCGGTGTCGTCGGCTGTCCGAGAGCTCGGTCTGCGGGCGGTCGCGGTCGGCGCCGATCGCGCGACGCGCCACGCGCACCGCGCCTGGGAGGCTCTTTCGGAGGAAGAGCGTGAGAAGCGCAGCCGCAAGAACTACGACCGCATGTACAAGCGGTTCCACCGGATGGCAGCCTCGGCATGACGCGCGGACCGCTGGTGCTGTGCGGCTCGGGCGAGTTCACGCGCGCCATGGCGGAGGTGGATCGCGGGATCCTCGCGGGTATCGGCTCGCGCCGGGTCCGCGTCGCGATCGTGCCGACCGCCGCGGGGCTCGAGGACACGCCGAGGTCCTGGATCGAGATGGGGGCCGCTCATTTCGCCGCCCTCGGTGCCGATGCGACCGGCGTTATGGTCCTGAATCGCGTTGACGCGGAGGATCCGCGGCACTCCGCGTCGATCGCGAACGCGGACTGGATCTATTTCTCGGGCGGCAAGCCCGGCTACGTCGTGGAGACGCTCTCCGGCACTCCGTTCTGGTCGGCGGTCCTCGCGCGGCATCGGGCCGGCGCGGCGCTCGCCGGCTCGAGCGCGGGCGCGATGATGCTCGGAAGCCGCACCTTTCACTTTCCGGATGGAGTCGATGCGACCGGCGTCCCGCGGCGCGTGGCGGTCCGCGACGCGCTCGGCCTGCTGCCGGGCATCTTCGTCGCGCCGCACTTCGACGCCGTGCCCATCGAGTGGTGGCGGGGCTGGGCCAACATCTGGCCCGCGGGACATCGGATGCTGGCCATCGATGAAGACACCGCGATCGTCGAGCAGGCCGATGGCTGGAGCGTGGTCGGGAAGGGTCGGGCGATGGTCTTCCGCACGCTCGACGACCACGACGTGCATCCGAGCGGCGTGCGCTTCGACGGTATCCACGTCGTCGACGGCTTGCGCACTTAGACTCGACCGATGCGCAACGGGGAACGCCGTCGCGTCGTCGTGACCGGCCTCGGCATGATCACGCCGCTCGGTGGATCGGTCGCGAAGACGTGGGAGGGCATACGCGCGGGGCGCAGTGGAATCGGTCCGATCACGCGCTTCGACACGACCGGTCTCGAGACGACGATCGGCGGCGAGGTGCGTGACTTCGACCCGCTCGAATACATGGACCGCAAGGAAGCGCGTCGCGCCGACCGCTTCGCGCAGTTCGCGGTCGCGACGGCGTCGCAGGCGATCGCCGACGCGAAGCTGGAGATCACCAAGGATCTCGCGCCCCGCATCGGCGTCGCGTTCGGGTCGGGCATCGGCGGCGTCAGCACCGTCGTGGAGAACGTCCTGTCGCACGCGAAGGACCCGCGGCGCGTCTCGGCGTTCATGATCCCGATGATGATCATCGACATGGCCGCCGGCGAGATCGCGATGAAGTTCGGCGCTAAGGGCCCGAACATGGCTCACGTCTCCGCCTGCGCGTCGAGCGCACACGCGATCGGCGAAGGATCCGAGATCATCCGGCGCGGACAGGCCGACGTGATGATCGCGGGTGGCTCTGAAGCGGGGCTCATCAAGATCGCGATCGCCGCGTTCAACCAGGCGCATGCGCTGTCGCGCCGCAACGGCGCGCCCGAGCGGGCCTCGCGCCCGTTCGACAAGGACCGCGACGGATTCGTGTTCAGCGAGGGCGGCGGTTGCGTGGTCCTCGAGGAGCTCGAGTTCGCGAAGGCGCGTGGCGCGCGCATCCTGGCGGAGGTGATCGGGTACGGCCAGAGCGCGGACGCGCATCACGTGACCGCGCCGGCCGAGGGCGGCGAGGGCGCCGTGCGCGCGATGCGCATGGCCATCGAGGGCGCGGGCATCGCTCCGACCGAGGTGGAGTACATCAACGCGCACGGCACGTCGACACCGGCGAATGACGGATCCGAGACCGCCGCGGTGAAGACGCTGTTCGGAAAGCACGCGTACAAGCTCGCGGTGTCGTCGACCAAGTCGATGACCGGGCACACGCTCGGTGCTGCGGGCGCGATCGAGACGATCTTCTGCGTCCTCGCGATGCGCGACGGCGTGCTTCCGCCGACCATCAACCAGGAAGTGCCCGATCCCGAGTGCGACCTCGACTACGTGCCCAACGTCGCGCGCACGCAGCGGGTCAACGTGTCGCTCTCCAACTCGATGGGCTTCGGCGGCCACAACGCGGCGCTGCTGCTGCGGCGCTGGGCCTGACGATGGCCGACCCGAAGAAGGTCCGCGCCGACGCGAACGCTCTGGTGACCGAGCTCTTGCAACGGCTCGGCGCTGAGGACGTGCAGCAGCTCGAGATCCGCCGCGGTGGCCTGCGCGTGAAGGTGAGCAAGAACGGCGCATTGGCGGTACCGGTGGCGGTGACCGCGGCGGCGCCGGCGAAATCCGGCGTCACGGTGACCGGACCCGACCTGCCCGCGACGAGCGATCTCCCGACGGTGAACGCGCCACTCACCGGCGTCTTCTACCGCTCGCCGACCCCGCAGGCGCCGCCGTTCGTGCAGATCGGCGCGATCGTGAACAAGGGCGACGTCATCGCGCTCATCGAGGCGATGAAGCTGTTCAACGAGATCCGCTCGACCGGGGGCGGAAAGGTGCGGCGCATCTTCGCGGAGAACGGACAGCTCGTGCGCGCGCATCAGCCGCTTCTCGAGCTCGAGCCCATCTGATGGCCGCGGTCTGCGTCGTGTGCAAGACCGCGCTCGCGGCCGACCGCCTCCGTCTCCGCTATGAGGGCCGCTACTACGAGTTCGACCGCGATCGCTGCAAGCTCATCTTCCAGGAGAATCCCGACCGCTGGCTCGACGCGGAGGGCGAGGTGCTCGACCAGCCGCGGTAGCGCACGCGTTTAGAGTCGGACCATGCGTCGCGATGCGGCGTTCTTCAGCATCGTCGCCGTGCTCACCTTGACGGCGAGCGCCTGCCTGACCGCGACACGCGCTCCCACGCCTTCCGTCACGCCGGGATCGCCACCGCCCACGTCGTCGAGCTCGCCGCTTCCATCAACGCCATCGCCGTCGCCGTCGCCGTCGCTCTCAGCATTACCGCCGCCAGCGTCTTCAGCCGGGGTCCACGCGACGGCGGTCACGCTGCCGGGTGATCCGCACTTCTTCTCGGTCGGCGGGCAGGACTCGACCCGCATCCTGCTGTTCGACTCTGCCGCGAATCGCGCGCCGGTCGAGGTGGTCCGTTTCGATCCGGCGCCGGTGCCGGCAGGCCCCGACGTCAGGGCCATCGCCTTCGGCGCCTCCGCCGACGGGCGCGTCCTCGTGATCGCGCGCCATCTGTCCGAGCAGCGCACCGTCCATTACCTGGTGCGTCCGCAGACCGGCGAGGTCGTCGTGCTGCTCACGGATCTCGCGCCGTCCTTCAGCGCGCCGGTCGTGTCGCCGGACGGCGCGCGCTACGCGTATGCGCGTCTGGGCGATGCGGGAGGCACCGGTGTCTTCGCCGCTGACGCGCGCGCCGGCCCGGATCCCAAACGCATCGTCGGCTCGGACCCGCAGATCGTCGGCTCGCCGCCGCAACCGCTGGCATGGTCTCCCGACGGCAAGTGGCTCGCGGTCACGTACTCGAGCGACGTCGGAAGCCGCCTCGGCGTGGTCCAGATCTCGGCGGGCGAGACGACACTCGACATCGCCCACGATGCGTTCGCCGGCGGCAACGCGCGGCTGCTGGGATACGGCGGCGCGATCGACTGGCGCGGCGGCGACCAGAGCCTCCTCGTCACGAGCTCGCGCAACGCGTTCGGCGGACGCTCCTTCGTCTACACCACCACGCTCGCCGGCGGGTCGCCGCGCGAGGTCTACGTGCCGAACGCTGACACGGTCCTGAGCGGAGCGGCGTGGCATCCCGCGCTCGACCGGTTCTTCGTCGACCAGCGGCCTCTCTGTTGCGGCGCCAATACGCCGAGCACGATCTCGATCCGCAAGCCGGACGGGAGCGGCACGAATGTGTACACGTCACCGTTCGTCGACGTGCCGTGGTGGTCAAAGGACGGCACGCGTCTTTGGGCGCAGCTCGGTGGCGACGACTCGGTCGGCTATCTTCGCGATCTGCTTTCGACGACGTCGGTCATGTTCTGTCTTCGCTCCGCCAGCCCGCCCTGTCCGTAGGCGAGGCTCAGCGGCACTGTCCGCTGGCGCCGCAGATCGACGCCACGACGCGGCCACCGGGCAGCTCGAGGATGTCGAAGTCGCCGAAGCCGGGCGCCCCCACCGCCGCACCGCGCGCAGCCGTCGCGTAGATCTTCGAGCCGTCGTTCGACCACCAGGCGTCCCAGATCTTCTTCGGCGACTCGACGCGCCGCGGCGCGTCCTCGCTGAGCGCGCGCGTGTACGCGTCCCGCTCCGCGAACAGGTCGTCCGCCGCGGTGTACAGGATGCGATCGGCGCTCGGATGCCATGCGAGCGAGCCGAAGTACCTCGCCGCGAGCGGCTCGAGATCGCGGATCCGTCCGTCGTTGGGATCCACCGCGTAGACGCGGTTCTCGCCGCCGAAGGTGCCGGCCGAACCGGCGACAGCCAGATAGGGCGCCTTCCCACGCCAGCTGACCTGCGAACCCGTGCCGGTCCAGTACCGCTCTCCGTTCGTCGCGCGGAAGGCGGCGACGCGTGTGACGGCGTCGGTGCCCTGCGCGAGGGCGATCGCGCTGCGATCGAGCGACCACGCCAGCGGGTACCAGACCTTCGCGATGTCCGAGGGATCGTCGTCTTCGACGAACAGCCGCGTCGGGCCGCCGGCGGTATCGCCGACGCGGACGCCGTCGTGTCCATGGAACGCGTAGCGCGCGCCGTCGGGGCTGATCACGCCGCGCAGCGGGCCGATCGACCAGATCTCGTCGTCCTCGTAGAGGAGCGTCGCGCGTCCGGTGACGACGTCGACGAGATAGAGCGCGGAGCGCTCAGTGGGACCGACCGCGCCGACGAGGAGCTGCTTCCCATTGGCGGTCTCGCTGAAGGGCGGAACGTAGTACGGACGACCCGGAGAGCCACGCGCCACTACGACCTCAGTGCTCGCGCCGTTCGCGAGATCGACGAGGAGGATGCGCCCGATCTGTCCGTCGGACAGTGCGACGTAGCGATGGTCGACCGTGACGGTGGCCGCATGCGCGACGACCGCCGTGGCCGCCGCCGCGCCGGCGGTCGTGGCCTGCGGCAGCGCGGGCGGGGGAGTGGAGCTGCACGCGACGGCGATGACGGCGAAAAGTGAGGTCGTCGCGACGACCCTCATGCGATGAATGATGCGACCAGATAGGCGATCGAGAGCGAGCCCGCGATCCCCGCGATGCCCCAACCCAGGACGGTCGCGAGATGGCCGTTCGCGGCATCGCCCATCACGCGACGGTCGGCCGCGAGCCGCAGGATGAAGATCAGCACGATCGGGAGCAGAACTCCGTTCGCGATCTGTGCGGAGATGATGAGCGGGATGAGCGAGATCCCCGGGATGAGCACGACGACCGCGCCGAGGACGAGCAGCAGCGTGAACAGGCTCATGAACACCGGCGCTTCGCGGAAGTTCTTGCTGATGCCGGATTCCCAGCCGAAGGCCTCGCAGATGGCATACGACGTCGAGAGCGGCATCACGACCGCGCCGAGCAGCGACGCGCCGCAGAGCCCCACCGCGAAGAGCAGACCCGCCCTCGCCCCCGCGAGCGGGACGAGCGCCTGCGCCGCGGCCTCGGCCGATGTCACCTGGATGCCCATCGGATGGAGCACGGTCCCGGTGACGACGATGATGAAGAACGCGAAGAGGCCCGCGAGCGCGGCGCCCAGGAACACGTCCACGCGGGCGTACGATGCGGACTGGCGATCGACGCCCTTGTCCACCACCGAGGCCTGCATGTAGAAGAGGAGGTACGGCGTGATCGTCGTGCCGACGAGCGCGAGGGCGAACACGAGCGCCGAGGGACTCGTCGGGATCGACGGGATGAACCCCGACATCACGACCGGCCAATCCGGGCGGAGGATGAACACCGAGATCGGGTAGGCGAGGAACGCGAGCACGAGCACGAACAGGACGCGCTCGACGAAGCGGTAGCTGAAGAACACCACGAGCGACCAGACCGCGAGCGTGGCGATGGGCACCGAGACGACCCGTGGCACGCCGAGAAGCTCGAGGCTCGCCGCGATGCCGGCGAACTCCGCGACGACGTTGGTGCCGTTGGCGATGATGAGGACGATCATCGCGAGGACCGTCCAGCGCACGCCGAACCGTTCGCGGATGAGGTCCGAGAGCCCCTGTCCGGTCACCAGACCCATGCGCGAGCACATCTCCTGGATCACCGCGAGACCGATGCTCGCGACGAGGAGAAGCCACAGCATCGAGAAGCCGAACAGCGCACCCACGGAGGAGTAGGTCGTGACGCCGCCGGCCTCGTTCCCCGCGAATCCGGTGATCACGCCCGGCCCGACAACGGCGAGGAACCCCGCGAGAACGACGCGGCGTCGCGCCGTGCGCCGACGCAGCGCCCGCAGGGGCTGCGCGATGCCGCCGCTCCTCACCTAGCGATCGACCTGAGCGACCTCTTCCTCCAACCTCGCGGCAGCATGATGTCGACGACGTCATCGATGGTCACGGTGCCGAGGAGCTTGCGTCGCGCATCGACCACCGGAAGCGCGAGCAGGTTGTATTTCGCGATGAGCGCGGCGACCTCCTCTTTCGGTGAGGTCGCATCGACCTTGAGGACGTTGCGGTCCATGACCGCGCTGATCGGCGTCTCCGGCTTGGCGACGACGAGGTCCCGCAGCGAGATGACGCCGTCGAGACGCCCCTGACTGTCGACGACGTACAGGTAATAGGTGAGCTCGGCATCGGGCTGCAGCTCGCGGAGCTTGTCGATCGCCGCGGCCGCGGTGAGCTGCGCCGGGAGCGCGATGAGGTCCGTGGTCATGATGCCGCCCGCGGAATCCTCGGGGTAGGCGAGCAGCTCCTCGACGTCCGCGGCCTCGTCCTTCTCCATCAGGTCGACGAGCTCTTCGCGGCGCTCCTCGGGCAGATCCTGCAGGAGGTCGGCGGCCTCGTCGGGCGCCATCTCGTCGAGGATGTCGGCCGCGCGCTCCTGTTCGAGATCGCTCACGATCGACGCCTGCATCTCCGGCTCGATCTCGGACAGCGTTTCGGCCGCGGTCTCGATGTCGAGCTGCTCGAAGACCGCACGCCGGTCGTCGACCGTCATTTCCTCGACGATGTCGGCGATATCCGCGGGGTGCAGCAGCGCGAGCTTCGTGCGCGGCACGGTCACGCGCACGTTCGCATCCTGCGCCGCCAGCGGCTCGACCAGATGCCAGGGGATGATCCCGCGCGGCAGCTTCTGCCCCGCGAATCCGACGACCCGCTCGGCGAGACCTTCGGCGCCGACGCGTCGCAGCAATCCGCGCAGGCCGACGTCGGCCCCGACGAGGCGCAGCTGCCCGTCGACCTCGGAAAGCTGCAGGTCGTTCACGCGCACGACCTTCGCGCCGTGCGTGTCGACGACCTGTTTGTCCATGAGGTCGCGCGAGAGGCGCAGTGCCTCCTGCGGCAGCTGAGCCGCGGGGATCGTCTCGAGGCGACCGCGCAGGCGAAGGTGCCCGATCTCCTGCGCGAGCTCATTCCAGCGGACGACTTTCTCGCCGACGGGCGTCGCGAGGATCGCCCACTGCACCGCCGGGAACTGTCCCTGCGGCACCACGGCGAGATCCGCGAGCTTCGCGACCTCGGTGCCGTTCGGCTCGATCACGCGTCGATGTTGGATCTCAGAGAGGTACGGCACGCGCGCAAGGGTACCGCCGCGGGCTAGAATGAGGACTCCCGTGACACCTACCTCGGACACAGGACTCCGCGTCCGCGCACTCGCGGATCAGGCCGTCGCGGCCGCCCTCGAGTCGGACTGGACGCGCGCGTCCGACCTGAACGCGAAGATCCTCGAGGCCGCGCCCGACGACATCGAGGCGCGCAACCGCATGGGCCGCGCGCTGCTCGAGCAGGGCAAGCTCGAGGAGGCCAAGGCGTCGTTCGCCGAGGTGCTGAAGACCGAGCCCTACAACTCCATCGCCATCCGAGGCTCGCAGCGCATCGGGCAGCTGCTCGAGCACCACACCAAGCCGAACGTCACCACGTCCCGGACCCAGCCCCGCCTGTTCATCGAGGATATGGGGAAGACGGGCATCCTCCGCCTGATCAACCCGGCGCCGCCGCACATCCTCGCCCGCTACAGCGCCGGCGCCGAGGCCCAGCTCAAGGAGCAGGAAGGCCTGCTCGCGGTCCACGCCCGCGACGGAGAGCTGCTGGGCTTCCTCGAGCCGAAGGTCGGCCGGCGTCTCATCGACCTGATCCGAACTGGCAACCAGTACGTGGCGGCGATCGTCAGTAACGACCAGCAGAACGCGCGCGTTGCCATTCGTGAGGTCCTGCAGAGCGCCGAGAACTCAAGCCGGATCTCCTTCCCGGGCCACCACCGCCCGGCCGAGACGAAGGAGCGGGCCTACATCAAGGGCAACTTCTTCCGCTTCGGACGGGATGCGGATGAGGACGGCGACGAGGACGCGGACGAGACCGAGGAAGAGACGACCGAGGGCTCGAGTGCCGACGCCCTCGATGAGTCGGAGACCGTCGAAGAGCCCCTGGTCGTCGATACCGGCGACGAGGACGCGGAGGAAGAAGAAGAGGAGTAAGCCAGTGGGCCGAGCGGGATGGGGAGCGATCACAGCGGTCCTCGTCCTCCTGGCCGCGGCGTGCTCCACGCCGGTTCCCGAGAAGCCTCGCCCGACCGCCGACGTCACCGACGCGCGCTCGATGGCCATCGCCCGTACCGCGGCCGACATCCTTCTGACCTTCTCCATATACGACTACGCCCTCGTCGGCGGTCTGAACGGCGACAAGGTGCGCGCCGTCAGCGCCGACCGCTTCGCGACGGTCGCGCGCGCGCAGGCTGGGCTCATCCGCACGAACACGACGACGGTCGTCGGCGCGACCGTCGACGCCGTCGGACCGGTGCGCGACCGCCTCGTCGCGCTCGCCGACGGCCTCACCGATCTGTCCCGCGACGCGCTCACGTACGCCGACGTGCGCGACGCCGCCGCGCTCGCGCGGGTGTTCTCGGGCGTCGAGCGTGGTTGGGCGAGTCTGCGCGAGCTCACGTCCGCGCTGCCTGCGGATGCGGCGCTGCGAGCGGCGATCGACCGCGGCACGTCGATCAAGTCGACCGCGTCTTCGAAGCAGCGCTTCACGCTGAACGTCGGTCCGTACACCACGGCGGCCGAGGCCGCCGACGCCGCGAAGGCGATCGGCGCGAACGCGACCGCCGCGACGGAGGCTCCGTTCATCGTGCGCGTCGGCCCGTATCCCGACCGCGCGGCGGCCGACAAGGCCGCGGCCACGCTCGCGACGCAGAAGCTCGCCGCGATCGTCACCGAGGACGCCGCGTACACGTTCGCGCGCGGCGGTGCGGTGCCGGACGCTGAGCTGTGGCGTGAGCCCGAGCGCTCCATCGATGTTCACGCGCTGGCACGCAAGATCGCGCTGTCGCAGGATGCGGCGCTCGTCGCGACCGGCTCTGACGACGGCTTCCTCACGCTCCACACGCGCGACGGCGTGCTCAAGGCGCTGGTGAAGTACAACGCCGGCGTGAATCAGGTCGCGTTCACCAACGATGCGCGGTTCCTCATGGGTGGCGGACAGGTCCTCTCCAACTACGTGATGCCGTCCCCAGGTGACTCCGTCGGAGTTCCGGTGCGCCTCACCGGCGCGGCGCAGTCGCTCGTCTACGTGCCCGGGGTGGACGTGTTCGCCGCGTCGGCGGGCGGGACCGACGGCGGCATCATCGGCGGGCGCACGCCGGACGGGCTGCCACTCGCGGCCCCCTTCCCGATCGGGCTGGGGCCTTCTGGTGGCCTGCTCGCGGCCAGCGACTACGGCGATCTCTTCATCGCCTGGCAGACATCGGGCGGCTACGAGGTCCGCATGTTCCGACCAGGTGTGGAGCGATCGACGAAGGGCGTGCTGCGCGTACCCGGCATCGGCAAAGCCTTCGCGATCGACCCGTCCGGCGCGTACGGTGCGGCCGTGACGGATCAGGGCACGTACCGCTTCCAGGTGAACGCGGTCGACCCTACGAAGACCCTCGCCAAGCTCACGACTCCGGTGCGCGACGTCGTGTTCGCACGCGACGGCACGCTGTACCTGCTCGACGCACAGCGCGTCGTCGCGGTTGACGCCGAGGGCGCGACACGCTGGACGGCCCGGCTCGTCGACGGCCGCCGCATCGCGGTCGGTATGCGCGCGGTCGTGCTGGACGGCGCCGACCGCCTCGTCGCGCTCGACCCGAAGACCGGCGCGATCGACGAGCTCGCGCCGGTCGGCCAGATCCAGGACCTCGTCGTGTCCCGCGACGGTCGCTGGGTGGGACTGATCGCCGAAGCGAAGCGAGCCGTTCTCTTCCGACTGCCCTGAGACCCATACTCACGCCAACGTGAGCACCCAGCGAGAGCGGATCCTCTCGTTCGTCCCGATCGAGACGATCCCGCTTCCGCGGCCGCTCAACCGCTTCGGCACCGCGTTCCCGATGGCCCTCGCCGAGGTCTACGCGAACGCCTACGTCCCGCGCCGCGGCGTCGTCCTCGATCCGCTCGCGCACCCGTGGTCTGCCGCCGACGCAGTCGAATCCGCCGATCGGCGCGGCATCGCCAAGTCGCGCGAGCCACTGGGCGAATGGGCCCGCGCGGTGGTCGCCCTCGCGCCGTCGCTCGACGAGGTCCTCGCGTCGTTCGAGCGCGTCGCCGATAGCGCGCTCGTCGGCACACCGCACCGCGTCGCGATGCGCGAGCTCTACGCGTCGCACTGCGCGACGTGTCACGGACCGGTGGTCGTCGAGGCCTTCCTGTGGGAGCGCGACGCGCCAGTGCCGACGAAGAAGGCGTTCCGCTGCGGCGTCTGCGCGCGCGAGGGCCGCGCCCTGCTCATCGAGCCCGTCGACAGCGACGACGAGGAGCGCACGCGCCGCCTCGAGCCGCGTGGCCTGGCCTACTGGCAGTTCGTCGAGCGTTTCGGCGCCGATCCCGCCGCGCAGGCGCTGGGCGAGACCGTCGCCGCGCTGTACACCCCGCGCAACATCACCGCGCTCATGGCCACGCTGCGGGCGATCGACACGTCGGTCGGCGACGCCGCGGCGCAGGGTCTGCTGAAGCTCTGCCTGCTCGAGTCGATCGTTGCCGGCAGCCGCCTGAACGCGGTCGCCGGGCACGGCACGCCGCTGCGCGTCGACAAGGGGCGCGCGCGCCGCGGTCACGCGGCGCAGACACGCGAGGTGAACGTCTGGCTCGAGTACGAGCGCACCGTGCGCGAGCTCGTCAGCTGGCTCGCGCAGCACGAGCACCGCACGCCCGCCGCGCGCGGGGCGCTCCTGCTCGACCCGGGCGACGCGGACCTCGTCCTCTGCCAGGCGCCGGTCGAGGACGCGCTCGGCGGCTGGAGCACGGTCGCGAGCGCGCTGCTGCTCGGCGCGAAGACGCTCCGTCCGATGGACACCGGCGAGGGCCGACTCGCGGCGCGCGAGCGGCTCCTCCGCACGCTGCGCGCGGCGCTCATCGAGGCGCATCGCGTCTCCCGTCCCGAAGCCGCGGCCGTCGTCTATGTGCCGCACGCGGACGCGGCGACGATCGCCGCGTGCGTCCTCGCGGGCGCGGGCGGCGGCTATCGCCTGCGCACGATCCTCTATCAACGCGACGCGCACGCCGGCGCGTACGGCTCGCCGGCGGCGGCGGTGTGCGACTTCGACCGCGACGTGCCGTTGCTGCGCGACCAATCCGCGGCGGACGCCGGCCTCATCGAGGACGCGATCCGCGCGGGCGTCCGCGACGCGGTGCTCGCGCGCGGCGAGGCCGTACGCGAGGACATCGCCGCCGTCGCGGCGCTGCAGTCGCTCGCGGCGAAGGGCCTGCTCGTTCCGATCGCGCTCGCGCGCGCCGGCGGCGTGTCCGAGCTCGAGCTCTTCCTCGATCACTTCAAGTCCGCCCTCGCCGACGGACGGCGCACCGGCATCACGCGTCTGCAGCTCAGCGACGACGCCGACGATGTCGCCTACGCCATCACCGAGGCGCCCGACGCGACGCCCCTGGGCGACCGCGTCGAATGGGCGGTCTGGGGTCTCCTGTCATCGGCGCGCGAGGTCGACACGCGTTCGCTGCTCCGCCGCGTGTATGGGCTGTTCCGCGGGATCGAGACGCCCGACCGCGAGCTCGTCGAACGCTGCGTCGCCGCGTACGCGACGCAGACCGACGATGGGCGCTGGCGCCTGCTCGATCAGGACGGGCTCGTCGCGCGCCAGTCGTCGCAGGCGCAGGTACTGGCGGAGCTCATCGACGCGGGGCATCGGCTCGGCTTCAAGGTGCACGTCGGTCGCGACGTCGAACGGCGTGCGGTGCCGACGTCCCATCAGGAGCGCGGGCGCGTGCTCGCGGACCTCGTCACCGAGGCCGAGCGCGCGAGCGGCCCATCGCGTCTCGTGCGTGGCGCGTCGGAGGCGCTCGATTTCGTGGACTGCGTTTGGTACGACAAAGGGCGCATGGTGTTCCTCTGGCAGGTCGATTGGACCGCGCGGATCCACCGCAGCGTCGTCGCCCTGGGCGAGGCCATCCCGGATGACGACCGGGTGTTCCGCTTCCTCGCCGTCGCCGACGAACGGACCGGCCTGGTGCACGAAAAGCTGCGCCGCTCGCCGGCGCTGGCGGAGGTCGTTCGACGCCGGGGCTGGCGCTTCGTAAAGTGGGCTCCACTCCGCCGGTGGCTGCACGACGCTCAGGCAGGCCTGGACGGCCTTGAGCCCGTTCTTGGCCTCGAACCTGCGGTGGAACAATCAGGCCAGCAGCTCGCGTTCAGGTGGTAGCGAGGACATAGAAGGAGCCGGACTAATGGGAAAGCCACAGGTCGTCAGCGACCAGACGTTCGAGCAGGAGGTCCTGAAGTCGGACACTCCCGTGCTCGTCGATTTCTGGGCGACGTGGTGCGGTCCGTGCCGCATGGTCGCGCCGGTCCTCGAAGACGTCGCGAACGAGCAGGGCGACAAGATCCGCGTCGCGAAGCTCGACGTGGATGCCAACCCGATCACCGCGGGGCGCTTCGGCGTCCGCGCTATCCCGACGATGATCCTGTTCAAGAACGGCCGGGAGGCCGACCGTATCGTTGGTTTTCACCCCAAGCCGCAGCTCATGCAGAAGCTGATGCCGCATTTAACGATGGCCGCTCCTAGCGCGGCCGCCACGCCGACGGCTTCCACCACGACCACGACGACCACTCCGAAGGCAGCGCCGCCACCACCGAGCCCGCCGATTGGCGGGTCGCCCACGAGCAGCACGCCGAACGCCGGAGTCGGCGTCACCAAGATCCACTAGCGCGTGCGCGACAGCTCGGGTCTGCCGGGGACCAAGATGCTCGACCCGGTCTGCGGCATGATCGTGGACGTCGCGGACTCCCGCGAGCACGGGCTCACTCTTGAAATGGATGACCGCGAATACGCCTTCTGCGGTCCCGGCTGCATGAAATCCTTCGCGAAGGCACCGCACCAGTACCGCGCGAAGGTCGACGCCTGGCTGGCCGCGCAGAAGCGCTGATCTTCTTCGCGCTGAGTTCTGATCAAAGCCGACGTTCCGATCTACATCGAGGTCGGCACCAAGCGCAGCTTCGCGACGGCGGTGGAGTGGCCGGGTTGGTCCCGCAGCGGGCGTGACGAGGACGAAGCTGTCGCGACGCTGGCGACCTACGGAAAGCGCTACGCCGGCGTCGTCGCGGCCTTGAAGCTCACGCCGCCAAAGGATCCCTCTGGTTTCAAGATCGTCAAGCGCGTGAAGGGCAACGCGACGACGGACTTCGGCGCGCCGGCGATCGGACTTGCGTCGGACGGCGCGCCGCTCAACGACGCTGAGCTGAAACGGCTCGAGCGGATCTTCGTTCTCTGCTGGAGCGCGCTCGACCGTGCGGCGAAGAACGCTCGCGGCCGCGAGCTGCGAAAGGGTCCCCGTGGCGGCGGACGCGATCTCGACAAGATCGTCGAGCACGTCGCCGGCGCGGATGAGATCTACCTCGTCAAGCTCGGCGCGCGTCCGCCCAAGGGCGCTGGGGATCGCGCGCACCGACTCGCGGCTCTCCGCGACGCGATGCTCGCCGCGTTACGAGCCCGCGCGCTCGGACTTCCGTTCGCGGAGCCGAGCCGTGCGACGAATCTGTGGACGCCACGCTTTTTCGCGCGTCGGTCGGCGTGGCATGTGCTCGACCACGCCTGGGAGATCGAGGACCGCGCGAGGTCCTCGTGACCTACGACACGCCGATCGCGGTGGGCTGTCGGCGGCCCGGGCTCGCTGCGGCATCAGCAGACTGATCGAAGAGGAATCGCGTCGCGGTCGTGCCCAGGCTCGCGAATTTCCAGGCGAACACTTTCTGTGCGCGGACCGCCCAGAGCCCGCCCTTTGTCCAATCCTCGACCGTCGTCTTGTAGCCGTACTTCTTGTTGAAGATGGCGACGAGCGCGGCCGCGAGCTCCGGCGTCGTCGTCGCCAGCACCTCCGCGCGACCCTCGACCATGATCGAGTACCCGGTGCGCTCGACACTGATCGCGACGCGCGGGTCGAGACGTAGATGGCGCGACCATTTCGTCTTCTTGCTGCCGCCGAAGTAGAGCGTGTCGTCGACCCAGGCCGCCCACTGCTGGATGACGTGGGGCCCGTCATCCCGGCTGGAGGTCGCGATCCAGTAGCGCAGCGCACCCTCGAGGATCCGTCGCACGCTGATCCAGCGGAGGGCGCCCTTCATGTCTTTCGACACGCCGTAGCCCGCGGGGATCGATGGCCGCGTGACGCGCGGAGCTCTCACGCTCAGCCTCTGAACGGCTGGCCCGAATCTACGTCGGGCCCGCTGAGGTCGGCGTTGGGGAAGACGCTGCGGATCGCCTTCGCGAGCCAACGCTGCAGCCTCGTGGTCCACACCAGCGGCTCGTACGCCTCGAGGTGCTGGTAGACGCGGTCGAGCTTGCGCCGATCTTCTTCGGTGAACATGTCGTCCTCCTCCGATGCTTCGCGCACGATGCGATCGAGATCGAGCGTTCCGGGGCATTCGGTCGGCACGATGGCGTGGTGCGGCAAGACCGTGCTACCGACCGCGAGCGCGAGACTGTGTCGGGCCGCGATCTCGCTATGTAACCGCGCCGATGCGGCGTAGAGCGCATCGGTCGGCGGCATCGCGGGCCCGGCCTCGTGTTCGACCCCGATCGACCGCAGATTCACATCGAACTTCCCGGCGTGATACGCGGTGTCGTCTTCGCTCACGAGCTGCGCGATGCGCCCATCCTGTCCGACGATGTAGTGCGCGGAGAGGATGCTGGCGGGATCTTTGAAGCGCCGCACGGCGCCTTCGAACAGCACGACCGTCCAGTGGTCGACAACGAGCTCGACCGCGTTGCCCTCGCGGCCCACGGTGTAATTGCTCTGTGGGACGGGGCCGCGCCATTCGATGCCCACGGAGGGCCTAACGTCGGGGGTGGGCCGCCCATAACGGCCCACCCGCCCACTGGTACTAAGGAATCGTTGGCATCTGGCCCGCGTCGTCTTGGGCCTCACGCGCGGCGTTGCCGACGTGGCCCGTGTTGATCGCCGCGTTCGGGATGGTTTTTGACAACTGCCTGACTATGTGCAACTGTTCGGTTGCACATGCAGCAGGACGTCTTCGCGGCACTCGCCGATCCCACGCGGCGCCAGCTGGTCAGCTGGCTCGCCGTACGGCCGGCCACGGCGACAGAGCTCGCGAAGCGCCTCCCGATCAGCCGTCAGGCGGTCGCGAAGCACCTGGACGTTCTCGGTGAGGCCCGACTCATCGCCCGACAGCGCTCCGGTCGCGAGGTCCGCTATTCGCTCGAAGCCGAGCGGCTCGCGGCCGCGAGCGCGTGGCTGGCGACGGTATCGGCGCGATGGGAATCGCGTTTGCAGCGTCTGAAGCGCCATGTCGAGGAGGGGGAGCGGCATGCCTGAGAAACGACTCGATCACGAGGTCAAGCAGAGCGTCTTCATCCGGGCGTCACGCGAGAAGGTCTACGACGCGTTCGCCACCGCTGAGGGGCTCGACGGCTGGTTCACGCGCGGCAGTCGTGTCGACGCCCGCCCCGGCGGAGCGGTGCTCTTCAAGTGGGTCGACTGGGGCGCCGAGAAGAGCATCAACGTCGACGCTCCAGGCCGCGTCATCGAAGCGAAGCGGCCGGAGCGCTTCATGTACGAGTGGGGCGAGCCGGGGAGCGAGTCGACCGTCGAGATCGTGCTCGAGAAGCGCGGCGACGGCACGCTGGTGCGGCTCCGCGAGTTCGGCTTCCGGAAGATCGAGAACCTCATCGACAACGCCGGCGGCTGGGGTGAAGCGCTGACCCTGGCGAAGTTCTGGGTCGAGCACGGCATCGCCACGAACTAGCCATCGTCCGCGGCATCATCACGCCTGAACTCCGAAAGGCAAGTTGAGGTAGTAGGGGGCGGTATCCTTCCGGCTTGTCAGGGGGCGGGGTTTACCGCAAGGAGCTCTACGTGAGGAAACTCGCCGCGCTATCCCTTTTGGTCCTGCTCACGGTGGCCGCGTGCACGTCGCCGACGAGCTCGGCCACACCGAGTCCGAGTCTGGCGGCGAAGAAGACGACGCTGCGTCTGCCCGAGGCGGCGAAGATCGTCAACACCATGGATCCCGGCATCAGCTCGGGCGGGGCTGGGCTCGAAGAGATCCAGAACATGTTCGAGGGGCTCGCGTACGTGGACCAGGTGACGGGCGAGATCAAGCCCGGCCAGGCCGAGAAGTGGACGATCTCACCGGACGGCATCACCTACACGTTCAACCTCCGCGCTGGCCTCAAGTGGTCGGACGGTCAGGCTCTCAAAGCGTCCGACTTCGAGTACGCATGGAAGCGCGCGACCGATCCGGCGACCAAGTCTCGCTACGCGCAGACGCTGTGGCCGGTGAAAGGCGCCGAAGCCTTTGGCACGGGCAAGGGCACCGCGGAAGGGATGGGGGTGAAGGCGACGGACGACCGTACCCTCGTCGTGACGTTGGAGCGGCCCGCGCCATTCTTCATGCATCTGGTGGCGACATGGACGGCCTACCCGGTGCGCAAGGACACGATCGACAAGAACGCCGAGAAGTGGACGCTCACCAAGGACACCTACATCTCCAACGGGCACTACCGGCTGGTCGAATGGAAGCCCGAGCAGAGCATGACCGTCGAGAAGAACCCGAACTACTGGGGCGAGAACAACGGTCCCGACACGATCGTCTGGACCCTGTTCGACGACCAGGCCGCGAAGTCGCCCGTCGCGTATGAGGCGGGGGAGCTGGACCGCGCGGTCCTCGTCGGTGCCGACATCACGCGCGCGAAGGCGGACCCGGTCCTCAGCAAGGAGATCAAGAAGTTCGAGCGTCAGGGCTCGCAGTGGATCATCCTCGACACGACGAACCCACCGTTCAACAACGTCAAGGTCCGCCAGGCGCTCAGCATGGCGACTGACGCGAAGCGGCTGAACGAGGTGGTCCTGAAGGACGCGTACTTCAACGCTGTGTCGATCGTCGCGCCGGGCATCCCCGGACAGAAGACGGCGAACGCCCTCGGCTACGACGTCGCGAAGGCGAAGCAGCTCCTCTCCGAGGCCGGCTATGCCGACGGGAAGAACTGGCCGGCGAACGTGAAGTTCACGTTCGCCTCGGGCGGGGCCGAGACGAAGGCGATCGCCGAGGCGATCCAGGGCATGTGGAAGTCGGCCCTCGGGATCGACATCGTCCTCGAGCCGATGGAGGACAAGGCCTTCGACAACTGGCGGACGACCCGCAAAGACCAGCCGTTCCACATGTACGTCAGCGGTTGGGGCTCCGACTACGAGGACCCGAACAACTGGTACAACCTGCTCTTCGACTCGAAGGCCGATTTCTTCTATGCGCACTGGAAGAACCCCGAGTTCGACAGCCTCGTGGCTTCGGGTCTGAAGGAAAACGACGCGGCGAAACGCAAGACGATCTACGAGAGCGCTGACAAGATCCTCAACGCCGAGGCGCCCTACATCACGTATTACCACTGGGCGCGCTTCGACCTCATCAAGCCGTACATCCAAGGCCTCAACCACTACCGCGTCCTGGGACGTGTCCAGGGCTATCTCGTTCGCGTGAACAAGTAGCCGTTGCGGGCGGAGGCCGCACGGTCGGCGGCCTCCGCCCCTTGGCGGTTCCCTATCGATGACGACATTCATCGTCCGCCGCGTCCTCTGGATGATCCCGAGCCTGCTCGTGGTGTTCACGCTCACCTTCGTCGTCGTCCACGCGACACCCGGCAGCCCGTGGGACGAGAGCGAGAAGCCCCTCCCGGAGGCCGTGAAGCAGAACCTCGCGAAGCAGTACCACCTCGACGATCCGCTGCCCAAGCAGTACGCCGACTACCTGATCAACGCCCTACACGGCGATCTCGGGCCGTCGTACCGGAGCGTCGAACGTTCGGTGTCGGAGATCATCGCGGCGACGCTGCCGGTGTCGGCGCAGCTCGGCCTCGCGTCGATGCTGTTCGCGCTGCTCGTCGGGATACCGCTCGGCACCCTCGCCGCGGTGAAGCACAACAGCTGGATCGACTACGTGGCGTCGCTCATCACCGTGAGCGGTCTCGCGACCCCACCGTTCGTGCGCGTCTCGCTGCTGGTGGTGGCGTTGTCGCTCGGCGTCGCCTGGCTGCCGACGGGCGGTTGGAACGGCATCTGGGACGTCCGCGCGATCATTCCGACGCTCGCGATCGGGCTCGGGCCGGCGGCCATTCTCGCGCGCTATACCCGATCGAGCCTCCTCGAGGTCCTGGGGCAGGACTTCATCCGCACCGCCCGCGCCAAAGGACTGCAAGAGGTGATGATCGTCATTCGCCACGCGATGAAGAACGCGCTCATCCCGGTGCTCACGGTCGCGGGCGTCACGCTCTCGAACGTCATCACCGGCGCGTTCTTCGTGGAGCGCATCTACGGCGTCCCGGGCATCGGCCGGCAGTTCGTGGACAGCGTCACCGGGCGCGACTACCCGCTGCTCCTCGGGATCGTGCTGATCTTCGCGATCCTCATCTCGGTCGTGAATCTTCTTACCGACATCTCGTATGGCTACGCCGACCCCCGGATCCGCTACCGGTGACCAGGACGGTCGCAACTCCTTCGGTCGCGATGCCGCTCGCCCGTCGGCCGACGGGGCTCTGGCGCGATGCGTGGCACCGGCTCACGCGAAACCGCGCGGCTGTCGTGAGCCTGGTGTTCGTCATTCTTCTGGTCTTCGTCGCGCTCTTCGCGAACCTGGTCGCCCCGTATGCCTTCGAGCGTCAGGACCTCGAGAGCACCGATCTTGGCCCTAGCGCGGGCCACCTTTTCGGTACCGACCTGCTCGGCCGCGACGAGCTCAGCCGCATGGTCTATGGCAGTCGCATCTCGCTCGCGGTCGCGCTCGTGGACGTCCTCATCGTCGTGTTGATCGGCGTGCCGCTCGGGCTCGCCGCGGGTTTCTTCGGGAAATGGTTGGACACGCTCGTCATGCGGACGGTCGACGTGCTCCTCGCATTCCCGAGCCTGCTGCTGGTCATCGTCGTCATCACGTACCTCCGTGCCGTCCTCGACCAGCCGACGGGACCCGTCCTGGCGGTGATCGGCGGTCTCGACAACCTGACCGGCGGGCTCCTCGGCGTGTTCATCGCGCTCGGTCTGGTGTCGTGGCTGACCGTGGCGCGTCTCGTCCGCGGTCAGGTCCTCTCCCTCAAGGAGAAGGAGTTCGTGGAAGCCGCGCGGATGGTGGGCGCGTCGAACCTGCGCATCATGGCGCGCCACCTTCTGCCGAACACGCTCGCGCCGGTGATCGTTGCGGCGACGTTCGGCATTCCCGGCGCCATCGCCACGGAAGCCGGACTCTCGTTCCTCGGGCTCGGCGTGCGGCCACCGCTCCCGAGCTGGGGCATCCTCATCGCCGAAGGCGTCCGGAACATGCGCGCGTTCCCGCACGAGCTGCTGTTCCCGGCGGTCGTCCTCGCCGTGACCTTGATCTGCTTCAACTTCCTCGGGGACGGGCTGCGCGACGCGCTCGATCCGAAGCTGAAGGTGGACTAAGCGGGACTCGGCGTTGCGTCGCGCCACAGTCGGAACGCGAAGGTCGCGATCCAGGTCCAGCCCACGACGATCGAGATCCGCTGCAGGAGACCCGTCGGGGCATTCGGCCAGAGGCCGAGCTCGTCCTGAACGGACACGGCGGTGCTCGCGACGAAGAGCACGACGATGAGGAGGCCGGTGACGGCGGAGTAGATCGTCCAGCCGCGTCGGCGCGGGTCGCGCGAGAACTGCCGCGCCACGACGAAGGCGGCCACTGCGTTTAGCGCGAACACGCCCAGTCCCGCGAGGCCGTGGATCATCCCGTGGGTGGTGTGCTCGAGCGGCGCTCCGGGCGGGTAACCCAGGCTCGGATCCGTGACGAAGATGCCCGCCACGAGCAGCCCCACGCCGTAGAGAAAGAGAAGGATGCCGGGCGCGACGAGCCCGACGCGGACGAGGCCCATCGCGAACGCCGTCGCGAGGGCGCCCCACACAAGGAAGTTCGCGATCTGGACCCAGCCGCCCTCGCCGGTCGCGAGCGAGCTTACGAAGTTGCGCCACCAGCTGTAGCCCGGTCGCGTCGCCTCCTCGACGAGGAAGGTCGCGATGAAGAGAGGCGGTCCGAGCACCCCGCAGAGCAGCAGAGCCCGCGTGCGAGCCAACCTCGGTTAGAGCGGTTTCGAGACCGGCGACCGAAAGGCGAGGGTTTCGCGACGCCGCTTGGCGGCGCTCCCTATGGCGAAACTCGCCAGATCTAGCCGCATGGTGTTCTTTATAACAAACGGCACGAGGTGTGAGGCGTCTAATGCCGCGCGACACCGCGCGTGGGAGCATGAGCGCGCGATGCTCCTGAACGTTGACGATCTCCGTCGCGAGGCTCGTCGGCGCCTGCCGCGCGCGGTCTTCGATTACATCGACGGCGCCGCCGAGGATGAGGTCACGCTCGCGCGGAACGAGCAGGTGTTCAATTCCTGGACGTTCTCACCGCGCGTGCTCGTCGACGTTGGCACCATCGACGAGTCGGTCGCGGTATTGGGACGGCGCCACAGCACGCCGCTCATCCTGGCGCCGACCGGCCTGTGTGGCATGGCCGCGCCACGCGGCGAGATCCTCGTGGCCCGCGCGGCTGGGCGTGCCGGCGTCACCTTCACCCTGAGCTCGCTCTCGGCCGTCTCCATCGAGGATGTCGCCGCCGCGGCGACCGCACCACTGTGGTTCCAGCTCTACGTCTGGCGCGATCGCGCGCTCACGAACTCGCTGGTCGAGCGCGCGGCGGCCGCCGGATACGAGGTGCTCATGGTCACGGCGGATGTGCCCGTCTTCGGTCAGCGCGAGCGTGACCACCGAAACGGCGCGACGATCCCGCCGCGCATCACCGTGAAGAATGCTTTCGAAGTTCTGCAGCGCCCGGGCTGGCTCCTTCAGATGCTTCGCAGTCCGCGCGTCGAATTCGCGAACGTCACGTCGAACCGCGGCGTGGCTGGCCGTCCATTCGCGCTCTCGCGATACATCAATGAGCAATTCGATCCCACGCTTACGTGGAAAGACATCGTGGCGCTTCGCTCGATCTGGAAGGGCCGCATCGTCGTCAAGGGGATCATGAGCGCCGAGGACGCCGTGCGCGCGGCCGACGAGGGTATCGACGGAATCGTGGTCTCGAACCACGGTGGCCGTCAGCTCGATGGGCTGCCGGCGTCGCTCGAGGTATTGCCGGAGATCGTCGACGCAGCCGGCGACCGCATCGAAGTGCTCTTCGACGGCGGCATACGGCGGGGTGGGGACGTCGTGAAGGCACTGGCGCTCGGTGCCCGCGCCTGTCTCATCGGACGGCCGTACCTGTACGGCCTTGGAGCCGCAGGAGAGCGCGGTGTCGAAATGTCCATTGCCATGCTCCGCGCGGAGATGGTGCGAGCGATGGCTCTGCTCGGCCGGCCGCGCGTACCGGATCTCGATCGCTCGGCGCTGAGGCCGGCGACGATACCTGTGTGATAGTTAGTCCCCACGAGAGTGCGAAGCATCCGGTGATGTTCTCGGTCTTCAAAACCGCTGACGGGGCGCTTGCGTTCCGTGGTGGGTTCGACTCCCATGCACTCTCGCCACTCTTCGCAACCTAGACTCGCGCTCACTTGAGCAACACCCGCGCCGTCCTCATTTCGGCCGGCGCGCTCATCGATGGCGGAGGTGCGGCTCCGGTACGTCCGGGGGCGGTGCTCATCGAAGGCGACCGCATCCGCGCGATAGGCGCCCGTATCGACGCACCGGACGATGTCACGCGGATCGATTCGCAGGACGGGACGATCACGCCGGGTCTGATCGATTGTCATGTTCATCTCTCGGATGCGGGTCTCGCTGATGCGTCGGTCCAGGACAGTGATGCGTCGGGGCTGCGAATCCTTCGGATGGCGGAGCACGCGCGGCGCACGCTCGTGGCCGGTTTCACCACGGTCCGCGACGTCGGCGGCCGCGACCATCTCGAGTTCGCGCTCCGACGCGCCGCGACGGAGCGACTTGTGCGCACGCCGCGCCTGATCCTCGCCGGCAAGATCGTGTCGATGACCACCGCCGGTGCGTCCTCGTGGCCGGGGATGTATCGGCAGGCCGATGGCGCAAGCGAAGTGATCAAGGCCGTCCGCGAGCAGGTCGCCGCCGGCGCCGACGTGATCAAGATCATGGCGACCGGTGCGGTGCTCGCTCCCGGTCACGAGCAACCCACGTCGGCGCAGTTCACGCGCGAGGAACTGAAGGCGGCGGTCGACACGGCGCACGCGCTGGGTGTGCGGATCGCCGCGCACGCGCACGGCATCGACGGCATCAGGCGCGCGGTCGACGCCGGTGTCGACACGATCGAGCACGGCACCCATCTGCACGAGGACGCGGGCGTTGCAAGGGAGATGGCCGCGCGCGGCGTGTTCCTCGTGCCGACGCTGAAGGCCCTCGCGCGCATCGCAGATCCCGAAGGCCCCGGCGTGCCGGAGGACATGCGCGCGAAGGCGCGGGATCGCCGGGCCGATCGCGACTGCACGTTCCGTCTCGCGCTCGAGCTGGGTGTCCCGATCGCGATGGGCACGGACGCGGCGACCCCGTTCAACCGCCACGGCGAGAACGCGCAGGAGCTGGAGCTCATGGCCTCGCTCGGCCTTAGTCCTCTCGCGGCCATCGCGGCCGCGAGTGGCGCTGCGGCTCGCGCGCTCGGCCGTGACGACATCGGCGTGCTCACACCGGGAATGCTGGCGGACGTCGTCGTCTGGAACGGAAGACCGCACGAAGACATCCGCGCGCTACAGCGCGCACCCATCGCGGTCTTCCTCGGCGGCGAGCGCGTGGTGTGACCGAAGTACCAGCGTCAGCCGCGCGGCGCGCGCACACTGGAACGACACGATGACGTCGAAGGAGCAGCTTGCGCCCGCTCTCGAGACCGAGGGCGGGCTCGATGAGGCCAGCGCCGCCGAACCGGGGCGCACCTCGACGCTCGCCGCACTTGAGTTCCGTGACTTCCGCCTCTTCTGGTTCGGTCTCGTCGTCTCGAACATCGGCTCCTGGATGCAGATCTACGGCCTCGGCTGGCTGGTGGTGCAGCTCGCGATCCGCGACGGCGTCCCGCAGCTCGCGCCGTTCTACCTCGGCCTCGTCGGCCTCGCCCGCGCGATCCCCGGTCTCGCGTTCGGTCTCTTCGGCGGGGCCGTCGCCGATCGTGCCGACCGGCGGCGCCTCCTCATCGTCACGCAGACGTCGGCCGCCATCGTCGCGTTCATCCTCGCGATCCTCACGATCACCGAGCACATCAACATCGTCGAGATCGTGCTCATCAGCGCGATGAACTCGATCATCTTTTCGTTCGACGCGCCGACGCGTCAGGCGATGGTCCCGCGCCTTGTCAGCGACCGCGAGCTCATGAGCGCGATCGGCCTCAACTCGGCGGCCTTCAACGGCGCGACGCTCGTCGGCCCGCTCATCGGCGGCGTGCTCATCATCCCGTTCGGCGTCGGCGGGCTCATGCTCATCAACGCGTTCTCGTATCTCGCCGTCGTCGCGGCGCTCCTGGTGATCTCGCCGCAGCCGATCGAGGTGCGCACGCGTCTCTCGATGCTCGCGTCGATCCGCGAAGGGCTCGCGTACATCCGCCGCGACCCGGTGCTCCGCTGGGTCGTGGTCCTTACCGTGACGACGGCGCTGTTCACGCGCCCGTACATCCAGCTGCTTCCGGCGGAGGCGCAGTTCCTCGGGGTCGGCGCGCTCGAGCTGTCGTGGCTTCTCGCCGCGTCTGGGGTGGGAGCGCTCGGGGGCGCGCTTGTGACGGCGTCGCTCGGTGGGTGGAAGCGGCGCGGCGCGCTCCTGGTCGGCAGCGCGCTGATGCACGGGCTGCTGCTCGCGATGTTCGCGGAGCAGCGCTCGGTCCTGGGCGCGATGGTGTTCATCGGGCTCACGAGCTTCGCGGTGATGGTGTTCCTCGGAATGGCGAACACGCTCATGCAGACGCGCACGCCGAACCATCTGCGCGGCCGCGCGATGAGCGTGCACACGATGGTCTTCATGGGCTTCATGCCGCTCGGGCAGATGCTGCTCGGGTCGGTCGGCGCGATCGCCGGGATCAACACCGCGTTCCTCTCCGGCGGCATCGTCGTGGTGCTCGTCTCCGTCTTCGCGCTCGCGCGCGCCACGGCGCTGCGCGATGCGATCGCGACCACGCACCCACGAGTGGTCGCGCGCTCCAGTTAGAAATTCGCGCGTTTTCCGGCCTGTTTTCGGCCTCTTGACAGGTCCGCGGCTGCTCCCCTACGTTCTAGAACATACGTTCTAACAGCGTCCGGTGAGGCCAGGCTCCGGACGCGGGTGGGACGGCCAAAGGGGAGCCGCCGTGGGAGCCACCGGACTGGCCGCTGCTATCGCGCGCATCGAAACGAGATACGGCACGCGCGCCGTCCTGCGCGGTGACGTGGCGGAGCGCCAGGACGGCGAGCGCCGCATCGCGTCCGGGACGTCGCTCGACCGCGTCACTGGCGGCGGCATCCGGGCGGGGGAGCCGCTCGCCTTCGTCGGACCGCTCACCGCGGGCAAGCTCGCGCTCGCGGTCCAGGTCGCGGCCGCGGCGCAGCGCGAGGGCGGGATGGTCGCGTGGATCGATCCATCCGGCACGTTCGATCCGCGCGCGGCAGTACGCGCGGGCATGGATCTCGACCGCGTCGTCGTCGTCCGCGCGCGCGATGCCAACGAGGTGCTCCTCGCCGGCGCGGCCGCGCTGCGCAGCGAGGGCTTCCGTCTCGCGGTGATCGATGTTGGGCCATCGTTCGCGTCGCGCTGCGACGTGGACGATCTCGCCCCGCTGCTGCCGGTGGTACGCGGTTCGCCCGCGGCACTGCTCGTCGTGGCGGAAGAGCGCGGTCGGCGGATCGCGCTCCCGATGGTGCGGGTCGAACCGCTCGACTGGCGCGAGCGGTTCGGTCGCACCGTCGGATGGTCCTTCGCGGCGGGCGCGCCGGCGTCGCGCGAGCGCGCGCTGTTCGCCGTCACCGCGCTCGGCGCGGACGCGAGCGATCTCGGCACGCGCGGTGAGCTCGCGGAGCTCGCGAGTTGATCGCCGCCGTTATGGTGCGCGACGCGACCGACGCGCTGCATGCGCGCGCGCTCATCACCTTGCGCGCGCTACTGCCGCACGTCGGCATCGTCGCGACGGGAACGTTCGCCTGCGACCTCGCGGGCACGGAGCGCGTGCTCGGGGCGCCGTCGCGCATCGCGCGCCGGATCGTCGAGCGCCTGGAGCGCATCGGCGCGCACGCGTCGGTGGGTGTCGCGCTGACGCCGTTCGCCGCGCGCGTCGCGGCAGAGCGCACCGCACCGGGCGAGACACGCCTCGTGACGGACGCGCGCGAGTACCTCACGCCGCTCCCGCTCGACGTCCTGCCGCTCGACGAGAAGCTGCGCGATGAGCTCGGTCTCCTCGGGCTGCGGACCGTCGGCGACTTCGCAGGGCTGCCGCGCGGCGCGGTGTTCGACCGCTTCGGCCGCGGCGCGGCGCGCGCGCACGCGCTCGCGCGGGCCGAGGACGAGGAGCGCGTGCACGCCGATCCGCCGCCGCGGCGGATCTACGCGCGGCGCCTCTGGGAGGAGCCGCTCGCGTCGAAGGAGCAGCTCGTCTTCGCGCTGCGCACCGCGCTGGACGAGATCTCCGCCGCGCTCGCCGCCGACGGGCTCGCCGCACTGCGCCTGGCGGTGAAGCTCGAGCGCGAGGACGACGACCCGCTGCGTCTCGAGCGCTCCGTGCTGCCACCCACCCGCGAGAGCGCGGCGCTGCTGCGCTCGCTGCGCTGGGCACTCGAGGAGCGCGCGCACATCGGGCGCGTGATCGGGTGCGGGGTCGAGGTGCGTGAAGCGGAGCCCGCGCGTGGCCGGCAGATCGGCCTCTTCGCCGCGGACGGCGCGCGCTGGGAGGAGGCGATCGCGAGCGCGCGCTATCTGCGCGAGAAGCTCGGGGCCGGTCGCGTGCTGCGGGCGCGCGTCGCCGATGCAGACGCGCGACTGCCGGAACGCGCCGCGGAGTGGAAGGAGGTCATCTCGTGACGCGGCTGTTCGCCGACCCGATCCCGGCACGCCTGGTGTGGGATGAAGGGGAGCTCACGCTGCTGCAGGTCGCGGGTCGGCGCTTCACCGTCGTCGAGGTCATGCGCCGGTGGCGCGTCGAAGCGGAGTGGTGGAAGGGTGGACCGGCGCGCGACTACCTCACGCTGCGCACCGCGGACGGCATGGTCTGCGACGTGTACACCGACCGTGGATCAGGATCGAGCTGGCTGCAGCGCGTTATGGACTAATGCTCGGCCACGTATCCCGGCATCTCCGGCGTGACGATGGCGACGAGCTGAGCGGCCGGCGTGCCGGGAAGCACCGACACGCACACGTAGTCAGCCGCAGCGATCTCCTTGCCCGACGGGATCGCGACCCGCAAAGGATCGACCCCAGGCGAGGACAGCACGAACGATGCAGGCGTTTGCTCGCTCACCTGCCCGCAACGAACGACCGTATCCGTGGCGCTCGCGCTCAGGCCGACGATGGCAACGAGGATCGCCACCGCGAAAAACACAGGGAAAAGACGCATCCGCACATGAAGAGCACGTGACGTGCCGGGCTACGTCGAGCTCCACGCCCATAGCAATTATTCCTTTCTCGACGGCGCCTCCGATGTGGACGAGCTCGTCACTGCGGCGGTCGAGCGAGGGATGGATGCGCTCGCCCTCACCGACACGAACGGGCTATACGGCGCGGTCCGTTTCTGGAACGCCGCGAAGGATGCGGGCATCCGTCCGATCTACGGCGCGGAGATCCAGACGCTCGACTTCGGGCATCTCGTGCTCATCGCGCGCGACCGCATCGGCTGGCGGAGCCTCTGCCGCACGATCTCGGCGGCGCAGCTCGCGGGCGAGAAGACGAAGCCGCGCGCGACGCTCGCGCTCATTGCCGAGAACGTCGAGGGCCTCTTCGCGCTCACCGGCTGCACGTACGGTGCGGTGCCGCGCGCGATGCGCGGCGGCAACGTCGACGCGGCGCGCGACGCGCTCGCACGGCTCGCGGGGATCTTCGGCGAGCGTTGCTTCGTCGAGCTGTCCGACCACCTAGATCCGGACGATCCCGCGCTCTGCGACGCGCTCGCGCAGCTCGCATCGGAACAGGGTCTCGGCGCGGTGGTCACGAACAACGTCCACTACGCGCGACCGGAGGGCCGACGTCTTCACGACGTGCTGCGCTGCATCGATCTCGGCCTGACGCTCGACGATGCGGGGAACCGGCTCAAGCCGAACGGCGAATACTGGCTGAAGGACGAGACGATCCTGCGCGAGCGCCTCGGCCGGCACGAGGAAGCATTCGCGAACGCGCGCGCCATCGCAAACGCGTGCACGCTCGATCTCGAGACGATCGGGCCCGGCGGAGGCCGCGCGCTTGGTTCGATGGTCGGGCAGGACCGCCTACCGGGCTTCCCGGTGCCTCAGGGCCACACCGCGTTCTCCTTCCTCTACGCGCTCTGCCAGGAGGGCGCACGCGAGAAGTACGGACTCATGACGCCGGGCGTCGCGACGGGGCTCGCGCACGAGCTCTCCGTCATCGACCGCTGCGGCCTTGCGGAGTTCTTCCTCATCAATTGGGACATCGTCCGGTTCTGCAAGGAGCGGCGGATCCCGGCGCAGGGCCGCGGCTCCGCGGCGGACTCGATCGTCGCGTACGTGCTCGACATCACCAAGGTCGATCCGATCGAACACGAGCTCCTCTTCGAGCGGTTCCTCACCGAGGACAGCCGCACGATGCCGGACATCGACCTCGACATCGCCTCGAATGACCGCGAGGAGGTCATCCAGTACGTGTACAAGAAGTACGGCGAGTGCTACGCGGCGATGGTGTGCAACGTCGTGACCTATCGCGCGCGCTCGGCGAGCCGGGAGATCGCGAAGGCGCTCGGCTTCCGCGACGATACGGTCGACCGCATGGCGCACTCGATCGACCAGTACAACGTCGATCCGCGCTCACGGCCGAGTGCCGCGCAGCATCCGGCGTACAAGCATCCGAACCGCGAGGCCGAGCACGGTTGGGAGGGCCGGCGGCCGGTCGCGGACACGCTCGAGGATCTCGCGAGCTTCATGGACGAGAAGGAGCGCACGCGCTTCCCGCTCTTCCGCGAGCTCACCCTCGCCATCGCAGACTTTCCGCGTCATCTCTCGATCCACAACGGGGGCATGCTCATCACCGCGCAGCCGCTCGTGGACACCGTGCCGATCGAGCGCGCGACGATGCCCGACCGCAACGTGGTGCAGCTCGACAAGCGCGACATCGAGGACCTCGGCCTGGTGAAGATGGACCTCCTCGGGTTGCGCACGCTCTCGCTCATCAAGGACGCCGTCGCCGACATCGAGGCGCGGCACGGCGAGCGTCTCGAGCTCGGGACCATCGCGCTCGACGACGAGGCGGTCTACGACCTCATCTGCGAGGTCGACACGGTCGGCCTGTTCCAGGTGGAAAGCCGCGCGCAAGCATCGGCGCTCCCGCGTGTGCGTCCGCGGTGCTTCAAAGACATCGTCGTCCAGGTCGCGATCATCCGACCCGGTCCGCTGCAGGGGAACATGGTGAATCCGTACATCAATCGCCGGCAGGGCCGCGAGGCCGTGACGTACGCGCATCCGCTGCTCGAGCCCGCGCTCAAAGAGACGCTCGGCGTGATCCTCTTCCAGGAGCAGATCCTGCGCGTCGCGATGGCCGTCGCTGGGTTCTCGCCCAGCGCCGCGGACAAGCTGCGCCGCGCGATGAGCCGCGCGCGGTCGTCGTCGGACATGGAGAGGCTGCGCGCGCCGTTCGTCGACGGCGCGAGCGCGAACGGCGTGGGAGCCGACGTCGCGAACGAGATCTTCCGTCAGATCGCCGCGTTCGCAGAGTTCGGATTCTGCAAGAGCCACGCGGCCGCCTTCGCGCTCACCGCGTACCACACCGCGCACCTGAAGCTCTATTACCCGTCCGAGTTCTACGTCGCGCTACTCAACAACCAGCCCATGGGGTTCTACTCGCCGGCCGTCATTGCTGGCGACGCCAAGCGACACGGCATTGCGATCTTGTCAGTCGATGTCAATCGTTCGCATGCGAAAGCTGTGGTTGAACAAGCCGCGGGGAGTGGTGTCCTCGCTGGCGAAACTCACGAATTCGGGTCTGACGCAGACCCGAATTCGCTCAACTCGCGCTCGGACACCACTCCCCGCGACCTCTCGAACAGCTCTCCCTCCGACGATCATCCCCACGACTTCTCAAACACGATCGCTGCCCATCGCAAGTGCCGCTCGCATGACGTCCGTCTCGGTTTTGAGAGTGTCAAAGGACTCGGCGCCGCCGAGGCGAAAGGCATCGTCGCCGAGCGCGATCGCGGTGGCTCGTTCCACAGCTTCGACGCATTCGCACGTCGCGTCGGTCTCAAAGAGGAGGCGCTGCGCAATCTCGCGCTGCTCGGCGCGTTCGACGCGTTCGGTGAGGCACGCCGCGAGCTGCTGTGGCGCGCGCGCGATGCGCACCGCACCTCACCGGCGTTCACGCGTCCGGTGCTCGCGCTGCCGACGTCCGATGCGCCGACGCTGCCCGCGCTCTCCGAACAGGAGCGCGTCGCGCTCGATTACCGCATCACCGGGATCCCCACCGGGCCGCAGATCATGCGCTTCTACCGCGCCGATCTGGATCGCCGCGGCGTGCTCAGCGCCGCGGGTCTCGGGGGGCGGCGTCACGGTGCCACCGTCCGCATCGCCGGCGCGATCGTGGTGAAGCAGCATCCCGAGACCGCGAAGGGTCACGTATTCCTATCCCTCGAGGACGAGACTGGTATGGCGAACGTGATCATCCGGCCGTCAACGTACCGTCAATACAAGCGCGTGCTCGATGCGAACGCCGCCGTCGTGGTCACCGGAACGCTCCAGACCCAGGACGGGGTCATTTCCGTGCTCGCCGCCCGCCTCGATGGCCTCGTCCTCTTCGTGAAGATCGCCGCCCGCGAGTGGCAGTGACGCTCGGCGATGAACGTCACTGACGGTATCGGTCGGCGGTCAAACCGGTAGCACCATCTTGTGACGGCCTTTAGTTGGACCGCAGACTGGCCGAGGGACGTAACGACAGGGAAGCAGGCAAGGACGGGGGCCTGCCCCCGGTGCGCGCGGCGACGCGGGAGTGGGGAAAAACTGGTGGAAGACTTTAACGAACGTCGTGCGGAAGATCTGCTCGACTCGATCTTCCGTGTGGCCACGGAGCTGGTCCGCGGCGAACGGGCCTCGCTCATGCTCCGCGAGGATGCCACCGACGACTTCGTGATCGCCCACGCGCTCGGCCTGGCCGAAGACGTCAAACGCGAGGTGCGCGTGCGGCTGGGCGAAGGCGTCGCCGGCCACGTCCTCGCGTCGAAGCGCTCGCTCCTGGTCCGCGGCGGCGAGGCACCATTCGCGGTGCGTGGCGGCCAGTACCGCTCCGATTCGTTCGTCTCCGTGCCGATCATGATCGACGACGACGCCCGTGGTGTGCTCAACGTGACCGACCGGTTCGACGGGCGCCCCTTCGAAGATGCCGACCTCGTGACGCTCGAGATCATCGCGGGCCACATCGGCGCGTGCCTTGTGCAGCAGGAGCAGGGCGAGGTGCTGCAGCGGCTCGCGGAGACCGACCCGCTCACCTGGCTCTTCAACCGGCGCCACTTCGACAAGCGGCTCGAGGCCGAGACGAATCGCGCGCTGCGCGCGGAGCATCTCCTCGCGCTGCTCATGATCGACGTCGACAAGTTCAAGCGCATCAACGATCGTTTTGGGCATCGGGTCGGCGATCAGGTGCTCAAGGCGGTCGCCTCAGCGGTGAAGCAGGCGGTGCGCCTCTACGACGTGCCGACGCGCTACGGCGGCGACGAGTTCGCGATCATCCTGCCCGAGGCCGACACCGACGTCGCGGCGCGGGTCGCACGACGCGTCCTCGAGAAGGCGGAGACGGTGGCGCTGCCGGGCGAACTGCGCGACGCCGGGATCCCCCTCAGCCTTTCGATCGGCATCGCGACGTTCCCGCGTCCGGCCGGTGACGCGAACGCGCTCGTCGAAGCTGCCGACAGCGCGATGTATCGCGCGAAGCAGGCGGGTGGCGGTGGCATCCGCGTGTGGGAGCACGCCTTCGCGGACGGTCCGCACGGCGCGATGCGACCGGCGCGTGCGGCGCTCCCGCCCGCTCCGTATCTGTCCGATCCCGCGCGTCTCGCGACGCGCGATCTTCAGGAGCTCATTCCCGTCGCTCTCGCCGAGGAGTTCAACGTCGCCGTCGTTGGGCACGAAGGTCAGGTCCTGACCATCGCGTTCCCGCAGCCGAATCCCGCGGCGGTCGATTCGATCTCGAAGGCGACCGGCTTCGCGGTCTACCCGGTGTTCAGCAACCCAGCGGATATCGAAGCGACGCGCCGGAGGCTAACGGCGGCCTAGTTCGTCCCGGTCAGCTTCGGTCGCGTGTCGTCACGTTGCACGCCGCCGTCGGCGCCGCGGAAGAGATAGCCCACACCCGGCACGGTCTGGATGACATCGCGCGGCTTTCCATCTTGCGTGAGCTTGCGGCGCAACCGGCTGACGTTGAGCTTCACGAGATCGCCGCCGACGTCGGCGTCGTAACCCCACACACCCTCGAGGATCTCCTCCTGCGTGAGCACGCGACCGGGGTTCGCCATGAAGTGACGAAGCAGCTTGAACTCGGTCGGTGAGAGATGCACCGGCACATCGGCCGTCGTCACTTCGTGCGTCGCTTCGTCGAGGACGAGATCGCCGGTGCGATACACGACAGGCGCGGGCCGTCCGCGCGTGCGCACCGAACGCCGGAGGATGGCCTTCACGCGCGCGACGAGCTCTTTTGGTCGGAACGGCTTCGTGATGTAGTCGTCGGCGCCGAGCTGCAGGCCGCGGAGGATGTCGCTCTCGTCCTGGCGCGCCGACAGCAGCAGGACCGACACGTGTTCGTCGACGTGGCGGATCCGCTCCAGAACGACGAAGCCGGTGAGCTTGGGAAGATTGATGTCGAGGACGACGAGATCAGGACGCTCGCGGCCGACGGCCTCGACGGCGGACTCGCCGTCGTAGGCCCTCACGACGTCGTAACCCTCGCGGCGCAATGCGTAGTCAAGGAGCTCCACCAAGTCGCGGTCGTCATCGACGACCAAGAGCTTCACTACGCGCCTGCCTCCTCCGCGAGCTGTCGAGCTTTAGGAAGCGTGAAGTGTACCGAAGTGCCACGTCCGACTTCACTTTCGACACGGATGTCACCGCCGTGAGCGATGACGATCGCGCGGCAGATCGTGAGCCCGAGGCCGAGGCCGCCGGCCTGGTCGCGGACCTCGCGCGAACGGAAGAACCGCTGGAAGAGGCGCGGCTGCTCGTCGGCCGGGATGCCTGGCCCCTGGTCGACGACGCTGACCTGGACGAAGCCGTCGCGGCCCTCGGTCGCGACCGTGACCGTCGTCGCCTCGGGCGCGTAACGGCTGGCGTTCGCGATGAGGTTGGCGAGGACCTGCGCGGTCCGGCGCGGATCGGCCAGCACGCGGTCGAAGGCCGGGCGCAGCTGCGTGTCGAGCTTCTGGTGCTTGGCGTCGAGGAGCGTCTGCGTGAACTCCATCGCCTCCTGCAGGCAGCTCCGGATGCTCGCCGGCACGGCGCGGACCTGGAACGTCCCGGCCTCGATGCTGCCCGCGTCGAGCAGGTTCTCGACGAGGTACTCGAGCCGCAGCGCGCTGCGACGCAGCGTCGATACCATCGTGGTGAGCTGGGCTGGCGGCATCGAGAGCGCGTCGTCCACCAGCAGGTCGAGCGTCGCGGAGAGAGCGGCGATCGGTGTGCGCAGCTCGTGCGCGACCTGGAGCAGGAAATCCTCTTTCAGGCGCAGGAGCTCGGCCTGCGCCGTCACGTCCCGGACGGTGTGAAGGACGCCGCGCTCGCCGATGGCGGTGCTCACGATCTCGAGGACGCCCATCCGGTCCTCGCGTGGGAACCAGGTACGACGTATGTGATGCCCGTCGGTGTCCTGCACCGTCGCCGCGCCCGAGACGAGCAAGAGCTCCTCGAACGGACGTCCCTTGAGCTTCTCCTCACCGAGCACGCGGAACGCCGCGGGGTTCGCGCTCACGATGAACCCGTCCGGGCCGGTGAGGATGATGCCGTCGGTGAGCGCGACGAACGCGTCCTGGATCGCGAGCTCCTCGAAGGCGCGGTCCTGGTCGCGCCGACCGAGGGAGCGGCGGCGCTCGGACGGCCGCTCTTTCACTGCGTCGGGATCCGAAGGCGCACGCGCGTTCCCTGACCCGGACTCGAGTCGAGTGAGAGCTGCGCGCCGATCAGCCGCGCCGATTCGCGCATCTGCAGCAGACCGAGGCTGCCGCGCTTCGCGTAGTTCTGGAGCACCGCGGCGACGTCGAAGCCCTTGCCATCGTCTTCGACCACCGCGATCACCGCACTGTCCTCGTCGTAGAGATCGAGGTCGACCCGCCCGGCGCGGCCGGTCTTGATCGCGTTGTTCGCCGCCTCGCGGATCACGGTGAAGGCGCCGGCCTCGACCTCGGGCGCGAGACGCCGCTGCGATTCGACCCGGCGCATCCCGACGCGCGAGCCGTTCTGGCCGTCGATCCGCTTCGCGAGCGCGGCGATCGCCGCGGGCAGGCCGCCGTCCTCGAGCGCGAGTGGACGCAGCGCGAAGAGGATATCGCGCAGCCCCTGCTGCGATTCGATGAGGCGAGCGCGCAGCGCAACGAGATCCGCCAGCGCGCCGGGAACGTCGTCCACGGCGCGTCGCGTCACGAGCTCGATGCTGATCGCCGCGTTCGCCATGGTCTGGGCCACGCCGTCGTGGAGGTCGCGTGCCAGGCGGTGGCGCTCCTCCTCCGCGACCTTAACGACGCGCAGACGTTCCGCCGCGAGCTCCTCCGAGAGCTGCACGTACTCGAGCGCCACGCCCGCGGAACCCGCGAGCGCCTGGATCAGCCGCTCGTCCTCCTCTTGAAAGGCGCCCTCACGGTCGTTCACGGCCTGCAGCACGCCGAGCCGGCGCCGGTCGCGCGCATCGATGGGCGCGACGAGCATCGAGCGGGTGCGGAATCCGCTACGCGCGTCGACGCTCGGGTCGAAGCGCGGATCCTCGTACGGCGCGTCGATGCGCAGGAGTTGGCCGGTGCGCCCGACCTCCGCGGCGAGGCTGCGCCCGTCGAGCGGGAGCCGGATCTCCCGGAGCTCGCTCTCGGTGAGCACGCGCGACCAGAGCTCGTTCTGGCCCGTATCGATGACGTACAGCGTCGCGCGCTCGCAATCGAGCATCTTCAGCGCGGTGGCGACGATGCGCGTGAGAACGCGGTCGATGTTGGCTTCAAGCGCGAGCTCCTGCTGGAGCTCCAAGAGCATTTCGAGCTGTGCGGAGTCGTTGAGGTTCGCCATGCGCGCTGATGCTATGACGGCACCTCGCGTTTGCCTTCGGCGATCGCGCGAACGGTGTCGAGCGTGTCGATCTCGTGCACCGGCTTGTCCGGACGCAGGCGCACGATCCGCGGGAAGCGCATCGCGTAGCCCGAGTCGTGCCGGTCGCTCTGCTGGATCTGGTCGAACGCGACCTCGATGACGGTGTCCGGCCGGACGATTCGCGCCCGGCCCAGGTCCTGTGTGGTCGTGACGAGGAAGTGCTCGGTCATCTCCGCGATCTCCTTGTCGGTGAGGCCCGAGTACGCCTTCCCGACGACGCGCAGGCGGTCGCCGTCGCGCACCGAGAAGGTGTAGTCGGAGAGCACGCCGTGGCGCTTGCCATGCCCCCATTCGACGGCGGTGACCACCACGTCGAGCGTGCGCAGCGCCCGCTTCACCTTCAGCCATTCCATGCCACGACGGCCCGGCCGGTACGGCGAGCGCGGGTCCTTCACCATCAGCCCCTCGTTCCCGCGCTCGCGTGCCGCGAGGAACTCGCGGTCGAGCGCCGCGACGAGGTTGTCGCCGGTGGCCTCGACCGTCGTCTGACGTGCGAGACGGAGCGGCCCGGTCAGCGGAAGCGGGCGCAGCGCGTCGTGCCGCTCGGTCAGCGGGAGGTCGAGGAGCGCTTTTCCATCGCGCTCGAGGAGGTCGAAGACCACCAGCGACGCAGGCAGCCGCTCGCGCACCTCCCCGCTCACGTCCTTGCGTCCGAGCCGCGTCTGGAAAGTCGTGAACGGCACGGCGCGCTCGCCGTCGAAGGCGAGCACTTCCGCGTCCAGCACGAAGCTGCCGGGGATCGCCCGCAGCGCGTCGAGCAGCTCCGGATACCGACCGGTGACGCGGTCGAAGGTGCGCGAGTAGAGCTCGACGCGGTCGCCGGCCTTGTGCACCTGCGCGCGCACGCCGTCGTATTTGTCCTCGACGACATACGGTGGCGGGAAACGCCGCGCCACCTCGGCGAGGTCGAGCACGGGCGTCGCGAGCATCATCCCGATCGGGCTGAAATGCGCGAGCGCCGGCTCCTCGAGGGTGCCGTGCTTCGCGCGCAGCGCCGCTTCACCGATGTCGCCGGTGAGCATGTTCGCGCGGGCGACGGCCTCGCGGTCGCGCTCGAACGCGTTCGCGATCGCATCCACGAGCAGGCCCTCACGCAGACCGATCCGCGTCTCGCCCGAAACGATCTTGACGATGTACCGCGCCTCGCCCGCGTCGGCGCGGCGCAGCAGCGCGCGGACGAGCTCGCGCTTATGGTTGGTTCCGCGCACCGCGGCGATGCCATCGAACGCCGCCCCGACATCGGCAAGCGTCAGCGCCTCGCCCTCGTGCGCCGAATCGGCGATGAGGTCGTGCGCGACATCGCCGAGGTCGGCGTGGCGCTGGTAGCTCGCGCGCATGTCCTCGCCGCTCCTTCCAGAGCGCTCGAGGAGCACGTCCGAGAGCGCGCTCCAGCCGACCGACAGCACGCGCTCGTCCTTGCGCGGAAAGGGCGCGCCGGCGAACAGCCGAGTAGCGATGACCAAGTCGGCATCGTCCAGGCCCGCGAGGTAAGCGCCGAGCACGCGGTTCTTCTCGAGCTTCTTGGTCGTGGCCCGCACGCCATCGGCAGTGCTGACCCAGTCGGCGAAGCGGCCGCTCATAATGCGCCGCGCATCAAGGAGGTGCGCATGGGGATCATCGAGCTACTCATCATCGTGCTCCTGCTGCTCTGGCTTTTCGGCTACTTCGGCCGTAGCCGCTTGCCCATCGCCGGCGGCGGCTGGATCCACACCCTGCTCGTCATTGTCGTCATCCTCGTGATCCTGCGGTTGCTCGGCCTCCTCTAACGCATCGCCGGTGTCCGGCTGCACCGCTCGCTAGAGTCGGGCGGTGCAGCGGGCGCCGAAGGAAGGTCGCATCCACCGCGTCCCATACGGCCGTGAAGAGCTGGAGTTCATGCTCCAGCCCTGGTTCGACGTCGATATCGTCGAGTCCGGGACGGCCCCGCCCGTCGCCGATCTGCGCTCAGCCGCCCTTGAGGCGCTGCGCCGGCCACGCGGATCTCCAGCGCTGGCGCGGCTCGCGCGCGCCGCCGTCGCGGTCCGGCAGGGAGCCACCGCCATCGTCGCCGTCACCGACCTCACGCGTGCCTCTCCCGACGACGTTCTCGTCCCACCCCTGCTCGACGAGCTGAACGCCGGCGGCATCGCCGACGAGCGGATCACCGTGATCGTCGCGGTGGGTCTGCATCGCGCGACGACCGAGGCCGAGAAGCGCGAGAAGCTCGGCGGCGTGGTCGATCGCGTGCGTGTCGTCGACTCGAATGGCCGCGATCCGGCGGAGTGGGCCGATCTCGGACCGATCCCCCCGTACGGCGTGCCGGGGTCCACGCAGCGGATCGTGAAAGACGCCGACCTGGTGATCGCGACCGGGATCGTCGAGCCACATCAATATGCCGGCTACTCCGGCGGACGCAAGACCATCGCGATCGGTTGTTGCGGCGAGCCGGTCATTACCGCGACCCACGGGATGCGTTTCCTCGAGGACCCGGGTGTCCGTCTCGCGAAGATCGAGGGCAACCCGTTCCACGAGACCATCAGCGAGATCGCGCGCCGCGCGGGTCTTCGCTTCTGCCTCAACGTCGTCAGCGATGACCGCGGACGCGTCGTCGCGGTGGCCGCCGGCGCGCCAGACGACGTCCTCCGCGAGCTCGTCGATGTCGCCGCGCGCCTGTACACAAAGCCGATCGCGAAGCAGTACGACATCGTGATCGCCGGCGTTGGCAAGCCGAAGGACGCGAACCTCTATCAGGCCTCGCGCGCCGCGACGTATCTGCGCTTCGCTCCGACACCGGTGGTGCGCGAGGGCGGCGCGATCATCATCGCGGCGCAGCTCGACGAGGGCGCCGGCGATGGACCGGGGGAGCAGCGCTTCCTGGCGGCGCTGGAAAGCGCCGAGTCACCGACGGCGGTCGTGGAAGCGGCGCGACAGCACTTCGCCGGTGGCGAACAGCGCGCGATCATGGTCGCGCTGACGCTCCAGCACTGCCTGGTGATCGTCGCGGCGTCCGAGGCGCCCGAGGTCGTGCGCCTCGCGAAGCTGCGCGCCGCGGTCGACGTCGAGGAAGCGCTCGACATCGCGTACGAGCACATCGGCCGTCCGACGCGCGCGAGCGTGCTGCTCGTCCCGCATGCGCTCCACACGCTTCCGGTCGTGCGGCCGCCCGTCACCAGGTGAGTGCCCTCGCGTCAAGAGCCGAGCGGCGTAAAGGCGCCTCGTGCTCGGCGCGAGCGAGCGGACCATAGAACGGCTCGGTGTCCGGCACCCCGATGACCCGATGACGGGTCGCGGCGCGTCAGTCGCTAGAGTCCCGGCGTGGGCTGCTGCCTGATGGGCTGTCTGCGACTCCTGTTCTTCCAGCTGTGGAAGGTGTTGCTCGCGGCGCTCGTCGCGCTCGTGTTCGCGCGCGTCGATTCGTACGTCGAGCGACGCCATCCGGATAGCCCGCCGGGCAAGGCTTGGCGCGCGTACCGCGGAAGAAAGAAAGAGAAGACGCGGCCGTGAGCGCTACCTGAACGAGGGCTTCGCGCGCAATCCCATTGGACTGCGCCTCTACTACCGCATCCTCGGTGAGGCCGGCCCGACAGTTCTCGTGCCCGCCGCGTGCTGGCTGCAGGAGGATCTCGAGCCGCTGGCTCAAGGTCGCCGCGTCGTGTTCTTCGACCGGAGCGGTCGCGGCCGCTCGGATGCGATCCCTGCCGACGTCCCGTTGACGTTCGCGAGCGAGTTCGAAGACATCGACGCTATCCGCTCCCATCTTGGTCTCGACCGCTTCTCGCTGATGGGCTGGTCGTACATGGGTCTCGTCGCCGGGCTCTACGCCGCGGATCACCCGGATACGGTCGAGCGGTTGCTCCTCGTCGGTGCGACCTCGATGCGCTACTTCGGCCCGGCGCCCGTGCTGCCGCCGGAGCTCGAACGCGAGCTGGACGAAGCGCTGCGTCGCCAACGCGAGCGCGTCGACGCCGAGGCGGTGAAACGCCTCGAAGACGCGCATGCCGCCGGTGAGTGGCGAGACGGCGTGGCGTTCTGCCGCGAGTATCGCCGGCTGAGCGGGCCGCGCCAGTTCGGTCGGCCAGAAGCGATGCTGCGGACCAAGGCCGATCCCTGCGCCCTGCCCAACGAATGGCCGACCGCTTCAGCGAGTCTGATGCAACGGATCTTCGCGTCACTCGGTAGCACGTGGGACCTGAGGGACCGCGTGAAGAATGTCCGCGCGCCGACGCTCGTCGTGCACGGTCTCGAGGATCTCGTGCTCCCCAACGCGGCACGCCTGTGGGGCACGCTCATCGAAGACGCGCGCGTCCTATGGCTCGACGGCGTCGGGCACTTTCCTTGGCTCGAAGATCCGGCCAGGTTCTTTCCGGCGGTCGACGCCTTCCTACGCGGCGAATGGCCCGCGGCGGCCGAGCGCGTGACGCACGCGTACTGATCGAGGAGGGTTGCCAGGGTGCCGGTGGCGATCTTCGACATGGACGGCGTGCTCTACCGCGGAAGCCAGGTCCTGCCATACGCGAGGGAGTCGCTTGAGCGTCTGCGGCGCGCGAGATGGCAGGTCTTCTTCGCGACGAACAACTCCACGGCGACGCGTGCGGAGTACGTCAAGCGCCTGAATGCGCTCGGTCTCGGCGGCGACGCCGAGCACATCGTCACCAGCGCGTACGCGACGGCGCATTACCTGGAGCGTCTCGATCCCAAGCCGAAGGACGTGTACGTCGTCGGCGCGAATGGACTGCGCGAGGAGATCCGAGCGATCGGCATCGCGGTGCGCGATGCGTCGTCGCTCCCCGGCGTCGAGCCGCCCGGCGCCGCGGCGGCGGACGGGGTCGATCCGGGCGCGATGCGGCGCTACCTCACGAGCGTGCCGCTCCCGCCAGTGGCCGACACGGTCGTCGTCGGCCTCGACCTTCACGTGACCTACGCGAAGATCGCGGAGGCTCAGCGCTGCGTCCTCGCCGGCGCCCGGTTCATCTGCTCGAACCGGGACCGCGCCTATCCCGTCGAGGGGCGGCTCCTACCAGGCGCCGGCACCATCGTCGCGGCGATCGAGGTCGCCACGGACCGTACGGCGATCTGCATCGGGAAGCCGGAACCGTTGCTGTTCGAAGAGGTGCTGCGACGGGCGGGGGAGCGCGACGCGGTCGTCATCGGCGACTCGACCGACTACGACATTGTGGCGGCGCATCGGGTGGGGGCGCGGGGTGTGCTCATTCTCACCGGCCTCACGGACGAAGGCGCGGTCGAGCACGCGCGGGGCGAGGCGGTACCGGACCGGGTGATCAAGTCCCTCGCCGAGCTCTTCGCGTTGCCCGAGTTCGCGGGGGTCTAGGTCGCTGCTACTCCCAGGTGATCCCGCGCCCGTGAAAGAACTCGCGGAGATTCTCGGTCTGTGAGTCGCGCCGGCTCCCGTCGCCGAGCGGCGTCGCCGCCAGAGCGTCGACCGTCGACGCGACGAGCGACAGCGCGAGCAGCGCCGCGAACAGGATCGCGCCGAGCGATCGGAGCGGAGATCGGACCGCGGTGCCCACTATTCCCAGGTGACGCCGAGGATGCCGAGGACGTTCCCCGGGTCGGGCAGCGGATCCGGAAGCGTCGGAGCGTCGGTCCACGCCGTCTCGCGGCCACTCCTGACGTCTTTCGCGAATGCGCTGTTGGTGCTCGCGAGCAGGGACAGTGCGAGCATCGCCGCGAAGGCCAGTCCCTTGATCGTCTTCTTCATGTCATCCCCCTTCTTTGTTTACAGCGACACGCGAACCGCTTCGACCGCCTGCTGGTAGACCTGCTCGTGCGGGCTCTCGGCGCCGCGGGCGCTCTTGCGCCGCTCGCCGACCACGGTCTTGATGAAGGCCTCGACCACCACCGGGTTGAACTGGGTGCCGCTGTGGGCCCGCAGCTCGCGCAGCGCCGCCTTGGCGGACAGCGCCGGGCGGTAGGGCCGGCTCTGGGTCATCGCCTGGTAGGCGTCGGCCACGGCGATGATCTGGGCCGCCAGCGGGATCCGCTCGGCCCGCAGGCCCTGCGGGTAGCCGGTGCCGTCGAAGCGCTCGTGGTGGCTGAGCACGATCGGCCGGATGCGATCGAGCATCGGCACGTTGGAGAGCAGGTTGGCGCCGATGACCGGGTGGGCCTTGACCTCGGCCCACTCCCGTGCGTCCAGCGCGCTGGGCTTGCGCAGGAGATGCTCGGGCACCCCGATGGTGCCGATGTCGTGGAAGAGGGCCCCGAGCTTGATCGCGGCCAGCTCGTCGTCCGAGCAGCCCAGGGTCGTCGCGACCTGCACCGCGTAGAACATCGTCTGCGCCGCGCCCTTGGCGGTGCGCGACTCCTTGGCTTCCAGGGCCCCGATGAGCGCGCCGATCACCGAGAGGTGCGACTCCTCCAGGCGGTCGTTGGTGCGCCGCAGCATGTCGTTGACCGACTGCAGCTCTTCGTTGCGCGCGCGGACCTCGCTCGACTTGCTCATGTACAGCTTGAAGCTGTACCAGGCGACCCCCAGGGGCAGGGTGAAGACGATGACCCCGAAGACCCCCAGCGCCTGCGAGGCCAGCGCCAGCGCGGCGCCCTGGGCCGCCGTGGCCAGGAAGTTGATCGGCATCCAGCTGTAGTTGGTGCGCCAGACCGCCGCGAAGCTCTGGCGCTCGCTGAGCGCGATCACCAGCGCGGTGGTGGCGGTGTTCACCAGGAAGTACGCCGCGGCCGAGACCGCGACGGCGAGGAGGGTGAGCGCGATCTCGCCGGGCGGCACCTGACCACCCACCAGGCGGTACACGCTGCCGCCGACGAAGGCCGCTGTCCCAAGCGACCCGGCGTTGAACAGGGCCTTGAGCAGCGGCTTGCGCCGCGGGGTGAAGGCGTTCACCGCGGCCTGGAACAGGCTGACGATGACCGCGACCTCGGTGCCGTACAGCACGTAGCTGGCGATGACCGCGGCGAAGCTGATCGAGATCGCGCTCGAGCGGAACAGGAACACCGGCATGCGCTGGGCGGCGGCGGCCAGCGCGATGAGGATCGCCAGCATCAGCGGGTCGACGTGCACCAGGCTCAGGGTGCGCAGCGACTGCGCCAGCGCCAGCGCGCCGAGCGCGGCGACGAAGAGGACGTAGAACCGTAGTCCTTGTCTCATCGTGCGCCGCCCAAGGGCGGATCGGTCGCCAAACCCACGGTCTCCCACATAACGCCCTCCCAGCTGACGCTTTCCCATGTCACCGCTTCCCAGGTCACGCTCTCCCAGGTGACGGCTTCCCACGTCACGCCTTCCCAGGAGATGCCCTCCCACGTCGCACCGCTGCCCGCGACACCGCTCTTCGCGAGCGTCTGCATCAGCAGCCGCGACGGGAGCAGGTCTTTGTTCACGTTGCGCTCGGTCGCGGTGAGCGCCTTCGCCGCGTCGACCGCCTGACGCGGCGATCCCGCGATGCTTCGGCCGGACCCGAGGACGGCGCCCTTGATCTTCGTCGGCGAGTACTCGGGGTGGTGGCTGAGCACCAGGGCCGCGACGCCCGCGACCATCGCGCTCGAGACCGAGGTGCCGGTCATGCGCACGTAGAAGGTGGGATCGAAGCTCAGGCTCGACGTGACCGGCCTGCCGTGGACGTTAGCCGCCCCTGTGGCAGTCGCTCCGACCGTCGCGTCGTGCGCCGCGCCGTCGATGGGGCGCAGCGACATGACACGGCGGCCAGGCGCGAGGATGTCGGGCTTGGCGAAACCGTCGACGGTCGGGCCGCGGCTCGAGAAGAGCGACTCGCGGTCGTCCTGTCCCGCAACGGTGCCCTGGTCGTCGAAGCTGCCGACGGTGATGACGAATGGATCCGCACCCGGCGTCGCGACCCTGCCGCCGACGGGGCCATCGTTGCCCGCGGCCGCGACGACCGCGAGGCCCGAGAACCACGCGGCCTCCGCGAGCGCCGCGAGCAGATCCCCGTGATATGAGGAGGTCTGCCTCGTACCGATCGAAAGGTTGAGGACTCCGATGCTGAATGCCTTGCGATGCTTGAGCAGCCAGTCGAACGCGGCGACCACGTCGCGCAGACGACCATTTCCGTTCTTGTCCAGCACGCGCAGGTCCACGAGGCGCGCATCCGGTGCGACGCCGCGGAACGTCTCGCCGTTCGCGGCGATGATGCCCGCGAGATGCGTACCGTGGCCGGCCGGATCGAGCGACGTCGCGTTGTCCGCGACGAAGTTCACGCGCGTCACGACCTTGCCCGTCGAGAGGTCGGGGTTCTGGCCAATGCCGCTGTCGATGAGCGCGACCACGACGCCCGCGCCGGTCGAGCGCGACCATGCGGTCGGTGCGTGGATCGCCGCGTTGCCGACGCTGACCGCGCGCGAGGTGTCGCCGAACTCGTCGAGACCGCTGTTGGGCCCGCCGCCGGCCGCGACGACGGTCGCGTCCGTCGTGGCGCGAAGCACGGAGCGATCGCTCCCGATGGTGATGAGGGCGGCGTCGCTCACGCGCGCGCTGACGATGTCGACGCCGTCGAAGACGGTGACCTCGGTGGCGCCGGCGGTGGTGAGGTCGTGCGCGACGGTCCACGCGGTCCCGGCTGTGACCTGGATGAGGGCGACATCGCCGGAGTGAAGGGCGGGATCGACGTCGACCTGCGCGACGGAGGCGCGACCGGTCCATGCGGTACCGGCAAGCAGCGTGAGGATCATGATCGGCGTGACGAAACGTCGAGCGGCGCGCAGCATCCCCACCTGCCCCTTCATTGCCATGTGTAGTTGTGCGCTTTCGTCACTCTTTGGTCATCACCCGCGCGGGTGAAGGGGAGGACGAGCGAGTCACACCCGATACAGGAGCGAGACTTCGAGGTGCGACGGGGCGTGAGGCTCAACGTGCCGCGCGGCGGAACCGGCGCAGACGCCTAGATCAAGCGGTGTATTCGCGCAGCTTGCTGCCTAGAGCGTGATCCGCACTGCTTCGACCGCCTGCTGGTAGACCTGCTCGTGCGGGCTCTCGGCGCCGCGGGCGCTCTTGCGCCGCTCGCCGACCACGGTCTTGATGAAGGCCTCGACCACCACCGGGTTGAACTGGGTGCCGCTGTGGGCCCGCAGCTCGCGCAGCGCCGCCTTGGCGGACAGCGCCGGGCGGTAGGGCCGGCTCTGGGTCATCGCCTGGTAGGCGTCGGCCACGGCGATGATCTGGGCCGCCAGCGGGATCCGCTCGGCCCGCAGGCCCTGCGGGTAGCCGGTGCCGTCGAAGCGCTCGTGGTGGCTGAGCACGATCGGCCGGATGCGATCGAGCATCGGCACGTTGGAGAGCAGGTTGGCGCCGATGACCGGGTGGGCCTTGACCTCGGCCCACTCCCGTGCGTCCAGCGCGCTGGGCTTGCGCAGGAGATGCTCGGGCACCCCGATGGTGCCGATGTCGTGGAAGAGGGCCCCGAGCTTGATCGCGGCCAGCTCGTCGTCCGAGCAGCCCAGGGTCGTCGCGACCTGCACCGCGTAGAACATCGTCTGCGCCGCGCCCTTGGCGGTGCGCGACTCCTTGGCTTCCAGGGCCCCGATGAGCGCGCCGATCACCGAGAGGTGCGACTCCTCCAGGCGGTCGTTGGTGCGCCGCAGCATGTCGTTGACCGACTGCAGCTCTTCGTTGCGCGCGCGGACCTCGCTCGACTTGCTCATGTACAGCTTGAAGCTGTACCAGGCGACCCCCAGGGGCAGGGTGAAGACGATGACCCCGAAGACCCCCAGCGCCTGCGAGGCCAGCGCCAGCGCGGCGCCCTGGGCCGCCGTGGCCAGGAAGTTGATCGGCATCCAGCTGTAGTTGGTGCGCCAGACCGCCGCGAAGCTCTGGCGCTCGCTGAGCGCGATCACCAGCGCGGTGGTGGCGGTGTTCACCAGGAAGTACGCCGCGGCCGAGACCGCGACGGCGAGGAGGGTGAGCGCGATCTCGCCGGGCGGCACCTGACCACCCACCAGGCGGTACACGCTGCCGCCGACGAAGGCCGCTGTCCCAAGCGACCCGGCGTTGAACAGGGCCTTGAGCAGCGGCTTGCGCCGCGGGGTGAAGGCGTTCACCGCGGCCTGGAACAGGCTGACGATGACCGCGACCTCGGTGCCGTACAGCACGTAGCTGGCGATGACCGCGGCGAAGCTGATCGAGATCGCGCTCGAGCGGAACAGGAACACCGGCATGCGCTGGGCGGCGGCGGCCAGCGCGATGAGGATCGCCAGCATCAGCGGGTCGACGTGCACCAGGCTCAGGGTGCGCAGCGACTGCGCCAGCGCCAGCGCGCCGAGCGCGGCGACGAAGAGGACATATGTCTTCAGCAGCTGCTTGCGATCCATCACGCCCCCCTTAATCGACCGGCGTCCAGGTCGCGCCGCTGCCCGACAGCGCGCCAGTGGACTGCCAGGTCACCGTCTCCCAGGTCACGCCTTCCCAGGTCACGCCTGCCCAGGTGAAGCCTTCCCACAGAAGGTTCTCCCATGTCACGGTGTCCCAACGCACCTTCTCCCAGGTCACGCCCTCCCAGCTCGTGCCCGCGGAGTCCACGCCACCGTGGTACGTGAGGTCGCGCCACACGAAGGGCTGGCCGAGGATGAACTTCTGCATGTCCTTCGCGAACGCGTCGCTCACGCGGTCTGCGCCGTACTCCTTGGTGGCATCGACCGACGACACGGCCGCGAACGCGTTAACGAGACCCGCGCCGCGATCGAGCGCCGTGCCGAATGTCAAGGTGGTCGCAGTCGACTTGAGGCGCCTCTTGATCTGCGCCGGCGCGAGGGTCGGGTTGCGCTCCACCATGAGCGCGACGACGCCGGCGACCACCGGCGCGGCCATCGACGTGCCCGACAGGCAGTAGTAGTCCGCCGTCAGGGCGCCGGTCGCGGTGACCTGGCGCTCCGGGAACAGGGTGTCGAGCGCGCTGCCCGGTGAGCGGAGGCTGACCATCCTGCGGCCCGGCGCGACGAGGTCCGGCTTCGACAGGTTGTCGAACGGCGTCCGGCCGCGCGACGAGAACACGCTCATGAGGTCGTCAAGGAGAAGGCTCGTCCCGTTGTCGTCGAGCGCGCCGACCGTGATGACGTAGGGATCGGTGCCCGGCGTCGTCACCGTGCCCGCGAGCGGGCCACTGTTGCCGGCGGATACGACAACGGTGATGCCAGCGAAGGTGAGGACCTCGGCTGCGGTCGCCATGAAGTCGGACTTGTAGCTGCCGGTCGGCGTCGCACCGAATGACATGTTGACGACCTTGATGTTGTAGGTGGTGCGGTTCGCGAGCACCCATTGGAGGCCGCGCAGGATCGTCGACACGTTCGAGCTGCCATTCGCGTCGATGACGCGGACGTCGACGATGTTCGCTCGCGGCGCGGTGCCGGTGTAAGCGCCGCCCGACAGCGTGCCGTCGCCGGCGACGAGACCCGCGACGTGCGTCCCATGCCCACCCGGGTCGCCGTTCGGCGTGGTCGACACCGTCGGCGCCGCGGTCGTGAAGTCGATCGACGCCACGATGCGGCCGGCGAGATCCGGGTGCGGGTAGACGCCGCTGTCGACGATCGCGACACCCACGCCCTGGCCGGTCAGCCCGAGCTGGGACCAGACCTGCGGTGCGTTCACCTCGAGGATCCCCGGCGTGAGCGCCTTCGCGCTGTCCAGGGCCGGGTCGAACTGCGCCCGCATGTGCCGGTCCCTCGCGACGTAGTCGACGTCAGCGTCGCGCGTCAGCTTGAGGACGCCCACCCCCTTGAGCCTGGCGGAGGCGCCCCCCACGATCCCGAGCGCGTGCTTGGCCGAGCCCCCCTGCCTGATGACGGCCTTGGCGGCGGCGTCGGCGCGTTGTTTCGACGACGGGGTGGAGCGGACGATGATGTCGAAGTCGGTGGTCGGCGCCGCGAGGACCTCGGCCAGGAAGGCGGCATCGATCTTGTCCGGATCGAACGAGAAGGCATCGACGGGAATCGCGGCGGTAACGAGGATCAGGGACGCGGTGATCGTCACCGCCAGCCAGCGCATCGCTGAACTGATCACGTTCTCGCTCTACTCCCCACCAGCCGCTCGAGTGCGATCTCGAGTCGGCGTTAGTAAGGGGCCAGTGGGTCATTAGGGCAATGACTATCGGGGCCCAAGTGGGGGACTCGATACGGCTCCGAGACTCGTGTAGGGGTCGACTACAGCGAATTGATGATGAGCGTCTTCACCGCACGACTAAGAGAATTACGGACCGCGACGCCGGGCGCTATGGATGCACGCCGATCGCGCGCATCGCGACGGCGACGATGTAGCCGAGGACGAAACAGCCGGGGATCGTCAGCACCCACGCCGTCACGATCCGTCCGGCGATGCCCCAGCGCACCGCGGAGAGCCGGCGGGTCGAGCCGACGCCGAGGATCGCACCGGAGATGGCGTGCGTCGTCGAGATCGGGATGCCGAAGCGCGTCGCGATCTCGATGACCGTGCCCGCGGTCGTCTCCGCCGCGAATCCCTGCACCGGCGTGAGCCTGGTGATGCGGACGCCCATCGTCTTCATGATCCGCCAACCGCCCGTGGCGGTGCCGATGCCGATCGCGACGGCGCAGATGACCTTCACCCAGTCCGGGATATAGAAGTCGGCGCCGGTGGGAACGACCCCGTACGCCGCGAGCGCGAGCGCGATGATGCCCATCGTCTTCTGCCCGTCGTTCCCGCCGTGGCTGAACGCCATATACGCGCTCGACACGATCTGCGCGCGCCCGAAGAAGCGTTGCACCCAGCCGAACGACGTGTTCCGGAGGATCCAGTAGAGCGCGAGCATGAGCAGGTACCCGACCAGGAACGCAAGCGCCGGTGAATACACGATCCCGAAGGTCGTCTTCTGGAGCCCACCCACGATGACCACCTCGACGCCATGGATCGCGACGGAGGCCCCGATGATCGAGAAGATGAGCGCGTGGCTCGACGACGTCGGCAGCCCGAAGTACCACGTCAGCAGGTCCCACGCGATTGCGGCGACGAGCGCCGCGACGACGAGGTCCTGTGTGACCACCTTCGCGTCGACGATGCCGTTGCCGACCGTCTTCGCGACGGCTACGCCCGAGAGCGCGCCGACGAGGTTGAGGCTGCCCGCCATGAGCACGGCCTGCGCGGGCGTCAGGACGCGTGTCGCAACGACCGTCGCGATGGCGTTCGCCGCGTCGTGGAAGCCGTTGACGTACTCGAAGATCACGCCGAGGAGGACGACGAGCGCGAGCAGGATGAGCGCGTTATCCATCGCGCTCTCCTAACTGTGCTTGATCACGATCATCTCGACGATGTTCGCGACGTCCTCGCAGCGGTCGATCGCCACCTCGATGAGTGAGTGGATGTCCTTCCACTTGATGATCTCGATCGGATCGCTGACGTTCGCGAAGAGGTCGCCCACGGCGTCGCGGAATACCTGGTCGCCCTCGTTCTCGTAGGTGTGGATCTTGATCCAGTACGGCTCCAGGCCCCTGAGCCCTTCGAGCGCCTTCATCATCGCGACCATCTCCGTCGCGGCACCGACCAGTGCCTTCGCCTGACGCACGGCCTCGGGCCGCACGCTCTGGACCTTGTACAGCTGGATGAGCTCGCCCACGTCGTAGGCGACATCGGCGACGTCGTCGAGCTTCGAGGCGATGCCGATGATGTCCTCGCGATCGAGCGGCGTGACAAAAGTCTCGTTCAGGCTCTTGAAGATCTCGTGGGTCAGCTGGTCGCCGTAATGCTCGATGGCGTGGAGGTCGCGCACCTTGCGCTCGACCTCGGTGAAGTCGGTGAGCAGGCGCTCAAGCGCGACGGCTGCCTCGAGGCTGTTGGTTGCGTGCTTATCGAACTGGGTGAAGAAGTAGCTCTTCTTCGGGAGCAGCGACAGGCGCATGGCTTCCCTCCTTTTGGGCAAACAGCGACCGCGCGAAACTCTAGACCACCCCTACGCGACCTCGCGTCGGATGGAGGCGACGGCGCCGACGGCCATCACGAGACCGAAGACAACGAGAATGCCGATGTCGCGCAGGACGAGTGGATCGGCGAGCTCGTATCCCTTGATCATCACCGACCGCAGCGCTTCGTTGGCGTAAGTGAGCGGGAGCACCGCGGAGAGCGGCCGCAGGTAGTCGGGCAGCTGGTCGATCGGGATGAGGAGTCCCGAGAGGAAGACCTGCGGCAGCAGGACGATCGGCACGAACTGCACCGCCTGCAGCTCGTTGCGCGCGGCCGCCGAGACGAGCAGTCCGAGCGACACAGCGCCGACGACGAGCACCGCCTCGACGATGAAGATCGTTGCGAGGTTGCCGCGGTAGTGGACCTTCAGCACGAAGACGGTGAAGAGCAGGATCACGATCGCCTGCAGCAGCGCGAAGAAGCCGAAGCCCGCGAGATAGCCGAGCACGAGCTCTCCGCGGCGGAGTGGCGACGCCATGAGCCGCTCGAGCGTCCCGGTCGTGCGTTCCCGTAGGAATGAGACGGCCGACAGCAGGAAGATGAAGAAGAACGCGAAGAACGCGACGAGGACCGGCGCGAGGTAATCGAGCAGGGTGTAGTCCGCTCCCCCGTAGAGCTGCTCGATCACGACCTTCGGGCCCGGGAGCTGCCCGAGCGACGAGAGGCCGTCGGTGACCGCGCGCTGGACGGCCGTACCGATCGTCCCATTCGCGAGCGGGTCGGAGCCCTCGATGACGATATGCAGCGTCGCACTCGGGCTGTCGAGCCAGACGAGAGCGTCGGCCTCGCCATCGCGCAGCTGGCGAAGGCCGTCGTCGAACGTCGCTCGCCGTCCGTGGATCGCGCCGGACGCGAGGAATCGATCGACGACGTTCGGCGGACCGGAGAAGCGGTCGGTCGCGAGCACGACGATCGGCGCTCGCTCGGTCGCCACGCCCCACACCGCTCCAACGAGCGAGAGCACAACGACCGGCGCGACGAAGAGCAGTCCCAGCGAGCGCCGATCGCGCCGGAATCCGAGGACGATGCGCCTCGCGACGGCTCGCATGCGGTGACCGCTCATGAGCGCGACTCCGCGAGCGCAAGGAAGGCGCTCTCGAGATCGCGGGTACTGGCCCGTGCGACGAGCTCGTTCGCGGTCCCTTCCGCGATGACGGCGCCGGCGCGGATCAGACCGAGGCGGTCGCAGCGCGATGCCTCGTCCATGACGTGACTGGAGACGAGGAGCGTGACTCCCGACGACGCCAGCGTGCGGAAGTACGCCCAGAACTCCTGGCGCAGCAGCGGGTCGACGCCGACAGTCGGCTCGTCGAGGAGGAGCAAGGTTGGCCGGTGGAGCAGGGTCGCCGCGAGCGAGACGCGCGTCCGCATCCCGCTCGACAGGGTGGTCACCACGGACCGCCGGCGGTCCAGGAGGTCGACGGTGCGCAGCGCCTCGGCGATGCGCGCGTCGGCGTGCTCCACGCCCTGGAGCGCAGCGAAGAACCGCAGGTTCTCATCGACCGACAGCTCGCCGTAGAGCGCGGCCGCCTGGGTCATGTAGCCGACGCGCCCGGCGCTTACCGCCGCGCGCGCCGTCCCGCCCAAAACGGTGAGCGTGCCTCCTTCAGGCCGCAGCAGTCCGGCGACGCAGCGGATGAAGGTCGTCTTTCCGGACCCGTTCGGCCCGAGGAGGCCGTAGATCTCGCCGGCGCGGATGGCGAGATCGAGCCCGCGAAGCGCTTCGATGGTGCCGAAGCGCTTCCGGACACCCCGCGCGTCGACTGCGAATTCAGCTGCCACGTTTAAGTCGTCGCGCAAGAACATAGTCGAGATCGACGTCGAGTAACTGTTTGGTCAATGGCGACCGGCGGATGTGCGGCCCGCCTCGGCCGCCCGCCAGGCAGGGCCGGGCGGGAACAGATGGCACAACAGTTGCTTATGGACGCTGTTCAGCAAAGGCTCCGCCCCCAACGCGGCGGGAAAGGACGGCGGTCATGGACGCGTTCCTCGCGGGTCTCATCTTCGGTATTGCGTTTGGGATGGTCGTCGTCGGCTTCCTTGCCGTCGGGTCCTACCAGCGCGGATTCAGCCAGGCGCTCGAACGTCGCAAGGAGTGGCGCGGCGAGCTCGTCGCGCGCCAGGTCGTCGCGCGCCGCGCGCTGGAGCAGCTCCGCAAGGCCAGCTAGCTCCGCCCGCGTCTCACACTTGGTCGAAAGGGGCCGCTGATGAGCGGCCCTTTCGTTTGTCTCGACGTTATTTCCCGAACCAGGACCGCCGCAGATCGTCGATCGCCTGCTGTATCCGGTCGACCAGGCCGGGGAGGCCGGTCGGTACGATCTCCACCTCGCCGGTGGTGCGGGAGATACGCAGCTCGTCGCCGGCCTGAACGGCCGCCTTCACCGCGGCGCGGTCCGCCGTGACGGTGAAGACGACGCGGTTCTGGTCGGCGAGGATGCTTGCGACCCGTAAGCGTCCATCCGGCATCCCCTTGATGACCGCTTTGAGATCGGCGTCGCTGCGGATGTCGGCTTGAGGCTGCGGCGCGATCCGCGCGACGGTCTTTCCGACCTCGTCGAAGAAGGTCGAGGGCCCGCGCACGACGCTCCCGATCACCGCCGCGAAGAGGCCCACCGCGAGCAGCACCGCGAACATGCCGATCACGAACTGGAGCGCCCACATCGGGAGGAACGCGCCTGCACGCTTCACGTCTGCTCAGGCTAGCAAGGGGGTGCATATCTGCGAAGATGCGGCGATGGAGCCATTGAAGGTCGTCTGTGTGGGCGGCGGGCTGGGCGCGCCGACGGTCATGGCCGGGCTGCGCGCCTACACCTCGGACATCACCGGGCTCATCGCGGTCACGGACTCCGGACGCTCGACGGGCAAGGTGCGTATCGCGCTCGACGTGCCGGCGCCCGGCGACATCCGCAACGCGCTGACCGTCCTCGCGGAAGGCGACCCGGTCCTGGTGCGCCTCTTCAACCACCGCTTCGAGACCGACAAGAGCGAGGAGCTGAACGGCATGGCCTTCGGCAACCTCTTTCTCGCCGCGCTCACGCAGCAGGAAGGATCGTTCCTGGTCGCGGTCGAGGAGGCGTCTCGCCTGCTCAAGCTCCGTGGCCGTGTTCTTCCCGTCACGCTGTACAACACGCATCTCTGTGCCGAGCTCACCGACGGCAGCATCGTCGAGACCGAGGTGAGCGTGCGCGCGGTCGGGAAGGCGCCGATCGAGCGCGTCTTCCTCAAGGACACGCACGTCGGCGCGACGCCCGGTAGCGTCGAGGCGATCGCGTCAGCCGATATCATCACGCTCGGACCGGGCAGCCTCTACACCACGGTCTGCGCGTGTCTCCTGGTACCCGAGATCGCGCGCGCGATCGCGAACGCCGAGGGCCTGGTGGTCTACGTCGCGAACACGACGCGGCAACCGGGACAGACCGACACGCTCACGCTCTCCGATCACGTGCGCGCCGCGCAGGATTACCTCGGCGGATCCGGTCTCGACGCCGTGCTCGTGAACGACGACCCGCCGCCGGCGCACCTTCGCGACCACTACGCCGAGAAGGGACTCGCGTTGCTCGACCCAACCGGGGAGGAGCTCGAACGCATCCGCGCGCTCGGCGTGCGCCCGGTGACCGCGCCGATCATCGACAAATGGAGCGGACCGCGCGACCTGTGGCTCAAGCAGGACACCATCCGGCACGACGGGGAGCGCGTCGCGCGTGCGCTCGTCGATCTCGTGGAACAGCGTCGCCGTCCTGCGCTGCGCGCGCTCTGATGGCCGTCGCGGCGCGCGCACGTCACTTCGTCTCGATCGCCGATCTCGATCGCGGCGGTCTCGCGTACCTGCTCGAGCGCTCCGCGGCGCTGAAGGCGGCGCGCCAGCGCCGCGAGCCGCTGCTGGAAGGGCGCACGCTCGCGCAGATCTTCGAAAAGCCGAGCCTGCGCACCCGGCTCTCTTTCGACGTTGGGATGACCGAGCTCGGCGGTCACTGCGTGTATCTCTCGCCGCAGGAGGTGGGCCTGGGCCGCCGTGAGAGCGTCGCGGACGTCGCACGCGTGGTCAGCCGCATGGTCGACGCCGTGGTGCTGCGGACGAACGCGCACGAGACGATCGAGGAGTTCGCGCGCTTCGCGTCGATCCCGGTGATCAACGGGCTCTCCGACCTGTCGCACCCCTGCCAGGGTCTGGCGGACATCCTGACGATCAGCGAGAAGAAGGGACCCGACCTGCGCGACGTCACTGTGGCCTACGTCGGCGACGGGAACAACGTCCTGAACTCGCTCATGCTCTCGGTCGTACTGCGCTCCGCTCACATGCGCGTCGCGACGCCCGCCGGATTCGAGCCCACGCCACGGTACCGCGAGCTCGCGGAGCGCAAGGCGAGCGAAGCGAGCGGCTCGATCGAGTTCGGCAACGATCCCGTCGCGGCGGTGCGCGACGCGGACGTCGTCTATACCGACGTGTGGACGAGCATGGGGCAGGAGCAGGAGTACGAGCGCCGGCGCCGCGCGTTCCAGGGCTACCAGGTGAACGCCGCGCTGCTGCGCCACGCGAAGCCGGACGCGATCGTGATGCACGACCTGCCGGCACACCGCGGGGAGGAGATCACCGACGAGGTGCTCGACGGCCCGCAGAGCGTCGTATTCGATCAGGCCGAGAATCGCCTCCACACGCAGAAGGCGATCCTGTGTTGGCTGCTACGAGGTGAGCGATGAAGGAGCGCGTGATCCTCGCGGACTGCTGCGAGGACTGGATCATCGAATGGGGCGGCTTTTACAAGTCCGATCGTTCGTTCAGCTGTCCAGAGTGCGCGACCGAGTGGAAGAAGACGGACACCGACACCTATCGGCGCGGCGACGGACGGATCTTCACACGGCGCACGCGCGTCGGGCCGCAGGCCTCGTTCCCGTACCTCGGCGCCGCGGACGGCCACCAACCCAATGTCGAGCGGTGCTGCGCGAAGATCCTGCTGTCGCATGGCGAGCGGATGCCGGACGGACCCTTCGTGTGTCCGGTGTGCGGGACCGAGTGGCAGCGGCGCACCGAGCGGCTCCATGGCCTGCGGATCGCCGTGTTCGCGAAGGCCTCACTCGCGGAGCCGCTCACGATCCAGGCCGGTCGCACGCGGCCGTTCCTCGTGACGCTTTCGGAATATTCGCCGCCGCGCGACTAGCGCGCGCTGCTACTCGGCTGAGACCCGCGACTCCCCCGAACGTGTGATGAGCGGGTGATATCGCCACCCGACACTCACTCGCGGTGGAGAGTGTGTCTAAACCCGCTGGTTCGGTGTGGATGGGGGGCTCGACGCGTCCGAGTCGTCTGCGAAAGGTGGTCGGACCCGTGGTCCTCGGCTTCCTGCTGTTCATGGCGTTCGGCGTGGGTGGTGGCTTCGGCGGCCGTGCCCTCGCCGCGGCGACGACGGTCACGATCATCTCCGGCGATATCCAGGTCAGGCACGGCGCGACCGCGCCGTTCGTGAGCGCGACCGACGGCGAGGTCCTGGCCGCGGGTGACACCCTCCGCACCGGTGACGATGCCCGCGCGGTCCTCACGTACTTCGAGGGCTCGACGGTGAGCATCGAGCCGAACAGCGAGCTCACGATCGAGAACGCGTCGTCGCTCTCTGACGGCAGCACGATCGTCCTGATGCAGCAGAACTTCGGTCGCACCTGGCACGTCGTGACCAAGCTCATCACCGGCAACTCCAAATACGAAGTGAGGACGCCGGCCAGCACGGCGTCGGTGCGCGGCACCGCGTTCCAGGTGGACAGCGACGGCGAGCGGACCATCGTCACGACGACCGAGGGCACCGTGGTCGACCGCGTCGCGGACCCGGACCACCGGGGCCAGACGGTCGACGTGCCGGTGCCGGCGGGCAAGACGCACGAGCAGAAGAAGAACGCGCGTCCGGCGCCCGCGGCGAACGCGCCGCGCCCGGAGCGCACCGTCACGGTGACGCTGGACGATCAGAGCTCGCTCGTCATCGACGCGCAGGGACGCGCGAACGGCATCGACAGGAATGGGAAGAAGCACCTCGAGACACCCGGCGCGCAGCTCACGAAGACGAATGACGGGAAGCTCCAGATCGTGCTCCCGAACGTCTCGGACGGTCGCCTCGAAGCGCGGGTGCGCAAGGCAGACGGTGGCGAGGTCGACCTGCAGACGACGGTCGAGGACCGAGGTATGGAACCGGTGAAGACGCAGAGCAAGGTCACCGCCGACAACAGCGGCGAGGGACGCGCGAGCGTCGACCTGACGCGGACGGCCGATGGCAGGACCAACGTGAAGCAGTCGACCGGCTCGGCGAGCTCGAAGACGCAGAGCGCCCTGGAAGCGCTGTTCGGTGGAAAGAAGCCCTAGACCCCAACGAATCGGGGCGGCTAAGCGGTTTCGAACCGCTACTGAATGGTCCACAACCATTAGTGCTGCCATTACACCATAGCCGCCGTGAGGGACAGGAGGCGCCTGTCTGGACCAAATGTTAGACGACCAGCGCGTTCGCGTCGCTCGTTTCTTCCTCCCAGATCACATCCCATCTGTAAAGACGATGACTCCTGTGACTACAGACCCGCCTTCTTCTTCGCGTCCAGGTACAGCGGACGCACCATCGCGGCCCCGGGATGGAACTCGCCGACGTCGAGATACACCGTCCAGGTGTCGACCGCGCCGTGCCAGTCCTCGGTCCGGTACTGGATCAGGCCCTTCAGGAACAAGGCGTCGGCATCGCGGGGGCGCAGAGTCAGCACGCGATCGACCGCGAGCCGCGCTCCGGTCAGCTCGCCCGAGCGGAAGAGCATGAAGCCGATCCCGTTCAGCGCCGGAACGCTGTCCCTGTCGATCGCGAGGGCGGCCTGATATGTCGCGACCGCTTCGGTCACGCGATCCTCGCTCACGTAGGCATCCGCGAGCGCGAGCAACGTCGGCACGTCGCGCGGGCTCGCCTTCGCGCGCGCCTCGAGCTCGCGGGTCGTCGGTCCGGCGGGGACGGTTCCGGTGATCGTCTCGCCCGGCGCGCGGTCGCCCGAGGCGCGCGGCAGCTCGGTGACGACGAGCACCACGGCGATGCCCGCGATGAGCGACGCGAGCGCGAGCGTGCGCCACGGAGCCGGCACGGACCGGGTCTCGCGCTCCGTCACGAACGCACCGCGCTCCAGCAGAGCCCGGAGGCGCGCGTGGTCGGCCGGAGCGATGGTGCCCGCGGCGCGCGCGAACTCGAGATCGCGCAGCGAGCTCACCGCACGCGCGACATCGTCATGCCCGTCCGGCGTTTCGACCGGCCACACGATCGGCCGTCGCGCGAGCAGCGGCCGCACGGCGAAAGCGAGACCGGCGAGGAAGAGCGTCGTGAAGAGGAGATAGCTCACTCGGCGCCTTCCGTCCGTGGCAGGTCGAGCGCCTCCTCGCGCGCGACGCGCTCGCGGAGCGCGGCGAGATCGCGCGCCGACGGGGCCGCGGCGCTCGATGTGGCTGGACGCACGCGCCCGATCGCGACCGCGAGGCCCGCGACGAGGGCGACCAGAGGCACGAGCCATATCAGACCGCTCCACGAGGAGGCCGGTGGCGACAGCAGCACCCAATCCCCGTATGACGCGCGGAACTCATCGCGGATCTCGTCGTCGGTACGGCCCTCGGCGATCCGTTGCACGACCAGGTCACGCATCTGCCGCGCGCTCGCCGCGGGCGAGTCTTTCACCGACAAGCCCTGGCAGGTCACGCAACGCAGCTCGCTGGTGATGCGGTCGACGCGCTCGGCTGGTGTCGGATCGTGTGGCCGTGCGCTCCACGCGACCGCGCCGAGGATCGCGAGAAGGGCGATCAGGATCAACGCTCGTTCGCGCGTCATCGGGCTGCCTTCGGCCTGAGACTGTCGATCGCCGCGACGAGCGTGGCTTCGTCGATGGGCCCGATGTGCCGGCCGGCGATGATGCCGTCCGGGCCGATGAAGTACGTCTCCGGTATCCCGAACACGCCGTACGCGAAGGCGATGCGACCGTCCTCGTCCGTCAGGGTCGGCCAGGTCACACCGTTGTCGCGCACGTAGCGCCGGCCGCTCTCGAGCGAATCCTGGTAGAGGATGCCGATGACCACGACATCGCTCGAGCGGTAGCGCTCCCACACCCGCACGAGCGCGGGGTTCTCCTCTTTACAGGGGATGCACCACGATGCGAAGAAGTTGAGCACGACGACCTTTCCGGTGTGATCGGCGAGTGCGACCCTGCCGGCGCCGTCGAGACGATCGAGGGTGAACGCGGCCGCCGGCTTGTTCACCGTTCCGGTCCGGATGTCGCGGGGATCGCGTCGGAAGGCCAGCATCAGCACGACCACCAGCGCGGTGATACCCACCACGATGGAAAGACGCAGCCAGCGCTGCATCAGTCGCCGACGGTCGCGGGCGCCTCGGCGAGCGGCCGCAGCGCTTCGCGGCGCTTCGGCTGCGGCAGTGCCGCGATGACCGCACCAAGACCAACGACCGCGCCACCCAACCAGAGCCACGAGACCAGCGGGATGACCAGCACGCGGATCGTGGCCCACGTCTGCGCGCTCGTGTCGTAGGCGATGAGGATCGTGTACAGGTCATCGCGCAGTCCCGCCGAGATACCCGGCGATCCCACCGCCTGCGTCGCGTGGGGGTAGAACACCAGCGCCGGGCGCAGACGTTCGTCCGCGCCGTTCCCGGTGATCGCGAGGTCCCCGACCAGGAGATCGCGCTGCGGCTCCTTCACGTCGCGGAGCCCGTTGAAGGAGACCGTGTAGCCGGCGACGTCGAAGCGATCGCCGGCGCGGACCGTGCGCTCGATCTCGACGGTCTTCGACTGGCTCGTCGCCACCGCGACCGCGACGAGCACGATGCCGAGGTGCACGACGTACCCGCCGTAGCGGCGACCGCTTCGCCGCAACAGGTTCGCGAACGCCGTGCCGGCGCTTTCGCCATGCAGCGTGCGCCGCGCGCGGATCCCGCGCGCGAACTCCTGCACGACCGTCGCGGCGACGAACGCCGCGAGCGCGTAGGTCAGCACCGCGAACGCGCCACCGAGCCCGGTCGCGACCGCGAGCAGCGCGCCGCCCGCGGAGGCGACGATCGGTGCGGTGAACTGGCGCTCGAGCGTCGCGCGCGACGCGCCATGCCACGGGAGCTGGGGCCCGATGCCCATGAGGAACAGGAGCGCGAGGGCGAGCGGGACCTCGACGCGATCGAAGTACGGGCGCCCGATCGAGAGCTGCGCGCCGCTGAGCGCCTCCGCGATGAGCGGGTAGAGCGTGCCGAGCAGGACGGTGAGCGTCGCGGCGACGAAGACGACGTTCTGGAACAGGAAGATCGCCTCGCGCGAGAGGGGCGCGCCGACGGCGCCCGCGTCGCGCAGCGTCGGCATGCGCCAGAGCAGCAGACCGACGGAGAGGACGACGATCGCGACGAGGTAGCCGAGGAGCAGCGGCCCGATCGCGGACTGCGTGAAGGCGTGCACCGAATTCACGACGCCGCTGCGGGTCAGGAACGTGCCGAGGATCGTGAGCGCGAAGGTCGCGATCACGAGCGAGAGGTTCCAGCTGCGGAGCAGGCGACGCTTCTCCTCGACCATGACCGAGTGCAGGTACGCCGTCGCGACGAGCCACGGCATGATCGCGGCGTTCTCGACCGGGTCCCAGGCCCAGTAGCCGCCCCAGCCGAGCACCGCGTAGGACCACCAGGCGCCCGCGACGATGCCGACGCCGAGCAGCGCCCACGATACGAGCGCGAAGCGCCGCGTCGCGACCAGCCAGCGGTCGCCGCCCTCGCCGAGGATCAGTGACGCGATGGCGTACGCGAACGGAACGGAGAACAGGACGTAGCCGAGATAAAGGAGTGGCGGGTGCAGACCCATGAGCGGATGGTTCTGCAGCAGCGGATTGGGACCGTTCCCGTTCAGCGGCACGATCTCGCTGCGGACGAATGGATCGGCGGCGGGCGTCGTCACGAGAAGCAGGAAGAATGTGACCATCGTGAAGAGGACCGCGAGCGCGGTCGTCCCGAGCCGGGGGAGGGCCGGTGTGCCGCGCCATGCGACGTACGCCGTGGCGCCAGCGAGGATCGCCGTCCAGAGCAGGATCGATCCCTCGAGCGCGGCCCATAGCGAGATGACCGTGAAGAAGGGCGGCGTCTCGAGCGCGTTGTTCTTCGCCACGTACGCGACCGAGAAGTCGTGCGTGACGAGCGCGCCGACCATGGCGAGCGCGGCGCTCGCGACGAGGAGGAACGTGATGAGCGCCGCCCAGCGCGCGCTCGCCAGCGCGCGGCCGTCCCGTTTCGCGGCGGCGTAGGCCGCGGCGCCGATCCCCCAGATCGCGAGAGGCAGCGCGGCGCGCAGCGCGGCGGTGCCAAGATCGGCGAAGCTCGGCGTCACGGCACGCGGTGGCTCGGGGTCGTCCCGGGCGACGGTGGTGCGTACTGCTCGTCATGCTTCGCGATGACCGCTGTCGCGCGGAACGTGCCGTCCGGCGCGAACGTCCCCTCGACGACCGCGCCCGCGCCCTCGCGCAGGAGCGCTGGCGGCGCGCCGGTGCCGATGACCGTGACGCGCGTGGTGCCGTCGGTCAGGACGAAGCGCAGGTCGCGCGTCTGCGGGTCGTAACGCAGGCTGCCGGTCTCGACCTGGCCACCGAGCCGCGCCGCGGTGCCCGCGGCGACTCCGCGCTCGCGCGCCTCGGTCGGCGTGAGGTAGTAGACCGCTGAGCTCGCGAGGTTCTGCACCGCGACGAAGCCGATGAGCACCGCGGCGGCGAGCACCGCGATCAGCAGGACGCGGCGCGCTCCCATGGGCTCAACTTCCACGGCGCCGGCGCAGCGAAATGAAGTACACGGCGATGCCGCCCCACACGAGGACGTACGCGGCGACGATGAAGCCGAGGTTCTCGATCACGCCCGTGCTTCCAGCATCCGGCGCTGGCGATCGAGCTCGATCGACATGCGCTCCGCCAGAGACCATAGGTATAAGAGGGTGAACGCGACGACGCTGATCCCAAGGGTCATGCCCATCGTCGCGTCGAGCGACGGGCTCCCGCCCGCGCGCAGCACCGTGGGGAGCTGATGGAGCGAGTTCATCCAGAGCACCGACAGATGGACGATGGGGATGTCGATCACCGCGATGACACCGATCACCGCCGCACGCGTCGCGCGTCGCGCGAAATCGGTCGAGAGCGAGCGCAGGAGCAGGTATCCGACGTACATCATGAACATGATCGCGGTGGTGACGAGGCGCGGATCCCACGTCCACCACACGCCCCACGTCGGCTTGGCCCAGATCGATCCCGCGACGATGAACATGCCGGTGAAGAGGACGCCGACCTCCGCCGATGAGACGGCCAGAGCGTCGAACCACGGGCGCTTGGTCCAGAGCCACCCGAGGCTCGCGATGAAGACGACGAAGAACGCGAGATAGGCGAGCCAGGCGAGCGGGACGTGCACGTAGATGATCCGGTAGACATCACCTTGCACGGCGTCGGTCGGCGCCCACACCAGCGCCATGAACGTCGCGATCGACGAGCCGGCGATCGCGAGGCGGCCCAACCAGGGGCGGACACGGATGGTTGGAAAGGGTGCGGCGGTCGTTTCGATCAGAGCTCGCCTCCCGCGCTCAATAATCGCAGGAGCGCGCGCGGTACGTCGCAGGCCGGCGCGCGAACGCCGACTTCCTCGTTCGGCGGCCCGACTGCACGCTCAGATTGACGACCCCGCGGCCCGGTGCTAGGCCACTCGTGCTTCGTCCGCGCGCCGACATCAATCGTCCCGGCCCCTGACTCCGGCGAGGCCGGGCGGGCGGGAGTTCGGAATGCACATTCTGACGCGGTTCTCCGGCTTGGCTCTCATCTCTGTGTTGCTGCTCGTCGTCTCCGCGGTCGCGGTCGGTCGCTCTGCGCCCATCGCCGCCTCCGCCGCATGTACGACGACCGCTGACGATGTCATCCGGTTCTATCGCCAGATCCTCATGCGCGATCCGGAGAGCGACGGCGTCATCAGCGGACGGGTGGGACGCTCCTGCGACGATGTGCTGAACGAGATCGCGAGTTCGCACGAGGCGCGCGCGATCCGCGCGGCGAACGCCGACCCGCTGCTGCGTCAGGGTCAGCAGATCTTCCGCTTCGACACGTTCGGCGATGAGGCCTTCTGGGGCGACGTGCTCCAGCTCCACAAGGCGATCATCGGCGCGAAGAACGGCGGCGTAGGAGGCGGGGTCAGTCCGAAGACCGCGCTTGCGGTCGGCCTGAAGGTGGACGTCGACGCGCTGTCGAATTCGCTACGCCAAGCGATCGCGAAAGGCAGGGTCGATCTGGACGATCCGTCGACGACCGTCGCGCTCCTGAAGCTCAACGCTGTCGTCGGCGTCACCGCCTTCACGAATCCCGACGGCAGCGTCCGTTCGATGGGCATCCAGTGCGCGCTCTGCCACTCGACCGTGGACAACTCGTTCGCACCCGGCATCGGTCGGCGTCTGGACGGATGGCCGAACCGCGATCTCAATGTCGGCGCGATCGTGTCGCTCGCGCCCAACCTCCAGCCTGTGGCCGACTTCCTCGGGACGAACGTGGCCACCGTGAGGGCGGTGCTGGCCGCGTGGGGACCCGGAAGGTTCGATGCGGAGCTGTTCCTCGACGGCAAGGGCTTCCGGCCGGACGGCAAGACCGCGGCGGTGCTCATCCCGCCCGCGTATGGCCTGGCCGGTGTGAACCTGCACACGTACACGGGCTGGGGCTCGGTGCCCTACTGGAACGCGTTCGTGGCGAACCTCGAGATGCACGGTAGCGGGAACTTCTTCGATCCGCGGCTCGACGACCCCACGAAGTTCCCGGTCGCGGCGCTACACGGACTCGGGCATGTGCGGGTCCCGCTCGATCGCGATCAGATCACGGCGAAGCTCGCCGCGCTCCACTTCTATCAGCTCGCGCTGGCCGCGCCCAAGCCCCCGCCCGGCTCGTTCGATCCCGCGGCCGCCGCGCGCGGAAGCGTTCTCTTCACTGGAAAGGCGAACTGCGCGGCGTGCCACGTGCCGCCACTGTTCAGCGAACCGGGCTGGAATCTGCACACGCCGGCCGAGGTCGGTATCGACTCGTTCCAGGCCGACCGATCGCCGGACGGCCGCTACCGCACCACCCCGCTCGGTGGGTTGGGAACGCGCGCCACCCAGCAGGGCGGGTTCTTCCACGACGGACGGTTCGCCACGCTGCTCGATGTCGTGAACCACTACAACGGTTTCCAGGGGCTCGGTCTGACCGACGCGGAGAAGAAGGATCTGGTCGAGTATCTCAAGGGGCTCTAGCGCAGCGCGATCCGCGCGATCAGTCGAACGCCGCGGGCGCGATCGTGAGGCCGAGGGTGCCATAGACGAGCGCGAACGCGGCGAGGAGCCCGGCCCAGCCGAGCGCCGCCGAAGCGTCGCCGCTCAGAGCGGCAGTCGCGCCCTGCGTGCAGGCCACGAGCTGCGGGATGAGGATCGGGAACGAGAGGATCGGCACCAGCGCAACGCGCGCGCGTACTCGGAGCGCGAGCAGGGTCGTGAGCACGACGACGGGTGGGAGCGCGACGATCCCCAGCACGCCGATGAGCGCGAGATGCCCGGCGAGAGCGACATCGAGATCGAGGAGGACGAGAGAGAGCACGGCAGCAGCGAGCGCGACGATCGTCAGCACGACCCAGATCGCGACGAGCTTTCCCGCGTAGAGGGCCTCGCGCCCGCCGTCGAGCACGAGGACCGCGTCGATCGCGTCGTCTTCGAGCTCGCGATCGAACGATCGCGACGCGATCAGCGTCGCCGCGAAGAGGATCGCGATCCAAAAGAGCGCGCTCGCCACGCCCGGCTGGCGCGCCTGCCCCGGGCCGAAGGCGAGGCTCTCCGTGAGGACCAGCAGGCCGGTGAAGGTGAGTGCCGCGACGAGGCCGTCCGGGTGTCGGCGTTCCGCGGCGAGCTCGCGCGCCGCGACGAGCAGCGCACGGTCAAGAGCGTTCAAACCTCGCGCAGCGCGCCGTCGTCGAGGACGTAGCGGTGGGTCGCGTCCTGATCGAGCTCGTGATGCATGTGCGTCGCCATCAACACCGCCTGTCCGCGGACGAGCGCGGTGTTGATCGCCGCGCGCAGGCGCACGAGTGCGTCCGAGTCGAGATCCGCGAACGGCTCGTCGAGCAGCACGAGCGGCACCTGCTCGATCTCGATCCGCGCGAGCGAGGCGCGGCGTCGCTGGCCGGCGGAGAGTCGCTCCACCGGACGATCCATCTCGTTGCCCAGGCCCCATTTGCGCAGCGCGCCGGCGACGTCACTCGCCACCTGGCCGCGGAACGCAGCCAGGAAGGCGAGGTTCTCGCGCGCCGTGAGTCCGCGGAGCAGCATCGGACGATGCCCGATGTACAGGGGCTGACCTCCCGGCACGCTGCGGCGACCGCGCGCGAGCGGCGCGAGTCCGGCCAGAGCGCGCAGGAGCGTCGTCTTGCCCGCGCCGTTCGGGCCGCGCAGCAGCGTGAGGCCGGGCGCGAGCGCGAGCGAGATCCCCCGAAGGATCGTGCGGTCGTCGAAGACGACCGTGACATCGTTGAGGGATGCGTTCTCTGGGACCGCTGCGTTCTCCGGCACGCGCCGCATGATGGGGCGGCTCCTATGCCTCTGCAGCCTTGCCGTCGTCCTTGTCGCCGCCGCTTGCGCCCCGGAGCCCGCTGCGACCGATCCGATAGGACGCGGCCGACAGCTCTACCGAGCCCTGGGTTGCGCGACCTGCCACGAGGCGAGCCTCTCCAACCTCTTCCGTCCGGTCGGGCCGCCGCTGAACGACATCGGTCGGGTGGCCCCAAAGCGTATCCCCGGTATGAGCGCGGAGGACTATCTGCGTCAGTCGATCACCGAGCCGGGGGCGTACGTCGTACCGGGGTACCCGGACTCGATGCCCCGGGGCCTCGCACGGGACCTTTCACCGGAGGATCTGGCCGCTCTGGTCGCCTATCTGGCCTCGTTGAGGTGAGAGATGGCTCCTAACGACCCCCTGCCGGAAACCGTTACGCCTGGTGGAAAGGAAGAGGATGCCGCTCTGGCCGTACGAGCCTCCCAGGGTGATCCGGCAGCGTTCGGACTGCTCTATGACCGGCATGTCAGCGCCGTCTACCGGTACGTCTACTACCGGGTGCGGGACGACGCCGAAGCGGAAGACCTCACCAGTGATGTGTTCATGAAGGCCCTGCGAGCGATCCCGCGCTACGAGCCGCGTCAGGCGTTCCTCGCCTGGCTCTATCGGATCGCGCGCAACGCCGTCATCGACCACGTCCGTCGCGGCAGCCGACAGGTCTCTTTCGAAGACGCGCTCCTGCACCCCGAGGTGCATAAGGCCATCGATCCCGATCTCGAGGTCCTCGCCGGCTCCGACAGGGACACGCTGCGCGCGGCGCTCGGCCAGCTCACGCCGCTGCAGCAGGAGGTCATCGTCCTGCGCTTCCTCGAGGGTTACTCGACCGATGAGATCGCGAAGCTGATCGGCAAGCGCGAGGGCACCGTGCGCGGGATCCAGTTCCGCGCGCTCGGCGCGCTGCGCCACCTCATTCCCTCGCGCGAGGCCCTGGGTTGAGCCAGCGTCGTCTACCCGAACCACGTCTCCGCGACGAGTTCCGTCGCGAGCTCCGCGCGCGCCTGATGCGCGAAGCGGCGGTCACGCTCGTGCCGAAGCGCCGCGACACCGCGTGGACGGCATGGCTGCGTCCCGCGCTCGCCGTCAGCCTGGCGGCGTTGGTGCTCATCGCGGGCGCCTCTTCCGCCGCGGCGAGCAGCGTGCCCGGTGACGTCACGTTCGGCCTCAAGCGCGCGATCGAGGAAGTCCGCGTCGCGCTGACGTTCGACGATGTCGAGCGCGTGCGCGTGCTGGCCGACATTGCGGATCAGCGGCTCAGCGAGCTCGAGAAGGTCGCAACGCGCGACGACAAGGCGCCGACGGCGTCGGCGGAATACGCGCTTGCGGTGACGCGCTTCCGCGCGGCCGTCGACGCGCTGCAGCAGGCCGCGCCCGAAGACAAGAGCGCGCTGGCGCAGGACGTCGCCGACGCCGCGCGCGAGAAGCACGAGATCGTGCTCGAGCAGCTGAAGGCCCGACTTCCCGAGAAGGCCAAGGACGCCGTCGAGCGCGCGCTCGAAGAAGAGCGCAAGGACACGACGCAGACCGCCAAAGAGAAGCTGGACAAGAACAAGGGCGACGGCACCGAGGGCGGCGCGTCGCCGAAGAACACCGACGCTTCGCCGCGTGGCGAGCGCACGACCTCGCCGCGCACGACGCCGCGGCCGACCGACCGGCGGCCCTAGCGAGTCGGAGGTCCAGCGCTCGGCGGAATCTCGCCGCGACGAGGCTCTCGCCGTAGATCGATCGCCGGTATCGGTCCGTGCGGCGGCCCGGGCTGGGGCGGCGATGGCGGAGGAAGCCCTTCCTCGTCCGACTCGAAGCTCCGTCGTGCGAAGATCCCGATCCGTCGCGCGATGGAACGAACCGCGGACGCGATCGCAGCCACGATCCCTTCGGTCCTCATGCTCGGAAGCCAGAGCAGCGGCCGTGCCAGGTGGCACGGTGGCTGCATAGCAAGGAGGCGTGAAATACGTTCTCATCGCGGAGGACGACGTCGACGTCGCCGAGCTGTTGGGCCAGGTGCTGACCGAGCATCTTGAGCTCGTGACCGAGAACATCGCGAACGGCGCGCTGGTCATGGATGCGCTCATCGCGCGTCGCCCCGATCTCCTCATCCTCGATATCGAGATGCCCGGTCTGAACGGTCTTGATGTGTTCGACCTCATGCGGAGCGATCGCCACTGGCAGAGCGTGCCGATCCTGTTCCTCACTGCCCTTCCCGACCGGGCGTCGACGGCGAACGCGCCGGCCGGTGTCCACGAGATCCTCGCGAAGCCGTTCGAGATCAGCGCCTTGCTGGCGATGGCGGAGCGTCTCATGGCCGGCAGGAAGGCGGACTTCGCCGCCTAGACTGGCAGCGTGCCGCGCACGGGGCCGCCGCGAACGCAGCGAAAGAAAGCCGAGCCCGCGATCACGCGGGCTTTCCTCTTCTCCGACCTGCGCGACTACACGAGCTTTGTCGAGGCGAAGGGTGATGCGGCCGCGGCTCGCCTCCTGCGTGATTACCGGACGCTCGTTCGCCGCGAGGTCGCGCGACACGACGGCGCGGAGGTGAAGACCGAAGGCGATTCCTTCTACGTGGTCTTCGATGCGCCCTCCGTCGCCCTCGATTGCGCCGTGGCGATCCTGCGCGCCGCCGGCGTTCGGAATGTGCGCGATCCCACGGCGCCGCTTCGCGTCGGCATCGGCGTCCATGCCGGAGAGACGATCGCGTACGACGACCAATTCGTCGGGGGCGCGGTGAACATCGCCAGCCGGATCGCGGGCAAGGCTGGAGCGGGCGAGCTGCTGATCAGCGACACACTGCGCGGTCTGGTGCGCACGAGTCGAAGCATCGCGATGTCCGACCGCGGCGCGCTGGACCTCAAGGGCGTGGCGGAACCGATCCGCGCCTGGGTCGTCGATTGGCACGAGGCGGAGCCTACGGCCGTGTCGGAGCCGACGCCCGCGCCGAAAGGCGACCGCCTCGCCGCGCCGTCCGGACAGTTCCTCTGCCCGGTCGTCGTCGGGCGCGCCGCGGAGCTCGCGCGCGTGGTCGCGGCGCTGGCGCAGTCGAAGGCCGGAGTGGGTCAGACGGTCGTGCTCGCGGGCGAGGCCGGCGTGGGGAAGAGCGCGTTCGTTCGGCGCGCGGACGAACAGGCCGGCGCTGCCGGCTTCCGCATCCTCGTCGGACTCACACACCAGTCGGACGCCGGTCTGCCGTATGCGCCCTTCATCTCGGCCGTGCGCTCGGGCTTTCGCGGCCTGGACCGCGACGAGCTCGGCCGGGTGCTGCAACGCAGCGCGCCCGACCTCGCACAGCTCTTCCCGGAGCTCGGCCGTCTCGGCCGCGCCGAAGCGACCACCGGCATCGAGCGTCATCGGCTCGCGGTCGCGTTCCAGCACCTGTTCCGAGCGTTCGCTCGTGAGTCGCCGGTCCTCCTCGTGCTCGAGGATCTTCACTGGGCGGACGAGGCGAGCCTCGAGCTACTGAGGCATCTCGCGCGAGAGCTCCGCGATGCGCGCGTGACCATCCTGGCGACCTACCGCAGCGACGAGATGCACCGACGCCACCCGCTGCTCAGCGCGCTCGCGGAGCTCGAGCGCGAACGACTCGTCACGCAGCTCGCGCTCAAGCGCCTGACGCCCGACGAGACCACCGAGCTGATCCGCGCGACGTTCGCGCAGAGCGAAGCCGATGTGCGCATCACTGACGAGTTCCGCGACGCGATCTACGCGCGCTCCGAAGGCAATCCGTTCTTCACCGAGGAGCTCCTCAAGGCGCTCGTCGAGTCCGGCGGCGTGTACTTCGACGCGAGCGGCTGGCATCGCAAGCCGATCGAGCAGTTGGAGATCCCCGGCTCGATCCGCGAAGCGGTGCGCGCACGCGTCGAGCGCCTCACCGACGACGCGCGGCCGACGCTGGCGGCCGCCGCCGCCATCGGTCACCGTTTCGAATTCGACGTGCTGCGGCAGGTGCGTGGCATCGAGGAAGCCCAGCTTGAGGCCCACCTTCGCGAGTTCATCGAGCAGCAGCTCGTCAGCGAGCAGGCCGGGGGGCGGGACGAATACGGTTTCCGTCACGCTCTCACGCGTGAGGTGGTGTACGACGATCTGCTCGTGCGCGAACGCAAGCGCCTGCACCGAGGCGTCGCGGAAGCGATCAGCGGCAAACGTGGGACCGAACCCGCATTGCTCGCGCACCACCTCCTCGAGGCCGGGGACCTGGAGCGCGCGGTGCCGGTCCTGGTCGAGGCCGGCGACCGCGCCGCTGGGGCCGACGCTCCTCGTGAGGCCGCGGCGCACTACGCGCGCGCGGTGGAGATCGGGATGCCGGACGCGCAGCTGTCGGCCGTCATCGAAAAGCAGGCTCTGGCGTACCAGCTCTTCGACACGGCGCTGTCGATCAAGACGGCGCAAGAGGCGACCGCTCTGTACCGACAGCTCGGTGATCGGCGCGGACAGTCGCGGATGCTCCGACTCGAAGGTCGGGGTCACTTCTACGAGGCTCGACAGGAGCTATCCGAGGAGCGGACGCAGGAGTCGATCGATGTCCTCGCCGGTGACGAGTCCGTCGAGCTCGCGCGCGCGGTCGCCCAGCTCGCCGGCCTGCTCATGACGCGCAGCGCGATGGAAGAGGCCATTCCGCGCGCCGAGCGCGCGATCGAGATGGGCGAGCGCCTCGGCGATGCGTGGACGCTCGCGAACGCGCTGATCACGTACGGCAGCGCGCTGCGTGGCCAGCCCGGATTGCCGTTCCTCCGGCGCGGACTCGACGTCGCGCTGCGGGGCGGTATCCACGAAGCGGCCCAGCGCGGCTACAACAACATCCAGATCTCGTTGATCGAGAATGCCGATCCGGCGACCGAGCGCTCCGCACTGGTCGACGAGGGTCTCGAGCACGCCCGCCGCCACGGTCACGAAGAGGCCGGTCTCTCCTACCTGCTCTCGATGAAGAGCGGCCTCCAGTTCGGAGCCGGCGACTGGGACCCGATGCTCGCGACCGTCGCTCGCATGTATGGCGGATCGATCGTGTATCGGTGGGCGCTCGCCTTTCGCGCATGGGTCACCGCGGCGCGCGAAGGACCCTCGGCCGCGCTGCCGATCTATGCGGAGCTCGCGACCCGCACGGGCGGGGATGCCGGCTCGTTTATCGCGACCAGAGCCGCGCTCGCCGCGGGTCACGCCAACGCTGATCAGCACGACGAAGCGCGCGCGCAGCTTGCGGCATTGTCCGAGCTGATCGCTCCATATCGCGCCGGCGCGGCGAGTCTCGACACACCACGGAGCCTGCTTGCCGGGCCGATGCTGCACGACACGCTCATCGCCGCACTGCTGCTCGACGAGCCGCGCTGGATCGACATCGCGGAGGCGGAGATCAGGAACGTGCCGCTGGGGGCCAACGGCCGACACTTCGTCGCCGCGGCGCGTGCACTGCAGGCCGGTGATGCCGCGGCGTGCGCCCGCGCTCTCGACGAGGCATATCCGTTGGCCGAGCGGGTCGGCCTCGCGGGCAATTGGCACAGATATGCGGTCGCCTGCGTGCGCATCGCCTCGGCGCGCGGTCTTGCGCCCGGCGGCGAGTGGGGGACCATCGCGACGCGAACGCGCGCCTTCGCTACGCGTGCCGGCGCGAAGTGGTGGCTCAGCGTGTTGGAGCAGGCGGGACTCTAGCCCGCCGATCGCTCCGGCTCGTGAGCGCGCACGAGCTGCGGCCAGCGTCCGCGCACCGCGGCCGCGATCCCCTCAGCGTCGAGCCCGTAGTGGCGCCGCCACAGCTTCTGCGCGCCGTGATCGACGTGCTCGTCGGGGATGCCGAGCATTTCCAGCTCGACGCGTGCGCCGCGCTCGTGGAAGAGCTCGGCGACCGCGGACCCGAAACCGCCCGCGACGACATGCTCCTCGATCGTCACGAACCGCGGCGTTCGCGCGGCGAGCGCGAGGAGACGCTCCGCGTCGAGCGGCTTGGCGAAGCGCGCGTTCACGACGGTCGCCTGAAGTCCCTCGCGCGCCAGTGCCTCAGCGGCCTCGAGCGCCGCGTTCACCGGCTGTCCGTAAGCGACTATGACGAGGTCGTCGCCCGCGCGCAGCGTTTCCGATACGCCGATCGCGAGCTCGCGCGGTTTCCCGGCGAGCGCGACACCGAATCCCGCGCCGCGCGGGAAGCGCACGCCGATCGGGCCGCGTTGCGCCCCGGCGTGCCGGTGCGCGGTCCAGAGCATGTCGCGCAGCTCGGCCTCGTCCTTCGGCGCCATGAGCGTGAAGCCGGGCAGCGGCCGGAGATAGGCGATGTCGTACAGGCCCTGGTGCGTGCGGCCGTCGTCGCCGACGATGCCCGCGCGGTCCATCGCGAAGACGACCGAGAGATCTTGCACCGCGACGTCGTGCAGCACCTGGTCGAACCCACGCTGCAGGAAGGTCGAGTAGATCGCGACGATCGGGACGATGCCCTGCGTCGCGAGTCCAGCAGCCATCGTCACCGCGTGCTGCTCGCAGATCCCAACATCGATGACGCGCTGCGGGAACTCGCCGACGAGCGGCAGCAGCCCGGTGCCGCCCGGCATCGCCGCGGTTATCGCGACGGTGCGCTCGTCACTCTTCAGGATCTCGCGCACCGTGTCGGCGAATACCGTCGTGTACTGCGGCGCCGTCGGCTTCGCCGCGCCGGTCGCTGACACGCCGTGCCACTTCACGTTGTCGTCCTCGGCCGGAGCGTATCCATGGCCCTTCTGCGTGTGGACGTGGACGAACACCGGTCCGTCGCGGAAGTCGCGCGCTTTCGCGAGGACGCTCTCCACCGCGAACAGATCGTGACCGTCGACGGGGCCGAAGTACGTGAAGCCGAGCTGTTCGAACAGCAGGTTCGGGATGAGCAGCGCTTTGAGGCTGTTGAAGATACGGCGCCGCGCTTCTTCGGCGAGCTCGCCGGCGGGCATGTGCTCGAGCACCTGTCGCACCACGTGCTTGGCTTCGCGGTACGGCTGCGCGGTGCGCACCGCCTCGAGCATCCGCGACACCGCGCCGACGTTCGGCGCGATACTCATGCCGTTGTCGTTGAGCACGACGATCACCCGGCGATGATCGTGGCCGACGTTGTTGAGCCCCTCGAACGCGAGACCCGCGGTCAGGGCGCCGTCGCCAATGACGGCGACGACATTGAACTCCTCGCCTTTCAGGTCTCGCGCGAGCGCCATCCCGTGCGCGGCCGAGATGGATGTCCCCGCGTGGCCCGCGCCGAACTGATCGTGCTCGGATTCGGTCCGCACCAGGAATCCGGAGATGCCACCGAGCTGTCGCAGCGTGTCGAAGCGCTCACGCCGGCCGGTGAGCATCTTGTGCACGTAGGCCTGGTGACCGGTGTCCCACACGATCTTGTCGCGCGGCGACTCGAAGACCCGGTGGAGCGCGACGGTGAGCTCGACGGTGCCGAGGCTCGACGAGATATGGCCGCCGGTGCGCTGGACCATCTCGACGGTGTACTCCCGGATCTCGCGGCACAGCTGCAGCAGCTCGTCCTTGTGGAGCGCGCGCAGATCGCGCGGATCGTTGATGCGCTCCAGCACGGTCATCGTGCCCATACTACGGGCGCGTGCTCGATCTTTCGTCTCACGTGGCGGTCGTGACCGGCGCGACCGGCAATCTCGGACCCGCCGTCCTGCGCGCGTATCTCACACATGGGACGCACGTCGCCGCGGCGGCGCGCGATGCGGCGAAGGGCGAGGCGCTGCGTTCCGCGCTGAGCGACGTGGCGGGCACCGCCGAGGATCCGCGACTCCTCGTGATCGAGGCAGACCCGGTCGACACGTCGGCGATGGAGGCGCTCGTGGAGCGCGTCGTGCGCGCCTGGGGCCGGCTCGACATCCTCAACAATCTCGCCGGCATCTTCAAAGGCGGACCCGCGCTCGACACCCGTCTCATGCGCGAGCTGTGGGACACCAACGTGCTGACCGCGGTGACTGCCGGCGCGGCCTGCCTTCGTCCGATGCGTGCGCGCGGTTACGGCCGCATCGTGAGCGTCTCGGCGGTCGGGGCGCTGAAGGGCGGGCGGAATAACGCGGCGTACGCGATGTCGAAAGGTGCGCTCATCCGGTGGACGGAGTCTCTCGCCGCCGAGGTGAAGGGCGAGGGGATCACGGTGAACGCGGTGCTGCCGACGACGATCGATCATCCGGCGAACCGCGCGCAGATGCCGAAGGCCGACCCGAAGCTCTGGCCATCGCCCGCGGAGGTCGCGAACGTCATCCTGTTCCTCTCGTCGCGTGAGGCAAGCGGCGTGAACGGCGCAGCCATCCCGATCACGGCGCGGACCTAAGAGGAGGAAGCGATGGATTTCCAGTTCATCAAGTTCATCCACGTCCTGCTCGCGATCGTCGCCGTCGGCTTCAACGCCTCGTACGGGATCTGGCTCGCGCGCGCCGCGAAAGCGCCACAGGCGACACAGAGCTACGTCCTGCGCACGATCAAGTTCCTCGACGACCGTGTCGCGAATCCCGCCTACGGTCTCCTGCTGATCACCGGCTTCATCATGGCGTTGAGCGCGGGGATCCCGTTCAGCCGGCTGTGGATCGCGGCCGCGATCGGTCTCTGGCTGGTGCTGCTGTTCGTCGGTCTCGGCATCTACACGCCGACGCTGCGCGATCAGATCCGCGTGCTCGAGAGCGAGGGCCCGGGCAGCGACGAGTACCAGCGTCTCGCGGCGCGCGGCCGGAGTGTCGGCATCGTCCTCGGGATCATCGTGGTCGTCATCGTCTTCCTGATGGTCACGAAGCCGGCCTAGCGGCGAGCCGGTCGCGGAGCGCGTCAGCCCACTCGCCATACGCGGCCGCCGAGGGATGGAGTCCGTCCGACGCGAGCATCCCGCGGCGCAGCTGGTCGCGCATGAGCGGGAAGATGTCGACATACCCCGCCGCAGCGCGCTCGGCTTCTTCGCGCGCGATGATGTTGAAGCGCTCGATCTGCGCGGCGATCGTCGCCGGATCTCCGAACGACGCGCCGGCCCGCGACAACGACCAATCCGGCTGCGGCAGCGCGTAGGCGGCGGCATCAGGCGCGTCCCTGCGAACCCGAGCGTGGATGACACGCAACCGGTCTCGATAGCGGTCCTCCGATGATCCGGCGACGATGTCGTTCGCCCCGATGAGGACGGTCACGAGCGTCGGACGGAACACGGACAAAAGGGGCAGCTCCTCCGCGATCAGATCGTCGGTGCGGTAGCCGTTCACCGCCGGGTTGCGGAGCAGGACGGTGCGCCCGCGGTCCGCCCACAGGCGCGTCAGCACCGCCGGGAACGACCGATCCGGCGTCGTTCCGGTGCCGATCGTGAACGAATCACCGAGTGCAAGCCAGCGCTCTGTCGCAGGAATGCCGATGGAATGCTCCACTGTTCTAGTCTGTGGAAGCTCTTTCCAGAAAGGACCGCTCTTGGCCGACTTTGACCTCGTCATCATCGGCGGTGGCCCCGCCGGGCTGACCGCCGGACTCTACGCCGCGCGCGCGAACATGAGCGCGGTCCTGCTCGAGGGCAAGGACACCGGCGGCGAGATCCTCAACACCGAACTCATCGAAGACTATCCGGGCTTCGAATCCGTGACCGGGCACGAGCTGGCCCAGAAGATGGCCGATCATGCACGCAAATTTGGTCTCAAGATCGAGACCTACGCGCGGGTGAAGCAGATCCGCGTCGACGGTGACCGCAAGGTCATCGAGCTCGAGGACGGCACCACGCACCGCGCGTACGCCGTCATCGTTACCGTGGGCGGCGAGCCGACCAAGCTCGGCGTTCCCGGCGAGGCCGAGTACCACGGCCGTGGCGTGTCGTACTGCGCCGTCTGTGACGGCGCGTTCTTCAAGGGCAACGACCTCGCCGTCATCGGCGGGGGCGATAGCGCGTTCCAGGAGGGCATTTTCCTCACGCGCTTCGCGAAGAAGCTTCACGTCGTCCACCGGCGTGGTGAGTTCCGTGCGCAAGCGATCCTTCGGGACCGCCTGCTTGCGAAGGACATGGTCCACACCGTGACGCCGGCGACGGTCAAGGAGATCGGCGGCGACGGCACGGCCGTTAAGTGGATGGACGTGACGCGCGACGGCAAGGTCGAACGAATCCCGGTCGAAGGCGTGTTCGTGTTCGTCGGCTTCAAGCCCATCGGCAGCCAGCTGTTCGCCGATCACATCGCCCACGACGAGCACGGGTACCTCATCACCGACCAGTTCATGCGCACGAGCATTCCCGGCGTGTACGCCGCGGGCGATACGCGCGCGCAGCTCGCCAAGCAGATCACGACGGCGGTCGGCGACGCCACGACGGCGGTGCTGCATGCCGAGCGCTACATCGAGGAGCTCAAAGACATGGAGCGCGTCTTCCCGCAGGCGCCGCGCGACGTCGTCGCGGAGACCGCGAGCCGCATGAACATCCTCACCTTCCCCCCGGGCGCGGTCGTCATGCGCCAGGGAGAGACCTCGGATCGGTTCTACGTCATCGCCAAGGGCGAGGCGGACGTCGTCCATCGCGAGCCGGACGGGTCGGAGCGGACGCTCGGCACGCTGCGCGCCGGCGATTACTTCGGCGAGGTCGGCATCCTCACCGGGCACGCGCGGAACGCGACGGTGCGGGCGAAGACCTCGCTCGAGGTCCTGGCGCTCGACGCCGACGGCCTGCGCACGCTGATGGCCAGCTCGCAGAAGACCAGCGACGAGGTCGAACGCGTCGCGAGGTCGCGCGAGCGCGTCGAGGACCGCGCCGCGAACTAAGCCGCGACCGGCGGGGCCAGCTCCTTGATGTCGTCGATGAGCTCGTTCAGGTCGAACGGCTTCTGCAGGACCTTGCGGATCCCGCGCTTTCGGAACTCGGGCCCGTACTCTCGCGACACTGCGGTCTCGAAGATGACCGGAACGCCCCGCAGACGCTCGTCTTGGTGCAGACGGTCATAGAGCTCGAAACCGCTCATCCCCGGCAGGCCGACGTCCAGCACCAGGAGATCCGGCCGGACCTGCTCGATGGCGTGCAGGGCCTCGGTCGGCCGCGTCACGAGGATGGCGCGATAGCCGCGTTCCTCGTTGATCACGTCGGCGAGCAGCTCCCCGATCGGTCTGTCGTCCTCGACGACGAGGACGACGCGCGTGCGGATGTTACCGACTGTAACCATGCCCCCTTGGACTGCGGATGCTGTGCCACGGCGCGGGTTCGGAAGGTCAGTCCTGCAACGATCGCGTAACGGCACGACGGGCAGCGCGTGCGGTGCACGCCCGGGCAAGCAACGAAGACCGCAGGTTGCTCGACTAGCGGTCTTTGTGTGTGCGTTTTGCGCGCGCGGGCAGGTATTGATCGATGACCGCGCGCAGCTGCTCCGGGTAATACGGCTTCGCGAGGAATCCGTCACAGCCCGCGGCGATCGCGCGCTCGCGGTCCGGAGGCGTCGCTGAAGCGGAGATCGCGACCATCCGCATGTCCTTGCCCCAGCTCTCCTTGCGGATCGCGCGGGCGAATGCGAAGCCGTCGAGCCGCGGGATGTGCAGATCGAGCAGGATGAGCTGCGGGTGCGTCGCCTGCGCGACCGCGAACGCGGTCTCGCCGTCCATCGTCGTGATGGGCTCGTGCCGCGCGAGCCGCACGATGCGCAGCGCCAGGTCCATGCTCGCGGCGTCGTCTTCGACGATGAGGATGCGCGCCATCAGCCCGCGGCTTCCGTTCCCGTTCCGGCCGCGGTCGTCTTGTTGCGTCCGCGTCCCCCGCGCCGGCGTCCGCCGCGCGATCCGCGCCTGGTGCGCTTGCGTGGCACCGCCGGCGCAGTTGCCGCCGCCGCGGCCATCGTCGCGGAAGCCTCGACTTCGTCGTCCGTGTCCGCGGCGGCCGCGGTCGCGGTGACAACGCGCTCGACGGCGTCGCCGTTGAGGCCGCCGAACTCACCGAGGATGGTGCGCACTTCAGCATGATCGCGCGTGACGACGAAGCCGGCCTTCTTGCCGTGGTCCTCGGGCTTCATGATCCCTCGCTCCACCGCACTGCGGATGTTCGACTCGAGCGCATCGCCCTCGACACGCGAGAGCAGCTCGGCGAACAGCGCCGCGTTCACCCAGTCGGCGCGGTCGCCGTGGGCGCGCGTGGTGCTGACGAAGTTGAAGAGATGCGCGATCGCCGCCGCGGGCTGGCGCGCGTAGACGACCAGTGGGTGGTCATCGACGAGCCAACACATCGTGATCTCGCGGCCGTCGCGCTGGACCGACTCGCTCTGGATGGCGCCGCGCTCCTCCGCGATGTTGAACAGCGTCTCGAGGAGCACCCGTCGCTGCGTCCTGCCGCGCGCGATGCCGCCCGGTTGGTCCGCTCGCGAAAGCGGATCGAGGACAGCTTCGACGACCGGCACGCGCTTGGTGTCCTTGGTGACGGTGTTGATGCGACGCAACAGGCGGACGAAGTGGAAGTACGTCTCCGCCACGAGTGGGGAGCTGAGGTTCGGCGCCAGGAGCTGCTTCGCCTTCGCGCGGGTGCGGCCCTCGAACTTCGCTTCGATGTGGCGCTGCTCGATCGCGGCGTCGATCCGTTCCTCCAGGACGCTGGACGCCTCCTTCTCGGAGAGCGGAACGACGGAGCGCACGAAATCGCCGCGCGCCATCGACGACGCGTGGGTCGCGACGAGCTGGTCGAGCAGCAGCACGGCGAGCCGGCGCTGCTCCTTCTCTGATTCCGGCGAGGCCGTCGGGACGACGGCCGGTACGATCGGTGGCGTCGTGCGGACGGCACGACCGCCACCCCGACCACTGCCGCTGCGGCGAGCACGTGGTCGTGCCGCGACGGGCTCTTCGGGGCGCCGGTCCTCTTTTCCGAACTGGGTGTCGTCGGCCCGCAGGCCGCCACGCGTCCAGCGCGCTTCGGGGATGAGGTCCTCGAGCAAGAAGACGTCGTCCCGCAGATGTGGCGACTCACGGAGCTCGTTCGCGAGCGAGAGATCGCCCGCGACGAGATAGACCTTCTTATCTTCGTCCTTCAGCGCCTTGCACAGAGCATTCAGGTCGCGGTCGCCGGACACGATGAACCACACCTCGATATCGGGCCGGTCCTTGTAGAGGAGCTTCATCGCGCGCGTGATGAGGACGGCATCAGACCGGCCTTTGAGTAGCCGGCCGCTCATGCGCTGTGCCACCGGGATCGGTTCCATACCGGTGAACTCGAGCGCCATCAGCAGCGTCTCGTCCTGCATCGCGACCTCCTGTCCGAAGATCGCGAGCTTCACGCGCACGGGGCCGAATTCGGCGGCCTTCTTGAGAATTGCCTGCAGGATCGCGAGGGATGACGGCAGCGGTCCGGTCGTGTGCTGCCGCAGCGTGTAGTAGACGTTCTCCCAGTCGATGAGGAGAGCGACGTCGGGCAAGGGTTTCTCCTATGGAGCGCGCACGCCGCCCGACCCGTTCGCGGACCCCTCGCGGGGTCACGCGCTAGATGCTCACCCTCGTCCCCACATCGCTCTTTGGCCCACGGAATCCGTGTCGCCGAAGCGCGGTCGGTACGCGAGCGCGTCCATCACGAACGCATTGGTCGTCGCGCGCGCCGTTTGTTGTGCTCGCAGTGTACTTGACCCGCGCGAGCATCAACAGGTCCCGCTGACTAGTCTTCGACCGTGCCCGAGCGCGACGCGCGGCTGGCGGATCTCGTCGATCTCGGCGCGCGACGCGGCGCGGCCTACGCCGACGCGCGCCGCGTCGAGCGCGAGTACGAGGCGATCTCCGTTCGCGACGGCGAGGTCGAATCGGTCACGCGGTCTGGCGACCGCGGCATCGGCTTTCGGGTCCTCCATCGGGGCGCCTGGGGTTTCGCCGCCACCGACCGCAGCGATGACATGTCGCTGCGGTCCGTCGTGGACGAAGCCTTCGCGCGGGCGGAGGCCGCGGCGAGCACACGAGCGGCGCCGGTCGCGCTTGCACCCGTTGCACCGCAGCGCGGCGAATATCGCACGACGCTTGCCCGCGATCCGTTCGCGGTCCCCCCGGCTGAGCGCATCGCGCTGCTGCGCGCCGCCGACGCGAATCTCAAGGGTCCGCACGCCGTATCGCGCCGCGGCAGCGTCGCCGCCTACCGCACGCGCAAGCATCTCCTCACCAGCGAGGGCACCGACGTGCGCCAGGAGATCGTCGAGTCCGGCGCCGGCCTGAGCGTCACGGCGGTGAAGGCCGGAGCCAAGCCGGCGCAGCGCTACGACAGCCGCCTGGTGCGTCAGGCGGGGTGGGAGTTCATCGAGCACCTGGACCTGGCCGGGCGCGCCGCGCGCTATCGCGACGACGCGGAGGCGATGCTCGACGCGCCGCTCGCGGCCGAGCGGCCGACGACGCTCGTCTTCACGCCCGAGTTCCTCGCGCTGCTCGTCCACGAGTCGTGCGGCCATCCCACCGAGGCCGATCGCGTGCTCGAGCACGAGGTCGCGTTCGCGGGCACGACCTTCATGTGGCCGAAGGACCGCGGCGCGCTCCGCTACGGCTCGGAGCACGTGTCGATGACCGCCGACGCGACGATCCCGGGCGGCATGGGCACCTTCGGCTGGGACGACGACGGCGTGCCCGCGATGCGGACCAAGCTCATCGATCGCGGCACGTTCGTCGGTTATTTGACGTCGCGCGAGACCGCGGCCGCGCTCGACGTGCCGGTCGCGATCGGCTCAGCGCGCGCCGAGGGCTGGCAGCATTTTCCGATCGTGCGCATGGTGAACGTGAGCCTCGACCCCGGGACGCAGCGCTACGACGAGCTCCTCCGCGGCGTCGATGACGGGCTGCTCCTCGAGGCGCCGGCGTCCTACTCGCTCGACGACAAGCGGCAGAACTTCCACTTCTCGACACAGTCGGCGCGCGTGATCCGCAGCGGCGCGGTCGAGGGCTACGTCTCGGGTGTCTCGTTCCAGTCGCTCACGCCCGCGTTCTGGGGGCGGTGCGACGGTGTCGCCGACGACTGGGAATTGCACGGCTTCCTCTCATGCGCGAAGGGCGAGCCGCTGCAGCTGATGCGCGTCGGGCACGGCGCCGCGCACGCGCGTTTCCGGGATGTGCCGATCGAGATCCGCGGGTGAGCGTCCGCGGGCGCGACGCGATGGTCGCGCCCCTTCAGGACGCCCTGCGCGACGTGAAGGCGGACGAGGCGGAGCTCTGGGTGCATCGCCGCCGTTCCGCGATCAGCAGATACGCGAAGAACGAGATCCACCAGAACGCGGTCGCGGACGAGACTCATGTCCAGGCGCGCGCGGTGCTTGGCAACGCCATGGGCATCGCGAGCGCGAACTCGCTCGATCCCGCGGACCTTCGTCGGCTGCTCGCCGATGCGCTCGCCGCCGCTCGCGAGAGCGCCGCGAACGCCGACTGGCCGGGCCTCGCGGAGCCGGCGCCGATGTCGGATCCGAAGGCATACGACCCGGACACCGCGCGAGCGGACGCGGCGAGTCAGGCCGACGCGATCAAGCGCATCACGGCCGCGGCGACGGAGCGCGGCTTCCGGGCCGCCGGCACGCATCAGATCGAGCTGACCGAGCACGCCCTCGCGAATACGAACGGCGTGGCGGCGTACGCCCCGAGCACGATGGCGTATCTGCGCGCCCTCGTGACGAGCGACACCGGGACCGGGTGGGCCGAGGACCTCGGCTGGAGCGCGCGGTCGCTGGATCCATCCGACGTCGCCGCGCGTGCCATCGAGAAGGCCGCTCTCGACCGTGACCGCACGCAGCTCGCCCCCGGCGACTACGAGGCGGTGTTCGAGGAGCTCGCGGTCGCCGAGGTCCTGCGCTTCATGTCGCTGACCGGGCTCACCGGGGAGACCCTCAAAGACGGCCGGTCGTTCATGAAGGACAGGATCGGAGAGCCGGTGACCGGTCCGCGCTTCTCCTTGTGGGACGACGCGCTCGACGCGCGCACCCTCGCGATCCCCTTCGACCCGGAGGGCACGCCGACGCGGCGGGTCGCGCTGGTGGAGGGCGGCGTGGCCAAGGGTGTCGTGCACGACCGTCAGTCGGCGAAGTGGTTCGACACGCGCTCGACCGGGCACGCGGCCGACCCGCGCCGCTACAGCGTCGGCGGCCACGCCGGCAATCTCACGATGGCAGGCGGCGACGCGAAACGCGATCAGCTCATCGGCGCGACCCGGCGCGGCGTGCTCATCACGCGTTTCCACTACACGAACACGCCGGACCCCAAGCGCGCGACGATGACCGGGACCACGCGCGACGGCACGTTCCTCATCGAGGACGGCCGGATCACGCGGGCGCTCGCGAATGTGCGCTACACGATGAGCGCACTCGACCTCTTCTCCGGCATCGAGCTGCTCGGGCCCCAGCGGCTCGCGCGGGACTGGTGGTCTTCCAACGGGATGGGCTCGATCGTGTGCCTCTGCCCGCCGATCAAGGTCGCGCGCGCGACCATCACCGGTTCGAGCCCGCTCTAGCCCGCCCGATACCCAGCCGGTCCACGCTCGTTACCCAAGCGCATCACTGCGCCCTGACGCGGCGAGCAGTCAGGCTCCGCGAATGCTCGCCTCGAATACCCGTAAGGCTTTCGATTTTCGAATGAGGTGTTGACCATGGATGCAATGCTCGCCGCTTTCCTCGTAGCCATCCCTTCGATCGTCGGCGCGCTCCTGCTGCTCGTGATCGGCTGGATCGTCGCCGGCATCGTGGGCGGACTCGTCACGCGACTGCTCCGCAAGGTCGGTCTGGACACACTCGCTACAAAGGCGGGCATCACCGCCTTCCTGCAACGGGCGAAGCTGAAGCTGGACGCCGCCGGACTCGTCGGCGGCATCATCACCTGGTACGTGCGACTCATCTTCGTGATCATGGCCGCGAACGCGGTCGGGATCACCGCCGTGAGCGCGGTGCTCAACCAGATCATCGGGTTCATCCCGAACCTGCTGGTCGCGCTGCTCATCCTCGGCGTGTTCGCGTGGCTCGCCGGTGTGACGCGCAACCTCGTGACCGGCGTCGCTGAAAGCGCAGGCGTGCAGAACTCCGGCGCGCTCGCGATGCTCGCCTACGCCACCGTGCTCGGCTTCGGCATCGTCGCCGCCGCATCGCAGATCGGCGTCGCCGCGACGCTGATCAACATCCTGTTCACCGGTCTCGTCGCGGCGATCGCGCTGGCGTTCGGCCTGGCCTTCGGTCTCGGTGGCCGCGAGGAGGCCTCGCGGGTGCTACGCGACTGGCGCGGCCAGGCGACAACGGCCATGGATCGTGTGGAGACCTCTCCGGCTTCAGCGACAGGCGACGGAAAGCCGAACTCGCTGATCGAGGAGCGCATGCGTCGCGAGCAGCTGTCGCGCAACAGCTAACAGCCAAGGAGCGAATACGCGAGACGGGTGGACCTTCGTGGCGGTCCACCCGTCTGGGTTCGGTCGAGCGCGTGCCGGGTATCGCAGCAAGGGGCTGCCGTTATCCTGACGACGTGACCGGCGCACTCCTCGCCCGGCTGGTGTTCGCGATCGCTGCCGCAAGCGCGACCGCCGCGAGCGTCGGACTCGCGGTGCCGGCTCATATCGAGCAGGCTGGCACCCCTCTGTACCACGAGCACGTTCTCGCGGCGTATCGGTTCGGGTTCCTCATCGAGACGATGCGGTCCAGCGCGCTCCCGCCTGCGATGGAGAATCTCCATCGCACCCTTGTTGGCGCGGGCGTGCCGGCCGAGGTGGTCGCGCAGATGCCGGGCATGGGCTTGCACCAGTACGTACCCACGGCGGGCCCGGTGATCAGCTCGGCGTCGTTCAGCCCGATCCAGGATCTGGCAATCGTGCTGGCCCTGCTCACCGTGGTCGTTGCGCGTCTCGCGCGCCCGACCCGTCGCGCCGTCGCGGAGTGGGTCGTCCCACGACCTTCGGAAGGGCAGTGGCAATTCTTGCCGGCCCTCGCTCCTCCGCGAGGTTCTTCCTTCTCTAACGCGGCTGCGTAGTCATCGGCCCCGCTCACGCGGTGCCGAACTACGAGCGTTCCCGTCAATGAGAAAGGAAGAACGAACATGAACCGCTTTGTTGCGGCTTCAGCCGCTTTCATAATGGTCACTGGCCTTCTCGCGGGTCTTGCGCTCGCTCATGCCCAACTCGCGAAATCGACGCCCTCGGCGGGCCAGACGCTCGCCACCTCTCCCGCCTCGGTGGATCTGACGTACGGCGAGGATCTCGCGGCCGGTAGCACCGGCTCGGTGGCTGATGCCAGTGGCGCCACTGTGAGCACGGGCGCGACGATCAGCACGACCGACCGCAGACAACTGTCGATCGCGTTGAAGCCGGGCCTGCCCAACGGTGTCTACAAGGTCAGCTGGCACAGCATCTCGGCGGACGACGGCGATGCTCTCGACGGCACCTTCTTCTTCGGCGTCGGAGTTCCGGCACCGAGCACCGCGACCCTGCCCGCGAGCAGCGGCAGCACCGCTATCTTGCTTCTCGTTCTCGCGGCGGCCCTCGGACTGGTCTCGGCCTCCGCGCTTCGCAGCGCAAAGGCGATCGGCTGAACCGCTCAACGGTCGCGCTGCTGGCACTGCCGATCGTGGCACTGACGATCGGCACCAGCAGCGCGGCCAGCGCGCACGCGAATTACATGCGTTCGGATCCCGCGCCGAACGCGCACCTCGCCGCGTCTCCCGCGCGGGTGGTCGTCGGTTTTTCGGAGCCCTTCGTGGTGTCGTCGAGTTCCCTGACGCTCCTTGACTCGCGCGGACAGCAGGTCGCCGCGGATGCGCGAACTACCGGAGACCCGACCGAGCTCGCGCTACCCGTACCGGCACTCGCAGATGGCGTGTATACCGTCGCGTGGCAGACCGTGTCCGCCGCGGATGGCGACGCAGCGCGCGGCTATTTCGCGTTCCTGGTCGGCGCCACCACGAGCAGCACCGACCCCGGAGCGACCAGGAGCGCGTCGCAGAGCAAGATCGGTGTGACCCTCACGATCTCGCCGCTCTTGGCTGGCGAGAACAGGTACTCGGTTGCCGTCTCCGGTACGTCCACGGTGTCGCGCGTGCGTCTCCGCATCACGCCGCTCGAACGCGATCTTGGCCAGAGCGAGATCGTCCTCCCGGCGGCGGGCGACGCCTTTGTTGGCATCGGCCTTGAGCTTCCGATCGCGGGTCGCTATCGGGTGGAGGTCCAGGTACGACGCTCGGACACTCTCGCGGATCTCGGATACGACTTTGAATTCAGCGTGCCGCGTGCGGTGGCACCGGCCCCCTCGGTCACGCCGTCCGCGGTCGCCGTTGCGACGACAACCGGCGATGCGCCTCTCTCGAGCGAAGCTCCGTTCGCGACCAGCGCCCTGGCCGCGACGCTCGTTGTCCTCGCCGGTGTCGTGATGCTGGTCCTCGTGCGGAGGCGTTCATGAGACAAGGTCTCGCGCTCTTCGGCCTCGCGCTCTCGCTGGCGGTCGGGGTCGCGGGCGCATCGATGCTGGTCAGCGGTCCGACGACGCGCGAAGATCCGGGAGCCCTGCCCGGATCGCAGGTCGAGTCGGTCATCGCGCAGCCAGCTCCGGCTTCACGCCCTGACCAAACCGGTCCAACTGACGTGCCGCAAGCGGCATTGGTCGAGGGCACGCGGATCCTGGTGCCGCGTCTCCACATCGACCTGCCGCTTCGTCCCGGGGACTCTGAGCGCGATATCGGAGCGCAGTCGACGCCGACGGCTGCGGCGTTCCTTCTACCCGGAAGCGCCGTGCCGGGCACCCGCGGGAACTCGTACATCTACGCTCACGCGCGCCCCGGGATGTTCCTCTCGCTCTGGAGCGTCGCGATCGGCGATTCCATCGAGATCGTCGGACCGACCGGCGTGGTGCTGAGCTACACGGTCTCGGAGATCGAACCACGCGTCGCAGTCTCGGACCTGACCTACCTCATCCCGACCGAGGATGAGCGCCTTACGCTCCAGACGTCGACCGGACCAACGGTCAACGACCCTCGGTTCGTGGTCGTCGCACGACCGACGCATCGGTGAGTCAGCGATCCACCTTGCCGCTCGCGAGCGCCTGCAGGTAGCGCACGATCGCCCAGCGCTCGTCGTCCGTGAGCCCGCCCACGCGCGATCCGTCCGGGCCCGTCCCTTCCTTCCACGCCGGCATTCCCGTTCCGGCCACGCCGTTGCTGATCCAGTAGTAGATCTCGCCTGGCGCGTGTTGCGGCACGTGCAGTTGTAGGTTCACCGGCCGCGGTTGGAGTAAGAAGGCCTGGGGCCCATCGCCGAGGGCGCGGGGGCCGTGACAGATGGCGCAATTCGCCTGGAAGAGAGCTCGACCTGTGTCTATCGTTTCCGGCGTGTCGGGTGTGGGGTTCTGCGCGAAGCGTGCGGTGAACGGGACCGCCGGCGTCGGGATGTTCGGCGCGACCGTGAACGCGAGCGCGTACGCGACGACGACGAGGCCGGCGAGCGCGCCGGCGCTGATCGCGAACCGCCGCCACTCCCCGCCGCGATAGCGCGTCAGCAGCGCGAGCAAGAGGAAGACGACGGCACCGGCGATGAGGAACTGCGCGATGTCCTGCAGACCCTGGCGGGAAATGGGGAAGGTCACTTGCTCTTCTGTTTCGTCTTGGGCTTACGGGATGACCAGACGTACAGGACGATGAGAACGATGAGCGGTATTCCGAACTCCAGGATCTCGTCGAGCCAGGTGCCGGTCGCGCCGTGTGGCAGTACGGAAAGCAGCGTCACCTGCTGACTTCGAGGTCGTACACGCCGCTGCCGGCGTCGCTCACGCCGATCGTGATCTTCCATGACCCTGCCTCGAGGCCTGGCAGCGTGAAGCGGTAGCGGCCGGGCCCGAGCTCCGCGGTGTTCTCGATGGCGTCCAGCGGCGGCGCTGTCGACGGCCCATTGAACGTCGCGTGCACCTTCTTGCCGGTCACTGGATCGCCCTTCGAATCGACCACGACGACATTGATAGTGAGGGGTGCGCCCGCCTGCGGCTGGAACGGCTCCGAGAACACGATCAGCTGGTATGGCGGGATCGCGATGATCTTCGTCGTGGCCTCCTGCCCCGCGGGCTGGGAGACCGGCACGGTGAAGAGCGCGCTGTTGTCGGGCCTACCAGCGAGACGCACGATCACCTGGACCTTCCAGGTGCCGAGCATCGCCGTCGGGCTGCCCTCCGCGACGTACTCGCCGGGCGCGCGCTCGGTCGCGACGAGCTCCTGCTCGCCCATGTCGTGCTCGACCATCGTGAAGCGCAGTGCGACCTTCTGGGCACCGCTGATCGGCGCGAGACCCTGCTGCACTCTCACGACGAAACGGTTGCGACCGGGGAGCGTCGTCGCCGTCAGCAGCTCGATTCGGATGCCGCTGCTGTGTTTGGTCTCATCGAACGCGGCGCCGTTCGCCTGCGCCGGTGGCGCGAACGACGTGAGGAACGCGGCGGCGACGAGCACGCCAGCGAACAGCGCGGTCTCGCCGATGACGCCGCGCCAGAACTGCGCGCTTGACGTCAGGCCGCGTCGCATCCGCGGTCCCCACACCAGGAGGTTGAGCGCGCCGAGCGCGAGCAGCCCGCCGAGCAGCACGATCTTCGCGAGCAGAGCGATGCCGTAGGGGGTCTCGACGAGATCTTCGATGAGCACCAGTCGGTCGAACGCCGCCCACGTGCCGGTCGAGATGATCACCGCCACGGCGACGAGGGCCGTCAGCGAGAAGCGCCAGATCGTCGCGCCGAGCTGCCGCGGGTCGGCGTTCCGGGCCGACGGCATCGCGACGTAGGCGAAGGCGACGACACCGCCCAACCAGATGGAGACCGCGGTGACGTGGAGATAGTCGACCGCCACGCTGCCCAGGTCGCCGCTGGCGGCGGCGTGCGACACCAGCGTCGCCGTGAGGCCCGCGGCGAGCCCGAGGAACGCGATCCCCTCGCGACGCGCATCGGCCGGCAGGAAGCGCGGTGGCGCCGCGAGCGACAGCAGCGCCGCGACACCGGCGAACGCCCGCAGCGCCAGCAGCAGGAGCAGTCGCCCCGGGATGTTGGTCCCCTGGTTGAGAACGAGGAGTGCGCTGCCCGCGACGAGCGCCGCGCCGCCAACGATCACCAGGCGACGCTCGCGCCGCGTCTCGGCGTCGTCGGCGGGGACGCGGATGAACATCGTGAAGAAGGCCAGACCGGTGAGGAGCGCCATCCCGGCATACGAGAGCGCGCGGCCCGCGATCTCGAGCGCGCTCGGTGGGGGAGCGGACGGCCCGATATCTTTGATCGCCGGAAGGGGTGCGTTGATGGCGAACGCGAACGCGCCCTTCGTCTCGTGACCATCGACCGCCGAGACCGTGGTCCACGAGACGAGGTAGCCGCCGTCGCCGATCGCGCCGAGCGACACCCGCAGTGTGTTCGGCTCGTCGCTCACCAGCGTCACGTCGTGTTTGTCGACGCGGTTCGAATTCACGTCGAGCACCGCGACGTCGCTGCCGCGCGCGTCCGGGGTCTCGCTGAAGGTGACGCGCACCTCCGTCGGCGGCTTGGTGAGCCGCGCGTCCGATGCGGGATTCGACTTGACGTAGTTCGCGTGCGCCGCCGCCGCGCCGCCCATCAGGATGAGGACGGACGCGGCGACGAGCGCCGCGAGGACACCGCGCATCAGGCGCGGCGCCGAGATATCGCGAAGGCGGCCCCCAGGGCGATGACACCGATGACGACTGCCGCACCCGACAGCAGTCGGGTCTGATCGATGCCGCTCTGCAGGTCGCCGAGACGCGCACCGATCTCATTTGCCGTCGGGACTTTGTTCGGGTACTGCAGGGCCGTCGTCGCCTCGATGTCACCGAAGCGGCCGGGTCCGGATTCGAACTTCTCGTCGATGTCGAGGCCTTCGACCTTGCCTTTGAGGTGGAAGATGTACGTGCCGGTCGCGGTCGGCATCACGTAGCCGTTGTACGCGCCCGCGGTGCCGAATCGCGCGGTGACCGTCAGCGACAGCGGTGCCAGACCTCCGCTCTGCACGTCGGCGGTCACGGTCTTTTCAAGACCTTCGACGGCCTTCGCCGGCGTCACGCGCGTGTCGGTCACGCGCAGGTCGAGGCTGTTCATAAGGCCCACGTATGCGGGCTCGTTGAGCCAACCGACGACGAACTGGTATGGCCCGACCATCCGGCGCTCGTGCGCCGCGGCCGTGCCGCCGTAGATGATGAGGCTCGAGACGACGACAAGCGCCGCCACAACGAGCGAAATGAAACGCGTCATGTGACCCTCCACGGTCTTCAGGCGTGCCCGGTGTTCCCCGGGCCGTGAGCAGCTCGGAGGGGTCAGTCGCGCGGCGGTCCGAGGATGAGCGGCGAGCGCCACTGCGCGAGGCCGACGCGCGCCGGCGCGAGCTCGGCGATCGGACGACGGGTCGGCCGCGGAAGCCGCGGCCAGGCGAATGTGAGGAGCGCCAGAACGAAGGCGAACGTCGCCGCATCCAATGGCTGTTCGGTAAGGACTCCCTGCCGCGGATCGAAGCGCGCCTGCAGATTCGCGAGGAAGATCGGAAGGCGGTATGCCGCAAGGACATGGTCGTGGTACTTCGGCGTCCCCGGCGGGTCGACGTGCGGCGCGACGACGAGACCGGAGCCCGCGAGGGTGGCGCTGGTCACGGCGAGCGCGAAGACCCCGGTGGCGATGAGTCGCATGTCTAACCAGAGGATACGTTCGAGCAGTCCTTGCAGACACCGACGATCGCCGAGTGCGCCAGATCCGCCCGGAAGCCGTGCTCATCCCGGAGCCGCCGTGCGAGCGGCTCCAGGAGTCCGATCGGGACCTCCTGCTCGGCGCCGCAGTTGCGGCACACGAGGTGGCCGTGACGCTGCGCCTCGGCGCGGTGCCAGCGCGTGACGCGGTCGTCGAAATGCGTGTGCGTCACATACCCCAGCACCTGGAGGGCCTCGAGGTTCCGGTAGACGGTCGAGGGATCGATCTGCGGGTGACGCGCCCGGATCCGCGTCGCGATTTCGTCCGCCGTCACGTGATGGCGCGCGCGCTGTAGCGCCTCCAGCACGAGTCGGCGCTGAACGGTCATGCGCATCCCGCTCGCGTGCAGCCGCTCGTCGATGCCCATGACGCAAGCCTCGCGCAAACGCAAGCGTGTTGCAACAGACCACTATTGCGGCTCTTTGCGATAAGCCTGCTCGCTCGGTACGCTGCGAGGCGTGGACCTCAGCCTCGTCGTGCTACTCGTCGGCATGGCCGCGCTCGGCTTTCGCCACGGGTTCGACTGGGATCACATCGCCGCGATCACCGACATCACGAGCACGACGGCGGCGGGCCATGCCGAGGTCGACGTGCCGGCCGCGTCGCCGGTGACGCCACACGGTCACGACGCGGGCGAGATGCGCGGGCACATCCACGACCATGCAGCGAGCGGGCCGAGCGCGATGCACGCGTTCGGCGAATCGCGCTTCGCGCACGAGCAGCGCCACGCCGTCGGCCTCGCATCGCTCTACGCACTGGGGCACGCGTCGGTCGTCCTCGTCCTGGGGGTGTTGGCGCTCACGCTCGGCGCGGTCCTTCCGGAGTGGGTGGACCCGATCCTCGAGAAGGTCGTCGGCGTGACGCTCGTCTTGCTCGGCGCGTGGGTGATCTATTCGGTCGTGCAGTATCTCCGCGGTAAGAGCGAGTTCCGTTTGCGGAGTCGCTGGATGCTCGTCTTCGATGTCGCGCGCAACGCATGGGACGCGCTGCAGGCGCGCATCCACGGACACGAGCACCGACCCTCGGCGCACTCGACGCAGTACGGTCCGCGTACCGCGTTCGGCGTCGGCATGATCCACGGCGTCGGAGCGGAGACCGGTTCGCAGGCGCTGCTCCTCGCCGGGATCGCCGGCGTCACCGGAACTACCGGCATCGTCATCCTCGTCGCGTTCATCGTCGGCCTGCTCCTCTCGAACACGCTCGTGGCCGTCGTCAGCGCGAGCGGCTTCATCGGAGCGCAGCGCATGCGAACGCTGTACGTCATCGTCGGCGCGTTTGCGGGCGTGGCGAGCCTCGTCATCGGCGGGCTCTTCATCGTTGGCCTCGGGACTGTGCTGCCCGATCTGCAGCAGCTGCTCTTCGGCGGCGGGACCTAGACGCTCGGTGAGGCCGGTGCCCGCGGCGCTCCGGATCGCTCTCGTCGCGATGACGGCGGTTGCGCTGGCCTCCTGTGAAGGGTTGAACCAGGGGCGGGGGACCAGCGTGTTCGACGCGCACATCGTGCGTGTGGTCGAGACCGGCGACCGGAATCCGGCCCCGGCGGGTATGCGCCAGCCGTTCCAACGGCTCGAGCTCCAGCTCGATAGCGGCCTTTACCGCGGGGAGGTCGTCACCGTCGAGTGGGGTGGCCGCCGCGCGCTTGACCCGAACGGTTTCCTGCGCGCCGGCGATCAGGTGCTCGTCACGGAGAGCCGTGACGGCAGCAAGCGGAGTTACGCGATCCAGGAGCTCGTTCGCCTGCCCGCCCTCGCGCCGTTCGCGGTCGTCCTGTTCGTCGCTCTGCTTGCTGTCGCACGCCTCAAGGGGCTTGCCGCGCTCGCCGGACTGGCGGCCAGCATCGCGGTGTTCCTGCTCGCGATCGTTCCGGCGCTGGAGCGCGGCGGCGATCCGCTCATCGCCACGCTCATCGGCGCCGCAGGCGTCGTTACGGTGTCGGTGTTCGTCGTGCACGGGGCAAACCGCAAGAGCGTCGCGGCGCTCCTCGGGACCCTCGCCGGGCTGGTCGTCGTCAGCGTGATCGCCGTGGTCGGCCTGGCGACGCTCCACCTCACCGGGCTCGGCACCGAAGACCAGATCTTCCTTGCCGTCGGGACCGACGGCCGCATCGACATGCCGCGGCTCGTCCTCGCGGGGGTCATCGTGGGTTCGCTCGGCGCACTGGTGGACATGTGCGTGGGCCAGGCCTCGGCGACGATGGAGCTCGCGTCTCTCGAAGGTGGTCTCGCGTCGGCGCAGCTGTATCGGTCGGCGCTCAACGTCGGCCACGATCACATCGGATCGCTGGTGAATACCCTCGCGCTCGCGTACTTCGGCGGCGCGCTGCCCCTCGTGCTGCTGCTCTCGCTCGGGTTCCAGCCACTCTCGGTCGCGCTCAACAGCGAGGAGATCGTCGGGTCCATCTTTACCGTTCTTGCGGCGAGCATCGGCCTTGTTCTGTGCGTGCCGATCACCACCGCGATCGCGGTGTACTTCGCGCGCCGCGGCGTGACCTAGAACGCGGCCTGCTCCCGACGGCAGCGAGCGCAGAGCCCGTAGAAATCGAGGCGCTCGTGATCGACCTGGAAGTCATGGCGGTCGCGGATGCCGCGGAGGACCGGACGGAGGATCGTCTCGTCGACATCCTCGACGCGTTGGCAGCTGGTGCAGACCAGGTGATGGTGGTGCTCGGGCACGCATGCGACGTACGCGGACACATGCCCCGGCCGTTCGAGTCGTGTTGCCATGCCCGCTTCGACCTGCGCCTCCAGGGCGCGGTAGACCGTCGCCAGGCCCAGGCGCGGATGACCGCGGTGCAGACGCTCGTGCAGCTCCTGCGCTGACACCGCCTGCCGCTCGGCGGCGAGCGCCTGCGCGACGATGACCCGCTGCTTCGTGAGTCGTCTGCCGCGGGAGGTGATCCGCTTTGCCAGGACCGTCCGCGTCGCCGTTCGTGCCATGGAGAGAGGATACTCTCCGCGCGCCGAGAGTTTCGAGTATCATTCTCATTAGCGCATTGAGACTCATTCTCGTCAGGGGGGGACCGAACATGCATCGGCTAGTGACTGTCCTGGTGCTCCTGTTCGCAGCCGCGCCGTTCGCGGCGTGCGGTCCGGTCAGGCGCGAAAACCCGCAGGTGCTCACGACGACGACGATCCTCGCGGATATGGCGAAGCAGGTCGCGGGCGACCGCGTAACGGTCGGCTCGATCGTGCCCGCCGGCGCTCACGTGGAGGAGTACGAGCCGCGGCCGGACGATGCGAAGCGCATGTCCGCGGCGAAGCTCGTGATCACGAATGGTCTCGACCTCGACAAATGGGTCGAGCCGCTCCTCCGCAACGCTACGAGCGGCACGACCGTCGTCGTCGTGACCGCTGGGCTCCCCGACATCGACGGGAACCCGCACATGTGGTTCGACCCGGCCCTCGCGCGAGGTTATGTGGCGAAGATCCGAGACGCGCTTATCGCGCTCGACCCGTCCGGCAGGGACTCCTACATGGTGAGCGCACTCAGGTACTCGCAAGAGCTCCTCGCCCTGGAGGTCGAGCTCAAGGCGAAGGTCGCGACGATCCCGGCCGAGCGCCGCAAGCTCGTGACCTCGCACGACGCGTTCCCGTACTTCGCGAAAGCGTTCGGCTTCGAGATCGTCGGCTTCGCGCAGCCCGAGCCCGGAAAGCCGCCGTCGACCGGAGAGCTCGCGGACCTGGTGCAGAAGGTGAAGGCCGCGAGGGTGCCGGCGATCTTTTCGGAATCAGGCGGCTCACCCCAGCTCGCGGAGACGGTCGCGAGAGAGACCGGCGCAAGGCTCGTGACGGATCTGCCGACGGACAGCCTGCTGGACAAGCCGGCGGATTCGTACATCGGGCTGATGCGCGTGGTCGTCGATAAGATCGTCGCCGCGCTGAAGTAATGGAACCAACGCGGACGTTCCCTCGCCTATCGTCGCTGCCCGTGGGCGAGCCCGCGGTCATCGAGCTGCGTGGCGTCCGCGCGGGCTACGACGGTCGCACGGTCATCGCGGATGTGGATCTCACCGTGCGTCGCGGCGAGCTCGTCGCGCTGGTCGGCGCGAACGGCGCGGGGAAATCGACGCTGCTGAAAGTCATCGTCGGCCTCCTGCGCCCGTACGAGGGAAGCGTGAGCGTGCTCGGATCAGCGCCGGGCGCGAGCGCGCGTCGCCTGGCTTACCTGCCGCAGGCCGAGACGGTGCATTGGGACTACCCGCTCCGCGTCGAGGACGTCGTCCTCATGGGACGCATCGCGCACGCGGCGCCCGGACGCGGGCCCTCTACCGCGGATCGTGACGCCACGCGCACTGCCCTCGGCCGCGTCCAGGCGGACGATCTCGCGCGACGGCCGATCCAGGCCCTGTCCGGCGGGCAGCGTCAACGCGTTCTTCTCGCGCGCACTCTGGCGTCCGATCCCGAGTTGCTGTTGCTCGATGAGCCCGCCACGGGCGTCGATCCGGCGACCGAGGAGCAGCTCATGTCACTGCTCGGCGACCTCGCGAGCCACGGCCGGACGATCCTCGTCTCCACCCACGACCTCGCGAGCGTGATGGCGCACTTCCCTCGAGTGCTCGCGATGAACGGCGGCATCGTCGCCGACGGCGACGCCAGGGTCCTGCGCGACGACGCGATCCTGCGCCGCACGTACGGCGGCCACCGGCCAGGCGGTCCTCAGCACATCGCGGACGAGCACCATGCCTGACCTGCTCGAGCCGCTGCAGTACGCGTTCGTGCAGCGCGCGCTGCTTGCCGCGGTCCTCGTCGCGCTCGTGTGCGCGAGCGTCGGTGTGTTCGTCGTGCTACGCGGACTGGCGTTCCTCGGCGACGCCATCGCGCACGCGGCCTTTCCCGGCGTCGTCATCGCGTTCCTGTTGAAGATCAACATCGTGATCGGAGGCTCGATCGCTGCGGTCGCGTCGGCCCTGGCGATCGGCGCCGTCGCTCGCCGGTCGGGTCTGAAAGAGGACACCGCCATTGGTGTCGTGTTCTCGGGGATGTTCGCCGTCGGCATCGTGGTCTTCAGCAGCATCCGCACCTACACCGGTGACCTGCTCGGCATCCTGTTCGGCGACGTGCTCGGCGTCTCGGCCGACCAGCTCGTGCTCGCGGCCATCACCGCCGCGGCCGTGTTGGTGGCGCTGTGGATCATCTGGCGGCAGCTCGTGTTCGTCAGCTTCGATCCCATCGGCGCGGCCGCGGCCGGACTCAACACCCTGCGCTACGACACCCTGCTCCTCGGGCTGATCGGGCTCGCGATCGCCGTGTCCGTGCAGATCGTCGGTGTCGTGCTCGTCGTGGCGATGCTTGTGACGCCGGCGGCGACCGCGCGACTGCTCGCGCAGGACCTGCGTGCCCTGGTCGCCGGCGCGCTACTCGTCGCGGTCTTCTCGTCGCTCGGCGGGATCTGGCTGAGTTACTACGTGAATGCCGCGTCCGGTGGCACCATCGTGCTGGTGGCCACGACACTGTTCGGTGTGGTCTGGACCGGGCGCACGATCGCGCGGAGCCGTGTGGCGGCCGGTTAGCGCGCTCGCGCTCGCGCTCGTCGTCGCGGCGTGCGGCCCGCGGCCGGTCACGGTCGAGCGCACGGCCACGCCGTCGGTCATCGTCGTGCCGACCGAGCTGCCCAACGGCCGTGTCGACATCGCCATCCAGCCGACCTATGTGCTCGGCGCGCCGACACGCGTCGATGTGACTGTCGTAACCACGCGGGGCACCATCATCGGCCCAACCGAAGCGCGCGTGATGGCCAGCGGCATCAACGAGGCCGGCTCGCCGGCCGAGGTGCTCGTGCGCCGTCTCGACGTGAAAGCGTCCGCGGTGACCGCAGGTCGCCGCGCGACCACATCCCTGACGTGGGACGGCGACGACGAGTTCGGAGTGCGCGTTCCGGCCGATGCCTACGTATTGCTGCTCGCATTCGAATCGAACGACGGCGGCAGCACGCGTACCTTCCGAGCGACGGCGACCCTGCAGATGAACGACTAACATCGAAGGCGTGCCTATCGATAAGCAGCTGCTCGAGATCCTCGTCTGCCCGGCGGACCACGGTCCGCTGCGCGAGGAAGGCGATCGTCTCATCTGCGGGCGCTGTCGCCGCCGGTATCCGGTGCGCGACGGCATCCCCGTGATGCTCATCGAGGAGGCCGAGCAGCCCGCGTCCTAGAACGGAAGGAGCGCCTCTCTGGCCACTCAGATCACACCCGATATGACCATCGCATCGGTCGTCGACCGGTGGCCTGACGCGGCGCGGATCTTCGCGCGGTACACGCTCGGCTGCGCTTCGTGCGCCATCAGCAAGAGCGAGACGATCGCGCAGGCCGCCGCCGGGCACGGCGCTGGTCGCGTGAAGCTGGAGGACCTCATCGGCGAGCTCAACGTGTTCGCCGAGACCGGGAAGCTGCCCGAGGGCGCCCCGCCGGCGCCGTCCCTCGCCGCGAAGGGCGTCCCGCGCGGCATGGCGGAGCAGAAGGGCATCAAGCACGTCATCGCGGTGATGTCCGGCAAGGGCGGAGTGGGCAAGTCCCTTGTCGCGGGTCTGCTCGCGGTCGGACTGAAGCGGCGCGGATTCAGCGTCGGGATCCTGGACGGCGACATCACCGGTCCATCGATCCCGCGGATGTTCGGCGTGCGCGAGAAGCCGATGTCCGCCGACGGCAAGACACTCGTCCCACCGAAATCGCGCGGTGGCATCCCGATCATGTCGATGAACCTCATCCTCCCGAGCGAAGAGGAAGCCGTGATCTGGCGCGGTCCGATGGTGTCGGGCGCGATCCGGCAGTTCTTCAGCGACGTGCAGTGGGGCGAGCTCGACTATCTCATCGTCGATCTCCCGCCGGGCACGAGCGACGCGCCACTCACGGTGATGCAGGCGCTGCCGGTCGACGGTGTCGTGCTGGTGACGACGCCACAGGCGCTCGCGACGATGGTGGTCACGAAGGCGGTCAAGCTCGTGAAGCAGCTCGGCGGCGACATCATCGGCGTCGTCGAGAACATGGCGTACGTGACCCTCCCGGACGGCGGGCGTCTCGAGGTGTTCGGGCCGTCGCAGGGCCTCAAGCTCGTCATCGCGTCGAACGCGCCGCTGATGGGGAAGCTCCCGATCGATCCGGCCATCGCGCGTGACGCCGACAACGGCGACATCGAGAACTACACGTCGCCCGAGACCGACGAGCTCGTCGAGAACTTCATGCTCGTCGCGCCGCTGAAGGAGCCGGTCCGGGCCTGACCCCTAGTCGCTAACCTTCGCGGATGCTCGCACGCGCGCGGCAGCATTCCGGCGGCCTGTATCTCTTCCTCGCGACCTTCATCGCGAACGTGCTCGGCTACGGGTACCAGGTCGTGATGGCGCGGCTGCTCCGACCCGAGCAGTATGCCGTGCTCACCGCGCTCTTCGGGATCCTCATCCTCGAGTCGATCTCGAGCCAGGTCATCCAATCCGCGACGGCCAAGCTTGCCGCGCAGTACCGCGCCCGGGACGAGGAGGCGGCCCTGCACGCGTTCGTACGGCGCTGGGCCGTCCGCGTCGGCGCCGCCGCCGCCGCCGTCGGGCTCCTCGTCGCCCTGCTCTCCGGCGCGATCGCGGGCGCGCTCGCGCTACCCGCGCTCTCCGTGGCCCTGCTGGGGCTGACGCTCTTCCTCGCCCTCAGCTTCACCTTCGGCCTCGGACTGCTCCAGGGTCTCGCGCGCTTCGTGTGGATGGGCACCGCGCTCATCGCGCAGGCGGGCGCTCGGCTCGGAGGCGGCGTCGTGCTGGTGCTCGCCGGCCTCGGGGTCGACGGCGCATTCACGGGTGCGACCGCAGCGATCGCGATCAGCCTCGCCGTCCTGGCCGTTCCGCTGGTCCCGCTGTTCCGTGCCGCGCGCGGGAGCACGGTGAAGCACGAGCTCGGCGCCGCCGAGACCCGCTTCTTCGCCCTGTCCGCGGTCGTGCTGCTCGCATATGCCGCGCTCACGAACATCGACGCCGTCCTCGCGCGGTCGCTGCTGGGGCCGGACGAGGCAGGCGCGTATGCGGGCGCGATCACGATGGGGAAGATCGTCCTCTTCGCGCCGATCGCGATCGGCTTCCTCCTCCTTGAGCGCACCGCGCGAGCGCACGCGCGCGGCGAGGACACCGATCGCGCCCTCTACCTCGCGCTCGCGTTCGTGCTGGCGACGAGTGGCCTCGTCGCCGTCGCCTACATCCTGCTGCCCGAGTTCCTCGTGCCGATCGTGGTGGGCTCGCAGTACCCCGAGACGGCGAAGATCGTCGGCACGTACGGCGTGGCCGCGCTCGCGAACGCGCTGCTCAACCTCTGGATCTCGTACTTCATCGGACGCGGCGAGATGCGCGTGGGCCTGCTCCTCGCGGTCGCTGTACTCGCGGAGCTCGCGCTGCTGCTCACGAGCGCGACCGACCCGCTCACGATGGCGCGAATCGTCCTCGTGGTCGCGCTCGCGACGCAGGGCGCGGCGATCGCGACGTTCGTCGTGCGGAAGGCGCGCGCGGGCTAGAGCTGCGTCGCGTCCACCAGGCCGTTGCGCACGGCGTAGATCGCGGCCTGGGTGCGGTCCGAGACATTGAGCTTCTCGAGGATCGCCGCGACGTGGCTCTTCACGGTCTCGGGCGAGAGCACGAGCTTGTCGGCGATCTCGCGATTCGAGAGTCCTTCGGCGACGAGGCCGAGGATCTCGCGCTCGCGCTTGGTGAGATTCTTCGCCGCCGTGGGCACGGGACCCGCGGGCTTCATCTCGCTCAGCATCCCGCGGAGCAGCTTCGACTCGATGAAGGCGCCGCCGGTCGACACCTGCCGGATCGCGTCGACGAGCTCTTCTTTCGATACGTCCTTCAGCAGGTAGCCGGCCGCTCCGGCACGCACGGCGTCACGGAGGTAGGCCGGGTTGTCGTGCATCGTGACCATGATCACCGCGGTGCGCGGGCGCTCATCTTTGATCTTCTTGGTCGCCTCGAGGCCATCCATGTCCGGCATGCGCACGTCCATGAGGACGACGTCGGGCAGATCTCGGCGCGTGGCCTCGATGGCCTCGCGCCCGGTCCGCGCCTCGCCGACGACCTCGATGCCGTCGGCGTTGAGGAGCATGGCCGCTACGCCCTGTCGGACCAACTCGTGATCGTCGACGAGCAGGACACGTGTCACGGGCTGATTGTACGGTCCACGGACGACAGAGCTCTCACCGCGGATAGGTGCGGCCTTCGCTCAGTACAGCGCGAGCCATACGAGATACAGCACGAGCAGAAACACGACGAGCACGAGCAGAACGAGCACGATCGTGCCGAGCGTGCCAAGCGCTCGCTGCGATGTCGTGCCACTCGCGACGCCATCGATCATCTTCGCGAACTCCGCCGCGGTCGCGTCTTTCCGAAGCCAGCCTCGGCCCTCGGGCAATCGCCGCAACAGGGCGCGTCCATCCGCCTCTGTCCCGGATAACACGAGCGTCGGCGCGTTCAGGTGAGTGAGCGTGCCACTGCTCAGGAGCGTGCCGTCGATGAGCGCGACGCTCGGCCGCCAGTCGTTGAGCGCGGCCGCCTCCGCCGCGCCCGCGACGCGACGAACGTCGTACCGCTCTTCGAGTCGCAGCAGCGTTTCAATGCCCGACCCGATCACGGGATGGGCGATCACCAAGAGCACTCTTGTCTGCGCCACCGGCGCTATTCAACGCCACGCCGGCCGCTTGCCGCGCCCCTTAAATAGGAGCATCCCCCAAGCGAGCGACCAAGCTGTCAGTGATCGGCTCATCTTGTACCGAATCCCAACACGCCGCTCCTACTTTTCTCATTCCTGCGACCGATAGCCCCCAAGAGGCGCAAACACGAGGCTATCGACATGCCAACACGGGTCCTCGTAGCCGACGACCACCTCGCGATCCGCGAGGGCATCCGCTCGCTGCTCGCGCCGGATGACGAGCTTCTCGTCGTTGGCGAGGCCGCCGATGGCGTCCAGGCCAGCCGCATGGCGCTGGAGCTCAAACCCGACCTGATCCTTCTCGACAACTCGATGCCGGGCAAGACCGGTCTCGAAGTCGCGCGCGAGCTGAAGCCGCTCCTGCCCGACGCATCGATCGTCTTCCTCACGCTCGACCCGGGCATTCGCGACCTCGCCCTCGCGGTCGGAGCAGTCGCGCACATCTCAAAGGACACCGCACCGCAGGAGACGCTGCGCATCCTCCGCCAGGTCGCGCAGAACCGCGCCAAGGCGAAACCGGCGGAGCTCACCGCGATCGAGCACACGCTCGCGGACGCGCTCGTCGCCGAGCACCTCTTCACCAACGAGCAGATGGCGCGCCTTGTGGCATCACGCCAGGCACGCGAGACGCTATCGGCCGCGCTGATCCGCACCGGACTCGTTCCCGATGCCCGTGCCGCGGCGGTCCTGTCGCGCATAAGCGGCAGGCCGCTCGTGACCCTCACGCCACACCACGACACCGGAGTCGTACGTCTCGCTCGCGGCCGCCGCAGCCTCATCGATCCGATCGAACCGACCGTCGTCGGGCAGCTCGCGAAGCGCCTGTGCGAGCAGCGGCACGTCGTGCTGGTCGCCCTGGGTCGCAGCGAGGCGACGCTCGCGATGGCCGATCCCCTCGACGACCAGACACCCAATGACGTCAGCGCTCTCCTCGGAAATGTCCCGGTGACGATCGTGACTGCCAGCGCCGGCGAGATCGCCGCGGCGATCGCGCGCGGCTTCGTCGCCCCCAATCCCAAGATCGTGCCGATCCCCGTCGTCGAGCGTGCCGCCGCGCGCGAGCCGCGCCGCCGCCCGCTCCTTCTCGTCGCCGCGGTGTTCGCGGCGCTTCTGCTGCTCGTGACAGGATCGGCGGTCATCCTCGGTCCCGCCGCGAGCGCGGTGCAGGCTCGCGCGAACGTCACGATCTTTCAGGGCAACGTCGATGTCCGCACCGGGAACGGCGCGTACGCGCCGGTCGGCACCGGCCAGGTCGTCCGTCAGGGCGACACGATCCGCACGCGCGCGCTCGCGAATGCGGCACTCACGTTCTTCGATGAATCGGTCGTCGTTCTCGAATCCGGCACGGAGCTCGAGATCGTCGAGCTTCGCGCACTTGCGAACGGCGCGATCGCGTCGACGCTGCGTCAGAGCGCCGGCACGACCTGGCATGTGGTCACACACCAGTCAACGACACGCTACGCCGTCAACACGCCGACCTCGACCGCGTCGGTGACCGGCACGGCGTTTACGGTCCGCGTCGACGCCTCAGGCGCAACAACGGTCAGCACCACCGAAGGTGCCGTCGACGTGCGCGGTGTCGCGGGAGCGTCCAACGCGAACATCTCTGTCACGGCGGGCTTCGCGACGACGGTCGCGTCGAAGGGCGCGGCACCGTCGGCCGCCACCGCGCTCGCGCAGACGACGGTGACCTTCGTGCTTGCTGAGTCACGCGACGCGGTCATCGTCGACCGCACCGGTCGCGCCGCGGGCATCAACAACGGCGACCTCGTCCGCTACATCCCCGGCTCGATGGTGAATCGCGTCGACTCGAGTGTTGTCGTGACGATCCCGGACACCGATGGCGATCGCTTCGCGTCGGTCGTCTCACCGCAGGGTCGCACCGACAACGTGAGTGTCCTCGCCGAGGCCCACGGCGCAGACGGCGCGGTCATCGCGCAGATCTCCGACACGCGCCCCGTCGTCGAGGGCGTCGCGGTCGGCGGCGTGCGCGTAAGCAGCACGGAGGTCGTCTCCCTCAGCGCCGACGTCGTGCGCACGCTGCCGGCGCCGGTCACCGCGAGCATCCCGGCGAACACGGGCTTCGATCTCTTCGCGCTCTTCCGTCGTGAGCCGAGCGCCGCTGGCAACGCTGGTCCCGCCGGCCCCGCTGGCACACCCGGTCCCGCTGGCCCTCCCGGTCCCCAGGGTCCCACCGGCGCCGCCGGCGCTCCGGGCGCGCAGGGCGCGACAGGTCCCGCCGGCGTGAACGGCGTGAACGGCGCGCAAGGCATCGCTGGAGTGAATGGCGTCACTGGCGCGACGGGCGCGATCGGTCCGGCGGGCGCGAACGGATCTACTGGTCCTGCTGGCCCCGCCGGTCCTGCGGGCCCCGCTGGTCCTGCCGGCGGCCCGACAGGCCCGACCGGTCCGACTGGGCCTACTGGCGCAACCGGCGCGAACGGTACGACCGGCGCGAACGGCGCCACCGGTGCGACGGGTGCGAATGGAACGAACGGTGTCGATGGAGCGACAGGAGCAACCGGTCCTGCTGGTGCGGTGGGTCCTGTCGGTCCGACCGGTTCAGTGGGCGCAACTGGTGCGACCGGCGTAACTGGTGCGACCGGCGCAACTGGTACGACCGGCGCGAACGGTGCCACCGGTGCGACGGGTGCCAGTGGAACGAACGGTGTTGATGGAGCGACAGGTGCAACCGGTCCTGCCGGTGTGGCAGGTCCTGTCGGACCGACTGGTCCTGCTGGTGCGACCGGCGCGACTGGTGCGAACGGTGCGACTGGCGCGAACGGTGCCACCGGTGCGACGGGTGCCAGTGGAACGAACGGTGTTGATGGAGCGACAGGTGCAACCGGTCCTGCTGGTGCGGCAGGTCCTGTCGGACCGACTGGTCCTGCTGGTGCGACCGGCGCGACTGGTGCGAACGGTGCGACTGGCGCGAACGGTACGACCGGTGCCAACGGAACGAACGGCGTCGATGGAGCGACAGGTGCAACCGGTCCTGCTGGTGCGGCAGGTCCTGTCGGACCGACTGGTCCTGCTGGTGCGACCGGCGCGACTGGTGCGAACGGTGCGACTGGCGCGAACGGTACGACCGGTGCGACCGGTGCGACCGGCGCAACCGGAGCGACGGGCGCGAATGGTACGAACGGTGTTGATGGTGCGACCGGCGCAACTGGCGCCAACGGCGCGACCGGCGCAACTGGTGCCAACGGCGTCGATGGAGCAACTGGTCCTACAGGTGCGGTCGGTCCCCAGGGCCCGATCGGTCCGACAGGCGCCACGGGCGCTACCGGTGCGACTGGTGCGAATGGTCTCGATGGCGCAACGGGCGCGACCGGTGCCAACGGCGCGACCGGAGCGACTGGTGCCAACGGCGCAACGGGCGCATCTGGTGCGAACGGCGCAACGGGCGCGACCGGTGCCAACGGCGCGACCGGTGCGACCGGTGCGAACGGTCTGGATGGAGCAACTGGTCCTACTGGCGCGGTCGGTCCTCAGGGCCCGATCGGTCCAACGGGCGCCACGGGGGCTACGGGCGCAACGGGCGCAACGGGCGCGACTGGTGCGAATGGTCTCGATGGCGCAACGGGTGCGACTGGTGCGAACGGTGCGACGGGTGCCACTGGCGCCAACGGCGCGACCGGCGCGACCGGCGCGACCGGCGTGGCCGGCGCGAACGGTCTTGACGGAGCGACTGGTCCTACTGGCGCGGTCGGTCCTCAAGGTCCGATCGGTCCGACCGGCGCTACGGGTGCAACAGGCGCTACCGGAGCGAATGGTCTTGATGGCGCGACTGGTGCGAACGGCGCGACTGGTGCCAACGGTGCAACTGGCGCGACAGGTTCGACCGGAGCAACTGGTGCGAACGGCGCGACCGGAGCAACTGGTGCGAACGGCGTCGATGGAGCGACCGGTCCTACAGGTGCGATTGGTCCTCAGGGCCCAATCGGTCCGGCAGGCGCTACGGGTGCCACGGGCGCAACTGGCGCCAACGGCGTAACGGGCGCGACCGGCACGAACGGTCTCGATGGCGCAACGGGCGCAACCGGTGCGAACGGCGCGACCGGTGCGAACGGTGCCACAGGTGCGACTGGTGCGAACGGTGCCACGGGCGCGACTGGTGCGAACGGCGCCACAGGTGCGACCGGCGCGACCGGAGCGACTGGTGCGAACGGCGTCGATGGAGCGACCGGTCCTGCGGGCGCAGTCGGTCCTCAGGGTCCGATCGGTCCGACAGGCGCCACGGGTGCCACGGGCGCGACCGGTGCGAACGGCGCAACTGGTGCGACCGGCGCGAACGGCGCGACGGGATCTAACGGTGCAACTGGTGCGACTGGAGCCACTGGTGCGAATGGCGTCGATGGAGCGACCGGTCCTGCGGGCGCAGTCGGTCCTCAGGGCCCGATCGGTCCGACCGGCGCTACGGGTGCCACGGGCGCGACCGGTGCGAACGGCGCCACAGGTGCAACTGGCGCGAACGGCGCGACCGGAGCGACTGGTGCTACCGGTGCGACGGGATCCAACGGTGCAACTGGTGCGACAGGCGCTACCGGAGCGAACGGCGCGACCGGTGCGAACGGCGCCACAGGTGCGACGGGCGCGAACGGCGCTACCGGTGCGACCGGATCCAACGGTGCAACTGGTGCGACAGGCGCTACCGGAGCGAACGGCGCCACAGGTGCGACGGGCGCGAACGGCGCGACCGGTGCGACGGGATCAAACGGTGCCACGGGCGCCACGGGTGCCACTGGCGCCAACGGGACGAACGGCACGAATGGCGCGACCGGTGCCACAGGTGCGACCGGCGCAACCGGCGCGACTGGTGCCACGGGCACGAACGGAACGAACGGAACGAACGGCACGAACGGAACGAACGGCGCAACCGGTGCCACGGGTGCGACTGGCGCGACCGGATCGGTCGGTGACTTCCAGCAGGACGGAACCTCCGTCGGCACGCAGAGCACCGTCAACTTCACGAATGGCTTCGGCGTCACCAACGCCGGCGGCAAGATCGTCGTCGATGGAAATGGGTTCGTGCGTACCACGGGCGCGGTGAATCAGTCGATCGACGGCAACAAGACCTTCACCGGCACCACGACGCTCAACGACACGACGGTCGCGAATGGAAAGACGCTGACCGTCGGCAACTCGAGCAACAACCCCGCAGGCACCGCCTTCGCGGTCAACACCGGCGCCGGCCTCACCGGCAGCGGTGTCGCGATCACAGGCAACGGCGACTTCAGCGGAACGCTGATGCAGCTGACCGCGGATCAGACGACCGCGGGCACCGTGCTCGGCATCAGCGCGCAGAACCTCACGACAGGTAAGGCCATCGATGTCTCACTCGGCAGCCTCTACAACGGCGCGGCTGGCGTCGGGGCGGTCAACGTGCGCGCAGCGTCGTTCACCAACAACCTCGTGAACGTGGTCGCGTCCGGCCAGACGGGCACGGCCGGCAACCTCGTGAACTTCAAGAGCGCACAGGTGTCGGGCCAGGTGCTGAATATCGACGCGACCGCTCTCACGACGGGCAAGGCCATCGCCGTGACGCTCGGTACCCAGGGCACCGGCATCTACGTCAACACCGCCAGTGGCTACACGGGCAGCCTCGTCTCGCTGAACGTCAACGGATCGCCCAAGTTCACGGTCAATGAGTCAGGCAACGCGACTTTCGCGGGCACGCTCTCCGTCACCGGCGCCTCAACGCTCACGGGCAATGTCTCGATCGGCGGGACCCTGAACGTGACCGGGGCGACAACGCTCGCCGGCGTTTCCGCCACGAGTGCGACGATCTCCGGCGCGGCAACGGTCGGCACGACTCTTGGTGTGACCGGCGCGACAACGCTCGCCGGCGTCTCCGCCACGAGTGCGACGATCTCCGGCGCGGCAACGGTCGGCACGACTCTTGGTGTGACCGGCGCGACAACGCTCGCCGGCGTCTCCGCCACGAGTGCGACGATCTCCGGCGCGGCAACGGTCGGCA